>Ga0187788_10000542_pt1 | contig 10571 bp, 10 predicted proteins | sample 1015_BV01_MP10_2_FD_133008 | JGI IMG/M metagenome (GOLD analysis project Ga0187788, IMG submission 133008) | Tropical peat soil microbial communities from peatlands in Department of Meta, Colombia - 1015_BV01_MP10_20_MG | ecosystem: Environmental > Terrestrial > Soil > Wetlands > Peat | place...
AACCGTGACGACTGCAGTCCATGTGCTGGTCGCGCCCGCATGATGCTGGCGCGCGCGGACGTGCTGTCCTGCGACAAGTGGGGCGGGTAGCGGAATCGTGGCTCCCGCGGGAGCTGGCGATCCTCCTGGGAACGCTGCTACAGCGATAGCACCGTTGATCTCTACGTCGAGCGTCGCGCCTGGAACGTAACCCGTGACGTTGACGACCTTAGCGCACGCATACAAAGGCTGAGTCAAGATCGGTGGTGACAGCACTCCAGGATCATCGCGGAGATCGAGCTTATTTCGAGGGACTTCCATCGCCACCCTCCTGCTATGCCTTGTGGTCCGAAGAAACCTCGCCAAAGCGGTCTGGGCGATAGCAAGGGAGCACGTAGCTTGCCAATGTTGGGCCGCTGACTTGAGGCACGCCCCCGGATCCAATGGGGTCCTCAACATTCCGGAACTCCACTGCGCCACCCACTCGATGGTCTGAAGTCGGATCAAGTATGTGGCTGCAGTGCTATAGAGCTAGGACATTTGGCAAGCGCGAGCAGTGAAGTGGTAGCGAGACTGCGTTAGGTGGCAGGCTTCGAGCTAGGACTCCCAGTCGATGCCGTGGGCATGTTGCGTAATCGCCGAACGGATATTCAGGCTATCCCTTCAGATAGAGTCGATCGGGCACTGTACCGGGCACTTTCGGCCACGTTTCCCTGCTTCCGTCGAGTAATCAGGCGCTTCTCCATGTGGCGTGATGACGATGGCAGCCCACTAGGCTTACCTACTGGCTTGCCTAGCTCCTCTTCAGTTTGTCGTGCGCCTAAGCACTCAGATCTGCACTTGCGCCTCTCAAGGTAAATCTGCAGCCTGGCTGCCCTCTCCTCGTCGCTTACTCTCGGGTCATCCAGGCGGTTTCTCCGCACCATGCGCATGTCGATCCCCATCCGCAGCAGGACGGCTAGGGCCGCCCTGTGTCGTTGCTGCAGCCGCCGGTATTCGGCGGATCTTCCATCCAGGCGGAGCTGGCCTGCCCCCATCTGTCGCTGCAGGTGCATGATTACCCATGGCTCCCACTCGTTCCACCGTGCCTCGATCCTTTTCTCGAAGCTCTGGTGGAAGATAGGCCACGGGACGCAGCAGTCTACGACCTGTGGTGACCCAGTGCATGATGAACTCTTCATGAATCTCCTCCAGACACCACAACCGGTCCCATAGCTTCCTCCGCGGCCACCGGCGCCGTCCGGCCTCATACTGCCTCACCACTCCCGACCCGGCGTCCAGCATCCGATCGGTACAGCTCTGGGTCCAGCCTGCAGCCCGCCGCAAGGTCAGAATCCGGCGCCCGAAGATGGAAGGCTCCCTCCGCCGCCCTTGCGCAAGCTTCCTGCCCAGAAATTGCTCCGAAACCGTGTCAAATTGGTACGCCGAATGTGGGGACGTGAGCATGTTTTTCAGGTAGTTTTGGCATCACGATCTTCCGTTGCGGGCGGCGCCGGCCAAACCTGCAGCTGGTCTAAATCCTTCAGCAGCTCTGGTATCCGCACCCTTACGTAGTCAACGGCGTCCTTTGTCCTACAGCGGATCGTGGCACTCTCACCTCGCAGGGATGAATACTGCCCTTCCGAGCGGTTTCCGTCGGGCCGGAGACGGTAAATCCGCAGCTCAACCCGGAGACGTACAACTCCAGTCGTTTCGAGCGCAGTATGAATCGCCTGCTGATTCTCGATCTCACTGTCCGATGCGGTGGGCTTGCCGAAGCGGACGGTTATATCTGGCACTTCTGCCCTCTTCCAGGCGTCGATGTTGCTATCCATCACGATGCCTTCCTGCCGTCCGATCCTTCCTTCGTTTATTTCGTACATCTTCTACCATTACCCTCTGTCTACTATTACCCTCTGTCATTTTCTTTAGCAGACGGCTAGTGTTGGCGACTATCGTTGATCGTACTGTCTAATGAATTGGAGTACGAATTAAACGAATTTGACGAAGGAAGATGCTGCACGCCGTAGTTGCTCCCGGCGGGACTTGTCACAGCAAACCAACGCGATGCCGGTCGGCCACCGGTGTCGTCAGTCCTGCAGGCCGCCTTGCCCGCTATTGCTAGACGCTCAAGCGCTCGGTCGATCTCCATCGATGGGCGGTTGTGACCGAAGCGGCCGCTGATTTCAGTTCGGGTGAGGCCTCCTTGCGATGCGGACAGGTACTCAAGCAGCTGATCAACGAGCGGATCACCAAAGGCATCACCAAAGATCAACCGAGCCGAGGCTTTGCAATATTCCCAGACCGCAAGTGCTGCTCGTAGGTGGATCTCTTTGATACCGCTCGCTTGGTCCAGGATGGCATAAAGACACGCTAGTCGCATTACTTGGGCCTCAGCGCGGGACGTGATCGCGCCACACAGGCCGGGCCTTCCATCCGACAAGTCGGGATAAATTGAATGCCAGAGCTCCGTCGCCTGTGCGTCTCGACGGATCTCGTAATCACCGAGGGATTTGGCGTACTCGACCGCTTGTGTCACATGATTGGTCAGCCGATCAAACTCCGACGCTGGCAATTTACCACCCTCCGGCAGTGTCTTGGATCGGCGAACGCATACCCAGAGAAAACGATTGCCAAAACCACTGCCTGCATCAATGCGTTTCAGTTCACGCCGTAGCTCGTCTTTGGTGATATGAGCAACCAAAGACACGTGTGCCTCTGTGGCTTTGGCTGGGGACAGCTTGGTCATGACTTGGAGTGTCTCGCCGTCCCAGGCTTGGCGCAGAACGGGAGACAATGTGTTGCCATCCCGCGAGATCATTCGAAGTGGAGAGGAAAATTCCGTCTCGACCACGAGAAGCCGTTTGTCCAGCGCTCCCCCATCAACCCCGTTCGCATCTCGCACCGCGTGGATGAGGCCTTCGCCGGAACTCAGTCCCGACTGCACACAATAATCCCTCCACAAAAAATCAATGCCTGCGACCAGTCTCCGGATGTGCGCCCAGGAGGTTCCCTTTCGGGCTTTGCTAGTTTCACCGACCAAAACGATGAAAAGATTCATACTGTGGCGGTCGGCCTCCGCTTTAAAGTGCGGCCCGCGGCCAATCACGTTGCCGAATGCCGTGAGAAACTGCAGCAATAATCCAGCTGGATCGCTCTCGCTGTGTGGTTCGATCGCGCGCACAATCTCGCCTGCTAAACCGTGGAATGCGGGTGGCAACAGCGGCTCTGGCCACGCAAAGTAAGTTGGGGTCGATATCACTTTGCCTCCGCAAGAAAGCGCGCGATCTCGTCTGGGTGGAACAGCAGCCTACGGCAAAGTCGGACTGGGTGAAGCCTTCCCTTGCGAACCCACGACCTCACGGTATGTGGACTGACACACAACGCACTCGCAACTGCCCGAAGCGTTAAGAGCTGGGGAATTGTGCCGGTCACGAGTAATGCTCCCGGGACATCGTGCCGTAACTGTGGATTAGATAGAAGGGACGATCACCACACATCCAGCCCTCAACTACAGCTATGAGATCCTCTATCCTGCTGAGGAGAACATGGGTCTCGGAAGCATTTGCTGTACGGAGGCTCTTCGCGTCTATGATCAATTCTTTGATGATTGCGTCTTCGCAGACCTCCGAGCATGTAAGGAAGATTCGCTCGAGCGAATCATCATGGGAATTCGGCAAAGCTATAACCGCCGTCGGAAAGAGAGGAAGAGTCTTCTCGCAGTACCAGCAGGACCGACCAGGGCTCAATAGGACGAGGTGCTGTTGCCGAGCTTTGACATCTTTAAAGTGCTGATGTAAGTTGCAAAACATAAGATCTTCACCGTTCGTTCTTTCGGCCCCCCAGTTGGCGGCTGGCGGGCCGACGCTCTTTTGAAACGCCTGTGCCTTATGTGGAACAATCTTGCCTAGTCCTGGTGGAGTGTTTTCGCGGTGGCTGCTTCCCGCGAAGTAAGAACTTCTCCAGTGACCGCGCTGGAATCAGCACCCGCCGGCCCACCCGCAAGGATTCCAGTCTTCCGTCCTCAATCGCATACTGCAGCGTTCGTTGGCTTAGACCGCTTTCCTCAGCTGCTCGCTCTAAGGTGAACGTGATTGGCACTTGCACCTCCTTTCTATTGACTTACCTGCACATTCAAGCATAGAGTTGCATTGACATGAAAGATCAAGATTATGTCAACTCGGGAATGTGGAGGCGCGGGTCAGATGTCTCCTTGAGCGACGGCCAAATATGTTGCTCGCTGCGTTCCGACAGAACTTACAACTTGCTCGAGTCATATTCTCGCTGCCCACATGTGCAGTTCCTAAAATGCGAAACAGATCAGGACTTCATTACTTTCGTTGGGGCGTGGGGACCCCTGCGTCTGACGCCCGAAGAAGATAAGAACGGCGTGTCGAAAATGGGGGTTGAGAATTACCTCATTTTTCGAAGATGGCTTAGGGCGGTCATCAACCTGATAGATGGATTCAAAAAGTCAGAACATGAGCGCGAGCGGCTGCTCGAGTTGATCTTGGCTGACAATGCGGTGTGGCAGGCAGCACAAGTTCCTGGCAATGAGTCGTTGATGGTGTCGTTATTCCGGCTCAGATTCAGAATTGTTGAAGATGTGGAGATTTGGATTAGCCACTCTGATCTCCGCACGACAAGGGAGGCTGTTGCATTCCTTCTAAGCGTGATTTCGTTCGTGGAGGGTGCTGGTTTGGATTGCCACACACAGCGTGGCAAACCCCGAGTTGAAGCGCGCTGGAGAGTGGATAGTCTAGAAGCGGCCCTTCGATGGATGGTTTGGTACGACGAGTTCAGGGAGCATCCGCTCTTGTTTTGTGAGGAGTGCGACGCTCCTTTCCGTGCATTGACTCGCCACGCTCGGAAATTCTGCAGCTACAGGTGTGCACACCGTCCAACAGCAAGGAAACATGGCAGAAAGAAGAGAAAAGAAGCACAAGAGATCAAAAGAGATCAGTAGGGAGGAAGCACTCCGATGGCTCTCGTAAAACGCGGTAAGACGTACCACACGCACTTTTTCGTTGATGGCCAGCGGTTTCGGCAGTCGCTGGAAACGACCGATCGGCGCGAAGCAAAGACGAGGGAAAAGGAACTCATCGCCCGCGCCTTGCAGGGAAAACTTGCACTGGTGAGCCGGCAGTTCTCGAAGCTGAGTATTAGTGACGCGATCGAGCAGTACCTGGCAGACCGGGCTGCCCATGTCCAACCGAGAAGCATGCGCTCGGAATCCGACCACGCTAAGCCTCTCCGAAAATACTTCGGCTGCATCGGGATTGCCCGGATTAACGCAGACTCGATACTAGCTTATATAAGGCACCGCAAGGCTGAAGGTCTGTCGAACACGACCATCAACATGGAGATTGGCATACTTCGTCGGATCTTGAAAAGAGCGAAGCGCTGGCATTTTGTGGAGGATGAGATTCCACATCTTCCGGAGCGACGCGATATCGGTCGAGCGTTGCAACCGGACGAAAAGTTACGGTTGCTCAAAATCGCCCAATCCAAGCCTCAATGGGAAACGGCATACTTGGCTTCCCTGCTCGCACTGAATACGACGATGCGAGGCTGCGAGATCAGACAGTTACGCTGGGGTGACATTGACCTGATGGATCACAGCCTCACGATTCGCCGTTCCAAGACACGGGCCGGCGAACGGGTAATCCCACTCAATGCAAATGCTTTTAGTGCGATTATGCAGCTCAGAGACCGCGCCCAGGCGCTCTTTGGCACCGACCTACAGCTCGATTGGTACGTGTTTCCGAGCTGCGAGGGATACTCGAAGCCAGATCCAACGAAACCCATGGACGGTTGGCGTTCGGCATGGAGAAGTCTGACAAGGGCTGTGAATTGCCCAGCGTGTGGCCGACTACAAGATCCCGCGGCTGAGTGTTGCAATGAGAAGTGTAGGATCGACATCAGCAAGGTCAAGAGCTCCACTCACGGGCTACGCTTCCACGACCTGCGCCACCACGCGATCACGGAATTGGCGGAATCCCAGGCTAGCGACCGAACCATCATGTCCATCGCCGGTCATGTCTCTCAGCGGATGTTGGCTCATTACTCTCACGTCCGAATCGAAGCTAAGAGAAAAGCGCTCGACGCACTCGCGGATGGGGTCAAACCGGCGGGTTACGACACAAGCAACGACACAAGACGGCGCCACAGCACGCTTCTACGCTCACAAGTTATTGAAAGAAATGGCGGGGACGACGAGACTCGAACTCGCGACCTCTGCCGTGACAGGGCAGCGTTCTAACCAACTGAACTACGTCCCCGCTTTTCGGGTGCACCGTCGGCGGAATGGTGGGCAGTGCAGGACTCGAACCTGCGGCCTCCTGCTTGTAAGGCAGGCGCTCTAACCAGCTGAGCTAACCGCCCTCTGTGCCTTCTCTCCTCAGAATCTCACAGGGACAGAGGGACAGCAATTCAGTATACGTGACGGCAGAAAACTTGGTCAATTTGCGCCCCCAAGACCGCCTCGCCGATATTCAGTTCATGGCCGCGAGGAACTCATCGCGCTGCTCGGCTGCCCCCTCGAGCCGCTTCTATTCGAAGCTCCCTCCCTCTTTTCTGAACGGCCAATAGCAGATCGTCCCTTTGCCTGTCCCTCCGAAAACATGGCCAGAGGCCGCGTTCGGCTTGCTCCCACCCTGCGAGCTGCATACCATTATCCAGGCCGCCTGGGGTGGGCGGCCTCGTCCTCGTCCTAGCTGTCAACATCACCTGCGGAAATAAGCTAATTGCGCCTTGGACGATGGTTCCCTCGTATGCAGCAACCGGCACCCGCAATCCGCGGCCATCGGGAAAGGAGAGCGCAGTGACCGTCGTGGCGCCAACCGGAATCAGCGAACCCCCAGTCCTGGCATCGCCAGCCGTAAGCATGACCAGCCGTGTCTATTCCGTGGACTTGCTCCGCGGCCTGGCCATGGTCCTCATGGCCCTCGATCACACCCGCGATTACTTCACCTACCTGCGGTTCCCTCCCGAGCTGCTCAGCCAGACCTTCGGAGCGCTGTTTCTTACCCGCTGGGTCACTCACATCTGTGCTCCGTCGTTCTTTTTCCTGGCGGGCACGGGAGCCTATCTCTCGGCCACTCGCGGCAAGTCTCTCAACCAGATCTCGCACTTTCTGTGGACGCGCGGGCTATGGCTCGTGTTCCTGGAATTGACCGTGATCTGGTTCGCTTGGACCTTCGTGCCCCATATCGGAGGCGCTGCGATCGTCATCTGGGCTCTCGGCTGGAGCATGGTGCTGATGGCCGCCATCGTCCGCCTGCCCTTCCCCGTCATTGCCGTGCTGGGACTGGGGATGATCGCCACCCACAACCTGCTCGATCGCATCAATCCTGCCAGCTTCGGTGGATATTCCTGGATCTGGCTGATCCTGCACGTCCCGGGCTTCTACCTGATAAAGCCTCCGGCGACCGGTTTCTTCGTCCTCTATCCCCTGATTCCATGGGTGGGAGTGATGGCGGCGGGCTATTGCTGTGGAAGGCTCGTGCAGAAACCAGCCGCAGAGCGGCGGAGAGTGATCTTTCGTTTGGGCTTTGCGCTGACCGTTACGTTTCTTATCCTGCGAGGCCTGAATCTCTACGGCAACGGCGTTGCCGGGCTTGGCTTCGGCATCCCCTTTTCGGCCGGACCGTGGCAGGTGCAGCCGTCCTTCACCTTGACGCTGATCTCATTCTTCAATACTCAGAAATACCCGCCTTCCCTCCAGTTTTTGCTGATGACTCTGGGACCAGCGCTGATGTTGCTCGCGGGCTTTGAGTCGCTCAACCCGGCGGGGCGCCTGGGAAGGATTCTTCTGGTCTTCGGCCGCGTGCCGATGTTCTTTTACGTGCTCCACATCTACCTTATCCACCTCATGGCAGTCGGCGTGGGCCTTCTGTTCCATCAACCCATCTCCTGGCTGCTTCATGGAGGATTTTTCCTGTCCGAACCGCAGACCGGCTACGGACACCACCTGCCCTTCATCTACCTGATGTGGTTGCTGGCCGTGGCCATTCTCTACTTCCCCTGCCGCTGGTTCATGAGACTGAAAGAACGGCGCCGGGACTGGTGGCTGAGCTATCTCTGATTCGCTCTGTCAGTCCGGCTGAGGTCGAGATCGCGCCGGGCCGGTAATCACGGGCCAACAGCCATTGATGACCACTTGCGAATCTACGCTCGATTGACGATTTCGGTCAGTCGTTGCTTCACCGCCGGCCATTCCGCCGCCACAATGGAATAGCGCGCTGAGTCGCGAGGGATGTTATCCACGGCCATCCTGTGCGCGCGGAGGATTCCTTCGAACTGCCCGCCAATGCGCTCCAGGGCAGCGCGCGACCGCTGGTTGCGCGCATCGGTGTGGAAGCACACCCGCAGCACCTGCCAGGTCTCGAAAGCATGGGTCAGCATGAGCAGCTTAGCCTCGGTGTTAGCGGCCGTGCGGATCGCCGAACGCGTCAGCCAGGTATAGCCGATCTCGCAAACGTCGGGTGCCTGGCGCCCATGCGACGCATGACCTTCCGGCCACGGCCATCGTTCCACGTTCCAGAATCGCGTGGAGCCAATGATGCTCCCATCATCCATCTTCACGATCGCATACGGCACGGCCGTACGCTCGTCTTGCCAGGCCAGGGCAGTATCGATGTACTTGATAGCCGCAACCCGCCCCTGCGGAACCGGAGTCCACTGGTAGAGCAAAGGATCCGCGGCGGCCGCGGCCACCAGTCCATCAACGTGGCGGCGTCCGAGCCGTTCCAGGCGAACGTGCCTGCCTTCGAGCGTCGAGCCATTTGTTCCCATGGCATCCACTATGCAATGAGCCCGGCAGCTTGAGCAACTGCAGGCAAATTCTGCAGCCGCGACTTCCCCAACCCAATCTCGAATTCCCGACGTGCAGGCCTTCGCCTTCGGCTTCAGCCTGATATTCTCTCTGCTGTGCGCCGCCTGGTAATCAATGCCGACGACTTCGGCCTCACCCCGGGTGTCAATCGCGGCATCGCCGAAGCCCACGAGCGTGGTGTGGTCACCTCCACCACGCTCATGGCGAACGCTTCAGCCTTCGCCCATGCCGTGGAGATTGCGCGCTCCAGGCCCCGCCTGAGCGTCGGCTGCCACGTTGTCCTGATCGACGGCACCCCCCTGCTTCCCGCACACCGGATTACGAGCCTGCTTGGGCCCAGGAAGGAATCTGGCTCCGCCCAGCTTTCGCGATTTCGCTCCAGCCTTATCAGCTTTGCCCGGGCAGCCCTCACGGGCGGCCTGGAGCCCCACCATATAAAAGATGAGGCGGAAGCACAGATCCGGCGGCTGCAGGGGGCCGGGCTCACCGTCTCCCACGTTGATACTCACAAGCATGTCCACCTGTTCCCGGTAGTTGCCTCAGCCCTGCTTCAGGCGGCGGAGAACTGTGGCGTCCACGCCGTTCGTAATCCCTTCGTGCCGCTTCGTCCCCTGGCTTACGCTCACCTGCTGCGGCGTCCCGGAATGTGGACGCGATACGCTGAAACCAGGGTCCTTCGCCGCTATGCCGACAAATTCCGGCATCAGGTTGCGGATCGCGGAATGGTCACCACCGACGGCAGTTTTGGGGTCATCGCCACCGGCTCGCTCGACGATCGGCTCTTTCGCGCCATCTTGGCTGCCATACCCGAGGGAACGTGGGAATTTGTATGCCATCCCGGCTATCGCGACGCCGAACTGGAGCGCGTCCCCACCCGCCTGCGTTCCTCGCGCGAGCAGGAGCTCCGCATCCTGGCGTCCGATATGGCGCGGGACGTGGTCCATCAACACGGGATCGAACTCGTCCCTTACTCGCAGCTCGTGGCGGAAAACCTGCGTAACGTCACAAAGTGAATCCGCGGGCTTTGCGGTAAATCGAATCCTCTGCAACACTCCGGGAGCGCCCGCTTGAAGATCGGAATCACCTGCTATCCGACGTATGGCGGCAGCGGCGTAGTGGCCACCGAACTGGGCATCGAACTGGCCCAGCTGGGCCACGAAATCCACTTCATTGCCTACTCACAGCCCTTCCGCCTGCGCGAAAACCAGCCCAACATCTACTACCACCAGGTTGAAGTCTCGCACTATCCCCTCTTCGACTACCCGCCCTACGACCTGGCTCTGGCCACCCGCATGGCGGAAGTTGCCCAGATCTACGGCCTGGATCTGCTGCACGTGCACTACGCCATTCCGCACTCGGTCAGCGCCCTGCTCGCCAAACAGATGATCGGATCGGGGCCCAAGCCCAGGCGCTTGCCCTTCGTGACCACTCTCCATGGAACTGACATCACACTTGTAGGAGCCGATCGCTCCTATTTGCCGATCACGCGTTTTTCCATCGAACAAAGCGATGGCGTCACCGCCATCTCCAACTACCTGCGCGATCGCACCTTCGCGGAGTTCAAGATTCAGAACCAGATCCAGGTCATCTACAACTTCGTCAACTGCGACGTCTATCGCCGCGATCCGGCAGCGCAACGCCGCCGCTCCGACTTCGCCGCCCCTGACGAGCGCCTGCTGGTTCATCTCTCCAACTTTCGTCCTGTGAAGCGTATCTGGGACGTGGTTGAAATCTTCGATCGCGTCCAGAAGCAAGTGCCCTCGCGGCTGCTTCTGAT
>Ga0187788_10000544_pt1 | contig 10550 bp, 9 predicted proteins | sample 1015_BV01_MP10_2_FD_133008 | JGI IMG/M metagenome (GOLD analysis project Ga0187788, IMG submission 133008) | Tropical peat soil microbial communities from peatlands in Department of Meta, Colombia - 1015_BV01_MP10_20_MG | ecosystem: Environmental > Terrestrial > Soil > Wetlands > Peat | place...
AGACCATCGCCGGACTGCTGGTATCGCCTCAAGGGACAAGGGTGCAATTGCCCGCTCTGACCACCGAGCCCCCGGGTGTGCATCGCCAGGTGACGCGCATGGCCGCAGAGCTGGAGGTTACGCCGCACCGGTCGCGCAGGTTCTTGATCAGCAACGCCGACCGCAGTATCGGCGCCTTTCTGAGCGGCGAAATGCTGCGCCGCTTCGGCAGCGCAGGCCTGCAGAACCGGTCGGTGGACTGTGAATTCCACGGCAGCGCGGGGCAGAGCTTCGGAGCGTTTCTGACCTCTGGGGTCACCTTCCGGCTCACTGGCGAAGCCAACGACTACGTCGGCAAGGGAATGAGCGGCGGGGTGGTTGCGGTCACGGCGGGCTACGATGCTTCCCGGCGCGGGGACGTGCTGGTCGGCAACACCGTTCTCTATGGCGCCACCAGCGGAGAGCTCTACATCGCCGGGCGCGCGGGCGAGCGCTTTGCCGTGCGCAACAGCGGCGCCTTGGCGGTGGTGGAAGGCATTGGGCAGCACGGTTGTGAATACATGACCGCCGGGATAGTTCTGGCCCTGCGGCCGGTGGGCACAAATTTTGGCTCCGGGATGACCGGCGGCCTGGCCTACTGCCTGAAGGAAACGCTCGCCCATGTCCCCTATAACCGCGAATTCGTTACCGAGGCCCACTTGGAAGAGCAGGAGGAGCTGTGGCTGCGGCGTGTGTTGCGGGAGCATCTGCGCCTGACGGGCAGCGCCCTAGCTGAACAGCTGCTGCGCGCGCGGCTGCCCCTGCCTCTAACGCGAGTGCAACCGGTGAAGCTGCCAGCCTCGATCGCTCATACCTGGGCGGAGACTCTGGCCCGCTACGAGCGCCGCCCGACGGCTGTGGAACTGCCTACGCGCTCAGTTTGGGATGGATGGCTGCCCGGCCTGCGCCGCTCGATTCGCTGGCCCTGGTCACGTGAGGAGAACGAGGATCAGACCCTCGCCTCCGATTAGTCTTACCGCCAGTTTCCGGCGAACCCCGATAACCGGCGCTGATAGGATCGATAAAAAATTTCAATTTCCCCAGCGCACGGTAAGCCAGATAGAAGTAGGCCAGACACTTGAGCCGAAGTGTATTGAACGGAGAGGTTAGGGGTTTACTCGAACGACTCGGCGTGCCAGACACTCATTCCAATTGCCCCCTTACAAAGATTTGCGTCATAGGAAAGCGGGGAAGTCTTTATGTCTAAAGTGTCGCGCTTGGCAGAAATAGGAGTGTATCGATTCCTGGTTCTGACGTGTTTGCTCCTGAGTTCTCTGGGCGGAGAGGTGCGGGCCCAGGTCTCAGGAAATCAACCATCCTCTGCCGTGGTGGCGAGTGCCAGCTCCGCGGCAGAGAATCCTTCCGCGCGCCTCGCCAAGCTGGAGGCCCAGGTAGCCGATGCCAAGAGCTCGGCGGACAACGCCTGGATGCTGACCAGTTCCGCCCTGGTCCTCCTGATGACCGGGCCGGGCCTGGCGCTTTTCTATTGTGGCCTGGTGCGCAGAAAGAATGTGCTGGCCACCATGATGCAGAGCTTCGCCATGATGGCCATCATTACGGTTCTGTGGGGCCTGTTCAGCTATAGCCTGGCATTCGGCTCGGGGAACAGCTTTATTGGCGGCCTGCACCACCTCTTCCTGCGCGGCGTGGGAGTGCAACCCGATCCCGACTACTCGTCCACGATTCCGCTGCAGACCTTCATGGTCTACCAGTTGATGTTCGCCATCATCACACCCGCCCTGATCACCGGAGCCTTCGCCGAGCGTATGAAGTTCAGCGCCATGGCGCTGTTTCTGATCCTGTGGTCCATTTTTGTGTATGACCCCATGGCGCACATGGTCTGGGGCAAAGGCGGCCTGCTCAATGCTTCCCTTGGCGGCCGATTCCCGACCCTCGATTTCGCCGGAGGAACCGTGGTGCACGTCACCTCCGGAGTTTCCGCCCTGGTGTGCGCAACCTATCTGGGGAAGCGCCTGGGATATCCCAAGGAAGCGATGCCGCCGCATAGCGTGGTGCTGAGCTTTATCGGGGCGTGCCTGCTGTGGGTGGGCTGGTTCGGGTTTAACGCCGGCAGCGCGCTGGCCGCGGGCTCGTTGGCCACCAGCGCGTTTGTGGCGACGCATTTCGGCGCTGCCGCGGCGGTGATCGGGTGGGCGGGAGCGGAGTGGATTCGCAACGGCAAGCCCAGCGCCCTGGGAGCCATCTCGGGCGCCGTGGCAGGACTGGTCGCCATCACGCCTGCCGCGGGCTTCGTCTCCCCAATGTCGGCGCTGGTGATCGGGCTGCTGGCCGGCATCGTCTGCTACTTGATGGTGGCCAAGGTGAAAGCAATTTTTGGCTATGACGATTCGCTCGATGCCTTCGGCGTACACGGCGCGGGCGGAACCCTGGGCGCCCTTCTCACGGGAATCTTTGCGGTGAAGGCCATCAATCCGATCTTCAAGGATTCTCAGGGCAACGCTCTGCCCTCGGGCCTGCTGGAAGGCAACCCGCACCAGTTGGTGAATCAACTGGTGGGAATCGCGATCGCCTGGGTGCTGGCGATTGTGGGGACGTTCATCATTCTGAAGATTGTGGACGCGCTAATCGGGCTGCGGGTTTCCCCCGAGCACGAAATTCAGGGCCTGGATCTCTCGCAGCATGGGGAGGAGGGCTATTACTGGGAGGCCTCGGCGCTGTAGTGCCGCTACACTGGAGGCACACGAGACATGCCTATGACAAAAGTCGAAGCGGTGATCCAACCCTCCAAACTGGATGCAGTCAAGGACGCGCTGATCGAGATCGGCATCGACGGCATGACCGTCATTGAAGTTCGCGGTCACGGCCGCCAGAAGGGCCACACCGAGTTTTACCGGGGCCGGGAGTACACGGTGGATCTGCTGCCCAAGGTGAAGCTGGAACTGGTGCTCTCCGACGAGTTGGTGGACAAGGCGGTGCAGGCCATCATCAACGCCGCCCGTACGGGAAAAATCGGCGATGGCAAAATCTTCCTCTCGCGGGTGGATGAAGCCATTCGCATCCGCAACGAGGAGCGCGGGGTGGCCGCGCTGTAGGGAATAGAGCCAGTTTTTCGCGGCTTATGCGACTACTAGACGGCGCTCACGCATTCGCGACTTGCGCACTCGAGGCTAGACTGCATCATGCCAGCACCGCCGGTCGGCAGTTCACTTCGCGATCTCTACACCAGCGAATCGGTGCGGATTCGCCAGGCGTTTGAAGAGACCGGCGACGGCCGCGGGGCAGCCCAACAGCGTTCCGCCCTGGTCAGCTCCGTAGCCACTCGCTTGTGGCAGGAATTCATCTCCTCCAGCCCCGAAGGTCCGCAGAGGTTCTGCCTGGTTGCCCTTGGCGGGTTCGGTCGCGGGCTCCTGCTGCCGTTCTCGGACGTGGACATGCTGTTTCTCTCCGAGAGCGATTCGCTGGAACGGCAGTCGAAGGACAAGGTGCGGCGAGTTTGCCAGGAGATGTGGGACCTGCGCTTCCGCGTCAGCCCCTCTTCGCGCACGCTGGCGGAGTGCGATCGCGTCGATCGCGACAACATCGAGTTCACCATCTCCCTGCTGGAGAGCCGCTACCTGGCTGGGGACCGGCAAGTCTATTCGCGCCTGCACGACAAGCTCATCCCGCAACTGGTGAACCGGGAGTGGCAGACGGTGGTGCAATCCCTTTCCGAGGTCACTCGCAGCCGGCACGCCCGATTCGGCAACACCATCTTTCATCTCGAGCCCAACGTGAAGGAGAGCCCCGGGGGGCTGCGCGATTACAACGTGGCTCATTGGCTGGCGCTGCTCTCCGCGCTGGAGAAGGACCGCGACTGGCCCGACCTGGAGGCCCTGCTGCCGACACCGGTGCGGGAGGAGGCGCGGCGGGCGCTGGACTCCCTGCTCGCCGTGCGCTGTTTCCTGCACTACCGCCACGGACGCGACGACAATAACCTGACCTGGGAGGCCCAGGACGACGCGGCGCTTCGCGGCATCGGCCTGCCGGCGGGCGAAGCCTGCGAATCGGCGGAATGGATGCGCGCCTACTTTCGCCACGCCCGCGCCATCAATCGCACACTGACGCAGTTGCTGGAGGAAGTGCCTGCCGCCCGCTCCTCTCTGTACCAGCAGTTCCAGCGCTGGCGCTCGCGGGTGTCGAATGCAGATTTCTCCGTGGTGGATGGGCGTATCTTCTTCCAGCAGGCCAGCGCGGTACAGGATCCGGAACTGGTGCTCCGCACCTTCGAGTTCATGGCCCACCACGGCCTCAAGCTGTCGAGCGACGCCGAACATCGGGTTGAGCAGGCCCTGAACTCGGTGGCGGAGCGGCTGCCGCGCGGTCCGGAGGGCTGGTCGCACCTGCGCGCCGTTCTGCAGGCCCCGCACGCCGCGTTGGCTCTCCGCAGCATGCACTCCCTGGGGCTGCTGGGGCGGCAGCTCCCGGAATTCAAGCTGATCGATTCCCTCGTAGTACGAGATTTTTATCATCGCTACACCGTCGATGAGCACACGTTTCTCACCATCGACAACCTGCATCGGCTCAGCCAGCCGCAATCGGAGTGGGAGAAGCGCTATGCCGAACTGCTGCGCGAAGTCGAGCGGCCTGAACTGCTGTACCTGGCCCTGCTGCTGCACGATCTGGGCAAGGGATCGGGAGCCGCCTCGCACCTTGAGGCCAGCGTGCGGCTGACCCAGGGCACGCTGGCGCAACTGGGGCTCGAGTCGCAGGAGCTTGAGACAGTCCGCTTCCTGATCGCCAGCCACCTGGAAATGTCCGCCACCCTGCGCCGCGACATTTTCGATCCGGAGACCATCCGCGCCTTCGCCGAGAAAATCGGCACGCCGGAGCGGCTGAAGATGCTCTGCCTGATGACCTACGGCGACATCAAGGCGGTCAACCCCGAAGCCCTGACGCCCTGGAAATCGGAAAACCTGTGGCGGCTCTACATCACCACCGTCAACTACATGAACCGCGTGGTGGACGATGAGCGTTTCCACGCCGAAGTGGAGAGCGACCTGATCGCGCGCGTGAGCGCGCTGGTACCCAAGCGCGAAAAGCAGGTGCGGGAGTTTCTCGACGGCCTGCCGCAGCGCTACCTGCGCACCCACGCAGCGGAGCAGGTTACCATCCATTTCGAGATGGCGGCACAATTGCGCCGCGAACCCGTCCAACTGGCCTTGAAGCTGAGCCGCGACCTGTACGAGTTGACCGTGGTCACCGCCGACCGGCCGCGGCTGTTTGCCACGATCGCCGGCGTGCTCTCCGCCTGGGGGATGAACATCATCAAAGCGAATGCGTTCTCCAATCAGTGCGGCGTGGTGGTGGACACGCTTTACTTCAGGGATCGCTTCCGCACCCTGGAACTGAATCCGCCCGAGCGCGAGCGCTTCAAGCGTAGCGTGGTGGATGTGCTCTCGGGCAAGGCCGATCTGGACAAACTCCTGGAGCGGCGCGCGCGCGCGGACGCCAATGGGCAGGTCAAGGTGACCGTCCAGACCCGCATCGCCTTCGACAACGACTCCTCCTCCCACAGCACCCTGCTGGAACTGATCGCCCAGGACCGCCCCGGCCTGTTGCACGCGATCGCGTCCACACTCTTCCGCAATGGCTGCAATATCGAGGTCGCCTTGATCGACACCGAAGGGCAGATGGCCATCGATGTGTTCTACCTCACCTCTGAGGGAGCCAAGCTGGACGAAGACGAGATTCATTCGCTGCGCGAAGCCTTGCGCGAGGAACTCGCTGGAGAGTGACCGCGTGTCCGGATGGCGCAAATAATTCTGTCCGCGCGCCAGATCACTGGCAGGTGATTCAAGCGTCTTCAAATGGGGTGGGAAGAATGAATCGTTTTAACGATATTTGTCATCACATGTAATGTCGGAGGCGAGAGACTCCCCGCCATTCCCGCAGAGGGGGCAATAGCGATGATCACCGTGCGCAAGAGCCAGGATCGCGGCCACGCCAATCATGGCTGGCTGGACAGCCGTTTCACCTTTTCCTTCGCCGAATACTACGATCCCAAGTTCGTGCACTTCCGCTCCTTGCGGGTCATCAATGAGGACTGGGTACAGCCGGGATCGGGATTTGGCACCCATCCGCACCGCGACATGGAGATCATCACCTACGTTCTGGAGGGGGCTCTGGCGCACAAGGACAGTTTGGGGAATGGCTCGAGCATCGTCCCTGGGGAAGTGCAGCGCATGAGCGCGGGCACCGGCGTGCTGCACAGCGAGTACAACCACTCGACTTCCAAGCCGGTTCACCTGCTGCAGATATGGATCATGCCGAACCAGAAATCGGTGGAGCCGAGCTACGAGCAGAAGACCTTTCCCGCCGAGGAAAAGCTCGGCAAGCTGCGGCTGATCGCCTCTCCCGAGGGGAAGGCTGGATCGGTGGCCATTCATCAGGACGCGCGCGTGTACGCCACCCTGCTGAAGGATGGGGCGAGCGCTACCCACACCCTGCAGAGTGGGCGCGGTGCCTGGATCCAGGTGGCACGCGGCAGCGTGGAAGTCAACGGCACGACCCTTCAGCCGGGGGACGGCGCGGCCATCGCCGACGAGCAGGAGCTCGAGATTGTCGGTAAGACGCAAGGCCAGCCGGCGGAAGTCCTGCTGTTCGACCTGGCATAACCTCGAAACGCCCTGCCTGCGGCCGCTAAGGGCGACGAGGGAGGGGCCGCCACCCTGTTTATCGGTCACAGAAAGCCTGTGACCGTCTTCGATAGCATTCCCTCAGCAAGCACTGCGCCTCGAGGATGCCGACATGTGCCTCGCAATCCCAGGAAAAGTTCTGGCTGTGGAGAAGGTGGAAGGCATTCGCCTGGCCCGCGTCCAGTTTGGCGGCATTGTCCGCGCCGTGTCGCTGGACCTGGTTCCGGAGGCGGTGGTGGGAGACTACGTGATCGTGCATGTCGGCTATGCCATCAGCCGTCTCGACGAGGCGGAAGCGCGGCGCACGTTTGAGCTACTCCGGGTCCTGGGCCCGATCGAAGAATTGGCTCTAGGGGATCAACCGGCATGAAGTATGTGGACGAGTATCGCGATCCGGAGATCGTCCGCAAGCTGGCGGAGGCTATCGCTCACCGCGTGACCCGGGACTGGGTGCTGATGGAAATCTGCGGCGGCCAAACGCATACCATCGTGCGCTCTGGCTTTGACCAGATGCTGCCCCCAGAGGTTCATCTGGTCCACGGGCCCGGCTGCCCGGTCTGCGTCACACCGCTGGAGATCATCGACAAGGCCACCGAGTTGGCCGCGCGTCCCGACGTCATTTTCGTTTCCTACGGCGACCTGGTGCGGGTGCCGGGATCGACCACCGACCTGCTGCACGCGAAGGCCGGCGGAGGCGACATCCGTATCGTGTACTCGCCGGCGGAGGCCCTGCAGCTGGCGCGCTCCCACCCCCGCAAGCAGGTAATCTTCTTTGCCGTTGGATTCGAGACCACGGCCCCGGCGCACGCCCTGGCGCTGCAGCAGGCGCGGCGATTGGGGTTGAGAAATTTCTTCATGCTGGTGTCTCACATGCTGGTTCCGCCGGCGATCCGCGCTCTCTTCCAGTCTGCCCAGAACCGGGTGCAGGGCCTGATTGCGCCCGGGCATGTGTGCACCGTGGCGGGATACACGGCGTACGAGGAGTTGGCGGGCGACCTCCGGGTTCCCGTCGTTGTCGCCGGTTTCGAGCCCACCGACCTGCTGGAGGCCATAGGCATGCTGGTCCTACAGCTGGAGGAAGGCCGCGCCCAGGTGGAGAACCAGTATGTCCGCTCCGTCACCCGCGCCGGAAACCTGCACGCGCAGCTCGCCGTGGATGAAGTCTTTGAGGTTTGCGATCGCAAATGGCGGGGGCTGGGAGTGATTCCGCAAAGCGGCCTCCGAATCCGCGACCGATACGGGGAATTCGATGCGGAAACGGCCTTTCCCTTGGAGGAACGCGCGGCGCACGAAGTTGCCGAGTGCATCAGCGGCCAGATCCTCACTGGGCAGAAGAAGCCGTCCGATTGTCCGGCTTTTGCCGTGGCCTGCACCCCACTGCACCCTCTGGGCGCGCCCATGGTTTCGGCGGAAGGAGCCTGCTCCGCCTACTACGAATATCGCCGTCACGCGGGCTCAGGTAGAGCCAATGCCTGAGGAAGAAACAACTGGTGTGCTGACCTGCCCGCCTTCCATCGCGGCCACGCGAAGGATTCTTCTGGGGCATGGGGCTGGAGGCGCGCTGTCGGCGGAACTGGTGGAAAAGATCTTTCTCCCTGCCTTCGCGAATCCGGCGCTGGAGCCGCTGAATGATCAGGCGGTGGTCGAGGTGCAGGGCACGAGGATCGCGGTTACAACCGATTCCTTTGTGGTCAAGCCGCTGTTCTTCCCCGGCGGGGACATCGGCTCGCTCGCCGTCCACGGAACCATCAACGATCTGGCAATGGGAGGAGCGACGCCGTTCTACCTGACGCTGGCGTTCATCCTGGAGGAGGGCCTGCCCATTGCGACGCTGGAACGAGTGGTGCAGTCTGTGCGGCGAGCGGCGGATGAAGCCAGAGTGCAGGTGATTACCGGCGACACCAAGGTGGTGGAGCAGGGCAAGGGCGATCAGCTCTTCATCAACACCACGGGCATCGGTCTGGTGCCGGAGGGCGTGACCCTCTCCTGCGACCGGGCGCGGCCCGGCGACGCGGTAATTCTCAGCGGCTCGCTCGGCGATCATGGGATTGCCGTGCTCGCGCATCGCGAGGGCCTGGAATTTCAAACTGCAATTAAGAGCGACAGCGCTCCCCTGCACACCCTGGTGGCGGCCATGCTGCGGGCCGGGGGAGAGATCCGCTGCATGCGCGATCCCACCCGCGGAGGCCTGTCGAGCGCGCTCAACGAGATTGCCCGGCGATCGCGCGTGGGCGTGGTGCTGGAAGAGGCGATGATTCCGGTGTGCGAGGAGGTGGTCGGCGCCTGCGAGTTGTTGGGTCTCGATCCGCTGCACGTGGCCAATGAAGGGAAGCTGGTCGCTATCGTCGAGGCTGCTTCCGCCGAGAGGATCGTCGGAGCCATGCGTGCGCATCAGTACGGGCGGGAAGCGCGGATCATCGGCAGGGTCACCGAGTCCGATCCCGGCAGCCTGCTCCTGCGAACAGCGTTCGGCACCACCCGCTACGTGGACATGATTGCAGGCGAGCAGCTACCACGGATTTGCTGAAGTTTTACTTGAAGCCAGGCTTATTAAAGTAATACTTGAGGCCGAAGGAGCAGGATCAGGGGATTTCAACCGCGCGAGAGGCAGTCATGCACGAACTCAGCATCGCCGTTTCGCTGCTGGAGATGGTGGAGGCGGAGGCCCAGCGGCACCCGGGAGCGCGCTTTCACAAGGTCGGCCTGCGCATCGGCGAGCTGGCGGGGGTTGACCTGGATGCGCTCACCTTCAGCTGGCAGGCGGTTACCATGGACACGGACTTCCGCAAACTGGAGCTGGCGGTGGAGTGGTGCCCGCGCAAGCATTGTTGTCCCGGCTGCGGAGAGGTCCTTGTGGTGCACGATTACCAGGTGGACTGTCCGCGCTGCTGGCGCCCTGACACTCTCTGCGTGAGCGGCGAGGAGCTGGATATCCAGTACCTGGAGGCGGAAACCTCATGATGCGTCTGCCGGTCGAGAAGAAAGTATTGAGCGAGAACCAGGTCCTCGCCGACCAGCTGCGCGAGAGCTTCCGGCAGAACGGCATTTTGTGTTTGAACTTCATCAGCGCGCCGGGATCGGGGAAGACCTCGCTGCTGGAGTGCACACTCTCCAGTTTCGATCCCCGCACCCGGGTGGCGGTCCTCACCGGCGACATTCAGACAGAAAACGATGCGCGGCGGCTGGCGCGGTTCGGCTTTCCGGTCAGGCAGATCACCACCGGCGGAATCTGCCATCTCGATGCCGGCATGATTAGCCGGCATCTTGCGGAGTGGTCTCTCGGGGAGCTGGACATCCTGCTGATCGAGAACGTCGGCAACCTGGTTTGTCCTTCGAGCTACGACCTGGGGGAGCATGCCAAGGTCGTCCTGCTGAGCGTCACTGAAGGCGAAGATAAACCGCTGAAGTATCCCGCAATCTTTTTCAAGTCGGAATTGTGTCTGATCACGAAGACCGATCTTCTGCCCCACGTTCCCTTTGACCTGGCCAAGGCCCGCGAGAATGCCCGCCGCGTGCATCCGGAGATGGAGATCATCGAGCTTTCCTCGACGACCGGCGCAGGCATGGACCAATGGCTGAGGTGGCTGGAGTCCCGCCGCCAGCGCGCTTTTCCAGACCCCCAGGCGATCAATCGCTGAGTCCGTGGGGCCAGCCAGATCCCTGAGTCAGCCCAGATTCCAGAGAGTTGGCCGCAAGCCCGCCTCCTGATAAAACTAGGAAGGGAGCATTAAGGAATCTCATGCTTGGCCAGGGCAATCGCGCCTCCTGATAAAACTAGGAAGGGAGCATTAAGGAATCTCATGCTTGGCCAGGGCAATCGCGCCTCGTGGGAAGCGCGCGCCGCGCGCGCGGAAGAGCTAGCAGCGAAGCATCCCTTTGCTACCGAGGTGTTGCGCT
>Ga0187788_10000546_pt1 | contig 10524 bp, 5 predicted proteins | sample 1015_BV01_MP10_2_FD_133008 | JGI IMG/M metagenome (GOLD analysis project Ga0187788, IMG submission 133008) | Tropical peat soil microbial communities from peatlands in Department of Meta, Colombia - 1015_BV01_MP10_20_MG | ecosystem: Environmental > Terrestrial > Soil > Wetlands > Peat | place...
GCCAGCTCCACCGGCGGCCGCTCGACACTGACCCACCGGCCGTAGGCGCGGGCCCAGGGGTCGGCGGTGACCCCGTGCAGGACGACGCTCAGCAGCACCGTGGTCGCGATCGCCCCGATCACCGCCCCGGGACCCGGGCCCGCCGACAGGGACTCGACCGCGAGCAGGGCGAAGACGACGGACGCCAGCCCGCGCGGCCCGAACCAGCCGATGAACAGCACGGTCCGCCGCCGCAGGCCGGTGCCGAGCAGGACCAGCGCCACCGGAGCCATGCGCAGCACGGTCAACGACAGGACGGCGAAGAGCAGACCCGGCCAGGTGAAGACCTGCCCGAGGTGGGCGACGGCCACCACCCCGAAGAGGGTCCACACCGCGTAGCCGAGGATCACCGACACCCACTCGACGAGCTGGAGGACCTCCTGCTGCCGGGGCATGGCCGGCGGCTCGGACCCGGCCTCGTGGCCGGATCCGGCCGGGTGGCCCGGCTCGAGCGCTGCTTCGGCCCCGGCCCGCCCCGGGCGAACCCCGATCGGCCGGCCGGCGGCTGCCGCGAACGCCGTCCCGGACACGAAGGCGGCCACGAAGCCGTTGCCGTGCAGGGCGACGGATCCGTAGTAGGTGAGCAGTGGCACCGCCAGCGTCGCGACCGGCAGGAGGTCGGCGTGCACCAGGCGCCGGTGGAACGCCCACGACAGCAGCCGCCCGCAGGCGATCCCCAGCAGGATCCCGGCGAGCAGCCCGATCGCCAGTTCGCGCAGCGCCGACTCCTCGAGGGCGACCTCCTCGCCCGGGAGCGTCGTGGCGGCGGCGATCGCGAACAGGACCACCGGGGTGGCCAGGCCGTCGTTCAGCCCGCTCTCGACGTTGAGCACGCGCCGCACCTGCGCGGGAACCGCCGGGTGGAGCACGGTGGCCGCCCCGAGCCCGGCGTCCGTGGGCGCCAGCGCCGCGGCCAGCAGGAGGGCGAGCCACACCCCGGCGTCGGGGAAGAGCAGCCGCGCGGTCACGAACCCGGCGAGCATCGTCAGCGGAAGCCCGAGCAGCAGCAGCCGCACGCACAGTCCGGCCTCGCGCCGCAACTGCCGCGGTTGCACCTGGGCGGCGTCATGGAAGAGGACCAGCGCCAAGGTGCCCTCCGCCAGCCCGCGGACCAGGGTGGCGTCCGCGCCGGCCCTGGCGACCACGAGCCCGAACACCGCGCCGACGGCGGTGAACACGATGGGCGCCGTGACGTGGACCCGCTCGAGGCGGTGGGACTGGCTGACGTAGGCGACGACGACCACCGCGAAGATCGCGACAGCCGACGCAGGCACTCTCCCCGACCTAGATCGAGCGGTTGATGCCGTAGGTGATCTTGGCGTCCTGCAGGGCGTTGACGTACCCCGCCCGCTCGTAGGCCGCCGCGTCCGCGTCCGCGGGCACGCAGAGCAGACCGCGCAGATCGTCGACGGTGGCAAACCCCCGCCGCGCCATCCAGTCGGACAGGCCGGAGAGCAGGGTCGCGGCGTGCTCCGGGCCGTGCCGGATCAGCGCCGAGGCGCTCATCACCACGTCGGCCCCGGCCAGCAGGTACTTGACCACGTCGCTGGGTTCCTCGACACCGCCCGTCCCGGCCAGCGAGGCGCGGACCCGCCCGCGCAGGAGCGCGATCCAGGCCCGCGGCAGCCGGGACTCGGCCGGGTTGGAGAGCTCGACGCCGGAGATCACCGCGAGGGTCTCCGGGTCGACGTCCGGCTGGAGGAACCGGTTGAAGAGCACCAGGCCGTCCGCGCCGGCCTCGTCCAGCCGGGTCGCCATCTCACCGGTGGAGCTGAAGTGCGGGCTGAGCTTGACCGCGACCGGCACGGTCACCGCGTCCTTGACCTGGCTGAGGATGTCGACATGCCGCTGCTCGACGTCCCGGCCGGAGATGTGGAGGTCACCCGGGACAAAGTAGATGTTGAGCTCGATCGCCGCCGCCCCGGCGTCCTGCATCGCCCGGGCGTAGGGCACCCACCCTCCCGGGCCGGCGCAGTTCAGGCTGGCGATCACGGGCACCTCGACCGCGGCGGCGGCCCGCTCGAGCAGGCTGAGGTAGCGGCGCGGGCCGCCGTCGTCGGCGACCTCCGGGAAGTACGACAGCGACTCCGCGAAGCTCTCCGTGCCGGCGTCGACCAGCCGGGCGTACTCCACCGCCTCGCGGCGCAGTTGCTCCTCGAACAGTGAGTACAGCACGACCGCGCCGACGCCGGCCCGGGCCAGCCGCCGCACCCCCTCGACGGTCAGCGACAGCGGGGACGCCGAGGCGAGCAGCGGGTTGCGCAGTGCCAGGCCCATGTACTCGGTGGCCAGACCCGGGTGCCCGGTCTCCAGATCCTCGTGCTCGGTCCCCGGACCCCTGTGGTCGTTCGCCGGATCCATCAGCGCTCCCTCCGTGCGTCGGCGGGGAATCGCGCGGCACCGCGGGTGGCCATCTCCTCGTAGACCTGCCAGCGCTGGTCGATCGCCTGCTGGGCAAGGAGCAGCAGCCGCTCGGCCTCTGCCGGGTCGGTGTTGGCCAGCATCCGGTACCGCAGCTCGCGGTAGGCGTAGTCGGTGAACGGGATCCTCGGTCGCGGGGAGTCGAGCAGGAACGGGTTGCCGCCCGCCTCGCGGACCAGCGGGTCGTAGCGGATCAGCGGCCAGTACCCGCTGGCGACCGCGCGGTACTGCTGGTCCAGTCCCTTGCGCATGTCGATCCCGTGCGCGATGCAGTGGCTGTACGCGATCACCAGCGACGGCCCGTCGTACGCCTCGGCCTCGCGGAGGGCCCGCAACGTCTGCTGCGGGTCGGCCCCCATCGCGACCCGCGCCACGTACACGTTGCCGTAGGCGATGGCCTGGAGGGCGAGATCCTTCTTCGGCACGGTCTTGCCGGCGCTGGCGAACTTCGCCACGGCGCTGAGCGGCGTGGCCTTGGACGCCTGCCCCCCGGTGTTGGAGTAGACCTCGGTGTCCAGCACGAGCGCGTTGACGTTGCGCCCGCTGGCCAGGACGTGGTCCAGCCCGCCGGCGCCGATGTCGTAGGCCCAGCCGTCGCCGCCGACGATCCACACGCTGCGCCGGACCAGGTGGTCCACGACGCTCCACAGGTCGGCCACCGCCGACCCCGCGGAACCGGCGGACCCGGCCGCCCCGCCGAGCCCTTCGAGGCGGCGCTTCAGCTCCGCCACCCGCTCGCGCTGCGCGCGCAGCTCCGACTCCCGCCGCTGCGGGGCGGCCAGGACGTCGTCCACCAGGTCGGCGCCCAGCTCCTCGCGCAGCTGCGTGATCCGCGCACGGGCCAGCTCCTCGTGCAGGTCGGCGGCGAGCCGGAACCCGAGTCCGAACTCGGCGTTGTCCTCGAACAGCGAGTTCGACCAGGCCGGGCCGCGTCCCTCGGGGTTCGTCGTCCACGGCGTGGTCGGCAGGTTCCCGCCGTAGATCGAGGAGCACCCGGTGGCGTTGGCGACCATCAGCCGGTCCCCGAACAGCTGCGAGAGGACCTTGAGGTACGGCGTCTCACCGCATCCCGCGCAGGCCCCGGAGAACTCGAACAGCGGCTGCAGGAACTGGGTGCCGCGCACGGTGCCGAAGTCCACCCGGCTCCGGTCGTTGACCGGGATCGTCTCGAAGAACGCGATGTTCTCCCGCTCGGCGGCCAGCAGCGGCTCCGCGGGAGCCAGGTTGATCGCTCGGCGGTCGGGATCCAGCGGCGCCTGGACCGGGCAGGCCTCCACGCACAGCGCGCAGCCGGTGCAGTCCTCGACGTAGACCTGCAGCGTGTAGCTGGTGTCGGGGACCCCGACCGCGGTCAGCGGGACCGACCGGAACCCCGCCGGGGCACCGTCCAGATGGGACTGCTCGACGTACTTCGACCGGATCACGCTGTGCGGGCAGACGAAGCTGCAGTTGCCGCACTGGATGCACAGATCGGGGTCCCAGACCGCGACGAGGTCGGAGATGTTGCGCTTCTCGTAGGCCGTCGTGCCGCTGGGGTAGGTCCCGTCCACGGGCAGCGCGCTCACCGGGAGGTCGTCGCCGCGCCCGGCCATCATCTGCGCGGTCACCGTGCGGACGAACTCCGGCGCGTCCTCGGGAACGATCGGGCGCGGCGTGCGGGTGGCGGTCACCCGGCCGGGCACCTCGATCCGGTGCAGGGCGTCCAGCGCCCGGTCGATGGCTTCGTCGTTGCGCCGGACCACCTCCGCGCCGCGCCGGCCGTAGGTCTTGGCCACCGCCGCCTTGATCCGGGCGATCGCCTCCTCGCGCGGCAGCACGCCCGAGATGGCGAAGAAGCAGGTCTGCAGCACGGTGTTGGTGCGCCCGCCGAGCCCGACCTCCCGGGCCACCTGCCCGGCGTCGATCGCGTAGACGGCGATGCCCTTGGCCAGCACCTGTTCCTGCACCGGGCGGGGCAGGCTGTCCCAGACTCGGTCCGGCGGGTACGGGCAGTCCAGCAGCAGCGTCGCCCCGGGCGCCGCCCGGCCGAGGACGTCGATCCGGTCCAGCAGGCCGAACTGGTGGCAGCCCACGAAGCCCGCCTGCTGGACCAGGTACGGCGCCCGGATCGGCTGCGGGCCGAACCGCAGGTGGGAGACGGTCTGCGACCCGGACTTCTTGGAGTCGTAGACGAAGTAGCCCTGGGCGTGCAGGCCCTCGTCGGACCCCAGGATCTTGATCGTGTTCTTGTTCGCGCCGACCGTCCCGTCCGAGCCGAGGCCGAAGAACACCGCGCTGACCGTGCCGGGCGGGTCGACGTCCAGCGTCGGGTCGTACGGCAGGCTCGTCCCCGAGACGTCGTCGATGATCCCGATCGTGAACCGGCGCCGCGGCCGCCCCAGCGCCAGCTCGGCGAACACACCCGCGGCCATGCCCGGCGTGAACTCCTTCGACGACAGCCCGTACCGGCCGCCGATCACGGTGGGCAGGACGGTGCGCTCGCCGCCGTCGTGTGCCTCGGTCAGCGCCGCGACCACGTCGAGGAACAGGGGCTCCCCGTTCGATCCCGGCTCCTTGGTCCGGTCGAGCACCGCGATCCGGCGCACGCTGGGCGGCAGCGCGTCCAGCAGCGCCCGGGTGGGGAACGGCCGGAACAGGCGCACCTGCACCACGCCGACCCGCTCCCCCTGCGCGGTGAGGTGGGCCACGGTCGACCGGGCGGTCTCCGCCGCGGAACCCATGACGACGACCACCCGGTCGGCGTCCGGGTGCCCGGTGTACTCCACGGTCCGGTAGCTGCGCCCGGTCCGCTCGGCGAGCCCCGCCATCACCCTCTCCACGATCGCCACCGTGCGCTCGTAGAACGGGTTCACCGTCTCGCGCGCCTGGAAGTAGACGTCGGGATTCTGCGCGGTCCCCCGCACGAACGGGTGGTCGGGTGACAGCGCCCGCCCCCGGTGCGCCCGGACCAGCTCCTCCGGCACCAGGGCCCGGAGGTCGTCGTCCGAGAGCATCTCGATGGTGTTCAGTTCGTGGGAGGTCCGGAACCCGTCGAAGAAGTGCACGAACGGCACCCGGGACTCCAGGGTGGCGGCCTGGGCCACCAGTGCCAGGTCGTGCGCCTCCTGGACCGACCCGGAGCTGAGCAGCGCGAAGCCGGTCTGGCGCACCGCCATCACGTCAGAGTGGTCGCCGAAGATCGACAACCCCTGTGCCGCCAGCGACCTGGCGGCGACGTGGAAGACCGCTGGGGTCAGCTCGCCGGCGATCCGGTACATGTTGGGGATCATCAGCAGCAGGCCCTGCGACGCGGTGAACGTCGTGGTCAGCGCCCCGCTCTGCAGTGCGCCGTGCAGCGCCCCGGCTGCCCCGCCCTCGCTCTGCATCTCCACCACGGTCGGCACGCCACCCCACACGGTCCGGCGGTGCCGGCTGGCCCACTCGTCGGCCAGCTCCGCCATCGGTGAGGACGGCGTGATCGGGAAGATGCAGCACACCTCGTTGAGCCGGTAGGCGACGGACGCCGCCGCCTCGTTCCCGTCGACCGTCGCCCACATCACTCGTTCTCCGGAACCATCTCGATGGCGTGCACGGGGCACTGGTCGTAGCAGGCCGCGCAACCCGTGCACCGGTCGTAGTCGAACCGGTAGCGGTGACCCACGCCGAGCTTGATCACCGCATCCTCCGGACAGGCGCCGAGGCACCCGTCGCACTCGAAGCAGTTGCCGCAGGACAGGCAGCGCCCCGCCTCGAACGTCGCCTGCTGCTCGGTCAGCCCGCCGACCACCTCGCCGAAGTCGGCCACCCGCTCCACCGTGGAACGTTCCGGCTGCTGCCGGCGCGCGGCGTCCCCGAAGTACCACAGGTGCAGGGCGTCGAAGCTCGCCAGGTCGTGCTTGGCGCGGGTCTCGACGGGCGCGTCGCGCAGGTAGGCGTCGATGCAGCGGGCGGCCTTCTTGCCGTGGCCGACGCCGACGGTGACCGTGCGCTCGCTCGGCACCATGTCACCGCCCGCGAACACCCCCGGGCACCCGGTCATCATCGAGGCCGACACCTGCACCGCGCCGTCCGCGGAGAACTGCACTCCGGGCACCGGGCGGAGGAAGGCGGTGTCCGACTGCTGCCCCAGCGCGAGGATCACCGTGTCGGCGGCGAGGGTCTCCAGCCGGCCGGTGGGCTGCGGCCAGCCGGACTCGTCGAGCTCCATCACCTCGACGGTCAGCTCCGGGCCGTCGAACGCGGTGATCGTCCGCAGCCAGTTGATCCGCACCCCCTCGCGCTCGGCGTCCTCGGCCTCCTCGAGATGGGCCGGCATCTGGGCGCGGGTGCGCCGGTAGACGATCAGCGCCTCCTCCGCAGACTTGATGGTCGAGAGCCACTTCATGAGCACGCCCTCCTGCTCGGCCTCCTCGACCTCGAAGTCGTGCGCCGGCATGCGCTCGCGCGTCCGCCGGTAGACGACGATCGACTCCTCGGCCCCGAGCCGCCTGGCCGTCCGAGCGGCGTCCATCGCGGTGTTGCCGCCGCCGTACACGGCGACCCGGCGCCCGACGACCGGCCGCTCGCCGGACGCCACGCCGCGCAGGAACGACACCGCGTCGACCATCCGGGCGGCGTCGCCGGCGGGGATGTCGACCCGCTTCGACAGGTGGGCACCGACCGCGACGAAGGCGGCGTCGAAGCCGCCGTCCTGCCGTTCCGCGCCCAGGTCCTCGACCAGATGGCCGCGGGTGATCCGAACGCCCAGCTCGGTGATCCGGGCCAGTTCGGCGTCCAGGACGGCGCGCGGCAGGCGGTAGGCGGGGATGCCGTAGCGCATCATCCCGCCGGGCTCGGGACCGGCGTCCCGGATCTCGACCTCGTGCCCGAGCCGGGCCAGGTGGTACGCCGCCGACAGCCCGCTGGGCCCGGCACCGACGACCAGCACCCGCTTGCCGGTGCGGACCGGCGGCGGGTCGAACCGCCATCCTCGCTCCAGCGCCAGGTCGCCGAGGAACCGCTCGACCGAGTGGATCGACACCGCGGCGTCCAGTTCGGCCCGGTTGCAGACGGTCTCGCAGGGGTGGTAGCACACCCGGCCGTGGATCGCCGGGAACGGGTTGTCCTGGACGAGCTGCCGCCATGCCTGCTCCACCCGGCCGGCCTTGGCGTGCGCGAGCCAGGCCTGGATGTTCTCCCCGGCCGGGCAGCCCGCGTTGCACGGCGGCAGCAGGTCCACGTACAGCGGGCGCTGCGTGCGCACCGGCCCGGCCCGGACCGGCTCGTGCACGAGATCGGGGAGCGGCGTGAGGTCTCGGGGGCTGGTCATCCCGCGCCTTCCATGATCGGTTCGGGCGCCGGCGGGCGCCGCGGGTGCGGGGACGTGCGCATGCAGTCCATAGGGTCACGGACGACACTACGCGCCGTCGCGGCCTCCCACCCTGTGCCGATGGTCCCTATCTGGGCACGGACCACCGGGCCCGTCTGGACCGGTTCGGCCGGGCCCGGGCACGATGGGTGATCCGCTGCACGTCAGGCCCGAGTCCACCGACGATCGGACACGCGCATGAGCACGGCGTCACCTCCCGCGGTCGACCCCGCGGCACTGATCCGCAGCAAGGACTACCGGCGCCTGCTGGTGCTCGCGGCGGTGATGGGCCTGCTGGTATCGCTGGTCTCCTGGGGGTTCCTGGAACTGGTCCACTACCTCCAGGGGTGGGTCTACACGGACCTGCCCGACGCGCTCGGTTTCACCGGCGTGCCCTGGTGGTGGCCGCTGCCGGTGCTGCTCGTGGCCGGGGTGCTGACGGCGGTCGCCGTCCTGCGGCTGCCCGGTCGCGGGGGGCACGTCCCCTACGAGGGGATCGGGGGCGGCCCGACCCGGCCGGTCGACGTGCCGGGCATCCTGCTCGCGGCCCTGGCCAGCCTGAGCCTGGGGCTGGTCCTCGGGCCGGAGGCCCCGTTGATCGCGCTGGGCTCGGGGCTGGCGATCTTCGCGGTGAAGCGGGCGCGCCGGGAGATGCCGGACCAGGCCGTGTCGGTGATCGCCGCGGCGGCCGCGTTCGCCGCACTGGCCACCGTGTTCGGCTCACCCGTGGTCGGCGCCGTGATCCTGATCGAGGCGGCCGGGCTGGGCGGACCGACCCTGCCCCTGGTGCTGCTGCCCGGGCTGATGGCCTCCGGGATCGGCTCGCTGGTCTTCACCGGGCTCAACGAGTGGACCGGGCTGAGCAACAACGACTATGCATTGAGCCCGTTCACGCTGCCCGCGTACTCCAGACCCACCCTGGTCGAGATCGGCTGGACCGTGGTCCTGGCGGTGGTGGCGGCCGTCGTCGTCTTCGCGATCGTGCGGCTGGCCCGGGCCTCGGCCGCCGCGGTGGCCAGGGGGCCGTGGGTCCTGATCCCCGCCGCCGCGCTCCTGGTCGGTGTCGTGGCGATCCTGTTCGGCCGGATCAGCGACCAGTCGTCCAACGCCGTGCTGTTCTCCGGCGAGAGCGCCTTCACCTCCCTGTTCAGCCAGGCCGGCACGCTGTCGCTGGGCACCCTCGCCCTGCTGCTCGCCTGCAAGGGGGTGGCGTGGGCGCTGTCGCTGGGCAACTTCCGCGGCGGGCCCACCTTCCCCGCCCTGTTCATGGGGGCGGTCGGGGGCCTGCTCGCCGCCCACCTGCCCGGTCTGTCCGAGACCCCGGCCGTGGCGGGGTTGATGGGCGCGGCGGCCGTGTCGATCCTCCGGCTGCCGCTGTCCTCGATCGTGATCGCCGATCTGCTCACCGGGCGGGCCGGCCCCGCCGTCGCGCCGATCATCATCGTCGCGGTGGTGGTCGCCTACATCACCATCGAGTCGCTGTCGGCCCCCGGCCGGGCGGGCGAGCCCGCCGACGGCACGACCCCGGCCACCCGGCCCACCGGCCGGCACGCTGACTAGTGTGGCGGCGTGACCGGCGTTGCTGAGTTGCGCCCGAAGGCCCGCCGCCGGCTGATCTTCGTCGGGTTGGCGCGGGCGTTCGCCGTGATGACCGCCCTGATCGTCCTGTACTACGCCCTGCCCCTGGATCGCGGGACCGCCATCCCCTTCTGGTTGAGCCTGAGCCTCGCGCTGCTCCTGCTGGGCGCCGTCACGGCCTACCAGGTGCGGGCCATCATTCGGGCCCGCCATCCGGGGGTCCGGGCCATCGAGGCGGCGGCTGTCACCGTTCCCCTGTTCATCCTGCTGTTCGCGGCCTCGTACTTCCTGCTGTCCGCGACCGACGTGGCGAACTTCGACGTGGGGCCCCTGAGCCGCACCGATGCTCTCTACTTCACCGTCACGGTCTTCGCCACCGTCGGGTTCGGTGACATCACCGCGACCAGCCAGTTCGCCCGGGTGCTGGTCACCGTGCAGATGATCCTCGACCTGATCGTCCTCGGGGCGGTGGTCCGGGTGTTCATCGGCGCGGTCCAGTTCGCCCGCCAGAGCACGGCCGGGCAGAACTCGACGGCACAGAACCAGACGGCACAGAACCAGACGGCACAGAACCCCGCCCCGGACGTCGTGCCGGCTCCGGCCGACCGCGACGGCGGAGACTCCGCGCCCTGACCCGGCCCCCCGGACCCAGCCCCTGACCCGGCGGCCCCCGGCAGCCGCGCTCAGGCGACCGGCCGCCCGTCCTCGAGGTAGCGCAGCCGCCGGGGCTTCGTGACCGCCGCCGCGACGCGACGACGCACCGGGCCGCTGAGCAGCCGCAGCGCGCGGTCGACCGGCACCAGTCGGTACTCGGAGATCTCCTCCTCCTGCAGGACGATGCCGGCCAGGACGGGCTCCTCGACCACGCCGCAGTCGAACAGGAAGCGCATCCCGCCGGGCCGGCCGGGACGCGGGCGCAGGAAGTCCACGCACACCAGGCGGCCGCGACGCAGGTCGAGGCCGCACTCCTCCCGGGTCTCCCGCCGGCAGGCCTCCCACGGCGTCTCGCCGTCCGCCTCGACGACGCCGCCGGGGACGGTCCAGTGGCCCTTGTAGGTGGGGTTGAGGATCAGCAGCCGCCCCTTGCGGTCCCAGACCAGCGCGCCCGCCGACGCCGGGATCCTCGGCAGCGCCTCCTCGGCCGACTCGGGTACGTCGAC
>Ga0187788_10000547_pt1 | contig 10513 bp, 8 predicted proteins | sample 1015_BV01_MP10_2_FD_133008 | JGI IMG/M metagenome (GOLD analysis project Ga0187788, IMG submission 133008) | Tropical peat soil microbial communities from peatlands in Department of Meta, Colombia - 1015_BV01_MP10_20_MG | ecosystem: Environmental > Terrestrial > Soil > Wetlands > Peat | place...
GGCGAAGGCGACGAACAGCACGACCGCGGTGACGACGATGACGGACAGCCGCGGCCCGGCGGGGGGCTCGGCGGTCTGCGAGCCGCCACGGGGGGACAGCCGTCCGGCGCCGTCCGCCGACCAGTCCCACAGCCCTGAGACGAGGGTGGCGCCCACCGCGGCGACCAGCAGCGGCAGGGCGTTGCCGGCGACCCAGTGCAGCCCCACCGCGGTGGACTCCCGGGCCAGGGTGTTGCTGGTGAGCAGCGCCGCGACCGACGCCAGCACCAGCAGCAGGCACAGCCCGAGCAGCGTGTCGGCCAGCCTCTGGGACGCGGTGCGCCGCGGCGTCCATCGCCGCATCCGCGCGACCTCCGCCGCGACGTCGCCGGGGGACTCGCGCAGGGTGAGCGCGCCGAGGTCGCCGAAGGTCGCCGCCGACCAGCAGAGGACGGCGCCCGCGGCCAGGGTGAGCGCGCACGCCGCACCCAGCACGGTGAGGACCGGCACGGCGACCCGGGCGGCCGTGCCGCTGAGGCTCCAGATCCCGCCGGGCCGCGCGCTGCCGGCCAGGGCCAGCACCAGGACGCCGATCAGGGCCGGGGCGAGCACCAGCGGCGTCCGGGTGGCCCGCCGCAGGGCGGCCAGCCACGTCATGGTCAGCCCGGTGACACCGGCCCGCTCCCGCCGGACCGCGCGGTCGATCGCCCGGGCCAGGGTGAGGGCGGCCGAGTCGGACTCGCGCTCCCGCCAGGCGTCGTACTCGGCGACGACGGGATGGCGCAGCGCGGCGGCCCCCTCCTCGGCACCGCCGGCCGGTGCCTGCAGGCGGCGCAGCAGCAGCGCCACCAGGTTGGTCTTGCCGGAGCCGGAGCGGCCGTCGATGTGGACGGCGGCGGTGCCCCCGTCCTGGGCGGCGACCAGCTGGGCGAGCATCCCGTGCAGGTGCCCGGCCAGCACGTCCCGGCCCAGCCCGTCCGGGCCGCTGCTGGAGTCCACCAGGGCCAGCGGCCCGACCCGCTCGGCCGGCGAGCTCGCCGCCGCGTCGTCCGGCCCGGTGTCCACCTCCAGCCGGTCCTCGCCGGCGAGGCGCTGGCGCGGCGCGGCGCCGACCGGGGCCGGCTCGGCCCGACGGGTCAGCTCGAGCGAGGACAGCACCAGCGCGCCGTCCGCACCGGCGCTGGCCAGCACCACCCGGCCGTCGGCCAGGGTCGCCGCCGTGATCGAGAGCAGCGCGTCGGTGTGCCGGGGGATGGGTGCGCTGAGCGGCTGCCCGGTGGCGGCGTCGAAGCAGCGCGCCGCGCCGTCCCCGCCGCCGGTGAGCAGGAGCACCGTCCCGTCCGGCATGTCCACCGAGGTCATCGACAGCACCCGGCGGGTGTCGTTGACCAGGGGGTCGCCGAGCGGCCGGCCGGTGGCGGCGTCGTAGCGCCAGACCACGCCGTCCCCGCCGCCGGAGGCGAGCATCACGGTGCCGTCGGGCAGGATGGCGGTGGTGACGCACCGGACCCATTCGCTGTGCCCGGTCAGCGGGTCGCCGATCGGCTCGCCGGTCTCGGCGTCGTAGCGACGCACCGTGCCGTCGTCGCTGCCGGTGACCAGGATCACCCGGCCGTCGCCCAGCCGCGCCGATGCCAGGGAGCGGACCCAGTCGGTGTGCCCGACCAGCGGTTCCCCGATCGGCCGCCCGGTGGCGGCGTCGAACCGGCGCACGGTGCGGTCGTTGCCGCCGGTGGCGAGGATGACCTGCCCGTCCGGCAGCTGCGCGGAGGTCACCGACCAGACGGTCCCCGCGTGCCCGGTCATCCCGCTGCCGATCCGGCGCCCGGTGGTGGCGTCCACGCGCCGGACGATGCCGTCGTCGCCACCGGCCGCGAGCACCACGCGGCCGTCGGGAAGGGTCGCGGTGGCCACCGACAGCATCCGGCGGCTGTTGCTGCCCAGCGCCTCGCCGAGCAGGAGGCCGCTGGCGGCGTCGAAGCGGCGTAGGGTGCCGTCGCCGCCGGCGGTGGCCAGCACCACCCTGCCGTCGGAGAGGCGGGCGACGGTCACGCAGTTCACCGGACCCGGGTGCGCGGAGCTGAGCCGGATCTCCCCGGTCACTGCCGCGGGGCCAGAAGGCATGCCTCTCGCGACCTCGATCATTTGCAACTCTCCGTACTCACTCGACAACTTTTAGTCACATTGGGGTGCCGCGATACTGCCATGTCCGGGGCGTGCCGGTAGGCGCGCCGCGTCGCGACGCGCCGGGTTCATCGCTGTTCTGGGGGCCGTATCCGCGCTGGTCAGGGACATGATCCAGGGCGAACCGGGCGGAACGCGGGCGAGCCGCTCACCCCGTCCGCGGCCCGCCGGGGCGGCCGCCCGCGCGTGCTCACCGAAGCCCGGTTTGCTCGCTGAACGCCGCTTGAAGCCGGATATTTCGGACGGCGGCCCGGCCTCTGGCGAGCAAACCGGCAGCAGGTCGGGCGGGTCAGGGGCGGGGGAGGCCGGAGGCCCGCCACGCGTCCGGGCCGCGGGGCAGGGTGGTGCGCAGCCCGCGGGCCCGGTCGGCCCAGGCGGACGGCGGGCCGCCCGCAGGTGCCCGGCGACGGGCCGCATCGACCCGCGCGGTCAGCGCGGCGACCAGCGCGGCGATCTCCTCCGGGGTGGGGTTCCCGCGCACCACCCGCAGCACGGGCCGCGGCGGCTCCTCCCGACCGCGGGTCACAGCGGGATGTTCCCGTGCTTCTTCGGCGGCAGAGTCTCCCGCTTGGTGCGCAGCGCCCGCAGCGCGTTGATCACGTAGGAGCGGGTGTGCGAGGGCGGGATCACCGTGTCCACGTAGCCGCGCTCGGCGGCGATGTAGGGGTTGGCCAGCGTGTCCTCGTACTCGGCGGCCAGCCGGCGCCGCAGCGCCTCGACGTCCTCGCCGGCGGCGGCCGCCTCGGCCAGTTCCGACCGGTAGAGGATGTTCACCGCGCCCTGCGCGCCCATCACCGCGATGTGGGCCGTCGGCCAGGCGAAGCTGATGTCGGCGCCGAGGTGCTTGGAGCCCATCACGTCGTAAGCGCCGCCGTACGCCTTGCGGGTGATCACCGTGACCTTGGGCACGGTGGCCTCGGCGTAGGCGTAGATCAGCTTCGCGCCGCGCCGGATGATGCCGTTCCACTCCTGGTCGGTGCCGGGGAGGAAGCCCGGCACGTCGACGAAGGTGAGCACCGGGATGTTGAACGCGTCGCAGGTGCGCACGAAGCGCGCCGCCTTCTCGCTGGCGTCGATGTCCAGGGTGCCGGCGTACTGCATCGGCTGGTTGCCGACGATGCCCACCGCATGACCCTCGATCCGGCCGAACCCGACGACGATGTTCGGCGCGAACATCGCCTGCACCTCGAGGAACTCCTGGTCGTCGAGCACGTGCTCGATGATCCGGTGCATGTCGTAGGGCTGGTTCGGGGCGTCCGGGATGATCGCGTCGAGGAAGGCGTCCTCCGCGACCACGGTGTCCTCGACCGCGACGTCGAAGACCGGCGGGTCGGACAGGTTGTTGCTGGGCAGGTAGGACAGCAGTGCCCGGACGTAGTCCAGCGCGTCGTCCTCGTCGTGGCCCATGTAGTGGGCGTTGCCGGAGCGGGTGTTGTGGGTCCGGGCGCCGCCGAGGTCCTCGAACCCGACCTCCTCGCCGGTCACCGTCTTGATCACGTCCGGGCCGGTGATGAACATGTGCGAGGTGCGGTCGACCATCACGGTGAAGTCGGTGATCGCGGGGGAGTAGACCGCGCCACCGGCGCAAGGGCCCATGATCAGCGAGATCTGCGGGATCACCCCGCTGGCGTGCACGTTCCGCCGGAAGATCTCGCCGTAGAGGCCGAGGGAGACCACACCCTCCTGGATCCTGGCCCCGCCGGAGTCGTTGATCCCGACCATCGGGCAGCCGATCTTCATCGCCAGGTCCATCACCTTGACGATCTTCTCGCCGAACACCTCGCCGAGGCTGCCGCCGAAGACGGTGAAGTCCTGGGCGAACACGCAGACCTGCCGGCCGTCGACCGTGCCGTACCCGGTGACCACGCCGTCGCCGTAGGGGCGCTCCCGCTCCAGCCCGAAGTTGCGCGAGCGGTGCCGGGCCAGCTCGTCGAGCTCGACGAAGGAACCCTCGTCGAGCAGGGCGGCGATCCGCTCCCGGGCCGTCTTCTTGCCGCGCGCATGCTGCTTCTCCACCGCCCGCGCGGAACCAGCGTGTACCGCCTCGTCGATCCGGTGCCAGAAGTCGGCGAGCTTGCCCGCCGTGGTGTGGATGTCGATGGCGATGTCGGGTGCCGCCTCGCTGCCCTGGTTCCGCGCCGGATCCGTCACGCTGACCTCCTGATCGGGATGCCTCGCCGGACGCCCTGAGGGCGAGCCTAGCCCGGGCATCCGCCCTGCCCGCCGGTCAGCACGCCTAGCATGGCGAGGTGCAGCCACCGGGCGACGGCCCGCCGCCCGGGCCCTGGACGGACCTGGGGCGCCCGCCGCTGCGCGCCGAGGCGCTGCGCCGGGCGCTCACCGCGCCGCACGGCAGCGCACCAGCGGCCTGGCGCGCCGTCGAGGTCGTGGACACCACCGGCTCCACCAACGCGGACCTGGTACGGCGCGCCCAGGCCGGGGAGCCGGAGGGGCTGGTCCTGATCGCCGACCACCAGTCCGCCGGGCGCGGCCGGATCGGGCGCAGCTGGGTCGCCCCCCCGCGGTCCGGGCTGGCCGTGTCGGTGCTGCTGCGACCCGGCCGGCCTGCCGACCCCGGGGGCCCGGCCGGACCGGCCGTGCCGCCGTCCCGCTGGTCCTGGATCGGCCTGCTCGCCGGTGTCGCCGCCGTCGAGGCCCTGACCCGCGCCTGCGGCCTGCCCGCCCGGCTGAAGTGGCCGAACGACATCCTGGTCCCGGTGGCCCCGGGCGGTCCGGCCGGCAAGGTGGGCGGGGTGCTCGCCGAGGTGGTGGCCGGGGGATCCCAGCCGCAGGCCGTCGTCCTCGGGGTGGGGATCAACGTCACGCAGCAGCCGGGCGAGCTGCCCACCCCCGAGGCGACCTCGCTGCTGCTGGCCGGTGCGGCGACCACCGACCGGGACACCGTGGTCCGGGCCTACCTGCGGGCCCTGGCCGTGCGCTACCGCCGGTGGCGGGAGGCCGCCGGTGATCCCAGGGGCAGCGGCGTGGCCGCGGCCTACCGCGAGGCGTGCGCCACCATCGGCGCCCGGGTCCGGGTCGAGCTGCCGTCCGGAGAGGTGCTCGAGGGCCTGGCCGACGGTGTGGACGGCGACGGCCGCCTGCTCCTGCTCGACGACGGCCGGCAGGACGGCGGCACCCGCGCCCTGGCCGCCGGTGACGTCGTCCACCTGCGGCCCGCCCCGGGCGGCTGACCCGGGCGGCGACCCGGGCGGTGACCCCGCGGCGGGGTGGGCCGCGCGATTCGGCATGATCTGGGGATGGGATTCCCGGCGCGGCTGCTCTCCGACGACGAGACCCTGGTGCTGCTGCTCCGCCGGCACGTCAAGGTCCTGATCGGACCGGCGCTGGTCTTCCTCGGTGTCGTGGCCGTCGCCGTGGTGCTGGTCGTGATCGTGCCCGCGGGCGGGCTGCAGGGCCCGCTCCGGCTGGCGATCGGCGTCCTGGCCGGGCTGGTGCTGGCCCGCTGGGTGGTGTGGCCCTACCTGCGCTGGTGGAACGAGATCTACGTGGTCACCACCCGGCGACTGGTGCTGCGCGAGGGGGTGTTCAACCGGTCCGGGCACGACATGCCGCTGAGCCGGCTCAACGACGTCTCGTTCACGCGCAGCCTGTGGCAGCGGATGCTGGGCTGCGGCACGCTCGTGGTGGAGTCAGCCGGCGAGCGCGGCCAGATCAGGCTGGAGGACGTGCCACGGGTGGAGCTGGTGCAGCGCACCCTCTACCGGCTCGCGGACCAGAACCGGCCGGCGGCGCGCCCGACCGGGGAGGACCTGTTCGACGCGGGTCTGGGCAGCCGGGCGGGCGGCCCGGAGGAGGGCGACGACGAGCGCTGAAGCCACCGAGCCCGGGACGCCGCGCAGGCGTCTGGCGGCCGAGATCGAGGACAGGTTGCTCTGCGGCCCGCGCAGGCTGCGGCGGCGGGAGGTCGCGCGCGCCGTGGGGGTCTCCCTGCTGTCGGCCCGCAAGCTCTGGCGGGCGCTCGGCTTCGCCGGCGTCGACGATGCCGACGTGGCGTTCACCAGCGCGGACGCCGAGGCGCTGGGTCGCGTCGTCCGTCTGGTGCGGACCGGGCTGGTGGAGGAGGAGACCGCGATCGCCTGGGCCCGGGCTCTCGGCCAGACCACCGACCGCCTGGTCAGCTGGCAGCTGGAGGCGCTGCTGGAGGAGCTGCACGACGCCGCGCCGGCAGGTTCGGGTGAGGGTGCCACGGCCGGGGAGGTGGACGCCGCGCTGGCCCGGATCGCGACCGTCGCCGACGACCTGGATCAGCTGATCGTCTACGCCTGGCGGCGCAAGCTGGCCGCCGCCGTGGCGCGGCTCACCGACCTGGCGGACTCCTCGGGGCTGAGCACCCAGCAGGAGCTCACCGTCGGCTTCGCCGACCTCGTCTCCTACACCCGGCTGTCCCGCCGGCTGGAGCACCGCGAGCTGGTGGCCCTGGTCCAGCGATTCGAGGGGCTGGCCGCGGACGTCGTCACCGCGGGAGGCGGCCGGGTGGTGAAGAACGTCGGCGACGAGGTGGTGTTCACCGTCGCCGATCCCGCGGCCTGCGCGGTGATCGCTCTGTCCCTGTCCGAGCGGATGGCGGTGGACGACCTGGTCCCCGACGTCCGGGTGGGACTGGCGCACGGCCCGGTGCTGAGCAGTCTCGGCGACGTCTACGGCCCGACGGTGAACCTCGCCAGCCGGCTCACCTCGATCGCGCAACCGGGCACCGTGGTGACCGATCAGTCCACCGCGGTTCTGCTCGGCGGGTGTGCGGATCTGCTGCTGGTGCCGCAGCGACGCCGCCAGGTACGCGGGTTCGGCCAGCTGCAGCCCCTGCTGGTGATGCGCGCCGGACCCGGCACCCGCCTGATCACCATCGACTGAGCACCGGTGCCGTAGCCTGCCCGGATGACAGACGCCGTGGCGAGCGGGCCGGTCCGGGTCGCCTGGCACGGGGAGCACGTGGCCGAGGTCGTGCTCGACCGGCCTGAGGCGTTGAACGCCGTCTCGACGGCCCTGGCCCGCGATCTGGCCGTGGCGATCGGCGCGCTGGGCGGGCAGCCGCGGCTGCGCGCCCTGGTGATCAGCTCCAGCCAGGACCGTGCCTTCTGCGTGGGCGCGGACCTGAAGGAGCGCGGCGAGCTCGACGACGCCGGTCTGATGGCGCAGCGCCCGATCACCCGGGCCGCCTACCGCGCCGTCCTCGACTCGCCGGTCCCCACGCTGGCCGCCGTCGCCGGCTACGCCCTCGGCGGCGGGTTCGAGATCGCCCTGGGGTGCGACCTGATCGTCGCCGATCCCACCGCCGTCCTCGGGCTGCCGGAGGTCTCGGTCGGGGTGATCCCGGGCGGTGGCGGCACCCAGCTGCTCACCCGGCGGGTCGGCTGGTCCCGCGCGGCGGACCTGATCTTCACCGCCCGCCGGGTGGGTGCCGAGGAGGCGCTGCGGCTGGGACTGATCGATCGCCTGGTGCCCGCCGGGCAGGCGCGGGCGGCGGCCCTGGAGCTGGCCGCAACGATCGCGGCCAACTCACCGGTCGGGCTGCGCAACGCGAAGCGGGCGATGCGGCTGGGGGCGGGCACCGACCTCGCCGCCGGCCTGGAGGTCGAGGACGCCGCGTGGCGGGCCACCGCATTCTCGGCCGACCGGGCCGAAGGGGTCCGTGCCTTCCTCGAGCAGCGGCCCCCGAGGTGGTCGGGCGGATAACTCCCCCCGTTTGGGGTTGCGGTGTCCGCTTCGGGCGTGATGCGCTGGCCGCTTCGAAAGCGAGGAGGATGCAATGAGCGTGTACCGGGTGATCGACGTGATCGGGACGAGCGAGACCTCGTGGGAGGAAGCGGCAATCAAAGCGATCAGGACCGCCGAGACCTCGGTTCGCGACGTCCGGATCGCCGAGGTTGTCGATCAGGACGTCCACATCACCGACGGCGACCAGATCGTCTTCCGCACCAAGCTGCGGCTGTCCTTCAAGTACGAGGGGAGCGACTGATCCGCACCTGCGGTCGGTGACCCGGGACGCGGCCGGGCTCGGGCGCCCCTCCCTTGGCGATCGTCCATCCGGTGGTCTTTTGCGATAGTCCATCCGGTGGACGCCCAATCGTGCTGGGATGGGCGTCCGAGCTTTGACCGGCCGACCGAACGGGAGATCCGATGAACCCTCGTGCGAGGCTCGTCCTCACCGCTGTGACCGCTGCGGTCACGGCCGCCGCGACCGCTCCGGCCCTGGCGGGCAGCGCCACCGCGAGCTCGACGGCCAGGCAGCGCTACGTGGTGGTGGCGACATCCGATCAGGACGTCGCCGCGCTGAAGGCCGAGGCCCGGCGCCAGGGCGCGGTGATCCAGGATCTCGGCGGCACTCGCACGATGGCGGTCGAGGCCACGCCCGCGGCGGCGAGCACGCTGCGGGCCAGCGGGCTGGCCTCGACGGTGGCCAGGGACCACATCGTCCGGCTGATCGACCCCGAGTCGCCCGGTGTGACCTCCCTCCCGAAGGCGCTGACCCGGCACACCGTCGGGGCCTCCGGGGGCGGCCGGGTGGTGCAGGACCCGGCCTCCGAGCTGCCCGGCCTGATGTGGAACCTCGACCGGATCCGCTCGCCGCAGGCCGACCGGATCAACGCCGGAAGCGCGGCGGTGACCGTCGCGGTCGCCGACACGGGCCTGGACTACACCCACTCCGAGCTGAAGCCCAAGGTCTCCGACGTCGTCGACTTCACCCAGACGGAGGACCCGCCGATCTGCGTGAACGACTTCGGGTTCGGCGATGCCGATCTTGCGACGACGTTCGACGGACCGGAGACCACCGACTGGAACGGCCACGGGTCGTGGATCGGCGGCAACATCGCCGCGGCGCTGGACGGCGTCGGGATCAACGGCATCGCACCGCGGGTGAACCTGGTGGCGCTGAAGATCTCGCAGTGGTGCGGCGCGGCGTACGACAGCGAGATCCTGGCGGCCTTCGAGTACGCCGGGGCGCACCACATCGACGTGGTGAGCATCTCCTTCGGCGGCTACCTCGACCGCAGCGACCCCGCGCAGGACACGATCTACCAGGCCTACGTGGACACGGTCGCGGCCGCGCGGAGGGCGGGGACGCTGATCGTCGCCGCGGCGGGCAACGAGCACGTGCGGGTCGGGGCCGGCGGCCTGGTGCTCAGCCACGGTTCGCTGACCCTCCCCGGTGACCCGCTCGCCGACCTGTTCGGGCTCTACGAGGTGCCGGGCGGGGTCCCCGGCGTGGTCGACGTCTCCGCCACCGGCAACGTGGTGGCCGCACCCTCGGCCACCTGCGACCCAGCGCCCGACCCCGCCGACAACAATGCCACCTGCAAGCCGGCGTCCGACGCCCACCAGCCGACGGGAGTGGGCCGCAAGGACCAGCTGACGTACTACAGCAACTACGGGCCGCGGATCGACGTGGCCGCTCCTGGCGGTGCGCGGAAGTTCAACGTGCCCGCGGCCGACCGGGGTGGGACGGGCGGCTTCCCGTACACCCAGGCGGACGGGACGACCGCCTTCGAGGACTTCTCGATCACCTCGAACTGGGCGGTGGAGATCCCCTGCTTCCTGATCGACGACCCCGCGTTCTACCCGAACGAGTGCTACTCGACGATCCAGGGGACGTCGATGGCCACGCCGCACGTCTCGGCCGTGGCCGCGCTGATCGCCAGCGCCCACCGGGGGCTGCGCCACCACCCGGGGGCGATCGCGGCCATCCTCAAGGCCACTGCGCGGGACGGTGTGCGCAACACCACACCGGTCCTGTCGGCCACCGACACCTCCCCCGGTGACCGCACCGGAGTGGCCTGCGCGACGGGGTACTGCCACCTCGGCGGGCCCGCGATCTCGCGGCGGGAGGCCTACGGCGCCGGCATCGTCGACGCCCTGGCGGCGGTGCGGCGAGGGTGACAACCCGGTCCGGCGCGCGCCGAGCGGCGCGCGCCGGACCGTTCACCGAACGTACTGGCCGGTATGACTGGTCACCGTCCGAAAACGGGTGCACCGTTGTAGTGGTGGCCCCTGGGTTTCGGACTGGTGCGGGGGGCCGCCCCGCGGCAGTACCGCCGCGGGGCCCCCGCGGCGGAGGGTAAATCCCGGGCGCCCCCACCGTGGATGGGGATCGGCTGGAGGGTCCGGTCCCCTCCACGGTGCTCTTTGCCGAGAGTTGCCCAGAGCGTTTGCCAGGTCCCCTGAGCCGCCGGCCGAGCGCCGGCCGATGGCGGGCCGGAACCAGCCAGTCAGGCGGGGTCGGTGACGGGTGGCGCCAGGGGCATGCCGGCCGGGCGGTTCTCCTCGGGCGGCTCGGAGAACACCCACGTCCGGTAGGCGTAGAACCGGAACAGCGTGCCCAGGCCGAGCCCGA
>Ga0187788_10000548_pt1 | contig 10508 bp, 8 predicted proteins | sample 1015_BV01_MP10_2_FD_133008 | JGI IMG/M metagenome (GOLD analysis project Ga0187788, IMG submission 133008) | Tropical peat soil microbial communities from peatlands in Department of Meta, Colombia - 1015_BV01_MP10_20_MG | ecosystem: Environmental > Terrestrial > Soil > Wetlands > Peat | place...
AACCTCGTCCACTGGGCGACCGGGGTGGGCTGGGGCGTGTTGTACGGAGCATTCGCGGGTGCACTTTCGGGTCACGGGCGGGCGAAGGCGCTCGCGCTGGGTCCGGTGGTCTGGCTCTCGGGCTACGTCGTGCTTCCGCTGGCCAAGGTGTACGAGCCGATCTGGAAGTACGACGCGCGGACCCTTCTCGACGATCTGTCGGCACATCTCGTCTACGGGACTGTCACGAGCGCCGTGTTTCGCATGCTCGAAGGAAGCACGTGATGAAGACCATGATCGAAGCGCGCTTCCGAGTGATCGACGGACTCAAGATCCGTTACGCCGAGAGTGAGAGCTCTGGCGAGCCGGTCGTCCTGTTGACGAGTCCCTGGCCCGAGAGCCTGTACGCGTTCACGCGGATGTGGACGACGCTGGCCGAGCACGCTCGTCTGTTCGCGATCGACCTTCCCGGGTTCGGCGCCTCGGAGGGCCGAGCGGACGTTCTTTCGCCGAGAGCCATGGGCAGCTTCCTGGTGCGGCTGATCGACGAGGCTCAGCTGGGCCGACCACACATCGTCGCGCCCGACGTCGGGACGGCAGCCGCGTTGTTCGCGGAGGGACTGCATCCGGGGTGCTTCACGAGCGTGACCCTCGGCACTGGCGGAGCCGCGGTCCCACTCGAGCTCGGTGAGCCGCTCCGGTCCTGGGTGCTCGACCCGGACCTCGACAAGTACCGCAGCATGGATCCGCACGTCTTCGTTCAGACGGCGGCGGACACCATCGAAGGGGGAATCCCCGACGACATCCGCGCCGACTACCTGGCCGCGTACGAGGGCGACCGCTTCGTCGAGTCGATGCGCTACGTGCGGAGCTATCCCGAGCAGCTTCCCCAGCTCGCCGAGCTCCTGCCAGCCATCGACACGCCTGTCACCATCATCAACGGCGCCCACGACCGAGTCGTACCGCTCGCGAACGCCGAGTTCCTCGACCAGCGGCTACCCAACAGTCGGCTTCGGGTCATCGACGCAGGCCACTTCGTCTGGGAGGAAGCTCCGTCGGAGTACGCGTCGATCGTCCTCGAGGCGATCCGGAGCAGTCGTCACGGGCCGCACTGAACGCGTAGCGTCCAGGCGAACTTCTCGACCGTTGCGAGGAGGTTGGTCAACAGCGCCGCGGTCACGAGGTCTGTCTCGAACGCTTCCAGCCCGGCGTGGATCCGTGTCGCCGCTGCGTCGAGGATCGCGAGGAACGCGGTGATGGCGTCAGCGTCTCGCAACGCGCCGGACTCGACGTCTGGCAGCGAGCTGCGAGTCGTGATCGTGACGGCCCGGCCGTCTGGAGGATGTCCGAGCGTCACGGCCCGCTCAGCGACCGAGTCGGCACTGACGCGGGCGAATTCCGCGAGCTCGTTCAGCGTGCGCTCGAGCGCCCAGAATCGTGGACCCAGGACGTTCCACCGCGCGTGCTTCGCGAGGAGACCGAGATCGAGCAGGTCCGCCAGCACCCCGTCGAGCTCGCTTGCCTGTCGGTTCTCGGACATGTCCATCGCGATCTCGCTATCGAGAGAGGAAATCGGGTTCGAACATGGCCGCCTCCGTGGATCGAGGGTCACCTCGAGCATCCATCGGGCGAGCGGTGCTGGCATCAGGGAGGAGCACGGGTCGCGACCCTGGTCAGCCCCGGGTCCCGCTGTGGCCGCGTGAGGCGCTTCGCGCAACGCGTACTCGAGCCTCGGCGGGTCCCCAGGCTTCGGTCGTAGCCTTGGCCGGTGACCGCGCATGCGCCGACCCTCACGGGGCGACGCAGGGACTGTGAGCAGCTCGATCGCATGTTGCAGCGCGTTCGGGCCGGTGAGAGCTCCGCTCTGGTCGTCCGTGGAGAGGCGGGGATCGGCAAGACGGCGCTGCTCCAGTACTGCGAAAGTGAGGCCTCCGGCTGTCGCGTCGTCCAGATCGCGGGCGTCGAGTCCGAGCTGGAGCTGCCGTTCGCCGCGCTGCAGCAGCTGTGTGGACCGATGTCGGACAACGTGTCAGGACTCCCGGAACCCCAGCAACGGGCGCTCGAGGTCGCGTTCGGATTGACGACGGGCAGTACGCCTGATCGCTTCGTCGTTGGACTGGCGGTGCTCAGCCTCCTCGCCGAAGCGGCCAGCCGCGAGCCACTCGTCTGTCTCGTCGACGATGCCCAGTGGCTCGACACTGCGTCGTTGCAGGTCCTCGGATTCGTGGGTCGGCGGCTGCTTGCCGAAGGTGTGGTGCTCTTGTTCGCGGTTCGCGAGGCCGGCGGCACGCGGCTGCTGGGAGACTTGCCCGATCTGACGGTCGGCGGACTCGCGGACGACGACGCACGCTCGTTGCTCAACGCGACCGTTTCCGGACCGCTCGACACCCAAGTTCGCGATCGGATCGTCGCAGAGACGGGCGGGAATCCGTTGGCCCTCCTCGAGCTCCCGAAAGGCATGACGCGTGCAGAGCTCGCGGGCGGCTTCGGCGCGTCGGCTGCGGGGACCGTGTCTGGTCACATCGAGGAGCGGTATCGACGACGGATCAGAGCGTTGCCGGACTCGACCCGGAAGCTCATGTTGCTCGCCGCTGCCGATCCGACAGGTGATGCGGCGCTCCTCTGGCGCGCGGCTCGCAGTCTCGACGTCGGCCAGGAGGCCGCCGCCTCTGCCGATCCTGCACAGCTGCTCGAGATCGGTTCACGCGTGAGCTTCCGCCACCCACTCATGCGCTCCGCGGCTTACACCGCTGCGCCGCCGGCCGATCGCCGCGCGGCTCACCTCGCGCTGGCTCGCGCGACTGATCGGGAGGTCGATCCCGATCGCCGCGCTTGGCATCTCGCCCAAGCCTCCACGGGGTACGACGCGGAGACCGCGGCGGAGCTGGAGCGAACCGCGAGCCGCGCGGAGGCCCGTGCGGGGCTCCCCGCTGCGGGCACGTTCCTTCAACGCTCAGCGACATTGACTGCCGATCCGGGACGACGCGCTGAGCGAGAATTGGCCGCCGCCCGTGCGTACCTCCAGGCGGGAGCGTTCGACGCCGCGCTCAGCTTGCTCGCGCAAGCCGAGGCCGATGCAACCGACGACGTGCAGCGGGCCCGCACGGAGCAGCTGAAGGGACAGATCGAGTGGGCAGCGAGGCCCGGGCGCGAGGCGCCCGTTCTGCTGCTCCGCGCGGCGAAGCGCCTCGAGACGCTAGATGGGGCACTCGCACGCGAGACCTACCTCCACGCGTGGATCGCGTCGATGGTCGGGGGACCGCTGGTCGAACCCGGCGGTCACCTCGTCGATGTGTCGCGCGCAGCGCGCGCAACGATCGCGACGGATCCGGGTCGACCCTGCGACCTGCTGCTCGACGCCTTGACCGCGATGACCCTCGAGGGACGAGCCCGAGCCGAACCGAGCCTTCGTCGAGCCGTCGACGCCTTTGCCTCGGGAACGGTGGACCGAACGGACTGGCTGCAATGGGGCACACTCGCGCAGGTCGCATCGATCGCGCTGTGGGACATCGACAGCTACTTGTTGGTGAGCGGTCGGCAGGTGGAGGTCGCGCGGGAGTCGGGAGCACTGTCCTCGCTGTCGATGGCCTTGGGCGGGCGCGGCGCAGTTCTGACCTGGTGCGGCGACTTCGCGACCGCAGCCGCGCTGGACGAAGAGCGTGACGCGGTCAACGAGGCGACCAGGACGCAATTGGCCACGGCGCACAAGATGTTCCTCGCGGGCTATCGAGGTCGACCGGCCGACGCTGTTCCGCTCACCGCTGCGACGGCCGCCGATGCAGTCGCGCGTGGCGAGGGGTGGGCCGTCCACCTGGCCAACTGGGCCAGAGCTGTCCTGTACAACGGTCTCGGACAGTACGAACAGGCCCTGCCCGCCGCAGAGGAGGCATGTGAAGAGGGCTACCTCGTCGTCGGCCCGCAGGTGGCCCTCCCCGAGCTGATCGAGGCAGCGACACGCAGCGGCAAGTCGGCACTCGCCAAGGACGCAATGGAGCGGCTGTCGGCGATGACGGCGATCGAAGGCGCCGACTGGGCGGCCGGACTCGAGGCGCGGTGCCGAGCTTTGGTGAGCGACAGGACGGAGGCCGAACGCTGGTACGAGAACGCGATCGATCGGCTCCGCTGCACACCACTACGGCCGGACCTGGCCCGAGCTCAGCTCCTCTACGGCGAGTGGCTACGTCGCGAGAACAGACGAGTCGACGCGCGCCAACAGCTGCGCCTTGCGCACGACACGTTCCTCGAGATGGGCGCAGACGGGTTCGCCGAGCGTGCCCGCCGCGAGCTCGTCGCGACCGGGGAGACCGTGCGAAAGCGCACGCCCGACCGGCCGAGCGATCTCACTCCCCAGGAGGCGCACGTCGCCCGGCTCGCTCGGGATGGGCTCAGGAACTCCGAGATCGGCGCGGAGCTCTTCCTCAGCGCGCGAACGGTCGAATGGCACCTGCGCAAGGTCTTCACGAAGCTCGGCATCACCTCACGCCGAGAGCTCAAGGACGCCTTGCCGCCGAGTCAGCGCTAGTGCTGACGACCTCGTTTGCTTCAACCCTGGTGTCGGAGGGGGGACTTGAACCCCCACGCCCTTGCGGGCACTAGGCCCTCAACCTAGCGCGTCTGCCTATTCCGCCACTCCGACGTGGGGCGATGACTGTAGCGAAGCCCGGGCCGCTCAGTCGATGAGAAGGCCGAGGCCGATCGTGCAGAAGATGAAGACGAGCGCGACGACCACTGTGATGCGATCGAGGTTCTTCTCCACCACCGTCGAGCCCATGGCCGCAGAGCCGATGCCGCCACCGAACATGTCGGAGAGACCTCCGCCCTTGCCGCTGTGCAGCAGCACGAGGAAGACCATCACCAGGGCGGCGGCGATGTCGATGACGGCGACGAGGGCGACGAGCACGGTTGACCAGGCTACCTGCTCGAAGCGCTCAGGCGATTTCGGCGGCCACCTCGGCGAAGTGGCAGGCCACGGGGTGGCCCTGGCCACGATCGATGAGCGCGGGCTCTTCGTTGGCACAGATCTCCTGGGCCTTCCAGCACCTCGTGCGGAACCGGCAGCCGCTCGGCGGGTCGATCGGGCTCGGCACGTCCCCCTGCAGCACGATGCGCTTCCGCAGTCGCTCTCGCTTCGGGTTCGGGTGAGGCACGGCCGAGAGCAAGGCCTGTGTGTACGGATGCCCGGCCTTCCCGTAGAGGTCGTGCGAGGACGCGACCTCGACGAGCTTGCCGAGGTACATCACCGCGACGACGTCGGAGATGTGCTGCACCACGGACAGGTCGTGCGCGATGAACAAGTAGGCGAGCCCGAGACGCTCCTGCAGGTCTTCGAGCAGGTTCACCACACCGGCTTGGATCGACACGTCGAGCGCGGACACGGGCTCGTCGAGCACGAGGACCGACGGGTCGAGGGCGAGCGCGCGCGCGACCCCTACGCGCTGGCGCTGCCCACCGGAGAACTCGTGCGGGTAACGATTCGCGTGATGGCGGTTCAGCCCTACGAGCGACAGCAGCTCCTCGACGCGCGCCTCGCGATCGCCCGGAACCCTGTTGATCACCAACGGCTCGGCGATCGCAGCGCCGATCGTCATGCGGGGATCGAGTGAGGCATATGGATCCTGGAACACGATCTGCATCTCACGTCGGAGCTGGCGCATGCGGCCCTTGTCGAGCGTCGTGAGCTCCTCGCCGCGGAACTTCACCGATCCCGACGAGGGCTCGATCAGGCGCAGCACGCATCGGCCGACGGTCGACTTGCCCGAGCCGGACTCGCCGACGAGCCCGAGGGTCTGCCCAGCGGCGATCGCGAACGACACGTCCGAGACCGCCTGCACCGAGCCCTTGATCGAGCGAACGCCCTTGCTCGTGCGCACGCTGAAGTTCTTCACGAGGTGGTCGACCGTCAGCACCGGTGTGCTCGCGGCTTCGTGGACGACCGAGGAGTCCTCCGCGACCGTGCTCACGAGCTTCGCCTCATGCGTCCATGTCCCAGTGGCCCATCAGCTGCTCGCTGAAATGGCAGGCCGCGAGCTGGTCGTGCTTGCCGACGACGCGCAGCATGGGGACTTCCATCTCGCAGATCTCGGCCGAGTACTTGCAACGCGGGCGGAACGCACAACCGGAGGGCGGGGCCAGCATGTTCGGCGGCGAGCCTGGGATCGGCCGAAGGCGGCTGCCGTCACCGCGCGGGATCGAGCTCATCAGCCCGACGGTGTACGGATGGCCTGGGTTCTCGAAGATGTCGTCGACGGTGCCGACCTCCGCGCTGCGCCCCGCGTACAGCACGCGCACCCGAGTCGCGAGCCGAGCGATGACGCCGAGGTCGTGCGTGATGAACACGACCGCAGACTTCGTCGCCGCCTGCACCTCCTGGATGACCTCGAGGATCTGCGCCTGGATCGTGACGTCGAGCGCGGTCGTCGGCTCGTCCGCGATCAGCACCTCGGGATCGTTCGAGATCGCCATCGCGATCATCGCCCGCTGCCGCATGCCTCCCGAGAACTCGTGCGGGTACTGCGACGCTCGCGTCGCTGGCTGCGGGATGCCGACTTGGTCGAGGAGGCTGATGGCCTTCGCGTACGCCTGGTTCTGCGACATGTCGTTGTGGGCGAGGACCGCCTCGGCGATCTGGTCGCCGACCTTGAGCACCGGGTTCAGCGCGGTCAGCGGGTCCTGGAAGATCATCGCGATCTTCGAGCCGCGATAGTGGCGCACATCGCTCTGCTCTCGCCCGAGCAGCTCCTCACCGCGGAACTTCACCGAGCCGGAGATCGTCGCCGACTTCGGCAGCAACCCCATCGCGGCGAGCATCGTGACCGACTTGCCCGACCCCGACTCACCCACGACACCAAGGACCTCGCTCTCGTGCACCGCGAGGTCGACACCTCGTACTGCGTACACCGGACCGTCCTCGGTCTTGAACGTGACGTGGAGATCCTCGATCTCGAGGACGGCACCGCTCGATCCTCCCCCGCGGGGGGTGCCGACCGGGTCGGCCGCAGTCGCGCTCATCACCCGACCCGCTGCTGGCGGGGATCGAGCGCGTCGCGCAGGCCGTCACCCATGAAGTTCACGGCGAGCACCACGAGGACGACGGTGATGCCGGGGAACCACACGAGCCACGGAGCGATGCTGAAGTAGCCCTTGCTGTCAGCGAGCAGGTTCCCCCAGGTCGGGACCGGGGGGTTGACGCCGAAGCCGAGGAACGACAGTGCGGACTCGGTGAGGATCGCTGCCGCGACGTTGAGCGTCACGGTGACGATGATGGGACCGGCCGAGTTGGGCAGCAGGTGGCGGAAGATGATTCGCTTGTCGCTCGCACCGAGCGCACGCGCGGCCTCGACGAACTCCTTCTCCTTGAGCGACAGCACGACACCGCGCACGATGCGCGCGGTCGGCATCCAGAAGAACAGCGAGAGGATGACGATCGTCGCCCGCATGCTGCCGGCGTCGCCCATGATCTGCCTCGCCCACGGCTGCCGTTCGGGCAAGTTCCGCATGAGGATGAGGATCACGAGCAGCGGCAGCGCGATGAACAGGTCGGTGACCCTCATCACGAAGTTGTCGATCTTGCCGCCGAAGTACCCTGCGACGGCGCCGACGATCGTGCCGATGAACGTCGCGACGAACGCGACCGCGAAGCCGACGGCGAGGGAGATGCGACCCCCGTAGATGACACGGCTGTAGAGGTCGCGGCCGATCGCGTCAGTGCCGAACCAGTGCGCAGACGTCGGGCCCTGGAACACCGGGCCGACCCCGGTCGCCTCGTACGGGTACCGCGCGATCTGGTGGGCGAAGATCGCCGTGAGGCTCATGAAGATGAGGAAGATCGCGCTCGCCATGGCCAGCTTGTGACGACGAAACTTGCGCCAGGCCAAGAGGCCAGGCGACAAGGAGATCGGCGCGACCTGCTCCGCTTCGGCGTCGATGATCTCGTGAGGGACGACCCGGCCGACCGCGCCTTGCACCGCGGCCTGCTCGCCGACGAGCGGGTTCGACTGGAGGTCAGTCAAGTCGGATCCTCGGGTCGAGCCACGCGTACGCGAGGTCTGCGAGCAGGTTGAAGAAGATCACCGAGAAGACGACGATCATCATCCACGGCAGGATCTGCGTGTAATCACCGTTCTGGTACGCGTTCACGAAGAACCGTCCCATCCCGGGGTACTGGAAGATCGCTTCCGTGATGACGAGACCGCCGACGATGGCGCCGAGGTCGAGGGCGGCGTAGGTGACGAGCGGGATCAGTGCGTTGCGGAAGCCGTGCCGGATGATCACGCGCCGCTCGCTGAGCCCCTTCGAACGCGCGGTGCGCATGTAGTCGGAGTTCATCACCTCGAGCATCGAGGAGCGCATGTACCGGCTGTAGATCGCGATGCCTTGCACCGCGACGACGATCGCCGGGAGGATCAGGAACTTCATCCGCAGCACCGGGTCGAAGCCCTCGTGGCCCGGGGGGTACATGCCTGCCACCGGTAAGAACGGCTGGTGCAGGTGGAACCACTTCGTGAGGGTCACACCGAAGAACAGCTGCAGGATCAGGGCGAACCAGAACGGCGGGATCGAGAGGCCGAAGAACGAGGCGCCCGTGGCGAGGTTGTCGAACTTCGAGTACTGGCGCAGCGCCGAGATGATCCCCACGGTGACCCCGACCGTGATCGTGATGGTGAACGCGAACGTCCCCAAGATGATCGTGTTGGCCAGCGCGTTCTTGATGTCAGGCCACACAGGCCGGCGCGACGAAAGCGATTGGCCCCAGTCGCCTCTCACGAAGTCCTTGAGCCATGTCCAGTACTGCACGGGAAGCGGCCGATCGAGGCCGAGGCTGTGCTTGTACTCGGCCAGCGCTTGGGGGTTCACCCGTGGGTTGCGGGCCAGGGCAGCCACGGGGTCGGTCGACGAGCGCACCGCGATGAACACCAGGACGCTCGCGATGAACAGGATCGGGATCGCCCACAGCAAGCGCCTGATGACGAACCTGGTCATCCGTGTACCTCCCCGACTTCAAAAGATAGAGGAGGCGACGCCGGATTTCCCGACGTCGCCCCTCCATTCCGTGCGTGCTGGGCCCAGGGGTGAGCTAGCTCTTGACCTTCCAGTCAGAGAGGTTCACGAATGGGCTCAGGTAGTTGCTGACGTTGGCGTCGATCGGACCGTCGAGACGGTCGGTGCGCCACGCCGCCATGGTCGGGAACTGGTACAGCGGGACCATGACGAAGTCGTCGGCCATGAACTTGCCGATCTGGTGGATCTCGTCGACCCGCTTGTTCGGGTCGAGCTCGGCGTCGGAGGCGTGCATCACCTTCGTCGCGTCCTCGTTGCAGTAGCCGCTGTCGTTCTGGCCCGACGGGTTCTCAGGCGTCGGGATGAAGTCGCAGGCCATGATCGTCGTGACCGTCGGATCCGGTGTCGTGACGTTGATGTACATGGCCAGCTCGGTGTCGAGCGTCGGCAGCTTCTGCTGGAAGTACGTCGCCGCGTCGGTGTTGTCCGGGACGAGCTCGAAGCCCTTCGACTTCATGTCCGGGATCACGAGCGCCTGCGTGTTCTCACGACGCGTGTTGCCGGTGTTGACCGTCCACTTGAAGCTGGCGCGCTCGCTGCCCTTGGCCCAGATGCCGTCGCTGCCCTTGGCCCACCCGTTGTCGGTGAGGAGCTTGGCCGCGGCATCGGGGTCATAGAGGCCCTGGTTCAGGCTCTGGTCGCACCACGGACCGACCGTGGGCACCCACACCATGCAGACGTTCTGCTTCGCGTTGGGGTCGATCGGCTTGTAGATCGTGTCGATGATCTTCTGCGTGTCGACCGACCGCACGAAGGCCTCACGCAGGATCGGGTCGGAGAACGGCCCGTTCTTCTGCTGGATCCAGAGGTTCTCGTACTGCGTGCCGTAGCCGATCGTGAACTTCACGTTCGGGTCGCTCAGCCGTTGGGCGGTACCTGCAGCGGGCTGCGGGTAGATCATGTCGACCTGACCCGACAGCAGCGCGTTGATCTCGGTGTCGGAGTCCTCGAAGGGCACCATGACGACCTTGTCGACGAGCGGCGTCTGGCTCTTGTCCCAGTAGCTCGTGTTCGGGACGAGCACCAGCTGCTGCGGGCTCCACGACTGGATCTTGAACGGACCACCTGAGAACGGGATGTTGTCCTGCATCTCGTCCTTGAGGTTCGTCGTCGTGAACGCAGCCTTCTTGATGATCGGGTAGAACATGTTCTTGTACGCCGCGTAGTTCGTCTTGAACTTGACGACCGCGGTGTGCGGATCGGTCGTGTCGATCGAGTCGACCTGGTCCCACCCGGCAGTGGTGAGCGAGCCCTCGGTGTCGAGCGTCGCGTGCCACGTGAAGTCGAAGTCGGCGGACGTGATCGGCGAGCCGTCGTCCCACACGGCGTCCGGGTTGATCTTGAACGTGATCGTGAACGGGTTCTGCGTGATGTCACCGTTCTCGAGCGTCGGCTCCTCGGTGACCAACGAGGTCACCGCGAAGTTCCCGTCGTTGGTCGTCTTCCACACGCCAGGCATCGTCGGCGTCATG
>Ga0187788_10000549_pt1 | contig 10481 bp, 10 predicted proteins | sample 1015_BV01_MP10_2_FD_133008 | JGI IMG/M metagenome (GOLD analysis project Ga0187788, IMG submission 133008) | Tropical peat soil microbial communities from peatlands in Department of Meta, Colombia - 1015_BV01_MP10_20_MG | ecosystem: Environmental > Terrestrial > Soil > Wetlands > Peat | place...
CAGTGAAAGGGAAAAAATCCAGGCCTTCTTTCGGATTTTTATCTGCCACCGCCGTAGCTAGCACAACGGTATCGCCATACCGGGCAACAACAGCCCCGTCAGCCTGTCTTGCGAACTTGCCTGTTTCTAATACCAGTTTCTTACCGCGAACTTCAACTTCAACCTTTTTTATTACTTCCTGATTTCTAATCGTTCTATTATCCTTTCGTAGCGTTCTTTGTTAGATTGTTTGAGATAGTCGAGCAGCTTACGCCTTTGGCTGACCAGCTTTAAAAGACCTCTCCTCGAGTGATGGTCTTTCTTATGAGTTTTGAAATGTTCTGTAAGATAATTTATCCTCGTGCTCAGTATAGCTATCTGCACTTCAGGCGAACCGGTATCGCCGTCATGGAGTTTGTAGTCACCAATGATAGCCTGTTTCTGCGTCTTATCAATTGCCATCAATTCACCACCTTTCGAAAAAGTTATCCCTGTTAAAATACCATATAAGCCCGCGGTCTGTAAAGATTTAATAGAAGAACATCAAGAAATTAACTTACATCTCTGTATCTTTCTGAAGAAACTTCGAATTCAAGTGGATGAATTTGTTTCTTATGGTTATCTCTCCGCCTTTTTGCCATTTATCCAGCACTCTCGTGACGGTCTCGCGCGTCAGTCCTATCATATCCGCAATATTCTGATGAGTCAGTTTAATGTTCAACAGCATGCCTTCCGAAGTTTTTTTGCTTCTATCGAAGGAAAGAGTGAGAAGAAGCATCTTTATTCTTTGTGATGCATTTTTAAAATTCAGCATGTGGATCCTTTTCCAGGAATCGCGCAGCCGCGAGCATAGGATCTGCAGCATCTTTCCCAGCACTTTACCATAGTCCGCAAGCAAGGCAAAAAAATCCTTTTTTGATATGATGGCAACCAATGAATTTTCTGTGGCCAGCACTGTTGCCGGGGAAGTCCTTCCATCGATCAAGGACATTTCGCCGAAAAATTCACCCGATTGGTGTGCAGCGAGGATTATCTCTTTCCCGTCTTCGGTCGTCTGGACTACGATCACTTTGCCGAGAATTACAATATACATAAATTCATTCGTATCCTCTTCATAAAGGATTACCTCATTTTTCTTGAACTCCTTGAGAATGACCTTACCGCTTATCTGGTTCAACTCCCCTTCATCCAGTCCGGAAAAAAGCTCTATATTTTTTAAAAAATCAATCTTGACGTTTTCCATGGAAACTCTGCCTTCCGCCTGACTCCATTCCCGTTAAAATAGATAGTAACCCCCTGTGACTGCAATCACAGATATTCTAGCGGTTGCAAGATAAACAGGTCAATGAGGTGAGAAACAAATCCTCTTAGGAAAAAAGAGAAAAACCGGTAAGATGCAACAAAAATATCTTACACGGTTGATTTGCTCAATTCTCTTTTCGACTTTTCCATAAGGGCGGCCTGGGCTGCGGCAAGCCTGGCGATAGGAACTCTGTATGGGGAACAGCTGACATAGTCAAGTCCTATTTTATGGCAGAACTCGACAGATTCAGGATCTCCACCGTGTTCACCGCAAATGCCCATTTTCAGGTTCTTCTTGACCTTTCTGCCCTTATCTATGCCGATCTTCATCATCGCCCCTATGCCGTTCCGATCTATCGTTATAAAGGGATCGTTTTCAAGTATCCCCTTCTCAACGTAATAGGGAAGAAACCTCCCTGCGTCATCTCTCGAAAGGCCGAACGTTGTCTGGGTGAGATCATTCGTGCCAAAGGAATAAAAATCGGCCTCTTTCGCTATCTCATCGGAAGTTATGCAAGCCCTCGGAAGTTCTATCATCGTTCCTACCGTATAATTCACTTTCGATTTGAACTGAGACTGAACCTCCTCTGCCACCCTAACGGTCAACTCACGCATCAACTTCAATTCCTTCACATGCCCGACGAGTGGTATCATTATCTCCGGTATCACCTTAGTCTTCTGTTTGGACAGCTCACATGCAGCCTCCATAATCGCTCTCACCTGCATCTCATAGATCTCGGGGTAGGATATGCCGAGCCTGCAGCCTCTGTGACCGAGCATCGGGTTGAACTCATGGAGGGACTTGTTTCTTGCCCTTAATTTCTCGAAGGGAACTTCCATCGAAGAAGCCAACGCCCTTAACTCTTCATCCGTATGCGGCAGGAATTCATGAAGCGGCGGGTCCAGAAGCCGTATGGTGACGGGTAGTCCCTTCATCGCCTTGAATATCCCTATAAAATCGCTCTTTTGCATAGGGAGAAGTTTAATGAGCGCTTTTTTCCTTCCCTCGATATCATCGGATAGAATCATCTCCCTTACGGCACTTATTCTCTCCGGCGCAAAAAACATATGTTCCGTCCTGCAGAGGCCGATCCCTTCAGCGCCGAACTTCCTCGCCACCTCCGAATCGTGGGGTGTATCGGCATTTGTCCTTACGCCGAGCTTTCTGTATTCATCAACCCATTTCATGAACGTTCCGAAATCTCCGGTGAGCTCCGGTGATACCAATGGCGCCTCACCAAGAATGACCTCACCCGACGTTCCGTTGAGGGTCAGGTAATCACCCTCTTTAATAACAAGGTCATTCACGGTAAAATACTTTTGTATCTCGTTTATATTTATTGCCCCGCAGCCGACAATGCAGCATTTTCCCATACCTCTCGCGACCACCGCAGCATGAGAGGTCATGCCGCCTCGTGCCGTCAGAATTCCCTGTGCAGCGTCCATTCCCCCGATATCTTCGGGTGACGTTTCCGTCCTTACAAGGATAACTTTTCCGCCTTTCTCCGCCGCTCTTTCCGCATCCTCGGCTGTGAAGACCACCTTTCCGACTGCGGCGCCTGGTGAAGCGGGAAGACCTTTTGCAATCACCTTTATTTCGGCCTTCGGATCGATCATGGGATGGAGAAGCTGATCAAGCTGCCGGGGATCGATCCTCAATATGGCTGTTTTCTTGTCGATTAGTTTCTCTTTGACCATATCAATAGCTATCTTGAGGGCAGCAGCGGCGGTCCTTTTCCCCACCCTTGTCTGGAGCATATAGAGCTTGCCTTCCTGAACGGTAAATTCTATGTCAAGCATGTCCCCGTAATGTCTCTCCAGCTTCTTATATATTGCGTCGAGTTCTCTATAAGCTTTCGGAAGCCTTTTCTTCAGCTCTTCGATACGGAGCGGGGTTCTTATGCCCGCCACCACATCTTCTCCCTGCGCGTTTATAAGGCACTCCGCAAAAAATTTATTCTGTCCCGTAGAGGGATCTCTGGTAAAACCCACTCCGGTGCCGGAATTTTCCCCGAGATTACCGAAGACCATCGACTGTATGCTGCAGGCAGTCCCGAGATTGTCAGGTATGTCATTCAACTTCCTGTATTTCACGGCCCTGTCGCCGAACCATGAACCGAACACCGCGTTTATAGCCTTCTTGACCTGCTCCACAGGGTCGACAGGAAAATCTTCTCCGGTATTCTTTTTATAGATGACCTTAAATTCTTCGACAAGCTCTTTCAGGTCTTCAGCCGTAAGTTCCGTATCCAGGCGAACACCCCTCTTTTCCTTCATCTCTTCAAGGGCTCTTTCAAATTTCTGCCTATCCATGCCCATAACAATGCTTCCGAACATGGTAATAAGCCGCCTGTATGCGTCGTAGACAAAACGTTCATTTCCGGTCCTTTTTATCAATGCAGCTATAGTCGAACCGCTCAGTCCGAGATTTAGAACCGTATCCATCATGCCGGGCATAGAAAATTTCGCTCCTGAACGGACCGAAACAAGAAGGGGATTCACAGGGTCGCCCAGCTTCATGCCCATCACTTTCTCCACCTTTCTGAGATTTTCTATCACCTGTTCCAACATACCGGGCGGATATTTTTTTCCGGCTTTAAAATATTCATTGCAAGCTTCAGTCGTGATAGTAAAACCCGCAGGAACGGGAATCTTCAGATTGGTCATTTCTGCGAGTCCGGCACCCTTTCCGCCAAGAAGGTCTTTCATATCTCCCTTGCCGTCGGCCTTACCGCCACCGAAAAAATAAACGTATTTCCTGACCGCTTTCTTAGCCATTAAAATACCTCCCCATAAGCATTTATCAAATTATTAGCACAATTACAATTTAAATTATGAGTATTCTTGAATTATAAGCATACCTCACAAAGTGGATAAATTCAATCCTTTCAAAGGAATAAGGTCAGTTTTCTTGCCGTGACAAGAACAGTAAAAAATAATATAATTGGAAAAATTAAGGAGGAGATATGAGATATAGGTTTTTTTTAGTATTTGCGCTTATTTTGTCGTTCGCGTCCTTAGGCAGGAATATACAGGCTGCTGAATCCACCCCTCTTGTTGGTAGTTCTTTTCCGGAGATAGCCCTTTCAGTTCCTGAAAAGACGATCGAAAAAGACTATCTCGGCCTGTCCGGGAAGAACTTCTTCAAACTGTCTCAAATAAAGGCCGATATAGTAATAGTCGAAATCTTCAGCATGTATTGTCCTTACTGTCAGAGAGAGGCCCCGAACGTGAATGAACTCTACCGGTTGATCAATGAAAGGGCAGATCTCAAAGACCGGATCAAGATCATAGGAATCGGTGCCGGTAACACGCCCTTTGAGGTCGACGTCTTCAGGAACCAGTATAATGTTCCGTTCCCTCTTTTTTCGGATGAATCATTTTCGGTTCACAAATCGGTCGGAGAGGTTAGAACTCCGCATTTCTTCATCATCAGAATCAATGCCGACGGTTCGAACAAAATCGTTTATTCGAAGGTCGGCAGTATTCAAGATCCGAACCGGTTTATTGAAATGATAATTAACGAAACTGGTCTCAAGTAGGAGGTACACAATGGCCGTCACATTTTCTCTCAAAGCAGCGTCAGGTATTATTGCTGTCCTTTTTCTCTGCAACATCGCTGATAGCGCATCGGAGCAGTTTAAGGGCAAAATCTATAATCCCGGGATTTTAAAACCAGTCGACAGCAAAACAAAGCTCAAGATAGGCATGAAGGCTCCGGATTTCACGTTGGCATCCTTATCAGGAGAAAAGATGTCGCTCAGCCATTATCGCGGGAAAAAGAATGTAGTAATTTCCTTTGTGCCCGCCGCGTGGACCCCCGTGTGCTCCGACCAGTGGCCCGGATATAACATAGCCAAGAATATCTTCGACAAATACGATACGATACTGCTCGGTATCACGGTCGACAACATTCCTACACTCTTTGCATGGACAAATGAGATGGGAGGCCTCTGGTTCCCTGTGCTGTCGGATTTCTATCCCCATGGAGCGGTATCAAAAAAATATGGCGTTTTGCGCTCCAACGGCGTCTCGGAGCGGGCGCTCTTTGTAATAGATAAAAAGGGGATAATCCGTTATATGGATGTCCATAATATTAATAAGAGACCCGCGCTTGAGGATTTAGTGAACCAACTGGAGAAACTTGAAAAATAGATTTATTTTCACCCTGACTATTTTCTGTTTTTTTTTATTAAATGGTCACGCCCATTCCGAAACCAGGCCGCTCGCCAGGGGGGCGCGATTGCCCGACGCGGTCTTTCTGGATCATCTGTCTAAAGAAGAGCGTTCATATCTGGGGCTTTCGCGGAAGACGAAATTTTCTTTAAAAGATATAAGCGGAACACTCCTGCTCATCGAAGTTTTCAGCACCTATTGCACAAGCTGTCCCCGGAATGTGCCTGTCCTTAATGCCGTTTATTCCTCCGTCGAGGATGATCCCGCTTTAAGGGGAAAGGTGAAGGTGATCAGTATAGCCGTAGGTAACACCGGTAACGAAATCGACAGTTTCAAAAGGGAATACAAGGTCTTATACCCTGTTCTAAGTGATCTATTTTTTATCGTCCACAAGGCATTGGGTAATCCCAGGGTGCCCTATACTATTCTGGTCAAGAAAAATATGAAGGGAGACGTTGTTGTTGATGCGCACCAGGGTGAGATCGGTTCTCCGGATAGCGTTCTTCACAATATTAAAAGTTCCCTGTCTGAAACTATTTCGTTCAGTGCACCGAGCAGGAAAAGCAAGGGTCATAAGCCCTGACCAGCATCTCGCATAAGAGTGATATTTCTTCGGCAGGCTTATCGATGTTGGCATCGACCAGTTTCTTGAGGTTCTCTTCGAGGCTGAGAAAATTATATGCCGTTGGGGTTACTATATTTGCTTTCTCGATGACTCCCATCCTATTGACCTTGTATTCATGATACAGCAACCCCCGGGGCGCCTCTGTCATTGCGGCGCCTGAACCTTCCGAAGGCTTCACCGGCATAAGGAAATCCCGTCGGGAAAGCGTACTCATAATCTCGATGCATTTCCATATGCAATGCATCACCTCTACAGCCTGAGCAATGATATTATAGAATGGATTCAGTTTCGGCATCATAAAGCCGGCAATATCTGCGGCTTTCCTCGCCTCGGGATGCAGCATGTTCATTTTTATATTAAGCCGTGAGAGCGCGCCGACCATAACCGGCGGCTTTCCCATTAATACTGTCCTCTTTGCATTCGCATAGGGAACTTCATCCTCCTGAAAGAAAGAATGATAATCCTCTATTTCCGCCTTAATCCCGGAACCCGACATGATCTTGCCCCCATTTATTGCATAACCTTCTTCCCTAAAAAGTGCAACGCATTCCGAGTCGTTCTCAAGATCGGGGTAATCAAGTGTAAGCACCATTTTTATGGTATCCACTGCGTCTTTTGTAATGCCCTCAAGTCCCTTTATCATCTGATCGATCTCATTTTTCGAAGGGACTTTTGTAAATCCTCCGACCATCATGGAGACGGGATGAAGTGCCCTGCCTCCAAAGAGGGCCGTCACATTATTGACAGCCTCCTTTAACCTTAGAAGTCTCTTTATTTCTTTATCGAGGCCGGTGAGCATGTCCAGTCTGTGATAGTCCGGCAAAGCCAGTGCATAGATGTGAACGAGATGGCTTGCCGCTATCTGGCTTAGGGTCATAACGTCACGGATTTTTCTGATCTCCGGCGAAGGCACAAAACCTATCGCCTTCTCGATCGCACATATTGAGGTTGTCATATGAGAGACCGGGCAGATGCCGCATATTCTCGAAACGATATCCGGAACCTCGTCGAATTTTCTTCCGACAAGGAACCCTTCGAAGAATCGCGGCGGTTCCCATATGTTCAATTTGAGATCCCTGAGCTTCCCGTCCTTTATCTCGAACCTCACGGAACCTTCACCTTCGACACGGGCTATATAATCTACATTAATCTTCATATGCCTCTATAGCCCTTCTGAATTCTATTGTATCAGCCCCGAACTCCGTAAATTTTCTCACAATATCATCTCTCGAAAAACCGATCAGCTTGAATTTCTTTGCCAACGCCGGACCGTTCGCGTGTTTCATCGGCCCGAAACATGAATAGCACGCCCTGTTCATCGAAGGGCAGAGCGCACCGCATCCTGCGTTTGTCACGGGTCCCATACAGGGCATATCATAAGCCACTAAGACACATATGTTTCCCTTCAGTTTACATTCTACACAAACACTATATTCCAGAAAGTCAGGGTTCTTGCCGATCAGCACCGATGACAACGCCTCGCACAGATCTCTTTCCCCCGGAGGACATCCCCTGATGTATCCGTCGACTTTCACATATGCGTCCAGAGAGTGAGGCCTGATGGAATGAATCCCGGATAGATCCCTGTAAACCTTCCTCTCCGCCTCGAGTTCTGCCATGGTCGATTTTATCGCGGGTACCCCTCCGTTAATCGCGCAGGCTCCGATGGCAAATAGCACGGTACTCCGCTCCCTTATTCTTTTAAGCTCGTCCACCTGCCACGATTCTGTAATTGTTCCTTCGACGAGGGCTATGTCAAAGGGTCCCTGAGGGTTTCCCCCTCTTTTGAGCATCTTGGCATAAACAAACTCAAAGCCGGCCAGGGTTTCAAGAAGGTATTTCTGGAAATACATGAATTGAAACTCACACCCTGCACAGCAAGAATACTTAAAGAATCCGAGTCTCGGTTTTTTCATATTCAGCTTAGAGCTTCGGAAAGCGTTCTCCCCAGTCATACCACTTCCATACATCTCTTGCCAGTTCTTTATATTCCTTTTTGATGTGTTCGAAAAGGCGCGCATTGTCTATCGCTATAGCCCCCTGGCATGAAAGGGCCGAGAGGAAGTCTATCTCGGATTGGTTAAAGGTATAAGGGTTAGACGTATATACCCTGAGGACCCCTATTGAAGCGCCTCTCACGGTAAGGGGCAAAGATAACAGAGCCATGATGCCTTCTTTCATCAATTCATCGGGGTATTGAAGTCTTTTCTCTTTCCTGATATCCCTCACATTGATCACTTTACATTTCAGACATTCCCTGTCTATAAGGCTTTTTTCCACTTCTACAGGACCCTTTTCCAGATAGGTTTTACTCAAACCGTAGGCAGCCACCACTTTCAGTACCTTCCTTTCTTCATCCAACAGTCTTAATGATGCTGCTTTCATTCCCAAGACTTTAGCCGCGTTCTCCACAATCGTTTGAAGCACCTCGCCGAGAGAGAGAGAAGAATTTACAGACCGTGATATTCTCACAAGGGCATTCATCTCATCCCATATCTTAGCCCTGTCAGCGAGTATGCCGCCGAGTGATGCAAGCGCCTCCAGTCTCTCTATCTCTTCCTTTGTAAAGATGTGCTGTTTGGAGGTATAAATCCTTACCACGCCTATAGGCCTGTCATCTGCCATGAGTGGAACACTCAGTACGGATTTAATGCCCTCTTTTATGGCCTGTTCAAGATAAAGGACATGGGCTTCTTTTGTTATATCCCTTGTGCTGATCGCCTTTCCCTTTAAGATCTTCTGATCGACGAGGTGCTCCTTTATCTTGATAGGTCCCTTTTTCAGATACTCTGTGCTCAAACCGAATGCGGCAACGATCTCAAGGGTCTGTTTTTTCTCATCGAGAATCCTTATATTGCAGCCCTTCACACCCATAATCTTTGTTACGTTCCGGGCGAGAACATTCAGGGTAGTGTTCAAATCAGGGGCTTTGGCCAGATCGGTGCATATCCTGCATATTTCCGCATCAAGGTTATCCATAAAAAAAGGCTATCAGAGGGGATGTGGGTTGTCAAGAAAGGCTTTTATCGTGCTTGCCACAATATCCTTGTAAGGGGTTCCGGTATTCTTATATACTTAATAAACTGGTGGTGTTATGGAAAAGGGTATCATGGAAAATCTCATAAACGAACTCTCAAAGCTTCCGGGTATAGGCCGGAAGACGGCGCAGAGGCTGGCCTTTTTCATTCTCACTATGCCGGAGGAGGACGCAAAGGGTATCTCCCGTGCGATAGATAATGTGAAGGATAAGGCACGTTTCTGCGGGGAATGTTTTAATATCACAGAAAACGACATTTGCGACATTTGCAGCAACGCATCAAGAGATAAGGGCAAACTCTGTGTCGTGGAGGAACCAAGCAATATCATGGTAATCGAAAGATCGAAGGGCTTTGACGGACTTTACCATGTCCTCCTTGGCGCCCTCTCCCCGATAGACGGATTGACTCCCGACAGGCTCAAAATAAACGAACTCATCGACAGGGTCAGAAGGAATTCGATCCGGGAGATTATCATCGCAACGAATCCCAATACCAAAGGCGAGATGACCGCCCAGTACATAAGGGAAATGTTGAAACCCTTCCCCGTCAAGGTGACGCGGATCGCCTACGGCCTGCCGATAGGCGGTGATATCGAATTTGCGGATGAAGTAACCCTCGGCAAGGCACTCGAAGGAAGGAGAGAGATTTAGGGAAATTTTATGCCGGGGAAGTAAAGGACCGTCAATGAAGGCTTAATCCCACCGGAGTGTCAGCGCAGTATCTTTTCCTAACTCCACCCGGGTTCTTAATCTTTTGCCCTCCATATTAAGGATGTTTCTGAGAAATATTGCATCTTCACGCGATGCAGCATTTATCCTGAAACGTTTTATCTGTGTCGGCTTCATCTGCAAAAAGGCGAGTTTGCCGGACAATGGATCCACACCTGCAAAGTACATTAATCCCAGATCGCCCCTGAAATATTCATACCCGCCGATGCCTTCATAGTCATCGATAAAGTCCCCGCAACCATAGATAATAAGCTTTCCCGCATACACTTCTATTCCCTTCACATGATGTGATGAATGTCCGTGAATCACATCTACCCCGGCAATATCAGCGAGTCCGCGGGCAAACTCCCTTTGTTCCCCTGAAATCTCATAACCCCAGTTGCCGCCCCAGTGAATGGAGGCGACCACGATATCTCCGGCTTGTTTCACATCCCCTATCTCTTTTCGAATGCGCCGGACGGTCTCTGTTGAAAGGTCCTCCAGGAGATTTATCCCTGGACTGTCTTTTTTTGCAGCCCATCTGAAAGGGATGCCACTCGTTTTCGTTCCGAAGGAAAAGACGATCACCCTTCCCTTCCCTTTGACATGCAGTATTGCTGGAGTCTCAGCCTCTTTCAGGTCCCGTCCCGCCCC
>Ga0187788_10000550_pt1 | contig 10479 bp, 10 predicted proteins | sample 1015_BV01_MP10_2_FD_133008 | JGI IMG/M metagenome (GOLD analysis project Ga0187788, IMG submission 133008) | Tropical peat soil microbial communities from peatlands in Department of Meta, Colombia - 1015_BV01_MP10_20_MG | ecosystem: Environmental > Terrestrial > Soil > Wetlands > Peat | place...
ACATGCATCACGACCGGGAAGCCTGGGGGTGGCTGACCGGAACCCGGTTCAGCACCATCACGTTCATTGCCCTGGTGGTGGGTTTTGGACACTCGGTGCTGGCCATGAGCGGCGAAGAGACGCTGGCGCAGGTGAATCGTGAGATCGAGAGTCCCAAGCTGAAAAACCTGGAGCGCGCGGGCCTGGTGATCTTCCTCTACAGCCTGCTGTTCACCTCGCTGGTGTCGTTCTTCGCAGTGATGATCACTCCCGACAAGGTTCGCCCGGATTACTTCAGCAACCTGATCGGCGGCATCGCGATGTACCTGGCAGGGCCGGAGGTTCTACGGCTGATCTTCCACGCTTTCGTGGTGGTGGTGGGCATTCTTATTCTGGCGGGGGCAGCGAATACAGCGATTGTGGGTGCGAATGGGGTGCTGAACCGGCTGACCGAGGACCAAGTGCTGACGTCCTGGTTCCAGCGGCCGCACAAGCGCTACGGCACGAGCTACCGCATCATCAATCTGATTGTCGGTCTGCAGATCCTCACCATCAGCCTGAGCCGCGGCAATGTTTACCTGCTGGCTGCGCTGTATGCCTTCGGAGTGATCTGGAGCTTCGCCTTCAAAGCCCTGGCTGTGTTTGTTCTGCGTTATACCGAGCCTGAGAATCGACAGTGGAAGGTGCCGGGGAATCTGCAGATCGGGGGAAGAGAATATCCGGTGGGCCTGGCGGTGATCACCGTAGTTCTATTCCTCACCGCCATCGTCAACCTGTTCACCAAGCCGGAGGCGACGATCGCGGGGGTGAGCTTCAGCGCCGCCTTCTTCTGCATTCTGGTTGCGTCCGAGCACTACACCGCGCGGCGTCACGGGCACCATGGAGCAGTGGAGCAATTTCGGGTATTCGGCAATCCGGAACTGGACTGCACGGCGTTGCGCGTGCGGCCGGGAAACGTGCTGGTATCGGTGCGTGATCCCCGCAACCTTTACTACCTGCGCGATGTGTTGCAGCGCACCGACACCACCAAGCAGGATGTGGTGGTGATGACCGCCCGGCTGTCGCCGCGCGAACATTCCTTCAGCGGCAACACCATGTACGAAGCCAAGGACGTCTTCGACACCTACGAGCAGGAGCTGTTCTCGCGGGTGGTGGCGGTGGCGGAAAAGGAAGGCAAGCCGGTCTATCTGCTGGTGGTGCCCGGCACCAACGTTTTTGACACCATCATGATGACCGCACAGCGGCTGGATGCCGCCCGGGTGGTCTGCGGGCGCTCGGCCCATTTGAGCTCCGAGGAGCAGGGCAAGCTGACGGGGGACGCCTGGGAGCGTTTGCCGGAGCCCCGGCCGCGGGTGACGCTGGAGGTGGAGGAGCCCGACAGCACGCGCAAAGAATACCTGCTGGGACCACATGCCCCGCGCATGCGCGACGAAGACGTGCAGCTCATGCACAAGCTGTGGCTGGATATCACGTCCGACCCGCAGTATTCCGGATTGCATCACTATCACGTAGTGGCGCTGGCTCTGCAGGAACTGGAGCGGGAGCTGAGCAGCGCCAGACGCGAGGAGTTGCTGCGGGAGTTACAGGCGCGGATTCACGGCCGAGCGGATCCTCCATCGCAAAACTGAGGCGGGCTTCCTGAGCTGTTCTTCGTTCCTCTGATAACATCGATGAAGTGAGCGATCACCACACCGTTCGGGTGCGCTTTGCTCCCTCACCCACCGGCCAGCTGCACGTAGGGAACGCGCGCACGGCGCTGTTTAATTGGCTGTTCGCGCGGCAGCGGGGCGGGACCATGGTGCTGCGCATCGAAGATACCGACGTCGAGCGCAGCGAAGTCCGCTTCGAGCAGCAATTGCTGGATGACCTGAGATGGCTGGGAATCGACTGGGATGAAGGACCGGATGTGGGAGGTCCCTACCAGCCCTACCGCCAGTCGGAGCGCCTGGAACTTTACCGCGAGCACGCGGAGCGGCTGCTCGCCGAGGGCAAGGCGTACCTTTGCTTCTGCAGCGACGAGGACCTACAGGCCGACCGTGAGCGCGCCATCGCCGAACAGTTGTCGCAGACCTACTCCGGAAGATGCCGGGCGTTGGACGGGGAGGCGGCGCGCGGGAAGCGGGCGGGGGGCGAGCCCGCGGCCATCCGGTTGAAGATTCCCGAGCATCCCATCCGTTTTCATGACATCGTGCGCGGAACGGTCGAGTTCCCCAACGAAGTGGTGAGCGATCCCATCATCCTGCGCTCCTCCGGCATGCCGGTTTACAACTACGTGGTGGTGATCGATGACGCGCTGATGGAGATCACCCGTGTCATCCGCGGCGACGACCACCTGTCCAATACGCCCAAGCAGGTGGCGCTCTATGAGGCTTTAGGGTGGCGAGTCCCTGAGTTTGCCCACCTGTCGACGATTTTGGGCGCGGACCGCAGCCGGCTTTCCAAGCGCCACGGAGCCACTTCGATTGCCAATTTTCGCGACTCGGGAGTCCTGCCCGAGGCGCTCGTGAACTACCTGGCGCTGCTGGGCTGGGCTCCTCCCGGCGGCACGCGGGAAATTTTCAGCCGCGAGGAATTGGTGAAGGAGTTCGATCTGACGCGGGTTACGCCGTCGGCCGCGATATTTGACGTGGAGAAGCTTTATTGGCTGAACCGGCACTACGTCAAGCAGAGTCCTGCCGGGCGAATCTTCGAGTTGGCGCTGCCCTATTTCCAGCGAGCAGGCTGGATGCCGGATTCGCCGGATGCCGAGGCGCAAGCCTGGTTCGCAAAGGTGGTGCAACTGTTTGCTCCGTCAGTAGACCGTCTGGAGCAACTGCCGCACCGGGCGCAAGCGGTCTTCCACTACGATCCGGAGCATGCCCTGGTGCACGACGAGAATCCCGAGGTGCTGCAAGCCTCGAAGTCGGCGGCGGTACTGGAGTGCTTTGCCCAAGCGGTTTGTTCGAGTGAGGCGGCGAGGCCGGGCGGACTCGGCGCAGAGCAATTCAAATTCATCATGAACCGGGTCAAGGAGGAGTCCGGCGCCAAGGGGAAAGATCTTTTCCACCCGGTGCGCATCATGCTGACCGGATCACATTCCGGGCCGGAATTCGACAAACTCATCCCTATCCTCGAGGAGGGGAGCCAGCTCAGCCTGCCGCGACACGTGGAGAGTGTGAAGGAGCGAGTGGAGGCATTTCTGGGCGCCTGGAGGAAGCAGGTGACCTAACCCTCACTCGGACAGAGCCGTCTTCAGCGCTCCGCCCAGTTCGGGATAGCGGAACTGATATCCGGCGGTGATCAGCCTGGCGGGCAGAGCGCGCTGGCTGGTGAGGAGAAGTTCTTCCCCCATTTCTCCGAAGGCGAGCTTCACGGCAAATTCCGGCATGGGAAAAAGGGCGGGCCGGTGAAGGGCTCTGCCGAGCTCGCTGGTGAAGTCGGAATTGGTCACAGGATTGGGAGCAGTGACATTAACCGGGCCTGACAAGCGTATATCGGCGAGCACGTGCTGGATCGACGCCACGACGTCGGCGAGGGCGATCCAGCTTATCCATTGACGCCCGCTGCCGACGCGTCCTCCAACGCCCAGGCGGAACGGGGTGAGCATCCTGGCAAGCCCGCCGCCTTTGCCGCTGAGGACGAAGCCGATGCGCAGCAGCACGGTGCGGATTCCTGCGGCGACCGCGGGCTGAGCGGCAGCTTCCCATTGCCGGCAGACCTCAGCCAGAAAGCCGCTTCCAGGAGGGCTGGTCTCGGTCAGGATTTCTTCTCCGCGATTGCCGTAGTAGCCCACCGCCGAGGCGCAGATCAAAACCGCCGGGCGGTGAACCGCGCGGGCGAGGCTTGAGGCAATGGTCTGGGTTCCCTGCACGCGGCTGTTCTGGATGCGGCCCTTGGCGGCCTCCGTCCAGCGGGTGGCGACATTCTCTCCCGCCAGATGGACCACTGCATCGAAGCCTTCAAACGCAGAGGGATCGATGGCGCCATAGGGGTCCCAGCGAACTTCGCTCGGGTTGGCAGGATTGCGGCGGACCAGGCGCGCGACCTGATTGCCACTCTTTTCCAGCAACGAGACCAGGGCGGAGCCGATCAGGCCGCTGCCACCGCTGACCATGATTCTCATTTCGGAATCCCCCGGCAGAGTTCAGGCCGCCAACCTTGCCCAATCGATCTCGAGTTGGGTTACAGTTGGCGTTAGAGGTTCACCAGCTTGCCATAGCTGCACCGCAGGATAAAGTACCCGTATGCGAATTGTGCCGTATGTGCTGGCAGGGCTGCTGGGGCTCGCGATGTGTCCCAGGGGAGAGGCTCAGGCAGGAGCCCCGGCTCAGCCCAGCACACCAGTTCCCGCGACCGGATCCGCGGCGCCGGCCAAGCCCGCCAACATCGAGGCCATTCAGCAGTTCATCGAAAAGAATTTCGGCCCGGAGTTCAAGTATGACGCCGCGTTCCCCCCGTTTGTGGGTGATTTTGACGGCGATGGCGACGAAGACGTCGTGGTTGTCGCCACCGGCAAGAATGTGACGGCGGGCGAGGGCGAGTTCCAATATCGCGTGCAGGATCCGTACGATGCCTACTACGGCTTTGGAAATGCCCGCATCATGTCGCAGTTCACCAGCGGTGGCCCGCAGGAGAAGCGCTTCCTGATCGTACACGGATGGAAACTGCAGGCGCCCAAGGCCAAGTTCGTGCTGGTCAATATTCCCTTCGAACAGGCGGTGGCATCGCACGCGACGCTGAAGAAGAAGATGGTTTCGGCGATTACGACTCACGAGGCGGCGGGGCTGTCGGCGCTGATCTTCTTTGACGGGAAGAAATACCGCTGGGAGCCGATTGGGATGGATTAGAGCTTGCGCCCGTCCCTGGGCATAGTCGCACCCAACCCTGGGGCATGACTTCACATCCAAGTTCGTGATAGAAGGTTTCTCCAACCTTACAAGGCATTCCGAATGAGATTCGAGCTGATTGGTTCCGGCGTTGAGCCGGGCGCGGGCGGCAAATTGTGGATCAGAAGGCTACGCGTGCTGCTCGGCACGTTGCCGCTTGCAGCCTTGCTGGTGACGCTGGCCTACGCCGCCAAGCAGTACACTCCACCGCACGTCTATAACGCCAAGACCTATCCTGCGCGCGACGAGCATCCGATGGAGAAGGTGACAGTCGCAGCCGACCCCTATGACTTGCCGGAGAAGGAGGACGCGGCCTTTCACCTGAAATACAAGGAGAACGGGTTCCTGCCGATTCTTCTGGTCATCAGCAATGAGGGAGAGGCGCCGATTTCGGTGATGAACATGAAGGTCGAGTATGTGACGGGAACGCGCAGAGTGAAATTGCTTCCGGCGACGGAGGACGACCTCTACCGCCGTTTCTCGCACCTGGAGCTCCGCGGCGACGAGCCCAGCCGCAATCCGTTGCCGGTGCCGCTTCCCCGCAAGGGGCCGAAAACCGGGGTGCCGGCGGAGGGGCGCGAAGAATTCCAAGGCTCCATGTTCAAGGCCAAGGCGGTGGAGCCGCACGAAAACCAGGCCGGGTTCGTATTTTTCGACGTGCAGGGAATTTCCCAGCCGCTGGCGGGATCGCATCTGTACGTGACCGGGGTAAAGGACAACAACGGCCAGGAGCTGATGTACTTCGAGATCGCGATGGAGAAGTACCTGACCTACCAGCCGGTGAAGTAGGCGCCTTGCGGGCGCCAAGCAAGGGTTAACTCGCACAAGTATCTACACAGTTTAATGTGTGATATACTACACACCCTCATATGCCAACGAATCTCGACATTGACGATCGCCTCTTGGAAGAGGCCCAGAAGGTGGGGCGACACCGCACCAAGCGGGAAACGGTGACTGCCGCCCTGGAAGAGTACATCCAACACCGCAAGCAGCAAAAGATCCTTGCCCTATTCGGCAAAATTGACTACGAACCTACCTACGACTACAAACGCGAGCGCAAGGCCAAGCGCTGATGGACGTTTTGGTGGACACCTCGGTTTGGTCCCTGGCGCTTCGACGCAAGAGCGAAAGCCTCAACGCGAGCGAGAAATTGCTGGTCAGGGAGTTAGCAGAGTTAATCCGAGAGGGACGAGTCCGGGTCGTCGGCATAGTACGGCAAGAACTGCTCTCGGGGATAAGAACAGCGGAACAATATGAAAAACTGAGGATCTACCTGCGCTCCTTTCCGGACGCGGGGATCGATACCACAGATTATGAGGAAGCGGCCAAGGCTGGGAACCGCTGCCGAGCAAAAGGCATTATGGTGTCGATTGTGGACATTCTCTTATGTGCGATGACGATCAGACGCAATTGGGCCATCTTTACAACTGACCCTGATTTCTCGAACTATGGCAGAGTGCTGCCCCTCACCATCCATGCACCCCGGGAATAATTGCCAAACTTTCAGAACCTAGGTTGAACGTTTCGACATTACCGGCGGGAGTTACCGGCCACCCCTTGCACTTTCTTATTGCGGAGCTACAATAGGCTTGCTCGCATCTTATGTTGTAGCGGCTGCCATCCGGCGGCCGGAACAGGCGGTATCCGCGAGGCGGAACTGCACTGGAGGTTACAGTGAGCGTCACATCGATCGGCGAAAGCCGTCTGAAAGTTACTCCCCTCACCCTTCACGATAAAAAGCAGCAGCGGGAGCCTATTACCTGCCTCACGGCGTATGACTACGCGACGGCGCGGCTGGTGGATGAGGCCGGCATCGATATCGTCCTGGTCGGCGACTCACTGGCGCAGGTGGTGCTCGGCTATGACAGCACGCTCCCAGTGACGATGGACGAGATGGTGCACCACACCCGCGCGGCCCGGCGCGCGGTGAAGCGAGCGCTACTGGTGGCCGACATGCCGTACGGGGCGTATCACGCCAGCTTCGAAGAAGCCGTGCACAACGCGACTCGCTTCGTGAAGGAGGGCGGCGCGGAGGCGGTGAAGCTGGAGGGTGGAGGCAAGCGGGCGGAACTGGTGGGGCGGCTGCTCGACGCCGAGATCCCGGTGATGGCGCACATAGGGCTGACGCCACAGTCGGTGAACGTCATGGGGGGATACAAGGTGCAGGGCAAGACGCTGGCCGCAGTCGAGCAGCTGATGCGCGACGCGGTGGCGCTGGATCGCGCCGGGGCCTTCAGCATTGTGCTGGAAGGCATACCGCGCGAGGTCGCGGCCATGATCAGCGCCGAGGTCTCTGCCCCGACCATCGGAATTGGCGCCGGCCCGGACTGCGACGGGCAGGTGCTGGTGATCCATGACCTGATCGGCCTGACCTTCATGCCGCCGGCGAAGTTCGTGCGCCGTTACGCCGATGTCCGCGGGGTGATCTCGGAGGCGGTGCAGGCGTATAAGGCGGACGTGCTCTCGCGTCAGTATCCGGCGGAGCAGGAGTCGTATCATCTGCCCAAGGAGACGCAGGCGGTGCTGGAGACGATCAACGAGCGCAAGCACGCGATGCGGCGCTAGGCTCCGTTGGCGCAGGCGCGTTTGTCCGCGGCGTTGAAGAAATACCCGGCTCCCCATCTTCCCTCCCATCGGGCCAGGGTGGGTTGGGTTGGGTTTTCGCTGACTGCCAGATTGCCAGGTACCCTTGCTGACTCCTGTCTCCATGCGCACCGTCCAAACGCCAGATGAAATGCATTCCGTGTGCCGCGAGGTGAGACGCCGCGGAAAGCGTCTGGGGCTGGTTCCCACCATGGGTGCGCTGCACGATGGTCACCTCTCGCTGGTGCGAGCGGCGCGGGCGCAATGCGACGTGGTGGCTGTATCTCTGTTCGTGAATCCGCTGCAGTTTGGGCCCAACGAGGACTATGCGAAGTACCCGCGAACCCTCGAGCGCGACCGCGGCATGCTGGAGGCTGAGCAGGTCGATTACCTGTTCGCGCCCTCCGCCGATCAGATGTATCCGCCCGGAGCAACGACATTTGTCGAGGTCGCAGGGCTGAGCGAAAAGCTGGATGGGCAGTCGCGCCCCGGGCACTTCCGCGGAGTTGCCACGGTCGTCGCCAAGCTGTTTCACGTGGTGGAACCGGACGTTGCTTTCTTCGGGCAAAAGGATGCGGCGCAGCTGGCGATCATTCGCCGAATGGTTCGCGATCTGAACATGGGAATGGAGGTCGTGGGCTGCCCCATCATTCGCGAGGTGGATGGGCTGGCGCTGAGTTCACGGAATCAATACCTGGACGCGCGGCAGCGGCTGAGCGCGATGGTTCTGTACCGCTCGCTTTGCCAGGTGCGCGCTCTGTTTGAAGGCGGAGAGCACCGGACGGCGAAGCTGATCGAATGCGGCAAGCGAACCATGGCAGAGGAGCCGGCGGCGCGCCTGGACTACTTCGCGGTCGTCGATCCGGACACGCTCGATGCCGTGGAAGAGGTCTGCCGCACGACGCTGGTGGCGGTGGCGGCATGGGTGGGGAGCACGCGGTTGATCGACAACGTGCTGCTAGAAAGTGAGAAGTGAGAAGTCGGAAATCAGAAGTCAGGCGGCTATTTTCTTCCGGAGAGGAAGGGGTTGCCGGCGATGATGAACCTGAGGGGATCAGCCGCAGCTTTGGTGATTCCGATGCGCGGGCCCACGCTGACACGAGCGGGGCGATAGCCGTCGTCGACAATCTGCAGGTCGGATGAGGATGACGTCAGGTCTTTGTCGTTGTCGCGCTCGCGAGTGACGCCAAACGCTTGGGCAAGCCGGCCGGGGCCGGAGGTGAGCAAGCGCAGGCCGGCGAGGTGGCTGGGCTTGAGAGCAACTCCCCTCTCCTGCGCCATCTGCTCGATGCCGGCGAGCGGCTCAAGAGCGCGAAACAGAACGCCGCCGGCAATGCCATCGGGCTCGCAGGAGACATTCAGACAAAAGTAGTTGCCGTAGATGAAGTACACGTAAGCGCGGCCGGGCGGACCAAACAGGACATAGTTGCGCGGGGTGAGGCCGGCAGCGGCGTGGGCCGCCGCATCGTTCTCGCCGAGATAGGCTTCGACCTCGACGATGCGCCCGGAAAGCGTCTTTCTGGCGCGGCGGCGAATCAGAATCTTGCCCAGAAGGTCGCGGGAGACGGCGCGAGGATCGCGCGCGTAGAAGTCCGCAGGCAAGAGCCTGGCGGGGCGCGCGTCGCGGCTCCGAGTTTTCTGCAACGAGAGCATAGGCGCTCCGCCCGACTGAGCGTGACCCCACACGCCAGGCAGCCAAGCTATCCGTCGCCCGCAAAATGCGCAAGTCAGAGGATTCGGGTGCGGATGAAGGCCGCATACTGAGGGTCAACCTGTTGTCTGGGCTGAGTGCCGATGGCTGAGGGGTGAAGTCAGAAAAAACGGACAGTCCAGCCGGAGCTGCCGGACTGTCCAGCCATCTGGGTTAGGAGGTACATGTCGAGTGTCTAATGTGCGCGTTACGTGTTAAGCGACAGTTGCATTTGTGTGAATGTTCGGTGAATTCGGGCGAAACAAATTGATAACAATGGCAAGCGAGAGTCGTCTAATGAAATGAATGTGCGAGCGTAATCGAGGCGTTGTCGAGGATGGCACCAGGGGAAAGATTTCACAAATCATTTACGGTGGCTCAATCATGCGGCGATCAAAACTCAGTAAGCTGCAGGAAGTGTTCAGTAACGTGCGGTACGCCGCACGCGGGAATAACCGGCACAACTCAAGGAGGAAGTTCGTGGGTCTCAAGCTGGAGACGCGAGTTCTCGGAGAGATTGCGGTGGTGAACCTGGAGGGGAAGTTGGTCTACCGCGACGAGGCGAAGGCTCTCTCCGAGCATGTCAGGGAACTGCTGGATCGGAGGTTATCGGTAGTTCTGAACCTGGGAGAGGTAACGGCAGCGGATGGCGGAGGGCTGGGTACGCTGGTGGCGTGCAGCAAGCGGGCGCAGAACCGCGGCCTGGCGTTCAAGGTGTGCAACCTGGGGCCGAGGCTGCGTGAAGTGTTCACCCTGACCAACCTGGACCAGGTTCTGGACGTGCACGAGGACGAGGAGGCGGCGCTGGAGGCATTCGACGTCCGCGCTGCGTGATCGGAACCCGCCTCCGCGGTGGCAGTTCATTCTTTCTTTCCATTCATAATCGCGGGTTGACCCCGTCTTTGCGGCTCCAGCTTTGGGAGCGGCCAGGGCGGGGTTGTTCTTTTCCTTCGCGGGAGCCACTGGAGTCTCCGGATCGCATGGAAGTCCGACTCACGGGGATAGGGGGCGGGCCTTCCAGAGTCCAGAATCCAGCCCCTCGAAGGCAAGCGCCGAGGTTACTCGTAGTACGCGCACTCCTGTAACTGCCTCGGACCGATTCCCTTTTGTTATCAGCTCAGAGTTGGGGGAGACTCTAGTGGGCCGCCCGGCGTGTGGCATGGTGGTTTGCGGGACTGCTCGCATGAAACGTGCTCTCTATCTTTGTCTTTGCGTCGTGCTCTTCTACCTTTGCGCTCGGCCAGTTCGAGCGCAGATGGTTCCAGGAGGAGAACGCATACTCTCGTACGACAGCGAAATCACGCTGATAGAGGATGGCTCGATCCACGTGACCGAAGCCATCCGCGTGCGCGCGCTGGGCAT
>Ga0187788_10000551_pt1 | contig 10475 bp, 10 predicted proteins | sample 1015_BV01_MP10_2_FD_133008 | JGI IMG/M metagenome (GOLD analysis project Ga0187788, IMG submission 133008) | Tropical peat soil microbial communities from peatlands in Department of Meta, Colombia - 1015_BV01_MP10_20_MG | ecosystem: Environmental > Terrestrial > Soil > Wetlands > Peat | place...
CATCTGGCCGGCCTGGCCTGACACGCTGGTGATGCTGATGATCCGTCCGGCGCGCGCCTTGAGCATCGGCCGCGTCACTGCCTTGAGCATGTAGAAGGCGCCGAAGAGGTTCGTTTCGAGCACCTCGCGCCACGCCTCGATGCTCATGCGCATGATCAGGTCGTCGCGCGTGACGCCCGCGTTGTTGACCAGGATGTCGATCCTGCCGTAGGCATCGAGGGTGGTCTTGACCAGCGCCTCGGCCGAGGCCGGCTCGGTCACGTCCGCCTGCAGGGCCACGGCACGCACGCCGAGATCGACGGCCGCGGCGCGAGTTGCCTCCGCGCCGGCCGTGTTGCCGCGGTAGCTGAAGCAGACGTTTGCGCCCTGGCCCGCCAGGCACAGCACGATGGCCCGCCCGATGCCCCGCGAGCCACCGGTCACGATGGCGCTCTTGCCCGTCAGGTCGATCATGCCGGCACCTCCGCCGGGCTGGTCAGCTCGGCCCCCGCTCCGGGCTCCGCGGTCGGCCATTCCCCGGTCGCCGCGGCCTCCTTGCGGGCGAAGACCCGCTGCAGCTCCGGTGGCGTGGGATCGGCCCGCGGATAGTCGGCGGGAGCGGCGATGTCGGCCGCGGGAGGCACGCTCGCGGCGCGCCGGCCGCGCGCCGGGTCGGCCGTCCAGCGCACGACGCAGGCGCCGCTCGTGTAGCCGGAGCCGAAGGCCACGAAGACGACGACGTCGCCCGGCTTGACGCGGCCCGCGTCGACGGCCTCCGCGAGGGCGATGGGCACCGAAGCGGCCGAGGTGTTGCCGTAGCGATCGACGTTGATGTAGACACGCTCGAGGCCGATGCCGAGCTGGCGGCCCACCGCGTCGATGATGCGCACGTTGGCCTGGTGCGGCACGAAGAGGGCCACCTCGTCGGGGTGGACGCCGGCACGCTCGAGGGCCGTCTCGACGGTGCTGGCCATGGTGCGGGTGGCGTAGCGGTAGGTCTCCTGGCCCTTCATGCGCACGAAGCGGCCGCCTCCCTCGAGCCCCTCTGCCGTGGGCGGGATGGCGATGCCGCCCACGGGGGTCCAGATGTTGTAGGCCCCGGCCGGCTCGGCGGTCAGCTCGAAGCCGAGGAGGCCGCCGCCGGGCTCCGGGGAGGCCGAAAGGAGCACCGCCCCGGCGCCGTCGCCGAAGAGCACGCAGGTGTTGCGATCGCGGTAGTCGAGCAGTCGCGTGAGCACCTCCGCGCCGATCACCAGCACGTGGCGGTAGAGGCCGCTGGCGATGTAGGCGTGGCCCGCGGAGAAGCCGTAGACGAAGCCGGAGCAGACCGCCGACAGGTCCATCGCGGCGGCATGGGTGGCGCCCAGCGCTTCCTTCACGAAGACGGCCGTGGCGGGCATCGCGTAGTCGGGTGTGCAGGTGGCCACGAGGATCATGTCGAGCGCCTCGGGATCCAGCCCCGCCACGGCGAGGGCGCGCTTGCCGGCCACCGCGGCGAGCGTCGCGGTGGTCTCGGCCGGGCCGGCAACGCGTCGTTCGCGGATGCCGGTGCGCGAGGTGATCCACTCGTCGTTGGTCTCGACGAGGCCTTCCAGGTCGTGGTTGGTGAGCACGCGTTGCGGCACGTACATGCCCCAGCCGGTGAGCCGCACGCTGGCGGGCAGGGCGCGCGACGGCTCGTGGTCGGTCATGCGGGCATCACCTCGATGAGGGGCTGGCGCGCCTTGATCAGGGCGCCGTTCTCGGCCACGATGCGCACCACCCGGCCTCGCACGTCGCTCTTGATCTCGTTGAACAGCTTCATCGCCTCGATCAGGCCGACCACCTGGCCGACGTTCACCTCGGCACCCACGCGAACGTAGGGCGCGGCACCGGGCGAGGGCGAGCCGTAGTAGATGCCGGTCAGGGGGGCCAGCACCTGCTGGTAGGGCGATGGCGGCTCCTCCTCCGACGGAGCGCCGGCTGCACCGCCCGCGGCCGCGCCCGCCGGCTGGGCGGTCGAGCGCCCCGCCATCGGCGCGGTCCCGTTCTGGGCCGCCGTGACGACCAGCGGCTTGCGCAGCAGCAGTGAGGTCTCGCCGACCTCGACCTCCAGCTCGCTCAGCTCCGACTCGGCCAGGGCCGTCTCCAGGCGGTCGAGCAGGGCGATCAGCTCGGCGGCCTCCTCGCTCGGCGGACGCTGCGCGCGGGACGCCACCTAGGCCTCCCAGCTGCGCAGCACGACCGCGCTGTTCTGGCCGCCGAAGCCAAATGCATTGACGAGCGACACCCGCACCTCCCGCCGGCGGGCCTCGAGCGGCGTGCAGTCGAGCTCGCCGATGGCCGGGTCGGGGTCGTGCAGGTTGAGGGTGGGCGGGACGCAGCCATCACGCATCGTCAGCAGCGCCGCCACGGCGCCGATGGCGCCCGCCGCGCCGAGCGTGTGGCCGATGGCGCCCTTGGTGGCCGTGATGCTGACCTCCGGCGCGTGGTCCCCGAACAGGCTGCGGAACGCCGCCAGCTCGGCCGGATCGCCCTCCGGCGTGCTCGTGGCATGGGCGTTGACATGGTCAACCTCGGACGGATCGAGGCCCGCCTTCTGCAACGCGCGGCGGGCGGCCCGCAGCGCCCCCACACCGCCGGGCGCGGGGAGGGTGATGTGCGAGGCATCGGCGGAAGCCGCGTAGCCGACCACCTCGGCCAGGATGGGCGCGTCGCGCCGCACGGCATGGCCGGCCTCCTCGAGCACCAGGGTCGCGGCGCCCTCGGCGATGACGAAGCCGTCGCGCCCCTGGTCGAAGGGCCGCGACGCACCGGGCGGGTCGTCGTTGCGCGTCGAGAGCGCGCGCATGGCCGCGAAGGCGCCCACGAACGGCTCGTAGACGGGCGCCTCGGACCCACCGGCCAGCATCACCTCGGCGTCGCCACGACGGATGATCTCGCTCGCCTCGCCGATGGCATGGCCGGCGCTGGCGCAGGCGCTGACCGTGGCGAAGTTGGGCCCCTGCGGCCCGAAGGTGATGGAGACCTGGCCGGCGGCAAGGTTGGCGATCGCCATGGGGATGAAGAAGGGGCTGATGCGGTCGGGGCCGCGCTCGGTGTAGGTCACCAGCTGGTCCATGATCGTGCCCGTGCCCCCCATCCCCGAGGCGAGCAAGGTGCCCGTGTCCTCCGCCAGGGACCCCTCCAGGCGCTCCGGCAGGCCGGCACGCCCCATCGCCTCGCGCGTCGCCACGAGCGCGAACTGCGTGAAGCGATCGGCGCGCCGGGCCTCCTTGCGATCGAGCACGGCCGAGGGATCGAAGTCGAGCACCTCACCGGCGATCCGGCTGCTCACCCTCGACGGGTCGAACGAGGCGATCGTGCGCACGCCCGAGCGGCCGGCCACCAGCGCCGACCAGAAGCCCTCGGCGTCGTTGGCCAGCGGGGTGACCGCACCGTACCCGGTGACCACCACGCGGCGCCGCCCGACGGGGACCGGCTCGCTCATCGCACGAAGCGTCCGGTGCGCACGGTGGCCGCGCGATAGACGTCGCCGGGCAGGCCGCGCGCGCTCAGCTCGTCGGCCACCGGAAGGGGGTCGTAGGGCGTTCGCTGGAGGTCCGCGGTGAGCTCGCCGTCATCGCCCACGGTGACGAGCGCCCAGGCCGCATCGGGATCGCCGTCGAAGGCGTAGCCGCAGCTGCCCGGGTTGCAGACCAGGCGGCGGCCGTAGTCACGGACGTCCGCCACGTGGGTGTGGCCACAGCAGATGATCCGCGCATCGGTCCGCGTGATGCGCTGCACGGTCACCGCCGCGTCGAGCTCCACGGGCAGGCCGTCGGTCTGGCTGCCTGGCGAGGCATGACAGACGAGCACGAGCTCGTCGCCGGCGTGGATCCGACGCTCGGCGGGCAGGCAACGCAGGAAGTCGAGGTCCGCGTCGGTGAGCTGGTCGTGGGTCCACTCGGCCGCCGCGCGGTAGTGCGCCGGCACCTCCTCGAACCAGGGGAAGGCGGCCGAGTAGTCGAAGTCCGCCACGGCGATGTCGGTGTTGCCCTGGATCACGTACGCCCCCGACGCCGCCAGGTCCCGGACGCGCGCCACCACCTCCGCCGGTCGGGGCCCGTTGAGCGCCAGGTCGCCGGTCAGGGCGATGGCGTCGGGCCGCGCCTTCTCGATCGCGGCGAGGGTCGCCTCGAGCGCCGCCACGTTGCCGTGGACGTCGCCGAGGACGGCGAGGCGGAAGCTCATCGCTCGTGCACGCGGGTCATCGCAGCGCGCCCTCCGGCGGGATGATGAAGCTGAGGAGCGCCTCGCAGGCCACCTCGCCATCGACGCTGGCCACGCCGCGCCCGCGACCGAAGCGGCGGCCGAGCTTCTCCATGGTCACCTCCAGGCGCAGCGTGTCGCCAGGCTGCACGATGCGCTTGAACCGGCACTCCTCGATGCTGGCGAAGAGCCCGATGCGGTCGCCGTAGCCCTCCTGCCGGGCGACGTAGACGGCCATCGTCTGGGCGAGCGCCTCGACCTGCAGCACGCCGGGCATCACCGGCAGGTCCGGGAAGTGGCCCTGAAAGAACCACTCCGTGGCCGTCACGGCCTTGAGGCCGACGATCCGGCCGGCGCTCGCATCGTAGTCCACGATGCGGTCCACGAAGAGGAACGGCCAGCGGTGCGGGATGAGGCGCTCGATCTGGGCCGTGCTGAGGATCACTCGGTCGCCTGTCGCACCCGAGCCCGCATCGACCCCGCCCGTCGCGTCCCCCACGCCCTCCACGGCCACCTCAGGTCCCTGCCGCCGCGGCCACGAAGGCCGCGCTGCCGACGCGGTCCAGCAGGTTCGTCGTGAAGGCGCCGCCGATGAAGGTCTCGTTGGCCAGGATGGCGCGGTGGAAGGCGACGTTGCTGATGAGCCCGTCGATGACCAGCTCGTCGATGGCCACGCGGGCCCGGGCGATGGCCGAGGGTCGGTCGGGTCCCCACACGACGAGCTTGCCCAGCAACGAGTCGTAGTAAGGCGGCACCTCGTAGCCGGTGTAGAGGTGGCTGTCCATGCGCACGCCGGGCCCGCCGGGCGGCAGGTAGCGCTCGACGATGCCCGACTGTGGCCGGAAATCGTGCGCGACGTCCTCGGCGTTGAGGCGGAACTCGATGGCATGGCCGCGCAGGACCACGTCGGCCTGGCTGTAGCCCAGCGGCTCGCCGGCCGCGATGCGCACCTGCTCGGACACGAAGTCGATGCCCGAGAGGGCCTCCGTGATGGGGTGCTCCACCTGGATGCGGCAGTTGATCTCGATGAAATAGTAGTTCCCCTCGCCGTCCACGAGGAACTCGAGCGTCCCCACGTTCTCGTAGCCGGCTGCCACGACCGCCGCCAGGGCGCTCTCGCAGAGCCGTTCGCGGGCCGCCGGCGGCAGCGCCGGCGTGGGCGCCTCCTCGACGACCTTCTGGTGGCGCCGCTGCACGGAGCAGTCGCGCTCGCCCACGTGCACCCCGTGGCCGTAGCGGTCGACGATGACCTGCACCTCGACGTGGCGGTTCTCCTCGAGCCACTTCTCGAGGTACAGCGAATCGTCGCCGAAGGCGGCGCGGGCCTCGGATCGGCAGACGGTGAGCGCCTGCTGGAGCTCGCGGGGAGACCGCACCATGCGCATCCCCTTGCCGCCGCCGCCCGCCGAGGGCTTGATCAGGACGGGATAGCCGATCCGCTCAGCCTCGGAGAGCCCATGCTCGTCGTCACGCAGCATGCCGTCCGAGCCGGGAATGGTGGGCAGGCCGTAGCGGCTCAGCAGCTCCCGCGTGCCGGCCTTGGAGGCGAAGCGCTCCAGCACCTCCGCGGGGGGGCCGATGAAGGTCAGGCCGTGGGCCCGCGTCATCTCGGCGAAGGTGTCGTCCTCGGAGAGGAAGCCGTAGCCGGGATGGATCGCGTCACAGCCGGTGACGATGGCGGCCGAGAGGATCGCCGGCGCCGACAGGTACGAGCGCTTGGCTTCGGCAGGCCCCACGCAGATCGCCTCGTCGGCGAGCTGCACGGCGCGCGAGTCGCGGTCGGCGTCGCTGTAGGCCACCACCGCCCCGATGCCGAGGCGTCGACAGGTGCGCAGCACGCGCAGGGCGATCTCGCCCCGGTTGGCGATCAGGATCCGCTCGAACACGCTCAGGCCTCCGACGGCGGCAGGTCGCTTGCCGCCAGCGGTTCGTCGTCCAGGCCCGGCGCGACGGGCGGAGCGGCATCGAGGCGCACCAGCTCCTGGCCGTACTCGACCGCCTGGCCCAGCTCGGCCAGCACGCGGGCGATCGCGCCGTCCAGGGGCGCCACGACCTCCTGGCGCACGCCGAGGACATCGACGTAGCCGACCACGTCGCCCGCCCGCACGAGGCGGCCGGGCGTCATCGCCGCGACGGGCATGTAGTAGCCCACGGCCGGGGACGTGGCCGTGCGTCGAGCGGCGGTGCCGCCGCCTGTTGCGGCCGTGGCGACCCGACCCGGCCCGACGGCCGACAATGCCGCTCCGCGCCCTGTCGACGCGGCGACCCCCGAACGGCCGGCCCCGCTCGCACCGTCGCCTCCCGCGCGGCTCGCACCGCCGCGGGCGGCGGGAGCGGCGAGCACCTCGCCGTGGTCCGGCTTGCGCAGACGCACCCGCCAGTCGCCCCGTCTCACCTCGAGCTCGCCAAGGCCGCTGGCTTCGAAGCGGGCGATCAGCGCCGGGAGCACGGCCTCGCTGAGGCGCTGCATCGCCAGCGCGTCGCCGCGGGCCTGCTCGGCCGCTCCGGCCGTGTCGGGCACCGCCGCCCGCCGCGTGCCTCGCGTCGCCACCTAGAGCTCCTCCCGCAGGGGCGCCTCGAGGTCGTCCGCCGCCTCGGGCGTCGCCTCCCGGCCCGGATCGGCCGTGCCGAGCGGCAGCCGGATGTCGAAGATGCCGCGCAGCCGGTCGGCCAGTCCGGGGCGCTCGACGCGCGCTTCGGGTAGCGGTTCGGCCACGGCAAAGGCTCCCATCTCGCGATAGCGCTGGTAGCGCGCCGCGAGGAGCTCCTCGGTGGAGAGCGCCGCCAGGCGCTCCAGCTCGGGCACGATGGCCGCGCGCAGGGCGCGCGCCGTGGCCGCGGGATCCTCCTGGGCGCCGCCGCTCGGCTCGGCCACCACCGCGTCGACGACCCCGAGCGCGACCTGCTCGCCGGCGGTCATGCGCATCGCCGCCGCAGCCTGCTGGGCGGCCTCGCCGGAGCGCCACAGGATGCTGGCACAGCCCTCCGGGCTGATGACCGAGTAGACCGCGTTCTCCAGGGCGATGACCACGTCACCGGCGGCTACCGCCAGCGCCCCGCCGGACCCACCCTCGCCGATGATGGCGACCACGATCGGCGTTCGCAGGCGGGTCATGGTCATGATCGAGCGGGCGATGGCCTCGGCGATGCCGCGCTCCTCGGAGGCGGGGCCCGGATGGGCCCCCGCCGTGTCGACCAGGGTCAGCACGGGCAGCCTCAGCTTCTCGGCCAGCGCGAAGAGGCGCATCGCCTTGCGGAACCCCTCCGGGTGCGCGCTGCCGAAGTTGCGGCGGATGTTCTCCTCCGTGTCCGCGCCCTTCTGCTGCCCCACGAACACCACCGGGTGGCCATCCAGGCGGGCGAAGCCGCCCACGATCGCGCCGTCGTCGCCGAAGAGGCGGTCGCCGTGCAGCTCGAGGATGTCGCTCGCCATCAGGCCCAGCAACTCCAGGCTGTGGGGCCGCTTGATGTTCCGCGCGAGCTTGACGCGCTCCCAGACCTGCGCCTCGGCCGCCTCGTCGCGGGTCGCCGCGGCGGGGGGCGCTCCGGCCTCCAGCGTGCCGCGGTCAGCCACGCTCGGGCTCCCCTGCGAGGCCCTCCAGGAAGCCCAGCGGCCGGAAGCCGCCGTTGCCGTTGCCAGAGGCCGCGCGCTCGCCGTCGCGCGGCGCCGGGCGCAGGTAGCCGAGCAGCAGCACGAGGCGATCGCGCAGCTCCTGGCGCGGCACCACCTGGTCGACGAAGCCGTGGCCGAAGAGGAACTCGGCGCGCTGGAACCCCGGCGGCAGCGACTCCGCGATCGTGCCCGCCGCGACGCGCGCACCGGCGAAGCCGATCAGCGCGTTGGGCTCGGCCAGGTTCACGTCGCCGAGGGCGGCGAAGGAGGCGAAGACGCCGCCCGTGGTGGGGTCCGTCATGACGCTGACGTAGGGCACCCCCTCCTCGTGCAGGCGGCCGATGATGGCGCTCGTCTTGGCCAGCTGCATGAGGGCCAGGGTGCCCTCCTGCATGCGCGCGCCGCCGGAGGCCGAGACGACGACCAGCGGCACGCGCTCGGCCAATGCGTACTCGCCGGCCCGGGTCACCTTCTCGCCCACGACCGAGCCCATCGAGCCGCCCATGAAGGCGAAGTCCATGACCACGATCGCCACGCGCTGCCCGCCGATGGCGCCGGTGCCCCACACGGCGGCGTCGCGCAGGCCGGTCGTCGCCCGCGCAGCGGCGATGCGCTCGGGGTAGGGCTTCTGGTCCACGAACGCGAGGGGATCGAGCGATTCGAGCGTCGCGTCACGCTCCTCGAACGTGCCCGAGTCGAGCAGGTTGGCCAGCCGGGCCTCGGCCCGCAGGCGGAAGTGATGGCCGCAGTTGGGGCAGACCCGCAGGTTCTTCTCCAGCTGCTTGTTGTAGACCATCTCCTCGCAGCTCGGGCAGCGGGTCCAGAGGTCGGGCGGGTACTCCTGGCCGCGCGTGCGGAAGGGCAGCTTCAGGGGCATCGCTCAGTCGCCCTCCGAGGCGAGGCGGTGGCCGCGTCGCCAGGCCAGGATGGCCGCGCCCGCCAGAGAGACACCCGAGGCGATGGCGCCGCCCACCAGCAGACCCCGCGCGGGGACCCGCTCGCGCGACAGCATCGGGGACGCCGCGGACAGTCCGGGGAAGCTGAGCAGCGTGCCCTCCGCCGGCGAGCCGCCCGCCGCCGCAGCCAGCCGCATCGAGTCGGCCGTGGCACGAAGGCGCGCCGCCAGCGCCTCCTCGAAGCGGAAGGACGGATGGAAACGGACCAGCCCGCGCGCCAGCAGGTCGGCGGCGACGGCCTCCCGCGGATCGACGGCCGGGGTGGCTGGCGCGGCGGGACGCGGGCGCCGCGCCTCCCGGTCCGCGAGCAGTTGCTCCAGGTAGGCGTCGAGGCGCAGCGCGGCGTCAGTCACGCCGCAGCTCGTCGGCCACGGCGCGGAGCGCACGGTGGATGAGCACGCGCACGGATCCCTCCGAGCGGCCCATCACGCCTGCGATCTCGTGCGTCGTCATCTCCTCGACGAAGCGCAGCACGAGCGCCCGGCGGCGGTCGCCGGGCAGGCGGGCGATGGCCTGCCACGCCCGGTCGAGCGCATCGCGCTCGAGGCTGGCCGCCGCGGGGTCGGGCCCGAGCGCGGGCAGCCCGAGTGCCGCCTCGAGCGGCGCCTGGGGATGGCGCATGCGGCCGCGACGCTCGTTGGCGAGCGCGTTGCGGGCGATCTGGAACAGCCACACGCGGAACGTGCTCAGACCGTCGGTCCCGCGCTCCTCGAAGCGCGGCAACCCGACCAGCGCCCGCATGAAGACCTGCTCGGTGAGGTCCTCGGCGGCATGGTGATCGTGCAGTTCGTAGACGGCGAAGCTGTACACCTGCCCCACGTACTTCCGGTAGAGCGGCTCGAAGTCTCGTGGGTCCCGCCGGGCGGCCTCGACCGCCGGCCGGTCCACGTCGTAGGGGACGAGACGCTCTGGGGCGCGCTCCCCTGCCTTCCTGAACACCGCCGCAGTCTAGCCGTTACACCCCCGGAACGGCCACCCGACAGCGGACGACCTCGCCGCTGGCGACCAGGCGGGTCCCGCCCTCGGTGTCGACCAGCAGGCCGCCCGTCTCTGGCTCGACCCCGCTGGCGCGGCCGACCAGCCGCTCGCCGGCCAGCTCGACCTCGACCCAGGCGCCGGTGGTCCGCTGCCGCTGCGACCAGCCGGCGGCGTCGAATTCCCCGCGCAGCAGCGACTCGTACCGTGGCTCCAGGCGCGCCAGGAAGCCCTCCAGCAACGCGTCGCGATCCACCGGCCGGCCAGCAAGCTCGCGGAGGCTGGTCATCGCATCGGCGAGATCGGCCGGGAAGGCGGAGGCCGGCCAGTCGACGTTGACGCCGATGCCCACCACGGCACGCGCGACGCCTACAGCACGCGCGTCATCCGCCTCGGCGACCGTCTCGCCAAGCACCCCGGCCAGCTTGCGCGGCAGACCGTCGCGCCCATCGGCCACCAGGTCGTTGGGCCACTTGAGGCGCAGCAGCCCCTCACGCAGGCCCTGGTCCTCGGCCGCGTCGAGCATCGCCAGAGCGACCGTGGCACCGAGCCGCCAGGCGTGGCCGAGGAGCAGGTCGGGGGGCCGGAACCCGACCGACAGCAGGAGCGCCGCACCTGACGCCGCCTGCCAGGCACGGCCTTCGCGCCCCCGACCGGAGGTCTGCTCGTCGGCCACCGCCACGCAGACCTCGGGGACGCCCTGGTCGAGCCACTCGCGCACG
>Ga0187788_10000552_pt1 | contig 10465 bp, 8 predicted proteins | sample 1015_BV01_MP10_2_FD_133008 | JGI IMG/M metagenome (GOLD analysis project Ga0187788, IMG submission 133008) | Tropical peat soil microbial communities from peatlands in Department of Meta, Colombia - 1015_BV01_MP10_20_MG | ecosystem: Environmental > Terrestrial > Soil > Wetlands > Peat | place...
GACGTCGTCGTCCGCGGTGTCCACCACGACCGCCCACCAGGCGCCGTACTCGGCCGGCGGCATGGTGAAGTCCAGCTCCTCGTGGTGGGCGTTGAGCAGCATCAGGAAGGAGTCGTCGACCACCTTGCGCCCGCGCGGGTCCGGGGCGAGCACCCGGTCCCCGTTGAGGAACATCATCACCGCGCGGGCGTCCCAGTGCTGCCAGTCCTCGCTGGTCATCGGCGTGCCCGCGGGGGTGAACCAGGCGATGTCCCCGACGCTGCTCTGCCCGCCCATGGCGGCGGCCCCGGCGAAGAACCGGCGCCGGCGGAACGCCGGGTGCTCCCGGCGCAGGGCGACCATCCGGCGGGTGAAGCCGAGCAGCTCCTTCTGCCACGGCTGCAGGTCCCAGTCCACCCAGGACAGCTCGTTGTCCTGGCAGTAGACGTTGTTGTTGCCGTCCTGGGAGCGGCCCATCTCGTCGCCGTGCAGGATCATCGGCACGCCCTGGGAGAACAGCAGTGTGGCCAGGAAGTTGCGCTGCTGGCGGGCCCGCAGCGCCAGCACCGACTCCTCGTCGGTCTCGCCCTCGGCGCCGCAGTTCCAGGAGCGGTTGTGGCTCTCCCCGTCGGCGTTGCCCTCGCCGTTGGCCTGGTTGTGCTTCTCGTTGTAGGAGACCAGGTCGCGCAGCGTGAACCCGTCGTGCGCGGTGACGAAGTTGATGCTGGCCATCGGGTGCCGGCCGTCGTCCTGGTAGAGGTCGGAGGAGCCGGTCAGCCGGGAGGCGAACTCGCCCAGGGTGGACGGCTCGCCGCGCCAGAAGTCGCGCACGGTGTCCCGGAACTTGCCGTTCCACTCCGTCCACAGCGGCGGGAAGTTGCCCACCTGGTAGCCGCCGTCACCGACGTCCCACGGCTCGGCGATGAGCTTGACCTGGGAGATCACCGGGTCCTGCTGGACGATGTCGAAGAACGCCGACAGCCGGTCGACCTCGTGGAACTGCCGGGCCAGGGTGGCGGCCAGGTCGAACCGGAACCCGTCCACCCGCATCTCCAGCACCCAGTACCGCAGCGAGTCCATGATCAGCTGCAGCACGTGCGGGTGGCGCATGAGCAGGCTGTTGCCGGTGCCGGTGGTGTCGTAGTAGTGGCTGCGGTCGGAGTCCACCAGCCGGTAGTACGCGGCGTTGTCGATCCCGCGGAAGCACAGGGTGGGGCCCAGGTGGTTGCCCTCGGCGGTGTGGTTGTAGACGACGTCGAGGATCACCTCGATCCCCGCCTCGTGCAGCGCCTTGACCATCGCCTTGAACTCCTGCACCTGCTCCCCGCGCTGCCCGGAGGAGGCGTAGGCGTTGTGCGGGGCGAAGAAGCCGATCGTGTTGTAGCCCCAGTAGTTCGACAGCCCCTTGGCCTGCAGCGTGGTGTCCTGCACGAACTGGTGCACCGGCATCAGCTCCAGCGCGGTCACGCCGAGCGAGGACAGATGCTCGATCACCGCGGGGTGCGCGATCGCCGCGTAGCTGCCCCGGATCTGCGCCGGCACGGCCGGATGGGTCATGGTCAGGCCCTTGACGTGCGCCTCGTAGATCACCGTCTCGTGGTAGGGGCGGCGCGGGGGGCGGTCGGTGGCCCAGTCGAAGAAGGGGTTGACCACCACCGACAGCATCGTGTGGCCCAGGCTGTCCGCGTCGTTGAGCTGGGTGGGGTCGGCGAACCGGTAGGAGAACAGCGACTCGTCGTCGTCCACCTGACCCTCGATCGCCTTGGCGTAGGGGTCCAGGAGCAGCTTCGCGGCGTTGCACCGTCGGCCCGAGGGCGGGTCGTAGGGCCCGTGCACCCGGAAGCCGTAGCACTGGCCCGGCCCGACCCCGGGCAGGTAGGCGTGCCATACGAAGGCGTCCACCTCGGTCAGCGGGATCCGCTGCTCACCGCCGTCGGTGTCGATCAGGCAGAGCTCGACCGCGCCCGCGACCTCGGAGAACAGGGCGAAGTTCGTTCCCGCGCCGTCGTAGGTGGCCCCCAGCGGGTAGGGGCTTCCCGGCCAGATCTCCACGGAACTTCCTGTCGCTCGAGTGGTGTGCGGTGCTGGGCATTCTGGCGGGTTCGTTCGCCGGTCGGCGTGCTACCCGCTCCCCGGCGCGCCGTCCGCACCAAGGTGTGACCTATGTCACTGTCCCACTCTCCGGGACGCTGCGTTCCACGATCGCGGTGGTCGTGCGACGGCCCACCGGCAGCGTGCCGAACAGGGAGCCGCCGCCGCCCGCGACCCTGGTGGCCAGGAAGGTCGAGGAGACCTCGCCCGGTGCGTGCCGCAGCAGCAGCGATGCCTGGAACACCACGGCGAGCCGCTCGACCATCCACCGCGCCCCCGCCTCCACCGCGGCGGGGTCACGCCGCGCCTCCCGGGAGGCGGCCTGCAGGAAACCGGCCACTTCGTCCATCGCCTTGTCCAGCCCGTGATCCGCGCCACGGGCCCGGTCCACCTCGGCGAGGAGCACCTCCATCGACCGGGGCTGCAGCGACATCGCCCGCAACACGTCCAGCGCGGCCACGTTGCCGGCACCCTCCCACAGCGACGCCAGCGGCGCATCCCGGTACAGGCGGGCCAGGCCGTGGTCCTCGACGTAGCCGTTCCCGCCCAGGCACTCGATCGCCTCGGCGATCACCGGCGCCACCCGCTTGCACACCCAGAACTTCGCCATCGGGACGGCGGCCCGCAGCAGGTCGCTCTCCCCGGCGTCGACGGCCGCGGCCAGCCGCATCGCGGTGGTGGTCGCGGCCTCGCTCTCCATCGCCAGGTCGGCCAGGACGTTCTGCATCAGCGGCTTGTCGGCCAGCGCGGAGCCGAACGCCTGCCGGTGCCGGGTGTGGTGCACCGACCGCCGGACCGCGGCACGGATCAGCCCCGCCGAGCTCAGTGTGGAGTCCAGCCGGGTGGCCGACAGCATCGCGGTCAGCGCGCGCAGGCCCCGGCCCTCCTCGCCCAGCCGGGTCCCCCAGGTGCCGTCGAGGTCCACCTCCGCGACACCCGCCGAGCGGTGGCCGAGGGTGTCCTTCAGCCGCACCAGCCGCCAGGTGTTGCGGGTGCCGTCGGTGAGCACCCGCGGCACGAGGAAGCAGGTCAGCCCGCCGGGGGCCTGGGCCAGCACCACGAAGACGTCGCTCATCGGCGCCGAGCAGAACCACTTCTGCCCGGTCAGCCGGTACCCCGGGCCTCCCTCCACCGGCCCGCCCGGCTCCTCCCGGGCGACCGTGGTGATGCCGCGCAGGTCCGAGCCGCCCTGCCGTTCGGTCACCGCCAGCGCGGCCAGGCAGCCGAGCTTCTCCCGGGGCGGGCGCAGCGCCGACTCGTAGCTGCGCGAGGTGAGCCGCGGCATCCACAGGCTCTGCTGCTCCGGGTCGACGCTCACCGCCGGGACCGCCGCGTAGGTGGTGCTCAGCGGAAGGACGTGGCCCGCCTCCAGCTGCGACCAGACGATCAGGGAGGCGGCCCGGGCGGTGTGCGCGGCCTCGGGGGCGCCCGGCGTCCAGGCCGCCGCGGACAGCCCCGCCCGCACTCCCGACTGCAGCAGCCGGTGCCAGGCGGGGTGGTAGTCCAGCTCGTCCACGCGCCGTCCGCAGGGGTCGTGGGTCCGCAGCCGGGGCGGGTGGCGGTCCACGAACTCCGCCCAGCGGGCGGAGCGACCGGACCCGGCGGCCCGGCCCAGCTCGGCCAGCCGGTCCAGGTCGGCCTGGCCGCCGTGCCGGCGCAGCGCCTCGACCAGGGCGATGTCGGTGGAGAAGAGGTCGATGTCGACGGGGGCCGGAACCAGATTCACATCCTCCTCGGGTTCCGCCACGAACCCACCGTATCGGCCCAGAACTCCGCGCTACGGCATACCTCCGGCCTTCGCGCCAGGCGATTTCCCGGGCCGGGTCGCGGGGATGCCGGGGATCGCGGGGATCGCGGGGGATCGCACGTTGTGCGTGCCGTGCGGCGAAGGCCCCCGGTCCTGGTTACGGTGGCGCCCGTGGGCGTCGACCTGGAGATGCGGGGGACCGTCGCGCGGCGCGGCGTGCCCGGCGCCGAGGGGCTGGTCACCGCGGCAGCGCGCGGCACCTGGCGGCTGGCTGTCTCCACGGTCCGGATCTGCCTGCGCTACCGGGTCACCGGGCTGGCCGCCGAGGCCGGGTTCTTCGCGCTGCTGTCGCTGCCGCCGCTCGTCCTCGCGATGGTCGCCAGCCTCGGCTACGTCCGGGACGAGGTCGGCTCGGACGTCGTCACCGACCTGCGGGGGCAGATCCAGCAGATGGCGGGGGAGTTCCTGACCCCGAGCAGCGTCTCCACGGTGATCATGCACACCTTCGAGGTGGCGCGCCACGCTCAGCTCGACATCGTCTCCTTCGCCTTCCTGCTCTCGCTGTGGTCGGGATCGCGCGCGCTCAACGTGTACGTGGACACCATCTCGATCATGTACGGTCTCGGCGGTCACCGGGGGATCGTGCGGACCCGGGCGCTGTCGTTCTCGCTGTACGTCGCCGCCCTGGTGCTGGGCAGCGTGCTGATCCCGCTGGTGCTGCTCGGCCCGGAATTGCTGCACCGGATGCTGACCCCCACCCACCTGCCGATGGTCGGCTCGCTCAGCAGCTTCGCGGTGCTCTACTGGCCCGTGGTCACCGTGCTCGCGGTGGTCGGGCTGGCGACGCTGTACCACGTCGCCACGCCGGTGCGCACGCCGTGGCGGCGCGACATCCCGGGCGCGCTGGCGGCGCTGGCCCTGTGGTCGCTGACCGGCCTGGTGCTCCGCCGGGTGATCACGGCGTCGATCGGCAGCAGCTCGATCTACGGCCCGCTGTCTGCTCCGATCGTGGTGCTGATCTGGCTGTACTTCCTGGCCGTCGCCGTGCTCATCGGCGCCGCGCTGAACGCGGCGATCGACGAGCGCTGGCCGGACCCGAAACGGGTCGCCGCCCGGCGGGCGGGAGCCACGCACCCGGACCATCCGCTCACCCCGGTGCCCGACCCGGACCACCGCTGAAATCCAGGTGACGCGGCGGGGACGCCGTCCTACCGTCAGGCGGTGGGCACCTGCGAGCCGGCCGAGCTGCCGGCCACCTGGGACGCCGACGGCACCGTCGTCCGGGTCGAGCGCGCCACCGCCACGATCGAGCAGGCCGCCGGCCTGCTGCGGGCGTGCTGGGGGGCTCGGCTGCTGGCGGCGGTCGCGGCCGACCCGGAGGCGACGCCGTGCACCGGCGACCGGGTCAGCGTGCGGCACTGGCCGGACGGGCGGCTGACCGTCGAGGCCGTACACCCGCGCCGGACCCTGCTGGCCCGCGGTGAGGCCTCCCGCACCTCGCGGCGCCAGCTGCTGGCCGCCAACGTCGACGTGGTCGCCGTCCTCGAGGGGTTCTCACCTGACCCGGACCCGGCCCGGGTGGAGCGGCTGCTCGCCCTGGCCTGGGCCAGCGGGGCGGAACCGGTGGTGGTGCTGACCAAGGCCGACCTCGTCGCCGATCCGGTCGAGGTCGCCGCGGACGTCGTCGCCGCGGCGGTCGGCTGCCGGGTGCTCAGCGTGTCCGCGGTGACCGGCGAGGGCGTCCCGGAGGTGCGGGCCCTGCTGGACGGCGGGCGGACGGCGGCGCTCCTGGGTGCCTCGGGGGTGGGTAAGTCGAGCCTGGTCAACGCCCTCGCGGGGGCGGAGGTGATGCGGGTCCGGGCGCTGCGCGCGGACGGGAAGGGGCGGCACACCACCGTCACCCGCGAGCTGCACCGGGTGGCCGGCGGCGCCGTGATCGACGGCCCCGGCCTGCGCGCGGTGGGGCTGGGCGAGCAGGCCGGTGTCGACCAGGTCTTCACCGACGTCCTGGAGCACGCGGCCGCCTGCCGCTTCGCCGACTGCAGCCACGAGCACGAACCGGGCTGCGCGGTGCTGGCCGCGGTGGAGTCGGGTGAGCTGGAGCAGCGCCGGCTCGACAGCTGGCGCAAGCTGCGCGCCGAGGGCCGGTGGCAGGAGATCCGCCGAGACGCGCGGCTGCGGGCCGAGGAGGCCCGGGTCTGGCGTGCCCGCGCCCGGGAGCTGCGCCGCTGCGGCCGGATCAGGCCCTGACCGGACCGCCGGACACCCGCGGGAGTCGAGGCACCCGGGTCAGGCGTCGCCGTCCCGCTGCTCGGGCTGCTCGGCGGGCGGGCGGAGGAAGAACCTGGCCAGCAACGGGGCCCCGGCGAACATCGCGCCCATCGCGAAGATCAGGGCACCCCACAGCAGGGCCTCGCCGACGCTTGCGGACACCGCGACCTCCTGGTGTGTCGAGGGCATGCGGGTCGTGCTACCCCGATGGTCCCCGATTGCGCCGTCCTGCGCCACGTCACCGACCGCCGGGGGCCGCAGCCTGCTCACCTGGCGCCGCTTTGCTCGCTGAGGGCCGCGCAGCGTGCCGGCCCAAACGATTGCCGCCCGCGTCCGGCGAGCAAACCGGCGTTCAGCGAGCAAACCGGGGTTGAGTGGGCCGCCGGCGGGTCAGGTGGGTCCCGGCTGCCGGTAGCGCTCAGTCAGCGTCGTCAGACGTGCGGCGCGGCTCGAGCACGTCGGCATGCTCGGCCGCGTAGTGCGCGGTCAGGACCTTGCCGGCCTCGCCCGGCCGGTGCCCGAGCAGGCGACCGCAGACGGCGCAGCGCACCTGCATCATGCGCGTGACCGTCACCGGGAAGGACCGCTTCCTGGACCGGGACCTGGACGTCGTCATCGCCTCGCCAGTCTCCCAGGCCGGTGTGCGGCGGGCCCCCGGACGGCGGGGCGGTCACACCTTCGGCCGCAGCGACGATGCGGTGCCTACGCTACGCACAGTGACATTGACGCCCCGCAGAGGAGGTTTATGCTTTTCTCGATAAAGCCGGTCGAGTTAATGGAGTAAGTGATGCCCAGGCGACGTACCACCGTGGCGGCCATGGCGATCTCGATGGCGATCGCGGCGACGGCCGCGTGCGGCGGCGGAACGTCCGCGGGAGGGGCCGGCGACGGGCCGAAGGTCACGCTGTCCCTGGTCGCGTACTCCACACCGCAGGCCGCCTATCAGCAGATCATCAAGGCCTTCCAGGCGACGCCGGAGGGCCGCAACGTCAGCTTCACGCAGTCCTACGGCGCCTCGGGTGACCAGAGCCGGGCGGTGGCCGCGGGCCTGAAGGCCGACGTCGTGGCGTTCTCGCTGGAGCCCGACATGACCCGCCTGGTCAAGGCCGGGCTGGTGGCACCGGACTGGAACGCCGGCGCGGAGCACGGCTTCATCACCGATTCGGTGGTGGTGATCGCCACCCGCAAGGGCAACCCGGACAACATCACGACCTGGGCCGACCTGACCCGGCCCGGGGTCGAGGTGATCACCCCCAACCCGTTCACCTCCGGCGGTGCCCGCTGGAACGTGCTGGCCGGCTACGGCGCCATGTCGCAGGTGAACGCGGACAGGGCGGCCGGGGTCGCCTACCTGGGCGCGCTGTTCCACAACGTGCCGGTCCAGGACGACAGCGCGCGCAAGTCCCTGCAGACGTTCATCTCCGGCAAGGGCGACGCGATGCTGGCCTACGAGAACGAGGCGATCTTCGCCCAGCTCAACCACCAGCCGCTGGACTACACGGTGCCCGACGCGACGATCCTGATCGAGAACCCGGTGGCGGTGACGAAGGGCTCCGAGCACCCCCAGCAGGCCGCGGCGTTCCTGGCCTTCCTGCACTCGGCCACCGCGCAGAAGATCTTCGTCGACAACGGCTACCGGCCGGTCCTGCCGGGGATCCCGGCGGACTTCCCGACCCCGGCGAAGCTGTTCACCATCGGCGACCTCGGCGGCTGGACGCAGGTCAACCAGGAGTTCTTCGACCCGTCCACCGGCGTGATGGCGGGCATCGAGCGCGGCCTGGGCGTCTCGATCGTGAAGTGAGCGGCGAGGTGAGCACCGACGTCGGCGCCGGTGCGGGCACGGGGACGGCGACCCGCACCCGGGACCGCGGCGCCGTCCCGCCGTCCCCGCCGCAGCGCCGGCCGGAGCGGGTGCAGCCGCGCGGGCGGGCCGTCCCCTCCGGCCGGGCGGGCACCGCCCTGGGCCTGGGCACCGCGGTGATCTACCTCAGCCTGATCGTGCTGATCCCGCTGGCCGCGGTGGTGTGGCGCTCGGGCGCGCAGGGCCCGGCGCAGTTCTGGCACGCCGTGCGCACCCCCGACGCCTGGGCGGCGCTGGAGCTGACCATCGCCGCCTCGGGGTTGGTCGCGCTGATCAACCTGCTGATGGGCACCGTGATCGCCTGGGTGCTGGTCCGGGACGACTTCCCCGGCAAGCAGGCCGTCGACGCCCTGATCGACCTGCCGTTCGCGCTGCCCACCATCGTCGCCGGGCTGGTGCTGCTGTCCCTGTACGGGCCGGACAGCCCGCTGGGCATCGACCTGGCCTACGGCCGGGCCGGCGTCCTGGTGGCCCTGCTGTTCGTGACGCTGCCGTTCGTCGTGCGGACCGTGCAGCCGGTGCTGCTCGAGCTGGACACCGACATGGAGCAGGCCGCGGCCTCGCTCGGCGCCGGGCCGGGGCTGACCTTCCGGCGGATCATCCTGCCCAACCTGGTGCCCGCGATGGTGTCCGGTACCGCGCTGGCGTTCACCCGCTCGATCGCCGAGTTCGGCGCCACCGTGCTGATCTCCGGCAACCTGCCGTTCAAGACCCAGGTGGCCGCGGTGAACATCTTCGGCCAGATCGAGAGCGACAACACCACCGGAGCCGCCGCGGTGTCCACCGTGCTGCTCGTGGTGGCCCTGCTGGTGCTGCTCGGGCTGGACGCCGCGCAACGCTGGGGGGCGCGCCATGGCTAGGCACGTGCTGCGCCTGACCGCCCTGACCTACCTGCTGTTCCTGCTGGTGCTGCCGGTCGGGCTGATCGCCTGGCGCACGTTCGAGCACGGCCTGGGCCCGTTCGTCGCCGCGCTGAGCACCGAGGAGGCCCGGCACGCCTTCCGGGTCACGATCGTGGTGGCGCTGTGGGCGGTGGCGCTCAACACGGTGTTCGGCGTCGGCACCGCGATCCTCCTGGCCCGCCACGAGTTCCCGGGGAAGCGCCTGCTCAACGCACTGATCGACCTGCCGCTGGCGGTCTCCCCGGTGGTCGTCGGGCTGGCCCTGGTCCTGGTGTACGGCCGGTTCGCGCCGGTCGGGGGCTGGCTGGACCGCGCCGGCATCCAGGTGATCTTCTCGGTTCCCGGGATGGTGCTGGCGACGGCGTTCGTGTCGCTGCCCCTGGTGGTACGCGCCGTCCTGCCCGTGCTGGAGGAGCTGGGGGACGAGCAGGAGCAGGCCGCGTACACGCTGGGCGCCACCGGCTGGCAGACCTTCCGGCGGATCACCGTCCCCGGCATCCGCGCGGCCCTCGGGTACGGCGTCGTGCTCTGCCTGGCCAGATCCCTGGGCGAGTACGGCGCGGTGGCCGTGGTCTCCGGCCGGCTGGTCGGCCAGACCCAGACCCTCACGCTGTTCGTCGAGGAGCGCTTCCAGAACTTCGACCAGGTGGCGGCCTACGCGGCGGCCACGTCCCTGGCCGTGATCGCCGTCCTCACCCTGCTCGTGACCAGGCTGCTGCGCCCGAAGGACTCCCGCTGATGGCCATCTCCGTTCATCACGTCGACAAGAGCTTCGGCGACACCCCGATCCTGCGCGACGTCTGTGTGGACGTGGCCACCGGCTCGCTGACCGCGCTGCTCGGGCCGAGCGGCGGCGGCAAGTCCACGCTGCTGCGGGTGATCGCGGGACTGGAGCAGCCCGACCGGGGCACCGTGGCGATCTCCGGGTCGGACGTCACGCGGGTGGTGCCGCAGCGGCGCAACGTCGGCTTCGTCTTCCAGCACTACGCCGCGTTCAAGCACATGACCGTCGGCGAGAACGTCGCCTTCGGCCTGCGGGTGCGCAAGCGCCCCAGGGCGGAGATCCGCGCGCGGGTGAGCGAGCTGCTGGAGCTGGTGCACCTGGAGCAGATGGCCGACCGGTATCCGGCCCAGCTGTCCGGGGGCCAGCGGCAGCGCATGGCCCTGGCCCGGGCCCTGGCCGTCGAGCCGGAGGTCCTGCTCCTCGACGAGCCGTTCGGGGCGCTCGACGCGCAGGTCCGCAAGGAGCTGCGCACCTGGCTGCGCCGCCTGCACGACGAGGTGCACGTCACGACGGTCTTCGTGACCCATGACCAGGAGGAGGCCATCGAGGTGGCCGACACGATCGTGGTGCTCGCCGACGGGGTCGTGGTGCAGAGCGGCGACCCGCAGGAGGTCTACGACAACCCCGCCACCCCGTTCGTGATGCGCTTCCTGGGCCCGGTCACCGAGCTCGGCGGCCGGCTGGTCCGGCCCCACGACGTCGAGCTCACCGGCGAGCCGCGGCCCGGGGCGGTACCGGCCACCGTCAGCCGGATCGTCCGCCTCGGCTTCGAGGTGCGGGTCGAGATGGTCAGCGCGGGCCGGCCGACCTGGGCGCAGGTCACCCGCGAC
>Ga0187788_10000554_pt1 | contig 10459 bp, 8 predicted proteins | sample 1015_BV01_MP10_2_FD_133008 | JGI IMG/M metagenome (GOLD analysis project Ga0187788, IMG submission 133008) | Tropical peat soil microbial communities from peatlands in Department of Meta, Colombia - 1015_BV01_MP10_20_MG | ecosystem: Environmental > Terrestrial > Soil > Wetlands > Peat | place...
GTGTTGCCGCAGGCCAGGGCGTAAGGCAGGAACCAGAAGGGGATCATCCCCGGGAAGTTGAAGGGACAGATGATCGCCGCCACCCCCACCGGCTGGCGGATGAGGTACTCGTCGATGCCGGCGGCGATGTCTTCGGAAAACTCCCCCTGCAGAAGGGTCGGGATGCCGCAGGCGGTCTCGACGTTCTCGACGGCGCGCTGCATCTCGCCGCGCGCCTCGGCCAGCGTCTTGCCGTTTTCGATTGTGATCGAGCGTGCCAGTTCCTCGAAATGGTCCAGCAGCAGGGCCTTCAGGCGGAAGAGGGGCTGGATTCGCTCGACCGCCGGCACCTCGCGCCAGGCGGGAAACGCCAGCGCGGCCGCGCCGACGGCGGCGTCTACATCGGCCGCTCCGGAAAGCGGCGCTCGCACCAGCAGCTCATCCGTCGCCGGATCACGGACGTCCACCGCTTCGGCCGACTCGACGCGCACGGCGCGGCCGCCGACGAAGTTGGGGAGAGTCTCGATCATGGGGTCCACCTGCGGCGCTGTCTCTCGTTCGATTCTCCCTCAAGCGCCGTCTCGGGGCAATCGGCCGGGCGCGGGCGCGGCGGTGGAGACGGCGTAACCGGCGCGGCCAGCGCCAAGCCGGCTTCCCTAACACGGCGCGGGAGGTCGGCGCGGTATAATGCCAGCGGTCGTCGGCTCAGCGCCGGCGACCGCTCCACGACCAGCCGCCCGCCACCTTCAGGGGGATACGCACCTGCGGCGGGTTGCCCGCCCGGCATGCGGCGTGCACCCCAGACCCCACGATCATGATCGACCGCCTGCGGGACACCTACCACGACTACCCCCGGAACTTCTGGGTCCTGGTGGGGGCGTCGTTCACCGACACCATCGGTTCGACGGCCTTCCGGCCGTTTTTTGCGCTCTTCATCACCCAGCACTTCGGCGTCGGCATGACCGAAGCCGGCCTGCTGTTTGCCGTCTTCGCCCTGTCGTCCTTCGTGGGCGGCATCCTGGGCGGCGCGATGGCGGACCGCGTCGGTCGGAAGTCGATCATGGTCTTCGGCCTGGTGGCCAGCGCGTTGAGCAGCCTGATGCTCGGCCTGGCCTCGACTCTCTCGGCCGTCCTGGTCCTGGTGGTCTTCGTGGGGATTCTGTCAGACTTCGCCGGCCCGGCGCGCCAGGCGGCTGTCGTCGACATGCTGCCCGAAGCGAAACGCGGCGAAGGCTTCGGCGTCCTGCGGGTGGCCGGCAACCTGGCCTGGATCGTCGGGCCGTCCATCGGAGGCATCCTGGCGGCGCACTCGTTCCTTTGGATCTTCGTGCTCGACTGCATCACCAGTTTCATCGCCGCCATCATCGTCGCCCGCGCCATCCCCGAGACGCGGCCGGCAGGGGCAACCTCCCAGGCCCATGAGTCGCTCGGCCGCACCTTTCAGGGCTACGGGACCGTCCTGCGCGACCGAGTCTACCTGGGCTTCCTGGCCGTCTCGGCCCTGATGAACCTGGTCTACATCCAGATGTACACGACCCTGTCGGTGTACCTTTACGACGTCCACGGCGTGCCGGCCAACGGCTACGGCTACCTGATGAGCATGAACGCCGTCATTGTGGTGATGTATCAGATCTGGCTGACAAGGCGGCTGCGCCCCTACCGGGCGCTGTCGCTGATGGCCCTGGGCACCGGGTTGTACGCGATCGGCTTCACTCTCTACGGGTTTGTCGGCGCCTACGTGCTCTTCGCCGTGGCCATGGTCATCATCACCTTCGGCGAGATGATCGTCATCCCCACCTCCAGCGCGCTGGCGGCGCGCCTGGCGCCCGAAGACATGCGGGGCCGCTACATGGCGATCTTCGGCGCCTCCTGGGTGGTCTCGGCCACCCTGGGGCCGTCGGCCGGCGGCTATCTGCTCGACAACTACAATCCCAACCTGATCTGGTACCTGTGCGGGCTGGTTTCCCTGGTGGCCATCGGCGGATTCCTGGCGCTCGATGTGCGCACGCGGCGCCGACTGGCCCCTGAGCACGCAGGCGAAGTGGAAGCGGCGGCCTTGTAGCCCGCAGCCTTCGGCTCACGCCTCGGCGGCCGCCGAGGACAACCGCCGCCGGGCGACTCGTCCCAGGGCGTGGTAGCCGGCGAAGAGAACGACTCCACCCAACAGACACGTCGTCCACAGAGCCGTGGGGCCGCGCCTTTGATAGATCAAGCCGCCCAACACGGGGCCGGTGAGAAACGACAGGCCCCAGGCCGCGCCGAAAACGCCCTGGTACAGCCCGCGCTTGTCGACCGGCGCCAGATCGGCGACCAGGGCGGGCGCCAATGTGGCCCCGATGATCTCCCCCAAGGTCCAAATGGCCACGCTGAGGGCGTAGCCGCCGAGGCTGGTTACGATCGCCGGCAGGCCAAAGCCCACCCCGAGTAACAGACCGGCGATGGCCATGGCGCCGAAGCGCGGCCAGCGCGGAGCGGCGTTGCTGGCAGGCAATCCGAGCACGACGATCAAGGCTCCATTGAGGGCCACCACCAGGCCGTATTGCTCCGGCGAGAGTCCGTGGGCGCGCATCTCGACCGGCAGCGTGACATGCCCCTGCGCGTAGATCGTGCCGAACAGCAGAGCCAGTCCAGTGAAGGATAGGAGCACCGGCTCGGCCCACACTGCCTTGAGGCGCTCGACAACCGGTGGAGAAGGCCGTTGCTCGAGTTCCGTCGGCCGGGTCTCAGGCACCGTCCACAATACGATCAGGCCGAAGGCCAACGTGGTCAGCGCATCGCCTACGAAGAGCAGCAGGTAGTTCGTCCGGGCCAGCAGGCCGGCGACCACCGGGGCGATGGCGGCTCCCAGATTGATGGCCCAGTACAGGTAGCCGAAGGCGCGCGGCCGATCGGGCGAGGGGACGACATCGCTGATGGCGGCGCTGACGGCCGGCCGGTAGAGATCGGTAAAGAAGCCGAGCACCATCGTGCTCAGCGCGATCACCGGCAGGCTGCGCGCCAGGCCGAGCACGAGCATGGCCGGCGGCGCCGCCAGGAAACTGATCAGCATGACCGGCCGGCGGCCGAGGCGGTCGGCCAAATCGCCGCCCACCAGGCTGGCGGCGAACGAGCCGCCTCCGAAAAGGGAGACCATCAGCGCCGCCTGCCCGACGGGGATGCCACGCGGTCCGGTCAGGTAGAGGGTCAGGAACGGAATAACGAAGCCGCCCAGACGATTCACGATCGTCCCGAACCACAGGAGCCAGAAGGTCCTGGGGAGTCCGGTCGATCGAAAGAAGGCAAGTCGTTGGCGCAACGGGGACTCCACGGACGGACCACGCCGGGCCTGGCCGTCAATCCGGAGCGATTCTATCCGAGTGGCGGGCCGGCCCGAACGGGGCGCGGCCCGCGCGGGAAAAATGACCGCAGGGTCGCGCGAGGGCGGCAGTCGGGCGAGATCCCGAATCACGAGGTTGGCCGTCGACGAGAGAAGCGCCCGAAGGGAAGCAGGACGCTCGATCAGGCCGGGCCCTGACCTTGCCTCGGAAAGACGAAGCCCCCGCCATCGCGGGGGCTTCTGGTTTTCGGGTATTTCGGTGCTGCGTCTAGAGGACGGTCACCGAAGCGGCCTGCAGTCCCTTCGGGCCCTGCACGATGTTGAACTCCACGCGCTGGCCCTCTTCCAGGTTGCGGAAGCCCTCACCCTGGATGGCGGAATAATGGACGAAGACATCCTCGCCGCCTTCGCGAGCGATGAAGCCATATCCCTTCCCGCTGTTGAACCACTTGACCGTGCCCTGAATCCGATCCGACATTGCTTTGCCTCCCAGGCAAATACAGATTAGGTGCCTGCTTGTTCTTCTGAGTCGTGAGGCCAGGCAGTGCCGGCGGTGGAACAAACCGGCCCGAGCGTGCTTCAGCCCAGGCCTTGGTCCTTCGACTTTCAGATTGAACTTACATGCTACCTTGGCGCACATCCTACCACGGCTCTGTCAAGGCCTCAAGAGGGTTCTTGCCCCGCCGCGCCCGCTGTCACCACCGTTCCAGCGCCGCCGCTCGTTCCGTCGGCTGGAAGCCGACCGAACGATAGAGTCGTTCGGCCGGCGAACCGGCGTCCGCCACCAGAACCAGCCTGGCGACCCCCGGCTGGCCCAAGGCGTGGCGGGCGGCGTGGTAGACCAACGCCCCAGCGTAACCGCGGCACCGGTGCTGTGGGTGGGTCTCGACCGATTGGAAGCGGGCCAGCTCGCCCCCCCGGTAGAGACCGAGGTCGGCGACCAGCCCTTCTCCCGCGAAGGCGCCGTACCAGGCGCCGTGCCCGGCCCGGGCCATCGCCCGATAGCGTTCCATCTGGGCTTCTTTGAAGACTCGGTAGGCGGCCTCGTCGTGTTCCGGATCGCGGCAGGCGATCTGGTTTTCGGTGGCCCAGCGCCATTCGTCCTCCGTCTCGAGCGGGCGCACCGCGATGGCGGGGGAGAAATGCGGAGGCGGTGTGACGGCCGAGGCCGTAAGGACCGAGCTGCGCAGTACGTGGAAGCCGAGAGCGGCGAAGGCCTGGGCCGCGCCGACGTCTCCCTCCGGCGAGTCCCAGCCGAACGCCTGATGCCTCACCGTCGGCGGCCGGCCGACCTCCTCGGCGAACAGCCGCGGCCAGCGCTCGAGGTCCGCAGGCCGCGGAGGAGACTCGAACAAGAGGAAGTTTCCCCAGTAGAAGCCCGGGTTCGACGGCGTGCGAATGACAAGGTGATCGCCGCCATCGAGGATCTCCCCGTCGAAGGCCGGGAAGATCAGATCCGTGCGCCAGGCCAGGGAGCGAAGTTGGATGGCGAACCCGCCCTACGTGGCGCCGGCGGGGGAAGAGGCGGCGCGGGCCCCCTGCTCCTCCGCCCACAGAGCCTGCAGCGCGGCGGCGCAGGCCTCCATGTCGATGCCCGGACCGAGCACGCCGCCCCACAGGTCGCCGACACGCTCCAAGCGCTCCCGCATCGTGCGGATGGTGAACTGCGTCGGCGAGAGGCCGGGGGCCAGTTCCTCCCAGGTGAGCGGCGCCGAGACGGGCGCGCCGTCGCGCGGGCGGATCGAATAGGGCGCCGCCAGCGTCTGCCCGCGCCGGTTCTGATACACATCGATGTACATCTTGCCTTTGCGCGCCGCCGGCACCCGCTCCAGGCTGGTGATCGTCGGGTGGCGGCCCTGCACCAGGTGCCCGACCAGTCGCCCGAAGGTGCGCGCCTGCTCGTAGTCGTAGCGGGCCGCCAGCGGGAGGTAGATGTGCAGGCCGGTGGCGCCAGAGGTCTTGACCCAGGCCTCGGCGCCGATCGCCTGCAGCACGGCCCGCGTCGAGTGGGCGACCGCCATCACCTCGTCGAACGTCTGGCGATCGGGATCGAGGTCGATCACCAGGTAGTCCGGATTCTCGAGGTTCGCCAGGCGCGAGTTCCACGGGTGAATCTCGATCGATCCCAGGTTGGCCACGTAGACCAGGCCGGCCTCGTCCTGGCACACCAGGAAGCGGATCGCCTCGCCCTTCGACTCGGATTCGATCGGCACGACGGTGGCCCACGACGGCGCCTGCTCGACGTCCTTCTGATAGAAGCTGCTTTCGGCGATCCCGCCCGGGAAACGATGCAGCGACAGCGGCCGGTCCTTCAGGTAGGGCAGCATCAGCGGCGCCACCTGGCGGTAGTACGCGATCATGTCGCCCTTGGTGTAGCCGTCCTTCGGCCAGTAGACCTTGTCCAGGTGGGTGACGGTGACTTTGCGGCCGCCCACCTCCAGAGCTGTCCCGGCGTCCTCCGACGGCCGGAAGCGGCGCCGGGCCGGCGGCGGCACCTCGACGATGGCCTCGCGACGCGTCACCAGGTGCGGGTTGCGCTCGGGCAGGATGGCCTCGTAGACGGGCTCGCGTAGCAGGTTGTCGTCCGTCCACTCGATGAAGTTGACCTGGCACACGATTTGCGGCTGGACCCAGGTGGGCGTGGTATCGACCTCGGGCGGAACGAGGAAGGGGCAGGTGTCCTGGACCAGCGGCGCCAACCGCTCTTTGATGCGGCTGCGCTCGGCATCGTCGAAGCCCGTGCCGACGCGCCCGCAGAAGGTAAATTGCGCGCCGTCGTAGACGCCCACCAGCAGAGCCCCGAACGCCAACGGCTGACCGCGCGGCGCGGTGTAGCCGCCGATGACGAACTCCTGATGGGCGCGGGCCTTGACCTTGAGCCAGCTGCGCGAGCGGGCGCCCATCTGATAGGAGCTGGCGCCGTCTTTGCCGACCACGCCCTCCAGCCCGGCCTGCACGGCCTGCTGGTAGAGCGCTTCCCCCTCGTCGGCGATGGCCTCGCTCAGGCGCAGGTGCGGCAGCAAGGGCAGGACCTGGCGCAGCAGCGCCCGCCGCCGCACCAGCGGCAGGCTGGTCAGGTCGTGGCCCTCTAGATGCAGCAGGTCGAAAATGTAGTAGACCAGCGTTCCCTTGCCGGTCGTCCGATAGTTGCGTAGCAGCCGGATCTGCGCTTTGCCGTCGCTGTCGACGGCGACGATCTCCCCGTCGAAGGCGGCCTCGAAGCCGATCTTCTTCAGGTCCTCGACGACGGGAGGAAACGTCTCCAGGAAGTCGACCTGGTTGCGGGAGTAGAGCCGCACCTGGTCGCGCCGGACCTCGGCGATGGCGCGGAAGCCGTCCCACTTGATTTCGAACCACCAGCCCGGCCGCCGGAACGGCCGCTCGACCATCTCGGCCAGCATCGGCTGGATCGCCTGCGGCATCGCCGCCGGCGCAGCGCCGCTCAGATCGAGCTGGCTGAGGTCGACGGGCATCCGGTCGCCGCGCGGCCGGCCGATCTCCTGCTGGCGAATCTCGGCCATGGTGCGCCCGGTGCGGGCGGAACGGTCGAGCTCGAGGATGTCGCGTGGCGTGGAGAAAGCATCGCGGTCCTTGATCAGCAGCCAGTTCTTGCCGCCGCCGTCCTTGAGGCGCACCAGGGCGAACTGACCCTCCATCTTTGTTCCGCGGAAGAGGATCTTGAGCGTGCCTTTCTCCAGCCCGGCGTGAAAGGCGCGCTCGACGTCGGCGCGCGAGGTCGCCCCGGGCGAACGGTAGGTGCCTTCGTCCCAGATCATCGTCGTCCCGGCGCCGTAGTTGCCCTCCGGGATGACGCCCTCGAACTCACCGTACTCGTAGGGATGATCCTCGACCAGCACCGCCAGGCGCTTCTCCGCCGGGTCGAGCGACGGGCCCTTGGGGACGGCCCAACTCTTGAAGACTCCGTCCAGTTCGAGGCGCAGGTCCCAATGCAGACGCGAGGCGTCGTGCATGTGAACCATGAACCGTCCTTCGCCCTGCGCGGAGGCGCTGCCGTCGGGCGGCGCCGCAGTCGCAGGAGGCTCCGGCGTGTGCTCGAAATCGCGCTTGCGGTCGTAATCGTTGAGGGACATGGAGGAACGCCGATCGGTCGGGTGGAGGCGCGGCCGAAGTCACATCTCCGTTGCCGGTTGGGGACTCTGTACTCCGCCTTCTCTATTGACGTCGCTTTCCCTGGAGTCCCAGGTCGTTGTTGTCGGTACCGGCAGGCCTTCCAGGCGAGGGCAACGTGCCATCAACGACCTGCGACTCCCGGGCGGGCGACGCTCGCAGAGAAGGCGGAGTTCATGGGGATGCCTCATGGGGCCGCAGGCGCTCCCGCGACGACCGGCCACGGCCGCACCGACCACTCACTGAAGCCGTCCTCAGGCAGCTTCGCCCTTCTGCTGCTTGGCCTGCTCCAGGCTCTGGCTGAGCTTGGCGAACAGATCGGTGACTTCGATCGGGATCGGCGCCTCAGGCTCGGCCGCCGGCTCGCGCCCTTCGACCTTGGCCTGGATGATGCGCTGCAAGTCCTCGGTGTAGGTGTCGTGGAACTCCTCGGGGTGCCACGCGCCCGACAGGGTGTCGATCAAGTTGACCGCCATGTCGAGTTCCTTGTCCGCCACCTGCCCTTCCCCGGGCAAAGTCAGCTCGTCCGGCGGCCGAATCTCGCTGGCGTAGCGCAGCTGGTTGAGGACGATGACGTCGCCCTCCGGTTTGATGACCCCCAGCGTCTCGCGGTTGCGCAGCACGAAGCGCCCCACCCCGACTTTGCCGCTGCGCTGCAGCGCGTCGCGCAGCAGGGCGTAGGCCTTGGCGGCGCCCTTGATCGGCTCGAGGTAGTACGGCTTCTCGTAGAGCTTGTAGTCCACCTGGGAGGCGTCCACGAAGGTCACGATCTCGATCGTCTGGGTCTTCTTGACGTTGGCCTTCTTGAAATCCTCTTCTTCCAGGATGACGTACTCGCCCTTGCTGAATTCGTAACCCTTGACGATTTCTTCGTTGGGCACTTCCTCGCCGGTATCGGCCGAGACGCGCACGTAGCGGATGCGGCTCTTGTCGGAGCGCCGCAGCATGTTGAAGCTCAGCTCGGTGGTCTCGCTGGCGTTGTAGAGTTTGACCGGGATGTAAATCAGCCCGAACGAAAGGGCGCCTGTCCAGAAGGATCGCATGCGTGCCTCCCCACCGCCGATGGTCCTCGCCGGGGCATGATAACACGCCGATTTGCGTCGTCATGTGCCGGGAGGCACAAGCGCGGTCGAGCCGGACGGAGGCCGCCCGCGGGTGGCCCGCCGCCGGGGGCGGTGCTAGACTCGGTCGTCGACTGCCTCGTCATTCCGCCCGAGCGGAGGACCACATGAATGCCAGGGATGCCCTATCGCAGCTGGAATCGGTCGGCGGGGCTGAGGGGTTGAAGCAGACCTACGAGGTCCTGCAGGGCAAGCGGCACTACATCGTAGGCTCGCTGTCGCGGGTGAAGCGCCATTCGGGCAACTTCAACATCGTCAGCACGGAAGCGGTGGAGGCGGCCCGGTCGTCGCTGGCCGGCCAGGAAGGGGTGACCTCCAGGGACGTACGGCAGCGGCTGGCGCGCCGCGGCATCGACGTCGAGACCCTCGAAGCGCTCAACGTCCTGTACGTCCTGGTGGCGCTCGGCCAGGCCAGGGTCGACCGCCGCCGCTCGCAGCACGCGCTGTTCTTCAACGTCGCCGGCTAGCCCGCCTCCAGCCTCCATCCCCCCGTGGGCCTCCGCCCGCGTGCACGGGCATCGACCGGTCGCGTTCGGCCCGGCGCGGGCGGGCTAGCTTGCCGGGGCAGCCGCCCGCCCCCTGCCCTCCCGGTACACGTCACCGAAGAGCGAGGCGCCTACCAGCATGATGTAGAAGTACAGCGGAAGAAGCAGGAACGGCAGGAGGCAAATCAAGAAGATCGTAAAGTAGGCGGTAAGAGCGACGAGGTACACGACGGAAAACAGACCCACGACGATCAGCCAGGCGATCAACCACCCCAATGGGTTTGCGCGCACGGCCCGCCACCACCTGCGGAAGTGAAAGGCGGCGGCGAATCGGTTCTCGGCCGCGTAGTGCGCCAGGGCGGCCGGGAAAAGGACCGAGGCCAGGACGAAGAGAAGCGTGCCCAGGCCGAACCCGGCGAACATGCTCCCCATACCGATCAACAGAGGCAACATCACCGCCGCGTTTGATTCGTTCCCGGAGAGTCCGCTCGCGGAAAGGAAGGAAACGAAGTAGATCCCATATCCGCCCAGGAACACGATGACCCCGGGGAGGAAGAACACCAGCGAAATGACCCACCCACGAAAACCGTCGCTGAGCAGGCCGCCCCAATCCTGCCAGGCATGCATCCGGGGGGCGTCTCCGGCGGCGGCCCGGCGCATCACCTGAACACCATAACCGACGACAAACAACGCCGGCAGGATCGGAACGACGAAGCTGGCGAGCAGCAGTGCGCTGCCGATCAGGAGGCGGGTGGCGACTTGTTCACCCTTGAGAGGAAATTCGAAGTGCGGCCGTAAGGCACTGACGGCGGACGGCTGCATGGTCGTCTCCTTGCTCCGTTCGTCTATCTTCCCGTTGCGACGATACTCTTCCGTGCCGGCGGAGGCAAGCGATGGGAGGGTCCGGCCGGAAGGTGCCGCCGTGGATTAGGCCAGCCCCAGCAGGCGTTTGGCCTCGGCCACCGCACCGCGCGCGTCCTCGGCGTAACCGTCGGCTCCGATCTCGGCGGCCCATTCGCGGCCGACGGGCGCCCCGCCCACCAGCACCTTCACCTGCTGGCGCAGGCCGGCGGCCTGCAAGGCCTCGATCACGCGCCGCTGCACCACCATCGTCGTCGTCAGCAAAGCCGATAGGCCCACCATCTGCGCCCCGGTTTCTCGCACCCGGGCGACGAAGGTCTCGACCGGCACGTCCACCCCCAGGTCGTGAACCACGAAGCCGCTGGCCGTCAACATGACGCCGACCAGGCTCTTGCCGATCTCGTGGATGTCGCCGCGCACCGTGCCGATGACGGCGGTTCCCTTCGACGCCGTGCCCTCCCCCGAGCGTTTCAGCTCGGGCTCGAGGACGGTCATACCGGCCTGCATCGCTCGCCCGGCGAGCACCAGGTGCGGAATGAAGGCTTCGCCGCAGGAGAAGCGTTCCCCGA
>Ga0187788_10000556_pt1 | contig 10443 bp, 5 predicted proteins | sample 1015_BV01_MP10_2_FD_133008 | JGI IMG/M metagenome (GOLD analysis project Ga0187788, IMG submission 133008) | Tropical peat soil microbial communities from peatlands in Department of Meta, Colombia - 1015_BV01_MP10_20_MG | ecosystem: Environmental > Terrestrial > Soil > Wetlands > Peat | place...
AATGCGTTGATGACCAATCCGCACAAAGTCGCTGCAAAGACTGTCTCGGAATTTATCGCCTATCTCAAAGCAAACCCGGGAAAAGTAACATCAGCCACGCAAGGAAACGGTACGACCTCGCATCTGACGTCCGAGATGCTGCAGATGATGGCGAGGGTGCAGGTCCAGCACGTCCCTTATCGCGGATCGGCTCCGGCCTTACAGGGACTACTTGCGGGTGATGTCGACTTCATGTTCGACAATCTAGGCGTATCGCTTCCGCTCATTCAGAGCGGCAAGCTGCGGTTACTTGCGGTTGCTTCCGAGAAGCGCCTTCCATCGCTGCCGGATGTGCCGACGATGGCGGAGACGCTACCCGGCTTCGAGTCGGCCGCCTGGTATGCCGTTGTTGCGCCGCCGAAAACGCCAAATGCGATCATCCAGAAATTGAATGCGGACATCAGTGAAGCGCTGCGCGATCCCGAGGTGCAGGACCGATTAAAAAAACTGTCGGCGGACATCGTTGGCGGTTCAATCGATACGACGGCGAAGTTCATGCACCAGGAAGTGGATCGCTGGAATGAAGTGATCAAAACGGCAAACGTGAAAATGCAGTAGAACTATTGCGTTAGGCTATTGCGGTGGCCTGCGCTTCCGGTACGACGTCGTGATCATAGAGCCGCTTGCGGAAGGCGGCATGCGCGGTAATCTCGGCGTCGCGGACTCCAAGATCAGCATAGGCCGAGTCGTAGCGTAGGCCATTTTCCCGCGCGCCTCGCTGAACCTGTGCAACACGCTCACGGCGAAGGCGCTCGTAAGCACGGAGAGCAGCGGGAGCGGTTTCGCGGTCTGCGCGCGCCAGGATGGTCGCGAGTGCCATTCCATCCTCTATCGACTGGTTTGCGCCTTGGCCGAGGTGCGGGAGCATCGGGTGCGCGGCATCGCCAAGGAGGGTTAGTCTGCCGCGGGTCCAGGTCGGCAGCGGCTCGCGATCATACAAGGCCCATCGAAAAGTTATTTGGACATGCTGCAACAGCAACTCGATGCGCGGATCCCAGCCTGCGAACTCGTGGCGAAGGACATCAGGATCCCCGGGAGATGACCACGACTCCTTCATTTCCTGGTCGGCCGGCACGAAGCCGACGAAGTTGATGAGCTTACCGGCGCGTACGGGGAACGTGAGGAAGTGCTTTCCTTTTCCAAGCCACATCAGCCACGCGTTGGTCGGCCAGTGCGGAACAAGCTCGTGCGCCACAATGCCTCGATAGGCAACCGATCCCGAGAACACCGGATGGGAGGGAGGAAATACATATGGCCGAAGTTCGGAGTGAATTCCATCCGCACCGATGACGAGATCCGATTCGGCCGTCGCTCCATTCGCAAATGACAAAATGGCCCGGTCTCCATCCTGCTCGAAGCCGGTGCACCGGTGTCTGGTGCGCACGACTCCGGAGGGAAGCGCGCTTGCCAGAAATTCCACAAGGTCAGCGCGATGCATTCCGAATGTTGCGTTCCAGCCAGAGGAGTCGGTGACCTGGACCGGGGCAATTGGCTCTCCGTCGTGGCGGAAATATCGGGAATCCAATCCGACTCTGGCTCCCCATTTTTCGACGGCTGGGCCAAGCGCCACCCGGTGAAGCTGACGGACGCTGTTCGGTGTCAGGAATACTCCGGCTCCGACCTCGCCAAGGGCAGGGGCCTGCTCATAGACCGATACCGGAATGCCACGTGCGGTCAGCGCGTTCGCAGCGAACAAACCGCCGATTCCGCCTCCCACAACCACGACTTCGAATTGCGACTTCACGATCGATACACCCCCGGCAGGGCCGCTTTGCTAGCATTTCCGTCGACCAGGCGCATCTGTGCTACCGTCGCCAAAGCGCGAGCGACCGACGGCGACAGTGTCCGTTCTTTGCATGAGCATAATGCGAAATCATGAGAAGGGCTTCGCCGAGCGCGGGGCAACTCGGCGTTGTCATTTTGTGGATAGCGGTCCTCGCTTTTATCGTCGTCCCGGCCGGCGTTGCTCGTATTTTGGGCCTTTGTCAGGGTTGGCCGAATTCCACCCGGAAGAAACAGCTTCGGCGATTAAGACGCCGAAATGGCTTGCGCCGCCGCCGTTCTTCCTATTGGCGCCGGTACCTTCGCCGACAGATTCTCCAGAATTTCGGGTTCGAGCTGTCCGGAGTCGTCGGTAATCATGGTTGCACCGAAGGAATGACGGTACCGATCCGGCACGGAGAACATCGGGCTGTAAAGAGGCCCAAGCGGTTGGGTAGTGGTGATGTAGGTCAGGTTGTCGTCGTCGGTCGACGCTACGGTACGTCTCTTGTTGATGAGCCTGGGAAAACTGTTCGCAACAGTAAAGGCGATCTGCTGGGCAGAAAGCGAACGCCAGTACCGTCGCAAGAACCCAAACCCGCGACGTGCGAATTCGCTGAAGCTCCCGTCGAGCTCGACGAGACTTTTCACGAAAGGAAGCACCAGATCCATGTTATCGAGTGGCTTCGTCAGGAGAGTGAAGCCGTCCATGTCCCGCAATTTTGTCAGGGGAAGGAAACTATGTGACTTGACCCGGTCCTGGAAGAGCGGCGTACCGAGCAGCGGGATCGTGAGACTCGTGAATGCGGGCAGCGGTATAGCATCGCAACGAATCACAAATTCGAGCTCGTCGCGCATTTGCTGCACGTGCTGGGTGGTTGGATCGAAAATCAGGCCATACTGAAATACGACGCCCGCTTCGTAGCACGCTTTGATGACTTCGATCTGTGGCAAAAGATTCTGCCGCTTGTTGTAGGACTTGATTTGATCGGCATTGAAGCTCTCAACACCGGAAAACAGACCGATGCAGCCGGCCTCGCGCGCTCGATCCACATTCTGGGGATCCGCAAAGAAATCACCGGTGACCAATGCGATCCAGCCTGGCAGAACACCTTCCCGCACCAGCGATCTCAAAAGATCGAGTTTTTGAAGGAAGTGCGACCGATTGTTCCCGTAGAAATTGTTGTCGATGAACAGAACCGGCTTTTTCTCAGGGTAACTTCGGATCTGATCTTCTATGTAACCCAGGTCGTAGGTTTTGTAGTCCCGGTGCTCCGCCGTCAAAGCGCAAAAAGTGCAGCGAAAATTGCAGTAGCGGGTGGTCTCGACGTAGTTCACCAGGCTTTTCCAGGTCAGCAGGTCAAATCGTGGGCGCATGGTGTCGGCCACGGAATCGGCACCGAGCAACTCGCGCGCGATTTCAGCGAGTTCTTCAATGTCGCCGTGACAGGCATAGTCAAAAGCTGCGGCACTCGAAACCGGCAAGTTGCGAACTGCCGGCCCGCCGGCAACAATGATGCAGCCGGGCGACTTAATTCGAGCGTAGGCGGCGAGCTGCCGCATGCGATCAAACGAAGAGGTAACGCCGGTCAGCACCAACATGTCAGGCCAGGCGAAGGCCTGCTCGTCTTTCAGCGGCCCGCTGTGAAATTCGCTGTAGAGACGCACCAAAACGTTCTGGTGATGAAAGGCGCCCGCAAGAAATGCGTGGCCGAGTCCCTGCGGAATAAAATTGGGCCGGCCGTCCGGGTTGCGGGTGTCATCGAAATGAGCCACCACCAACAGGACACGGGGCTTACGGTAGCGCGACAGCACCTCCCCCTCCACTGGCTAGCGCGGCCGCTACAAGTTCAGCAGTTTTGCGGAACTCAGAGTCACGATCAAGCAGTGATGCATCCAGGCGCTGCGCGGCCGACAGCTCGGCGTCAGTCAATGAGAAGCCGCCTGCGCGAAGCCTGGCAAGTGATGCAAGGGCGTCAGCGGGCATACTCATGAGAAGAGCGTTCGGAAGTGCCTGGCGCCAGAGTTTTGCCGCGCGTCGGGTGTTCCCCAGGCTGGCTTCCAGGTCACCCTGAAAAAGCGCAGCGCGCGGGCGCCCGATCGGGTAGATACGCGCAAAACGGCCGAGATTCGCAGCGCTGGCGCTCGCGAGGCTGGAACGAATATCACGCGCGGCCGCCGGCTCGGCATGCCCGGGCTTGCGCATTGCGGTCTTGAACGCAGCACTCAGGGCAGGAAGAGTGCGTGACTTGATGGCAGGGTTGACGGCCTTGATCGAAAGCGTGGCCTGTTCGAGCCAGTGCTGCCAGGCCGCGGCGTCTCCATGATCGAGCGCGGCATCGGCCAAATAGGCCGCCCCCTCAAGTCTGTGGATCGGCTCGAGTTCGGAAGAATGGTCGCGCACGAGCGTTGAAAGTTCGTCCAAATATGCGCGTGCACGCATGTCCGCGCCAAGGATACGATGGCCGCGGACCGCGCCAGTCAAGCCGCAGCCGAGGATTTGCGGATCACCGCTCGTGCGCCCGGTCTGGCAAACTTTATCGACCATCTCGTTCCAGAGCTGCTTGCCGTCATAGCTCGGATTTAGGAACCACGGGCTGATGATGGTTTCGAGACAGACGCTGATTTCACTCCAACGCCGGGTATCGCCAAGCTTTAAGGCTTGCTCGAGTGCAGGTTCGAAAAGTGACTTGGCTCTTTGCCACTCTCCGATGCTCGTCCAATAGAGGCCAGACAACAGATTGGATTTGGTGGTTACTGTCGGGATACCCAAATGATCGGTCAACTCGCCGGCGAGCTTTAGATAGTGCGCGGCCCGTTTGCGCAGCGGGATGACGCCACAGATCGCGCCAAGGTTCGAGTATTGCACTGCCAATACGGGGGCGAGCTTGGCGCGTTCGGCCAAGTTGATTGCTCGCAACGTAGAATGAATGATTTGCGCCTTGTCCCCGAGGAAATAATAAATGTTTGTCAAATATTCATAGGCCCGTACCGCCTTGGACACGGGGTCGTTGACCAAAGCGGACGCCGACCGCCACCTCTCTGCATCGGCCCGCGAGCTACCAGGCCGCCTGGAACGAATGAGGTGCTCGGTGGCCTGTTGGATGATGCTGAGCGCGAGACCAAGCTTGGTCCGTGGCATCGGCAGATTGAGCAGACGCAGGCCGTCCTCGAAGCTTGTTCGCGCCGCTTCCATTCGACCGAGGTTTACCTGAGCCTCACCCAGCACAAAATGGGCGGCTGCCAATCGACTGGGCGACACCGAAATAGCTTCTTCCTCGGCAATTTTCAGGAATGCTTCGCTTTGTGCAATCGCGGAGGAATTCTCGAACTGCCGTAGTCTCAGTTCGGCGACGCGGTCGAGATATTCAAAGGTCTTGCGACGGTCTCCTGCGCGCTGCCATTGATTGAGAATCAGCGGCAGCGTCTCCGCTTCGGACAGGCGTCCGCCGCGCTCGATTGCTCTTGCGATGGCGACATGTGCCTCCTGCTTTTGCTCGGACAGCATGCTGGCATAAACGACGTCGCGGATAATCCTGTGGCTGAAGGTAAATCGGGCAGGGTTGACCGTTACCGCTCTAAACAGATTGGCGCCCGTGAGGCTGGCAACGCATTCGGCCGCGCTTATTCCCGCATTATTGATAAGCTCGATCGCTTCAATATCGGCTACGGTGAAAGTCGGCCCCATGGCACTCGTGACCTTGAGAACGAATTGCTCGTCGGGCAGCAGGGTGTCTGTCCGGTTCAGAACAGCGGCGCGGGCAGACTGGGGCAGCGCTATCGAATTGTCTTCGTCAAAAGTTTCAACACGTGGGACAATCCGCGGCCACGTTTCCGGTCGGCGCTGCTTGATCATCCGACAGATTTCGCCGACGAAAAACGGGTTTCCGCTGGTACGCTGCCAGATTGCTAGCTGTAGCCAGGCAGGAATATCGGCCTGTTCGAGCGACGAACTGACGAGTTCTGCTGTACCGGCCTCATCGAGCGGGTTGAGCTTAAGACAATCAATGTCGGTGACGCGTTCAAGGCCCCTGACAGAGTCGGTTCGCGAGGTCAGGACCACCGTAATCGGTTTCCCGGTCTGTATAAGATCGGCAAGCAGCGTCGCCGAAGCGGCATCAATCCAGTGAACATCCTCAATAACAAGAACGCTTGGTCCCGCCGATAGCCCATCGAGGATCAAGTTCTTGAGGAGCCGCCGCAAATTTTCAGATCGAACGCTACTTGATAGATCATCGATGGTCGACGCCCCTTCAAGCCCGATGTCGAGCACGTCTCTAAGCAGAGGAATAAAGCCGATTTGTTCAGGCCGCCGCGCGAGCCGGGCCTCGATGCGCTCGTAGGCTTCGCGCCCCTGCAATTGCTCCACGTCGAGCAGCCGCCGGATGATGCGGCGAAAAGCAAAGTATGGCGTGTTGTGCTCAACATCATCGGCAAATCCATCAAGCACAGCAACGCCTGTCTCGACGCAACGCTTGATGAACGCGTCGACAAGCGCGGATTTTCCGATACCCGGTTCCCCGACGATGATGGTGATCTGCGCCTTGGAGCGGCTGCCTTGGTCAAGCAAGGTGTCGAGCCGGGTCAGCTCCTCGTTCCGGCCAACCAGAACATCACGTTGTGCCAGGATGCTATCGCGCTTCGCTCGCAGAGCGACGAACGTCGAAATTGGCGCCCGAATTCCCGGGACCTGCATCGACCACGGGCCCTGAAAGGTAACGAAGCTTGAAGACTCTTGAGCGGTCGACTCATCGGCCAGCGTGCGACCCGCGGCGAGAGCGCAGAGTCGGGCCGCACGATTCACAGATTCTCCAAGGACGGTATATTCGGCGCGGCGCTCGGTTCCGATTGCCCCGCAGAAGGCGTCACCGGTCGCAGCGCCAATTGATGCGTTCAGACCAAGCCGGCTGACATCGGCCTGCAGTTCGAGTGCGGCGAGAATTGTCCGGCGCGGATCATCTTTATGGGCATTGCCCGGCAATCCGAACACGGCAAGGCCCTGCAATCCTCCCTCGCAGGCTGTGATCCGCAGCAGATCGCCGTGGAACCTGGTAATTTTTGTCTCGAGGATATTGAAAGCCTGTTCGAGCTTCGGGAGGTTATCAAGCAGGTCGGATCCGGTGATCCGAACAAAGCAAGTTGTGACGGTGCGCAGCTCGGCAAGCCACCGGGACAGCGACGAGGCAAGCCGCGACCGTACGACGACGGGCAGATAGTTTGCGAGATCTGGTCCCTCTGACCCTGTTGCCGGACGAACGCTATCCAGTGGCGGTGGCGTGCCGATATCAAGCAGTTGCACGGGCCCACTCACCATCGAATGCCCCTTTGCATGCTCGGCGACATGCTTCCATGCATCCGATGACACGAGCGTTTCGCCGCTTTCGGCCAATTCGGCACAGCGCCAGACTGCTTGAACCCCGGGTCCGGTCAGGATGACCCGAGAATTCGCGGCCTGCGCCAGAAGATGGACGAGATAGGTGGGCCCCGCCGCGATACCCGATCGCAGTGTTATGATCTCGTCTTCAACAAGCGTTTGACCGATTTCGCGCTGCAGGGATAGGGCACAATGGCAGCTTCGCCATACGGCAGTGGCAAGTGCAGCGGACTCCGGCTCCGATTTCCAGCCCGCCATGAGCGAGTCGCCCTCGAAGCTCAGGATCGCACCGCCGAGTCTTTCCACAGTGCCGATGAGTGCCGATACGAATCCGTTCAGGACGAGACCGATTCGTTCGGCACCCACCTGACCGCTTTCGCGTGACAGCTTGGCGGTGAGCCGCGTAAAGCCGGATACATCGGTTATCATCAGCGCCCCGACATGCATCTCCCGGAGGCGCTGCGAAGAATCAATCGCGGGCCGGGCTGCCCATTCAACGAGCGCTCCTGGCAAAAATCGCGACAAATGGTTCAGAGGCTGTTCGGCCAACGTTGCCACATGATTACGTTAGCAGTGATTCAATATCATTATATCAGATCAGTTTATCCAAAGGACAGCGCGGGCAAACCGCAGGTTGAGGGCCAAAGGCCGCAGCTGAGACACTGAGGCAATCGGCACCAGCGCCGAATGCCAAACAAAAACCCCGGCCGCGCTATTTGGACGGCGCCACCGGTTGGCGCCATACGCGTTTCACCGACACGACGTGCGCTGGCAATCGTGCTGTAGGCAAAATCGTCTTGTTCGGCCGTTTTGGTGGCGGCAATTCGAGCTCCACAACAAACGGCGGGGATTTGCTTTCGCAATATGCCGCAACGGCTTTGGCAAATTCCCCGAGCACAACGCCAAACTGGTCGCTTGGCGGTGGTGGAAGAAGGTTTCCCAAAACCCAGACCGTGTGGCACTGTTTTAGAATGCCGGCGATCGATCCCAGGTCGTTTTGAAGCATCTCCTTGAATCGTCCAATGTTGGCTTCGCGGTTCTGTTCGCTGGCGGCCAGCATCGGCCCGATGCCGTCAATGATCACGACCTGAGACTGGCTCCACGGCCAATAGTCGATGGTCGCCGGTCCGGGATCATTGGGGAACTCATTGCCCTTCACGTTCGTGGCGAATTCGAGCAGGCAATCGAGGCCGAGATATCGGACCTTGTGGTTTTTGAAAGCAAATTCGGTGCCGATCCCGGATGCCAACGAAGTCCGGCCGGACCCGATCGGACCGCCGACTATGACTTGACATGGGCGCGTGGTCGGAGGCGCACCGGCATCGATCAAACCCTGCAAAGCCTCGGCACTTTCCTTGTCCATGTTGGGCGCCGCGTCGGCAAGACGAAACAGATAAGGTATCGATGCCTTTTGCCAGATAATTTTTTGTCGCAGCCAGCGTGGCGCGAGCAAAACAGCAGCGACCACGACGATTACGGAAACCAGGAGTGCCGGGATGAGCGCCAAATGAAAAGCAAACCCTACCAGTCCCCCCAACGCCATGTAAGCCGTAGCGACGACCGCGTTGTCGCGCAGTAATTTTGTATCGAGTGGAAAACGCCCGGTCGCCTGTTTCGCCGCATCGCTATAGGCGCGCCATTCCCAAAAGGCCGGCCCGGCAATAGCGAAAAAAAGGCCGTACCAAATCCCGGTATCGTATTTGAGGTTCTGGATGTGGAAGCCAACTATGAAGAGGCCGCACAGGGCGGTGGCGAAAAAGTTGACAAGAATTCCGATGCAGATATGGCCGAACTGATCCGCCAGCCAGGTGTAGGAATAGGTTGCGGCCGTCTGCACCTCCTTGCCGTAGGCATCGGCCCAGAATTGCCGCAAGAGGTCCTTCGCGGTAAGGCTTGGCGCGCTCGGTCCGACTGGGGTTGGTGTGGTGGAGACCATAATTTCCCCCGGGGTATTCGCTATCGTACCTTACCGTGGATACGGGTAACAAAGAAATAAGCAATTCTTAATCTCCGCCGAAGTGCTCCGGGGTCTAAATCCGGGTCTGGCCGCACGTCGACATTTATCCAGATCGGTCGACGCTGTATTGATAGAGTCTCCCTGACCGCCCGCAGTTCAAAGCCTGTGGCCGGCAGGGCGGGGCGGGCGTCGAGCGAGGCAGGGGACGAGGATGGAATTTCTCAAGCACACTGAATGGCCCATGTGGTTCGGTTATGCGGCCGTGGCGTCGAGCATCGTCACATGCGCCATGAAGACCATGATTCCGTTGCGTGTTGTGAGTATGACTTGCAACGCCCTCTTCATCATCTACGGCTTTTTTGGCGGAATATATCCAACGCTTGTATTGAACCTGATCCTTCTTCCGCTCAACACCGTACGTCTGCAACAAATGCGAAAACTCATTCAGGATGTGGAAGCCGCGGCATCCTTTGGCGAAACGTCGATCGATTGGCTGAAGCCCTTTATGTCCCGGGAGCGGTTTCATAAGGGCGACATCGTATTCCGGAAAGGCGATGTGGCGGATGCAATGTACTATAGCGTCAGCGGTCGGTACCGACTGTGCGAAATAGGAATCGAAATTCCAACTGGCCAAGTCTTCGGTGATTTGGGACTCCTCGCCCCCGGCAACAAGCGTACGCAGACCATCGAGTGCATTGAAGATGGGGAGGCGCTCACGGCGAGCTACCAGCAGGTCAAAGAGCTTTATTTCCAGAACCCGCAATTTGGATTTTATTTTCTGCGGTTGACGAGTGAACGTCTGTTCGAGAACATTGCCCGGCTCGAACAGGAACTTCAGAGCAAAAATGAAGCACTTGAACTTCTCGCTCAAAAACCGGCTTAAAGGCCGAGCCGGTCAGACAAGATTTGCCGATGAGTTTTACATCGCAAAATTGTTGAACGCACTCTTTTGCACAGATTTCGCAGCACGTCCCGGCCCTAACGCCCTTAAATAGTCCCCGGAAGTCTGGATACTATTTTCCGTTAGTTGACATTGAACAAGGTCGTTTGTCACCTGATGCTGACGACTCTGGGCGTGGTGCCGTGGAAGACAAACGAATATTTTTCGCGAACGCGTACTTAAAACTGCGCAAATCGTTCTGAGCGACAGGGCGCCAAAATTTGATTGCGCAGTCTGGAATCTTTCGGATTCGGACGCGTGCCTTCAGCTGTCGACCACGTATGGCATTCCCGCGAATTTCGACGTCATTATCGAAGGGGAACGCCGGGCCTGTCGGTCAATCTGGAGAACGGATACGAAGATAGGTATTAC
>Ga0187788_10000557_pt1 | contig 10443 bp, 6 predicted proteins | sample 1015_BV01_MP10_2_FD_133008 | JGI IMG/M metagenome (GOLD analysis project Ga0187788, IMG submission 133008) | Tropical peat soil microbial communities from peatlands in Department of Meta, Colombia - 1015_BV01_MP10_20_MG | ecosystem: Environmental > Terrestrial > Soil > Wetlands > Peat | place...
CGACGACGTCAACGTCGTGATCGGGCAGTCACACTTCATCAAGACGGTGGAGGACCTGCACGAGGTCCTGGCGGGGGTCAGCCCGCACCTGCGGTTCGGCCTGGCCTTCTGCGAGGCATCCGGGCCGCGGCTGGTCCGCCGTTCCGGCAACGACGACGAACTGGTGGAGCTGGCGACCCGGAACGCGCGGGCCATCGGTGCCGGGCACTGCTTCGTGATCCTCCTGCGCGAGGGGTTCCCGGTGAATGTCCTCAACCCGGTCAAGGCGGTACCGGAGGTGTGCACGATCTTCTGCGCCACAGCCAACCCGGTGGACGTCCTGGTCGCAGTCACGCCCCGCGGCCGCGGTGTCGTCGGGGTGATCGACGGCGAGTCGCCGCTCGGGGTGGAGACCGAGGATGACGTGGCTGCGCGGCACCGCCTGCTGCGCGCCATCGGCTACAAGCTCTGACCCAGCGATCGGGCGTGCACGCCAGTTGAGCATGCAGACCGTGGTACGGGCTGACCACCATGAGCCTGAAGGTGCTGTTCGAAGCGGTGTGGGAGGTTTCGCGGCGTCCTCGTAATGCGTAAGTCGCGGGTTCGATTCCCACAGGCGGCCCACAGGCGGCTCCGACGTCGTCACCAACCCCGATCACCCGGTGAATCACAGTGACGGCAGTGAGGAGCATCGGCAGGCGCAGCGCCGGGCGCTGGCGGGCGACATCCAGGGCGCACAGGAAGTGGTCGCCAGAATGCACCGCGAGGTGTTCGAATCCCCGAGGTTGGCCGAGGCCGTCGCGATCCGCCCGCTGGACTGACACCTCGTCCGGGGTTCGCTGTCGGCCTGGACGCGGCGTCCGACCCCGGTGTAGCCAAGGCGAACCTCAGCCGGCCGCCGGCGCGACGCCGGTCAGCCGGTAGTACGCGTACGGCCGCCGCTTGCGTACCACGGCCGCAGCAAGGGGGTTGACCCAACCTTTCGCCGACACTCGCGTGACCGGAAAACCGAGGCCCTCCTTGAACGCGACCAGCGTAGGGTCCTCGATGGAATGCAGGCCGAAGGCGACCTCGCGCGCGGAGCCCCCACGACGACAAGCCTGAACAAACTCGAACACCAGGCCGACGCCGATCGCGCTTCGCAGTGCCTCCGTGGCGATCCACACGTTGATGATGTACGCGGACCCTTGCACGAGCCTGCCGGTGAGGTAGCCGCCGAGCCGGCCATCGACGATCCCGGCCAGCACGAGCTGAGAGCTCGACATGAACAAGTGATCGAGATCGGCCAGATAGAGGTTGCGTGAGGCGGCGTTCCCGTATCCCGTACGGCGCACCGCGGACCGCTTGACCTCGAAACCCTGCTGGCGCAGCAGCGCGGGGCCGGTGAGCTCGACGAGCGTAGCCCGCTTGCCGCAGTCGCGAAGGTTGCGACGGTAACGGCGGGACAGCGTGTCGTCCGCATACCCCGCGACGTCGGAGAGGAGGTGGACGGGAAGCGCGACGTTTCCGCGCCTCTCGCCGTCCTCGTCACACAGGGTCGCGCGATAGCCCCACGCAAGGCGTCGCGGCATCGTCGCCTCGCCGGCCTGTAGGCGGGCGAGCCAGTGGATCGGCTGATAGAAGCCGCGCGGCGCCTCCATCCAATGACGCCCGCGATGCACGGTCACGCTCCGGCCCGCCCTCCTCAGCGAGAGGGCCAGCGAGTCCTCATCGCCCGAGCTCAGCGCAGCAGCGGAGGCCTCTCGGGCCTGCGACGGCATCGCCACACCGTGAACGTAACAGGTGGTCAGAAGACGTTGCACACACGGCGAGAAGCCCAGTGGGTTGGTGTGGGACAGCACGGATTGGCGGACCGGCCCGCCGATGCCGGCCCAGAGGACGGACAGTCTGGTTACGGGTCGGATCGAGGACCGATGTGCCCGCGGTCTGTGAGCTTCGCCATGTCCTGCCACCGCCAGACACCACGTGCCCGGCGAGCACGAACACCGTCGGCTGACTGGCCCGGTCCGGGATCGGCCGCGATCGCCTCCCGGCGCGCTTCACGCGATGGCACAGGTGAGCTGGCACGGCGGGAACGGCTCCCAGAATCATGACGACTCAGCAAGCTCGTGATCTGTTCCGAGCCCGTGCCCGCCCTGAACCCAACGTCACGTCGTGTCGCTAGCGTAGGGCTCGCTCGCGACAACCCCACGGCCCGCCGGACTCCCATCGGGAATGCGTGCTGACCGATTGTCACCCCGGGTTGCAGCTCGAGTTCGGATACAGTCTGTAATGAAGACCATCACCCTGCCTCTGGAAGTAGTCTCCGATGAAAGTACCGTTTGTCGCCCCGCTCACAGTTGACTTGTGGTGAGTCGCAACCGTGGGATTGTTGACCCAGGGACCGTAGTAGTAGACGGGGACTCCGGCGTAGTACCTCAAGATTGCGGGGCGAACGTTGCCCAGAACGAAGGGATCGATGGTCAGGCTGGAATTACTGGGTGCCGACCAGTGCACGAACCACACATCACAGGACCAGGTCCCGCTCGCTGGGAACGCAATGGCAGACCGCGCCGATGGAGCCACGCCAAGTACAGTCATGACGGCGAGGACCCCCCCGAGCAGAAACATGATCCCTTTACTGGGATTGGCGATTCTCATGAACTCCTCCTTCAGATAGATGCGTTCCGCCGGCACACATGAGTGCTGCCGGGTCGCGCCTGGTGATCGTTGGCGTGAGCACGGATCGCGACATGGAATGGCTCTGTCCACATGCGGCGGTGAGGACGTGAATCCAGGTGGTGGATCTCCTGTGAGCAGCTTGTGGAACCCTGGCGCACACCTGGGGTGGTCCTGCAGTCACCTCATCGAATCCCGCGCTGGGGGCATCGTCCAGGAAGAAGTGCCGGAACGATCCCCTGAAGAAATGGGCTCCACCGAGCGGGGAGGCCTGCCCCGATCGGTACCCACGCAGGTCATCAAGTCACCACATCCTGTGACCACGCACGCACATCGTTCATACACGGGCACGAGAGCACCCCTGCCACCGGCGTGATCCATCTCTGCCACACGGGCGGCCTCGACGCCGGATGCTCTGGGTGCCGCCAGCACACCACGGAAGTGCGGCAACGGGAGATGCCCTACCGAAAGTAATGGCACTCTGGGGCGCATGCCCGAGGAGTTGCCTACCGGCACGGTGACGATGCTGTTCACCGACATCGAGGGCTCGACCAACCTGCTGACGCTACTGGGTCCCGCCCGCTACGGCGAGGTGCTGTCCACCCAACGCCAGATCATCAGATCCGCCGTCAACGCCGCGGGCGGGTTCGAAATGGGCACCGAGGGAGACAGCTTCTTTGTCGTCTTCGCCTCCGCTCGCGATGCCGTCGCAGCTGCCCTGACCGCGCAACGCGAGCTGGCCTTGTCCAGAAGGTCTGATCCGCCCGCGCGGGTCCGGATGGGCCTGCACACGGGCGAGCCGACCCAGTATGAGAACGGGTACGTCGGCCTCGACGTGCACCGGGCTGCCAGGATCGCTGCTGCCGCCCATGGCGGGCAGCTGGTCATCTCCGAGACCACCCGGCGACTGGTCGCAGATGCCCTTCCCGAGGGCGCGCTCGTGCGCGACCTGGGGTGGCACCGGTTCAAGGACATCACCGACCCCGAACACGTCTACCAGCTCACCGCGCCGGGGCTGGAGGAGCGGTTGCTGCCGCTGAAGAGCCTCGGCACCCGCGCGAACCTTCCCGCTCCGCTGTCAGCCTTGATCGGCCGGGAGGCCGAGCTCGGCCGCCTCGTCCCCCTGGTGGGCGACCCGAACGTGCGGCTGGTGACGTTGACCGGGCCGGGCGGCATCGGAAAGAGCAGGCTGGCGCTGGCAGTCGCGGCCGATGTCGGCCATGCCTTTCCGGCCGGCGTGTTCTTCGTCCGGCTCGCCGCTGTGAGCTCGGCCGACCAGATGTGGTCGAAGACCGCGGACACCCTTGGGGTGCCACCGAGCTCCTCCCCCGCAGATGGCGTGGGCGATCACCTGGCGGGCGGGCGCGCATTGCTGGTCCTTGACAACCTGGAGCAGATCGGCCAGGCCGGCGAGGTGGTGGCGACCCTGCTCTCCCGGGCCAGCCGCGTGACCGTCCTGGCCACGTCCAGGCGTCCGCTGCACCTGCAGGGCGAGATGGAGTTCCCGGTACCCACGCTCAGCCTTCCCGATCTCGCCGGGGATCGCCGGGCGCTGCGGACCTATGACCCCAGCCAGGCAGCGGAGTCGGAAGCCGTGGCCCTGTTCGTCCAGCAGGCCTCCGCGGCCCGGCCGGGATTTGCCCTGACACCTGATGACGTCGAGGACGTCGTGGCGATCTGCCGCCGGCTGGACGGACTGCCCCTGGCTATCCTGCTGGCCGCCGCACGCACCAGGCTGCTCAGCCCACGGGCTCTACTCAGCCGGCTGGATGACATCCTTGGGCTCGGCTCCCATCAGGCGGATCTCCCGGAGCGCCAGCAGACGCTGCGATCCACCGTCGCGTGGAGCTATGACCTGCTGGCCCCGGCGCCACGCTCGGTCTTGGCTCGGCTGGGCGCCTTCGTCTCCGGGTGCAGCCTCGAGGCGGCCGCAGCCGTGGCCCTGCCCGGATATGGCGACGCCGATCCGGCTGCGGACCTGGATCCTCTCGACGTCCTCTTCGAACTGGTCGACGCCAACCTCGTGATCGTGGGGGAGGGACCCGACGGGGAGCCACGCTTCCGGATGTTGCAGATCGTGCGCGAGTACGCGCTCGACCGGCTCGAGTCGGCCCCGGAGGCGAGCGCCGTGCGGGACGCCCATGCGGCGTACTTCGCTGCCCTGGTCGAGGAGCAGTCCAGCCTGCTCCGTGGCCCGGGGCAGCTCCACGCGATCGACCGGCTCGATCAGGAGCGGGACAACATCCGCGCCGCACTGGAATGGACTCTCGGGGAGCGGCGGGCACCAGCCGGCGAGCGCACCCGAGTGGGCATGCGGATCGCCGGCGCGATGAGTTGGTTCTGGTACCGGCGCGGCTCATACGTCGACGGCAGGCGCTGGCTGGATCGGGTGGTCGCGCTATCCTCCACCGCCGGCGAGGGCCCGGATCTTCTCGACGCGATGCACTCACTCGCCGTGCTGCTCGTGGAAAGCGGTGAGGCTGAAGCGGCTCGGAGCATCCTCGAACGATGCCTGGCGGCGTGGCGGCGTGATGGCGACCCGGCCAAGATCGCCCGCGAGGCCTCGAGCCTGGGGGTGGCCCACCGCTACCTGGGCGAATTCGACCGCGCTCGGGATCTGCTGGTGGAGAGCGTCGCCCTGGCCCGCCAGGCCGGCGACCAGCGACGCCTCTCGACCGCGCTGGGAAACCTCGGCGTCGTCGAGTTGGACAGGGGCATGCCGGAACTCGCCATCGGGCTGATCCAGGAGGGGCGCGCGATAGACGCCCGCCTGGGCGACGCCTGGGCCGTCGCGGTCCAGGATCTCAACCTCGGCAATGCGCTGCTGCTCGCCGACCGGCTGGAACAGGCCACGGCACTGCTCGGCCTGCTAGCCGAACAGGTCCAGGACCTCGCCGACCCCGACCTGACCGCCACCCTCATGGAGACCGTGGCTTCTCTGCTCGCTCGGCTAGGCCACGACAGCGCAGCCGCACGCGCCATGGGCGCGGCCGACCGGCTCCGCGAGAACACCGACGCCCCCCGCCAGGCCTGCGACCAGGCGATCCTCGACCGCTTCCTCGCCCCGGCCCGGGAGCGTGCAGGTGCGGCGGCATGGCAGCGTGCGCTCGCCGCGGGCCGGGCAGCCTCGACGCCGGACGCTCTGGGTGCCGCCATCGCCCAGACTCGCCGGCCGGAGCCCTAGCCCGCTGATCCGCGAATTGGTTCAGGCTGGGCTGCCAAGGCTGCCCATGTGAAGCGTGATCATCCGGGCTGGTGACGGTGGGCGATCACGAGCAGGGCGAGGTGATGATGCCAGGGGCGGAGCATGGCCCTTCGCGGTCGGCGCCCACCCGGGGGCAGACGAAGGAATCTGCCCGGTTCCATGGGAGGCGTAAGAGAAGCATGGGGACCTCGCCGTGGACCGGGCGGTGCGCTGCACGATGCACGTCTCGGCCGCCATTTGACGACCGCTACCCTCGGCGCCATGCCGCGGTCGTCCTTGTCCGACCGCCGGCTGTTCCTGCTGGCCCTGGCCCTGCACCTGGTGGTGCTGGGCGCCGCGGCGGCCGCCTACCGGGCGGAGGGACACGCACACCTGCTGCGCCGCTTCGACGCCCGCTGGTACGTGCAGGCCGCGACGCACGGCTGGCCGGACGCCGTGCCCGCGGCGGGCGGCCGGATCCGGCAGAGCACGCTGGCGTTCTTCCCGCTGTTCCCCGCCGCCGGCCGGGCGGTGGCCGAGGTCACCCGGCTCCCCCCGGATGTCGCGCTCACCACGCTGAGCCTGGTGGCCGGCGCGCTGGCCGCGGTCGTGATCCGCCGCGTGGCGCTGGTGTACTGCCCGCCGGCCGTCGCTACCGGGGCCGCGCTCGCGTGGACGCTCGCGCCGCTGGCGGTTATCACGGCGATCGCATACTCGGAGGCGCTGTACGTTCTCCTCGCCGCCGGCGTCCTGCTCGCCGTCCTGCGGGAGCGGTGGTGGGCCGCGGCCGGGCTGAGCCTGCTCGCCGCGCTGACCCGGCCCACCGGCGTGCTGCTCGCGATCGTGCCGCTCGCCGGGCTGGTCACCGCGTTGCGGCAGCGGCGGCGCCCGCCGGCGGGCGTGCCGGCCGCCGTCGCCGGGCCGGTCGTGGGGTTTGCCGGCTGGCTCGCCGTCCTGCGCTGGCGCACCGGGCGCTGGGACGCCTGGCAGGTCACCGAGCGGGAGGCCTGGCACGCGCAGGTCGACTACGGCCGCACCCAGGTCGTGTTCCTGGCCCGTCTCGCGCTGCACCCCACGCCGGCGTCGCTGGCCACGCTGGCCGTCGTCGTGCTGTACCTCGGGCTGTCCGTGGCGGTACTCGCCGGCGAGGCCCCGGCCGCGGTGAAGCTGTACACCCTGGCCGTTGTGCTCAGCATCGGCCTGGCGCGCAAGGAGATCCCCCGCTACCTGTTGCCGGACTTCCCCGCCGCGGTCCCGCTGGCCGCGGTCCTGGTGCCGTGGATCGGCCCCCGGGCCGTCGCGCGGGTCGCCACCGTCGTGCTGGCACTGGCGGCGTGCGCGGCCGCCGGAGTCTTCGTCCTGGTCCTCAACGACGAGCCGCCGTGAGCCCTCGCCGACCCCACCGGAGCCCGCGTTAGCCGTGGCCGTCCATGATCTGCGGTGTGTCGGAGGGCCGTAGATGGTGAAAGTGTCTCTCTCACAGTCGATCCTGAGCTTGCTGAGGACTCAAGGTCGATCGGGAGAAGGGTCTCCTGGGTGAAGAGTAGTCGTGGTCGTTCGTGGCCGCCGACATCGCGGCCCCGGCCGATCAGCCCGACCTGCACGGCCCGGTCGTAGACGCCGCGCTCTTCGACCTCACAGACGACCGGGAGGTCCTTGCCTCCTGACGGTCAGCGGGCGGGCCGCGAGAAGCGCAGGCGTGGTCGTGATCGCCGACCGGTGGTGTGTGACCTCCCCGACAGTTCACGTGTTACGCCGCTGACAGACGGCGCCCGCCGCTTCTCGCACACTCAGGGCACCGCGTGGATGACGCCACTGGAATAGAGGCGAGAACGATGAGCATTCGTGGCAGCATTACGGCCGGTGTCATCGGGATTCGGTACCCGCAGGCCGCGACGGGCGGCACCAGCCCTCGAAATCGGCGGCATCACCCTGGACCGCGACGAGCGGCGTGCCGCGGCCCCGTCGGTACCGGCGTAAGGCTCCAGAACGTACTGTCCGTGGGCGGGACTGCACGTCGGCAGTCGGGTGGGGCGCCGGGACAGAGCCAACCTGCAATCACCCAGCCACACCCTCTTGAACGTCGGCGGGAAAACATCCTCCATATCTGAGGGAACAGCCATGGGTCTGCAAGTTCAACATAGCCGGGGACCGACATCGGATGCGGTACCGACTATTGGCCGCGGAATATGCGGGGAGATCGCGATGAGCCCGATCGTCGAGGCAGAGGTGTTGCAGTCGCCCCTGGAATCGGATGCCTCGCCGACGAGCGGTCGCCGGTCGTACGAGATCATCGTGGTGCTGCTTGCAGCTACCGTGCTCGCGCTGGCCGTCGCCCTCAACGGAGCATTGTCCGTGCGGGTCCCGACCCAGCATCAACCCCTTCCACGGCCAAGCCCGACGGCCACGCTGTGGGTCTTCGTACCAACCGCCAGTCCCGGGACCACCCGTTGGCACCGGCCTCCGCGGGGAGAGCCGACTCGCCCCCTTCGCTGGTCAGTGCCCAACCCGGTGCGGGGGGCCGGTAGCGCGCCAAGCCCGCCACGGGGTTCGAACCCGTGACCGCCTGAGGAGCCTGCTGCGGACGCCCAGCGGCCTGTTCTCAGCTCGCGCATCACCGACGTGGCGACCCCTACCCCGCATACCGGCGCAACGCGTGGCGGTCGAGGACCTCGATCCTGCCTCGCGCTCGTGTGATCACGCCCGCGGCTTCAAGGCTGCGCAGCACCTTGTTGACGGTCGGACGCGTGGCGCCTGCCATCTCGGCCAGGTCAGTCTGGGTCAGCGGCACCGTCACCGACGTGTCGCCGTCCTCGCCGTATTGCCGGCACAGAACGATCAGACGGCGGACCACCCGCTGCTCGACCGGAACGTAGAGGGCCTCGACCAGGTGCGCCGAGAGTCTGCGCACCCGGCGCGCGAGCACCTCGACGAGAACCCGGTCCAGGCCTGGGCGGCGCTGACGCAGGGTCTCGAACTGATCGCGGCGTAACACCCGGGTCTGGACCGGCTCCAGTGCGACGATGGTCGAGGTACGACGGGCGTCGGCCGACAGCAGAGCCAGTTCGCCGAAGGCCTCCCCCGGCCCGAGCACCGCGTACGTGACCGCGTCCCCGGCCGCGGTCGTGGCACGTACTGCCACCCGCCCAGAAGCGATGAGGTGCAGGGTGTCGCCCGGGTCACCCTGGTGGAAGATCACTTCACCCCGGTCGTACCGGCGCGTGGTGGAGGCGGCGACGACCTCGCGCTGCTCCGCGTCATCCAGACCACGCAGCAGCGCCCAGTCCATGGTCACCTCCCCCCTCACGTGCTTCGGTTCCGCCAAACCTGCACGGCTACGGGTGAGGCCGCCGTGATCGGCGTCCACCCAGCAGTCCATGAACCGTACGGCTCTCGGACCGATGGTGACCAGTGTCGACTGGCGCGGTCCACCATTCCGCCGCCTTCGCCTGCGGATCCAGGCAGACCCCCCGACGACGTCGACCAGCTTGGTCTCGGAATCCGGGTCGGTGGACAACGTGAAGGTGTCCACCTTCCACGGTTGCAGACCATGCTTCGGCGTGGAGCGGTCACGGCTTCAAAACGAGCCCTGCGGTCGGTCAGATCGTCGCCGAATTCGCGACGGGCCCCCCTTCCCCGATACCCACGCGCCGTTTCCTCGCGAGCCGGTCCGTACTCATCAGCTGAGCGTTCCAGCAGACGGTCTCGCTCCCACCGCGGCAAGCCGCGATCATGAGCGCCTTCTCTGCAGGTCCCGATCCACTACCCGGTAGAGGTGCCAGCGCTCGGGAACGCCCTTCAGTACGTGCTCGCCGGCGTCCTCGAAGGCGAGACCGGATCCGGCGACCAGGTCCTTGACCATGGAGGAGACGAGCACCTCCGAGGGGCCCGCGAGCGCGGCGACGCGCGCTCCGACGTGCACGGCGATCCCTCGAACGCCGTCGCCGGTCAGCTCGACCTCCCCCGTGTGGCAGCCGGCGCGGATCTCGAAGCCGAGATCGCGGACCGCGACCCCGATCGCTTCGGCACAGCGCACCGCTCGAGCGGGTCCGTCGAACGTCGCGAACACCCCGTCGCCGGTCGACTCCACGTAGCGCCCGCGGTGTCGGTCGATCTCTCGTCTCGCCCTTTCGTCGTGTGATGTGAGGATCTCCTTCCATCGTGCATCCCCGGACCGGGCCAACCTCTCGGTCGAGCCGACGATGTCGGTGAACAACACCGTCGCGAGCACACGGTCGGACTCGGGGACCCGCCGAGCGCCCGTCAGGAACTCCTCGAACTCACCGAGGACCGCCTCGACATCGCCGGCGAACGGGACCGCATCCGAGCCCGGCAGCTCGACGAATCGAGCCCCGTCGATCTGGTCGGCCACGAAGCGACCTCCCTCGACCGCGTCGTTCCGGTCGCCGGTTCGATGCACGACGAGTGTTGGAATGTGGATTGAAGGGAGCACTCGACGGACATCCGTTTCGCTACACAGCCTTTCCAAGGCCACGGCCGCGCTGGTGTTCGCGGCTGCTCGATAGAACACCATCGTCTCCTGCGCGAGCTCGTCGTCCAGCAGCAGCGACGGGCTGTACTCTGCCAGCAACTCCCGGAAGAAGGCCTCCGTCCCCCACCCG
>Ga0187788_10000558_pt1 | contig 10424 bp, 11 predicted proteins | sample 1015_BV01_MP10_2_FD_133008 | JGI IMG/M metagenome (GOLD analysis project Ga0187788, IMG submission 133008) | Tropical peat soil microbial communities from peatlands in Department of Meta, Colombia - 1015_BV01_MP10_20_MG | ecosystem: Environmental > Terrestrial > Soil > Wetlands > Peat | place...
CGACCGTGATGACGCCTTCGTTGCCCACCTTTTGCATCGCTTTGGCGATCATACTGCCGATATTGCTGTCGCCATTCGACGAGACGGTGCCGACCTGGGCAACTTCCGCCGAAGACGAGACTTTCTTGGCGCGCTTCTCGATGTCTTTGACAACCGCGGTGACCGCGATGTCGATGCCGCGCTTGAGGTCCATCGGGTTCATGCCGGCCGCAACCGATTTGGCGCCTTCCCTTACGATTGCTTGCGCGAGCACCGTTGCTGTAGTGGTGCCGTCGCCGGCGAGGTCGTTGGTCTTCTGGGCAACTTCGCGCACCATCTGTGCGCCCATGTTCTCGAACTTGTCCTCCAGTTCGATGTCCTTGGCGACTGTCACACCGTCCTTGGTGATACGCGGAGCGCCGAACGATTTATCGAGCACAACATTGCGCCCTTTCGGACCAAGCGTGACTTTCACGGCATTGGCGAGAATATCGACACCGCGCAACATTCGGTCGCGTGCATCGCCTGAAAATTTTACGTCCTTGGCAGCCATTTTAATTTACTCCGTTTTCTGGTCCTCATCCTGAGGAGCGGCGAAGCCGCGTCACGAAGGATGAGGTTGATGAATCTATGCCCTCGTCCTTCGAGATGGCCGCTGCGCGGCCTCCTCAGGACGAGGAAAAAGTCAGGCGATCACGCCCATGATGTCGGACTCCTTCATGATCAGGAGCTCCTCGCCGTCGAGCTTCACTTCTGTGCCCGACCATTTGCCGAACAGCACGCGGTTGCCGGCCTTCACGTCGATCGGAATGAGCTTGCCGCTCTCGTCGCGGGCGCCGGGGCCGACGGCGATCACTTCGCCTTCCTGCGGCTTCTCCTGAGCGGTATCGGGAATGATGATTCCGCCTTTGGTCTTCTCCTCGGCGGTGATACGGCGCACGACCACACGATCGTGCAGGGGGCGAAACTTGGTTTTGGCCATGGGTGTCCTCGTGGCGCTAGCGCGCGTCTCCTTGAACTGAAATGATCGATTTATCAGGCACTTAGCACTCACATAGAAAGAGTGCCAACTGCTGACCGGGAAATATTGCCTTGGCGGCGGGGTGTCAAGGTTGCGGGCCGGCTGAATCTGGCGCGAACGGCCAAACCGCGCTTGCGCTGCCCGCCGATGCCCTCCAAAGTCACGTGCCTGTCTCAAGGAGCCGGAATGAGCCATCTCCATCGCCCAGCGCTTTCGAGCGCTCTTGGTTTAGGTTTCTTGACGTTATGGCTTGCCGGCTGTGCGACGGGGCCGCAGCTCGAGCAGCCCGCCGCGCCTGCTGTCGTGCAGACCCTCCCGCCCGCCTTTCCGCCGCAGGACATTGTCGGGCGCTGGGGCCTTGCGGCCTATCACAAGGAAGAGGACCGCCCGCGCACCGAGGCCGCGGCTGTCGCCGGCTGCAAACAGCCTTACGTCATCACGCTTGGTCCGAACGGCGGGGTCATGATGCACCTTGCTGACGAAGCGACGCCGACCGAACTGCGCCTGAAAGGCGCTCCGGGCGGTAAAACATTCATCGGGCCGCCGGATACCGAGGCGGGCAGCACCCAGGACCGCGAAGTGCTCGCTTTCGATGGCCGCATCATGATCCTGCGCTGGATGGATTCGGAAGTGCAGGGCCGCTATGGGACCATGGTCTATGTGCGCTGCGGAGCCGAAGGGGCCAAGCGGCCGGCTGGCAAGCCGAAGCCAAAACCGAAGACAACGCCGAAGCCGGCGCAGCCGCCCATCCAGCAGGCGCCGCCGCCCCCGCAGCAGCAATTCCAGCCGCCGCCCCCGAGGCAGTGACGATCTGGCTCGCTAACCGGACATGAGCGCGCCGATCGCGTCGTGCTAGACAATCCGGCGACATGCCTGCTTTGCGCGACTTCATCGAAGGCCAATGGCGAGCTGTGCCGGTGCTCGGCATCACGCAGATCCTGTCGTGGGGGACTATATTTTACACGCCAGTGCTGATTGTGCCGTTGATTGCCGCGGAGCGCGGCTGGTCGATTTCCTTCGCGATGGGCGGTTTTTCGTTCGGCCTCCTGGTCGCGGGCCTCGTTGCGCCATTCGTCGGCCGTTCGATCGATCGCCTTGGCGGACACGTTGTAATGACGATCGGTTCATTGGTCGGCGCGCTCGGCTTGTTTCTTATAGTTCGTGCCGCGCATCCATTTGCCTATTACGCGGTATGGATGGTGCTTGGCATCGCGATGGCGGCGAACCTGTACGATTCCGCTTTCGCCACGCTGGGCCGCATCTTTGGCGTCGGGGCGCGCCGCCCCATCACCGCGCTTACGCTCGCCGGCGGCTTCGCTTCAACGGTGAGCTGGCCGGCGACGCATTTCTTGCTGGATCGCATTGGGTGGAGCGCTACCTATCTCATCTACGCAGCGCTCCTTGCCTGTATCTCGGCACCCCTTCACGCGTTTGCGCTGCCGCGCAGCCGCTTCGAAGCTGACATGTCCAGGACAGCTGAATCGGCGGTAACTCCGGCAAGAGTGCTGCAGCCACATGGCCTGCCTTTTGTCCTCGTGGCCGCGGCCTTCGCGTCCTATGCCTTTATCCCCTCTGGTCTGTCGGCGCATCTGCTCGCGATCTTCGCGCGCTCGGGAATCGACGCGGGGACGGTAGTCTGGATCGGCGCGCTGTTCGGGCCAGCACAAGTCAGCGCCCGCTTGATCGAATTTGCATTCGGCCGCAACGTACACCCGCTTTGGGTCGTCCGGTTCGCACTCAGCGCACTGCTGTGTGCTTTCGTGATGCTTGCGTTGCTGCATGTTTCGACCGCGACTGCCGCAGCATTTGCGCTCATGTTCGGGGGCGCCAACGGTCTCGTCACTATCACGCGAGGGGCCGTTCCCCTCGCATTGTTCGGCCCTTCCGGTTATGGCCGGCTGATGGGCCGGCTCGCTGGACCGTTCCTGTTGATGCAGTCAGCCGCGCCCTTGATCATGGCGTTTGTGATCGAACGCACGTCGGACGGAGCCGCGCTTTCGCTGGCAGCGATTTTTGCAGCGATTGCCCTGTTTTGCTTTATTTCGCTGCGCCGTCCGGCTTAAGCGAACATGGCGTCGATATCTTGCTGACTGACGTGGCCCGTGTCTCCGTCGAGCCTGGGGCCATTGATCAGGTCGCCGCCATAAGGGCTATGCGTCTCTGCGGCCGGGCGGCTTGCTTCACGGCTGCTCTGGTGGCGCTCAATCATCGCAGCCAGGTGTTCTTCGACCATCATCAGGGTTGCGATCACCTTGCCGATACGTTGACCGGCCAGATCCTGAAAATTGCAGGCTTCATAGACGCGCACGACGTGATCCTGCACATCTTGCGCCAGCCCGTGGTGATAGTCGTCCGTCAACGCGGAGGCGAGGGCGCGGGCACATTCATCAATTGATTCCACCGACGCCAGGATTTTTTGTGTTGCTATTTCCATGCCCTCGACCGCGGCGCCGAGTTCGCCGGCCGCACGTGACATGCGGCGTTCATTGCCGTCATTGATCAGCGCCGAGAGCGCGCGCTTGTTGCGAGCGATGATGTCCTGGATGCCGGCCAATTCGTGTTCAACAGGCGGCGCCGGTTCGGCGGCACGAGGGTCAACATAGCGTTGCCTCGGAGCGCTGCTCCCAACCAGTTCTTCAACGCGGAACACTTTGCGCTGCACGCCTGACATCCCCACGAGGAACCCGTCGATGTTCTTACCGGGGCGGCATTAACGCTGGGTTGCAGCAGCACGGAAACGGCTCATTTACCATGTCCGATTGTGGTTTACGGCAATTTACCAATCAGTGGGCGTTTGCGCTTTTACTGCGTGGCGCGAGTAACAGTGCAAGGTGCGTTGATGCGTGTTTCTGTCATTGCAGTAGCCGTCGCGGCGGCAACTGTATCGTTGCCGACATTAGCGTTCGCGGATCCGGTGTCGCTCGCGCCGCCAGATGGCACGCAAGACACGCCGCCGATGGTCACCGTCGCATCTGCGCAACAGCCGCAGATCCAATCGGGCCTCGGCGGCGGCTTTATCGAATTTCTTTTCGGGGATGCAGGCCAGCGGCCGCGCAGCGGTTCGCAAACGTGGTATGGCGAGCCGCCGCGCCAGGACTATTACGGTCGCGAGCAATCGACGCAGCCGATTTATGCCAGCCGGACGCCGGTCGACCCCAGGCTGGAGCAGCAGGCCGCAAACTATCAGCTCGACCCCCGTTTCCTGCGCCAGGAAGTTACATACAACGGTACAGAAAAGTCTGGCACCATCGTCATCGATACGCCGAACCACTTCCTCTATCTGGTCGAAAGCGACGGCCGGGCGATGCGTTACGGTATTGGCGTCGGGCGTCCGGGCTTTACCTGGTCAGGCGTGCACGCGATTTCCGCAAAAAAGGAATGGCCGGACTGGGTACCGCCGGATGAAATGCTCAAGCGGCAGCCCTATCTGCCGCATTTCGTCGCCGGTGGTCCGGGCAATCCGCTTGGCGCGCGCGCGCTTTATCTCGGCTCGACGATCTATCGCATCCATGGTTCGAATGAACCCTGGACGATCGGCAAGAACGTGTCGTCCGGATGCATTCGCATGCGTAACGCCGATGTGGAGGATCTTTACGAGCGCGTGAAAGTCGGCACCAAAGTCATCGTATTATAAGCCGGCCGGCTCAGGCGCTGTCGCCGCCCCCGAAACCGCCCCCAAGGTCGCCACCTGCATCATCACCGGAATCGTCGGCAATGCTTGACGAGTCGGTGTCGTCTTTGTCGAGGAAGCCAGCCGGCTGCGCGTCGCCACGCGGACCGTTGCCGACATCGTTGAGACCCGCATCACGCGAGAGATCGCTTCCGGCGGCGCTATTGTCCCACGGCGAACCCGCTGGCGTGCCGGATGATAATGGCGCGCCGAACACGCTGCCGCCGTGATGGCCGAACATCGAGCTAATAGAATTAAGCAGGAGCGCGCCGCCGATCACGCCGGCGGCGGATGCAGCAGCGGTACCGAGAAAAGAATCACCTTGCGCCGCCACTGGCGGCGGAGCGGCGGGCGAAAAAGTGCCGCCGCTATTCCAGCGCGAGTCAGGTTCGGCTGATTCGGTAGGGCGGACGCTCGGCACCGACGTAGCTGCGGATCGGCCCGTCAGCGCCTGCCGCATGCTGTCGAGAAATCCGCCGCTCGCGGCCGCTCCGGTATCCTCGCCTGTGAGCTCACGAATGCGCGCGTCCGCGCGCTTGAGGGCTTCATCCTGCACCAGCACCGTCTGCACAAGCGGGTAAATCGCGTTTGGCGCGCGACGAAATCCGTCTTCGATTGCGCGCATGGCGTCGGCATCGCGCGGCGCGTTCTCAAGGCCGGCCAGCCGATCAAACAGATGCTCAACCAGCTGCCGTTCCTGCGGAGTCATGACGTCCTCCCGTAACCGTTGACGCTGTTATCTAGGCGCCGCCGCCAGGTTCGCCAGTGGGGCGCGCAAGCGTGACGCCGTGGTCTGCGAGCGCTTTCGGGAAAGCCTCGGAACTAAAAAAGGCAAATTCGTGCTCGCGCAGTGTTGTCAGCAAATCGAGGGCTTTTAGCTCGGCATCGACAAAGCCCGGATGACACATGACGAGCCCGCTATCAGGCAGACCGGAGAGAAAACGCGGGAATATTTTGGTGAATTTGGCCTTCGCATTGAAGGAATAGGTCCCCGCGAAGGCCGGATTGAAGGCAATGCCCAGTTGTCTCGCTTTGCGGCGAAAGGCCACGCTCAGAATATCGAGCGTCAGCGCTTTGCGATCATGCAGTCGTCGCACCGGGCGCGCACGGCCACATTGCCTGACCCAGGCATCGGGGGCTCCCTCGGCAACAACGCGAAGAAACGCGTCGCGAACCTGCGGAAACAAATGCACATGCTGGTGGCCGTCAAGAAAATCCGGCGGACGCCCAAATGCATCGATAAATGCCCGCAGTTGGGTTGCGATTTCGATCACCAGCAACTCGCTTTGCAATCGCCGCGAAACAGCCGACCGCAACATGTCATTAAGTGGCAAAAACCGCCCATCACGCAGCGGCGCAAAATCGCCACTGATCGGCTTGAACGGCCCCGTCAGTGTGACATGCAATCCGAGGGCGCTGCGTTTCTTGCCTGAGTTCAGTGTGTCGAGGGCGGCTGCTTCGTCGCTACCGAAATGTGGCGCGGCCACGATGACGGACGTGGCGTTGATGCGCTCGCGCGCAATCAGCTCGCGGATCGCGGCATTGACACCTGGAGAAATCCCGTAGTCGTCCGCGCACAGCCAGATACGGCGGGGTGCCGTGCGCATGGCGTGCTGCTTTATTCTGCCGCGCGAGAGGTCACCGGCCGCGCCTTGGCCGATTCACCTGTGCGCTTCACGCTGTGCTCGGCGACAAAATAAACCGGCCGCGCCTTTGTCTCGGACAGCATCTTGCCGACGTATTCGCCGAGGACGCCGATCAGGATCAGCTGAACGCCGCCAATAACCATTACGCTGACCACAAGCGACGGGTAGCCGGGCACATCCTTGCCGTAAAGAAGCGTCTCGAGCACGATCCAGCTGCCAAAAAACAGCGCCGTTAAAGCGAGCAATACGCCCAACATGCTGGCAACACGCAACGGGGCTACGGAAAACGAGGTCAGGCCTTCGATCGAGAGTCCAATCAGCGTCTTTGCGCTCCACGTGGTCGCACCGTGTTCGCGAACAGCCGGTTCATAGTCAACGCGCACCTGACGAAAACCGATCCAGCTCGATAATCCCTTGAAGAACCGATTTCGTTCCGGCATCTGGCGCAAAGCGGCGGCCGCGCGCGGCGACAACAGGCGGAAATCGCCGGCATCTTCCGGAATCTTGTGGCGGGCCCCCCAATTGAGCAGCGCGTAGAAACAATGCACGCCGATCCGTCGCAGCCAGGATTCATTTTCGCGGTGCGCCTTGGCAGTGTAGACGACGTCATACCCATCATCGAGCCAACGTGCGACCAGAGTCTCGATCATGTTCGGCGGGTGCTGACCGTCGCCATCCATGAAAAGCACGGCACCGAGCCGCGCGTGATCAAGACCGGCAAGAAGCGCTGCTTCCTTGCCGAAATTACGCGACAGCGTGACAACTTGGACATCGAGCGGCAGCGCTGGCAGGCTTTGAGCGACCTCACTGGTGCCATCGTGGCTCCCGTCGTCGACGTAGACGACCTCAAGGTCCAATCCGCGTTTGTTCTTCAGGAAGCGCGCGACCTCCGCAATGCGCTCATGCAGGGCAGGAAGGCCCTTGGCTTCGTTGAACAAGGGCACAACAATCGACAAGGTCGGCGTGGGTGATACTGATCGCGCGCGGGCGCCTGTTTTTGAGGGTTTCGCCGGCATCTCTGGTTGACCTGTCGCTCCCGATTTTCCGGCGATCTATACCGCACCGGGATGGCGCTGTCGCGTCCAGCCTACCGGCACCAATTTTGCCGTGCTAAGCGGATGCCAACAATGATCCCGGCGCCCCTCCAGAACATCCTCGACCGTCTCACCTTGGCCTGGCACGAGCGTGCCATCGCCCTCAAGGCCGCCAGCTTCGCGCTTGTCGGGATCGTCAATACAGCGGTCGATTTCAGCGTCTTTTGGACCGCCGCAACCTATCTGCATTGGCCGCTCATTCCCGCCAACGTCCTGGCCTGGGTGGTGGCCGTCACGTTTTCTTATGTGATGAATTCGTTCATCACGTTCGGCCCGGAGTCCGGGCGCATCCTGCGCTGGCGTGATTACGCGACCTTCGCGGCATCCGGTGTCGCCGGCATGGTTTCGAGCACGGCAATGTTGTTTGCCCTGTCTTTTGTCGTGCCGGTGTTCGTGGCAAAGCTGCTGTCGATCGCGGTGAGCTTTGCGGTTAACTTCTCGCTGTCTCATTTCGTGGTTTTCCGCGTGCGCCGGCCGCGCGGTGATGCCGAATAACAATTGCCCGCACGCGAAACGGTTCGAGCATGCAGTACGACGATAATCTGATTGCGAAACGTCCTAGCTTTGTCACGCATCTTGAATGCGCGATGACCGGCGAGCGCCATGAGGCGGATCAGGTTCACAACCTGTCGCGCGCCGGCAAGCCCCTATTGGTGCGATATGATCTCGAGGGTGTTCGCCGGGCCTTGAGCAAGGAAGCGCTTGCAGCCCGTCCGCCCGATCTCTGGCGGTATCGCGAGCTGCTTCCGGTGCGCAAAGTCGAGGATATTGTCAGCCTCGGCGAGACGATGACGCCGATCGTGCCGATGCCACGGCTGTCGACCAAACTCGGCGGCGGGGAGATCCTCGTTAAGGACGAAGGCCGTCTGCCGACCGGCTCATTCAAGGCGCGCGGGCTGGTGATGGCCGTGTCGATGGCCAAGGCACTTGGCATCAAGCACATGGCGATGCCGACGAATGGAAACGCTGGAGCAGCGCTAGCGGCCTACGCTTCGCGCGCCGGCATCAAGACGACGATTTTCTGTCCGGAAGACACTCCGGAGGTCAATGTCAGCGAGATCGCATTGCAGGGCGCAAAGGTTTATCGCGTCAACGGCCTGATCGACGACTGCGGAAAGATCGTCGGCGAAGGCAAGGCCAAAGTTGGCTGGTTCGATACCTCGACCCTGAAAGAGCCATATCGGATCGAGGGCAAGAAAACGATGGGTCTCGAACTGGCCGAGCAGCTCGGCTGGCAGTTGCCGGACGCGATCTTTTATCCGACCGGTGGCGGCACCGGGCTGATCGGGATGTGGAAGGCCTTCGCAGAGTTGGAGGCGATCGGTTTTATCGGCAAGAAACGCCCGCGCATGATCGCCGTGCAGGCCGCGGGTTGCGCACCGATGGTCAAGGCTTTCGAGGCGGGCGAAGAACACGCGCCGCGCTGGGAAAATGCGCACACGATCGCGTCCGGAATTCGCGTGCCGCAGGCAGTTGGCGATTTTCTCATCTTGCGTGCGGTGCGCGAGAGCGGCGGCTTTGCGATCGCCGTGGAAGACCCGGCAATCACCGTGGCGCTCGACGAGATGGCGCGCGAGGAAGGTTTCCTGCTGTGTCCGGAAGGGGCGGCAACTTATGCAGCCTACAAACAGAGCCTGGCCGACGGCCGTGTCAAACGCACCGACCGGGTCGTGTTATTCAATTGCGCCAGTGGTCTGAAATATCCGCTCCCGAAAATCGAGCGCAAGCTCGACCGGCACAAGCCGATTGATTTTGCTTCCCTATAAGTAGATGATTTCTGCCAGAGCGTAAAAAAGAAAACGCCGCGCTGGGAGGATTCAATGAAACGGCTGATCACGGCCGCAATCGTTGCGGCATTGGCGGGCAGCACGCCGGCCGTCACGCAAACATTTCCGTCGCGTCCGATCACTATCATCGTGCCATTTGCCGCCGGCGGCCCCACCGATGCGCTGGCACGCATTCTCGGCGACAAAATGCGCCAGATCCTGGGCCAGCCTATCGTCGTTGAGGATGTCACCGGTGCCGGCGGAACGATCGGCGTCGGCCGCGCGGTGCACGCTCCGCCTGATGGCTACACGCTGAGCATCGGTCATCTCGGCACGCATGTGATTAACGGTGCCATCTATCCGCTGAACTTTGATTTGGTGAAGGACCTCGAGCCCGTCGCGACGATCGCAAGCAATCCGATGATGATCGTCTCGAAAAACGATATTCCAGCCAGGAATCTGAGCGAGCTGATCGCCTGGATCAGGGCGCATGATGGCAAGGTGACGGCTGGCACCGCCGGCGTCGGTTCTGGCGCGCATTTTTCCGGCGTCTATTTCGGGCAGCAGATCGGCAGCAAATTGCAGTTCGTGCCCTATCGCGGCACCGGTCCGGCGCTACTCGACCTTGTCGCGGGACAGATCGACTTGATTGTCGACCAGGCGTCCAATTCTTTGGCGCAGGTCAAGGCGGGCAAAATTCGCGCCTATGCCGTCACGTCCGCGAGACGCCTCGCTGCCGCGCCCGACATTCCGACGGTGGATGAAGCCGGCCTTCCCGGTTTTCACGTTGAATTGTGGTCCGGAATCTGGGTTCCGAAGGGAACGCCGAAAAATGTCGTGGGTAAGCTCAACGACGCCATCGTGGGCGCGCTTGCCGACCCTGCGGTGCGCAGGCGGATGGAGGAAGCGGGCCTGGATATTCCATCGCGCGACAAGCAAACGCCGGAAGGCCTTGCCGCCTATCAGCGGGCCGAGATCAGTAAATGGTGGCCGATGATCAGGGACGCCAACATCAAGGTCGAGTAGCGCCCTAGCCGCCGATACCCGCTTCGAGCTTGGCGTACAGCGGGTTATCGCGCGAGAACACGTAGTCGAGTTCGGCCACGGCAACGGCCTCCGCGCCGTTTTCGCGCAGGAAACTGGTCAGCGCATAGACCTGATCGGGCGGGCAGTGCAGCGTGAGCAAGCCCGTCGCGCTGGGTCCGCCGAACGGTACCTCTATGCCAAATCGCCGCTTGGCATTTTCGA
>Ga0187788_10000559_pt1 | contig 10409 bp, 9 predicted proteins | sample 1015_BV01_MP10_2_FD_133008 | JGI IMG/M metagenome (GOLD analysis project Ga0187788, IMG submission 133008) | Tropical peat soil microbial communities from peatlands in Department of Meta, Colombia - 1015_BV01_MP10_20_MG | ecosystem: Environmental > Terrestrial > Soil > Wetlands > Peat | place...
CCGCTGTTATTGCCGTCGTTGTTCGAAGTCTCGAGCTCCATATACCCCGGACATTATCCGAAATCCTTGCGTCGATTGTCAGATACGCATTCGTTGTGTATAAAGATTGTGACTTGAAGCTTGTCGGCGACCCGCCGCCATCAGAAACATTATTACCGACGACATTATCAAAATACCAACCCCTCACGATGATCTTACCGCCCAGGGTGATCTTTGCCGGACCTTGTGCAACTACTGCCTGATCTACCGGTGCCGGCATCTCCTCATGGATGGCAAAGGCAGTAACGGTAAAACTTAATAGAAAAATTACGCCAAATAATACTGCCAAGTATTTTTTCACTTCTTAACCCTCCTTCTTAGATTCAGAGTTTATAACCCCTTCTTCTATCCGCCAAGGGCGGCGCTGCTCGACTATATTTCTCTTTAATTTTGCTTCCCTCTATCACCTCCTCTTCAAAAAAATTCGACCTTCAACGAAGGCCTGCTATCCGAATGCCTTATTGTGCACTATCAGTAATCACTATCTGCCTAAAAAACTGCAAAATTTATAGCATCACACATGCAATTTTGTCAAGAAAATTAATTTCAGCCCGCCAAATTTGTCAAGACTCAACAGCATAAAAAAGCAAGAATGAGGCCAGATCAATAAAAAAATGCCCGTTAAGAATCTTAACGCTCGAAACATATTGAAATAATTAGTTAAAATAAGTATGCAAATATTTGTAGAGGACTTTCTTGCCATGCAGCGTGTGTCGATCTGTATCCTTTTTACAACAGGGGTGTAGATTCTATAGTCCAAAAATCCGTCCTCATTTTCAAGCCAAATTTTAGTGTGATACAATGGTGGATGACCGATCTGTTGAAGATCTCCTTCATCTTTTCTCTCATATTGATTTTGCTGAGGAAGAAGATCAACATCGGTCTCGTAATGCTGATTGCCGGATCCCTATTGTCTCTGATCTATCGTATGCCCTTCTCCTTGATTCTTTCGACGTGCAAAGGTACGATCTTCAACCAGGTAACGATCAAACTGATCCTCGCTTTATCCTTCATCAGGATTTTTGAACTGATATTAAGAGAACACGCTGTACTTACAGAAATGATGGGCACGGTTAAGGCAGTATTCAGAAATAGAAAAATAGTCACAGTCTCTATGCCATTGCTGATAGGCCTTATGCCTTCTGTCGGGGGCGCCTATTTCTCCGCTCCGATGGTGGCCGAAACAACCCGCGACATCAAAATGAGTCCGGAAGAAAAGGGTTTCATCAATTACTGGTTCAGGCATCCGTGGGAATACATCCTGCCGCTGTACCCCGGCATTCTCCTGGCCTCGGCAATTTCGAAGATAGAGATCTATGATCTCATCACGGCTAATCTCTCCTATGCGGTCCTCCTATTGATAACCGGCTTTATCTTTGCCATGCAGGGCCTCCGGGGTGCGATGGGGGGGGAAGACCGGCCTTCGCCGAAGGGCTTATGGAGTTTTGTTCCGATATTCTCAGTTCTCCTCCTCGTTGTGATATTTCATGTGGAACTCCATTACGCTCTAATTGCGGTTGTGCTGTTCCTGCTTCTCTTTTACAGGTACAGCCCCAAATCTGCCTTTGCCGCTTTCAAACACGGCTTTGCTTTCGATGTCATCCTCCTTATCCTCGGCATCATGTTTTTCAAAGAGGCGATGGAAAATTCGGGAGCGGTGAAAAATCTGAGCCAGTTTTTCATCACGGAGGGAATCCCTGCGTCACCGATCCTTTTCCTCCTGCCCTTTATTACCGGCATGCTCACGGGCCTTACCGTAGGGTTTGTCGGAAGCACGTTCCCGCTGATCACAAGCATCGCCGGACATGCATCGCTAGGTGCCATATCCTTTGCATTCGCCTCGGGATTTTTAGGCGTTCTTCTATCTCCGATCCATATATGTCTTATCCTCACAAGGGAGTACTTCAAGGCTGATCTGTGGGGAATCTATAAGATGATGATACCGGGTTGCATCGTTATTTTCTTCGCCGCAGTCTTGCAGTATTTGATATTGAAATAGTCCGTCGACCCCAAAATGTAATTCACAAATATACAGGTATAGAGACATAAAAAGCTTGACGGCAGCACCTTTGTAAGCGTACCGATATCAAGGATGGCCAAATGTTTTATTCACAAGCAATACAGAGTGGAGGAAGCCCAATTCTGCATTGTCAAGGTTTTTATGTCTCTATGCCTACCGAATCTCAGATCAACCACAGTCTTTGGGTTACGGAAAGTTTTGCGTGCGAGTTATCCTTTTATCACCCCCATCGGCCTGAGTCTTACAACCTTCTTTGAGATGCCGGCGTTATGAACCACATCCACAACGTCAGATATGTCTTTGTAGGCCTCCGACATCTCTTCAGCGAGAGTCTCTCTTCCTGCAGACATTACTCTGATGCCTTTCTCTTCCATTTCTCTCCATATCGAGCGGCCCTTCGCCCTTTTTATGGCCTGGTGTCTCGACATTACCCTGCCGGCACCGTGGCACGTCGAACCAAAGGTCTCCTCCATCGCTCTTTCGGTTCCAAGGAGAACGTAAGACGCCCTGCCCATATCCCCGGGTATCAAAACAGGTTGCCCGAGCATCCTGTAAATATCCGGCAATTCGGCATGGCCCGGGGGGAATGCCCTGGTGGCTCCCTTTCTGTGAACAATCAGCTTCACACTTCTGCCGTTGACTTTGTGTTCTTCGATCTTTGCAACATTGTGAGCGACATCATATATGAGCCTCATGCCGAGATCTCTGGGCGACAGTGAAAACACATTGAGAAATGCCTCCCTCGCCCAGTGCATTATGCATTGCCTGTTTGCCCACGCGTAGTTGGCGGCGGCCCTCATCGCAGCAAGATAATCCCTTGCTTCATCACTTCTAAAGGGTGCACAGGCGAGCTCTTTGTCGGGAAGCACTATCTTGTATTTGTTTACAGCCTTCTCCATGATTTCGAGGAAATCCGTGCAGACCTGATGCCCAAACCCGCGGGAGCCCGTATGGATCATGACCGTAACCTGATCCTTGAATAGCCCAAGGCCTGCTGCAGCCTTTTCGTCGTAGATTTCATCAACATACTGCACTTCGAGGAAGTGATTGCCAGAGCCCAATGTCCCCTGCTGCGCCCTTCCGCGTTCGTAGGCTTTATCACTTATCAACGAAGGATCCGCTCCTTCCATGCATCCGCCCGATTCTATTCTATCGAGATCGCTTACATCGCCGAAACCCTGTTCTACGGCCCAGCGCGCACCCTTCAACAGTATCTTTTTCTGGTCGTCATGACCGAGCCGTAACTTCCCCTTTGACCCCACACCTGATGGCACCTCGCTGTATAAAATGCTGACCAGATCTTTCATTTTTGGGACAACATCCTCTCTTGAAAGATCGCTTCTCAGCAATCTAACGCCGCAGTTGATGTCGTAGCCCACTCCGCCCGGCGAGACGATACCCTCGTTAAGATCAAAGGCTGCCACTCCTCCGATCGCAAAACCATATCCACTGTGAACGTCGGGCATGGCCATCGATGATCTGATAATTCCGGGCAACATTGCCACGTTTGCAACCTGATCGATCGATTGACTTTCGAGTCCTTTTTCGAGGACCTCATCGACATAGATGATCCCCTTGACCCTCATGCCCTTTTTATAATCAATGGGAATCTCGATCTTTGTAGTGTCTATCCTCTTTAGGTTTTCAAATGCCATAATAGCCCTTTTTTATACGTCAACTAACAGAATCTAGATCCCTAAAGTTTGTAATCTGGTACTCTGGATTTGGTGCTTAGCGTTATATATCAAATATAACATCAATTCCCCAGAGAGCGTCTTTTTTTTCTATCTTCAGCCGATGATATGTTGCTGCTTTGATCAACAGTTTTCCTTCGTGACGTGCGGGATCAAATTCCTCGCCGTATATTATTGCTTTAAGCCTGTAAGCCCGCAAGCTATCCTGTTGGCCTGCGATTGGCGAGAATTCATTAATGAGGATTTTTTTGCCTATGAAGCCATAAGCGTCGAGATGGAAGATCAGTTCATTCAGCCATGAGACGAGAAGTCCCTCAAGGGTATCGCTTTCAACAGAGATATCGATCGATTTTTTTGCCTCGATTGCACTTAGGTTCGTAGTGAGGCTGTACAATCCTGTTGAAGCGCTTACGAATGCCTCTGTGATCGTTTTCCCATAAGCTCTAATGCCTATATCACCCGATACGTCGAGGACTTCGAAATTCTCCATGCAAAAGCATATCATTCACACAAAGGTGAGTCAATTACCGGTTTGGGGAGAGGAAATTAAGGAGCCGCAACTCCGACAATAAACTGAGCTGCGGCTCCGGATAGATTCTAAGGGCTTATCTGTTAATCCTTTTTCCGCTTATCTTCCTTTGCGTCCTTTTTTTGTTCCCTGGCTTCGCCTGCCTGCCCGGGTTTCCCCTGTGCACCTTCTTTTTTCTCTGCCCCCGCGGCGAGACCGGAAACAGCTTCTTTATTAATCTCCACTTTATAACTCTTTTTCAGCCCCTCTATGTAAGCGTCAAACACTTCCTTCTGCTTCTCTGCCGAAAGGCGCTGCATGATGACACTCTTAACCTTTTCAAACTCGACCGGCTTACCCATTTTCCTGTCTGTAACCTTAATAATATGGTAGCCGAACTTCGTCTTCACCGGCTCGCTGATTTCGCCGGGTTTGAGCTTGGCCGCCGCTTGCTCGAATTCGGGTACCATCTGACCGGATGAGAAATATCCCAGATCTCCACCGTTCTTTGCAGACCCCGGGTCGATGGAATACTTTTTCGCAAGCTCCGCAAAGTTCCCACCCTTCTTCAATTTTTCCAGTATCTGCTTTGCCTCCGCTTCAGTCTTCACAAGTATGTGGCTGGCCCTGATCTGGCTCACAGAGGCAAGCTCTGCCTTGTGTTTTTCATAATAATTCTTTGCATCCTGCTCGGTAACTTTTGCCTTCGACTCGATCTCCTTCTCAAGAAGCTGACCTATGAGTGTAATCTTTTTAAACTCTTCGACCTTTTTCTGGTACTCGGGATCCTTTTCGATACCTCTTTTTAAAGCCTCCTGATACAGAAGCTCCTTTTTGATAAGTTCGTTGAGAAACCTTTCTTTCCCTTCGCCGCCCTCAAAGAGCTTCTGGGCAAATTCGGGGAGGTTTTTGATTTCCCTCTCAAGGTCGGCCTGCGTTATCTTCGTATTTCCTACCATTGCGAGATATGGCCCCTTCGGTTCTTCTTTTTTCGCTTCCTCTTTTTTTGCACAGGCAAAAGCAAAAAGAAGAGAGACGGTTAGTATGAAAACAAAAACTTTCCTCATGAAATCCTCCTAAAAAATATTATTACCCCGTAGGAACGCTCCACAGTATGCCACTGGGACAACCTCCCAGTATCGCATATTGAATAAAATGCCCTGTGTACAATTCCAACGGAATTTTCTTTTATAGCATAAGACATATCCTAAAATAAATCTTAAAATAAAAACCGGACATTTCTATTTTGGCTTGACACACTCAAATAAATCCTTGACGCTTCTTTTAAATGTGGGTAAATTTAGAGTTGTAGAAATAATTTGAAAAAACTTTGTCTGCACTTGCATTGGTCTCAGTATAAAATGTTTATGCAGCTTATTTTCGGAAAAATCAGTTAAGGGGAGGGTTAAGATGAAGAGATTGTTTACGGTAGGGATGGTGGTGCTCTTTATACTATCGCTCGTCAGCGTATCTACAGCGACAAACGGTTATTTTTCACACGGGTTCGGCATTAAGAACAAGGCACTGGCGGGAACAGGGGTTGCGTTGCCACTGGATTCATTTGCAACTGCTATGAACCCGGCGGGCATGGTATACGTAGGCACGCGCATCGATGTTGGGTTGAGTCTCTTTAACCCTAATAGAAGCTATACGGTGTCCGGGCAGCCCTCAGGGCTGGGATTCGGGCTGCAGCCTGGGACGGTGGATAGCGATTCAGAATGGTTCCTGATTCCGGCATTGGGAGCCAATAAGATGCTGAATGAGAACAATGCATTGGGCATTGCGATATTTGGGAACGGCGGAATGAACACAGATTATGATAAAAGGACGTTCGGAGGTTCCAGTCCGACCGGTGTTGATTTAATACAGTTATTTGTAACACCCACTTATGCAGTTAAGCTTCATCCCAAACACGCTGTGGGAATCAGTGCAATCGGGGCATATCAAAGTTTCGAGGCAAAGGGGCTGCAGCAGTTTGTTAATTTTTCGAGAGACCCCTCCGATCTTACAAATAACGACCATGCGAGTTCTTTCGGGGGCGGTGCCAGGATAGGTTACCTCGGCGAGGTCCTGCCTAGTCTCTTTCTCGGGGCCTCTTACCAGACAAGGATCTACATGAGCAAATTCGATGATTACAAAGGTCTGTTTGCCGAGCACGGAGATTTTGATATCCCCCAGACCTGGACTATAGGACTGGCTTACAAGGCACTTCCATCACTGACATTTGCGGCTGACGTTCAGGAGATTTACTATGGTGATATCAGGGCCATTAACAATCCCCTCATACCGAACTTGCTGACGAACAAGCTCGGTGATGAGCACGGCGCAGGCTTTGGCTGGGAGGATATGACAATATTTAAATTCGGCGTGCAGTGGGAAAGCAGCGATGTCTGGACCTGGCGGGCGGGCTACTCTTACGGGGAGGAGCCTATCAAGGGAGATCAGGTGCTCTTCAACATCCTTGCTCCCGGCGTTCCTCAAAACCATGTGACAGCCGGTTTTACGAGGAAAATAGGCAAGAACCAGGGCATAGATTTTGCCGCAATGCACGCGTTCTCTCACTCTGTTGCCGGGCCCAACCCTCTGGATCCGGTACAGACGATAAGGATAAGGATGAACCAGTGGGAGTTTTCGGTCGGTTATAGCTGGAAATTCTAAAGCTAACATCTTATTTTGCCGGTGTCGAGGGGGAGTGCTTACTCCCCTTCTTTCTTCAGAATATAAATTGGTTTATTTTTGACACACAAAAAATTGTTATGATAGATTAATACAGCTTTTATAGTCCGACATGAGATGGAAAAAATCGCATAGATTATTTGAAAAAGCCTGCGAACTTATTCCCGGCGGGGTCAACAGTCCCGTACGTGCATTCAAGGCTGTCGGGGGGAACCCGATATTTGTCGAGAGGGCCATCGGATCGAAGATCTATGATGTCGATGGTAATGTCTATATCGATTATGTTCTTTCCTGGGGACCTCTAATCCTCGGTCATGCCCATCCGAAGGTAGTAAATGCCCTCAAAAAAGCTGTCGAGAAGGGAACGAGTTACGGCGCCCCCACCGCGCTCGAGATCGAGCTTGCGGAACTCGTCCTGAAAGCCTATCCCTCCATGGATAAGCTCCGGATGGTAAACTCCGGAACAGAAGCGACGATGAGCGCGATCAGGGCGGCGCGGGGATTCACTGGAAGGGATAGCATCATCAAGTTCGAGGGCTGTTATCATGGTCATGCAGACGGTCTCCTGGTAAAGGCCGGGTCGGGAGCAACCACCTTCGGGGTTCCGGACAGTCCGGGCGTGCCGAAGTCCTGCGCAAAAAATACTATAACGATTCCGTTCAATGACACGGCGGCTCTGAAAACAGTAATCAAGAAGGAGTGGAGATCAATCGCCTGTGTCATTATCGAACCCGTTGTCGGAAACATCGGCTGCGTTTTGCCGAAACCTGGTTTTTTAGAGACGCTAAGGAAGTTGACAAAGGACAGCGGTATCGTACTCATATTTGACGAAGTGATGACAGGATTCAGGGTCGCCTTCGGCGGAGCGCAGGCCCGCTATGGCATTACACCTGATATGACATGTCTGGGAAAGGTTATCGGCGGGGGTCTCCCTGTCGGCGCATATGGCGGGAAGAAGGAGATTATGTCGATGATATCACCGGAGGGGCCTGTTTATCAGGCGGGAACCTTATCGGGAAATCCTCTCGCCATGACAGCTGGGATAGAGACACTTAAGATACTCTTCAAAGAGGATACCTACAAAGAACTCGACAATGCAGCATCGCTGTTGGAAAAGGGGCTTATAGATGCAGCGAATAGAGCGGGAGTAAAGACGAGATTCTACCGCGCCGGTTCCATGTTCTGCACTTACTTTACCGATAAAGATGTGGTCGACTACAAAACCGCGAAGACATCGGATACGGCAAAATTCTCCCTGTTCTTTTCCGCCATGCTCAGGCGGGGGATCAATCTTGCGCCTTCTCAGTTTGAGGCAGGTTTCATATCCCTTGCTCATACGGGAAAGGATATCGAAAAAACGGTAGAAGCTGCATACGAGTCCTTCAAAGAAATACAATAATCCAACCCATTCTGTGCTACAATTTATCTGTTAAAGGAATGTATTATGGCGGAAAAACCACTTTTCAAACAACTCCTCGAAGCGAGTACCGTCGGGCTTAATCTAGTTATCTCCACCGTCATTGGAGGGTTGATGGGATACGGGCTTGATTATGCGATGGACAGATGGTTCCATGTCCATACGTCCCCCTGGCTTCTCTTTATTTTCACGATATTCGGCATTGTGGCGGGCTTTATGGATCTGATGAAATTAGCAAAAAAATCGGATGATCAATCTAATAAGAAGAATTCATAAACAGGCGTTAATATTCCTCATTATCGCAGCAGCCGTTACCACAATAATGGCATCTCTTACGTCTGTGTCCGACTGGAGGATGCTCCCTCACAGCGTCCTTATCGGCGGTCTGTTAGGATTGGCCAACCTCAAGGGTCTTGCGTGGGGGCTTAAAGATTTTGCGACATTGCACCGACCGAGCGGAAAACTCATTTTTTGGAGTATGGTCAGATTTTCCGTCCTCGCGCTTGTACTTATTGTCTTTGCGATATTCAAACTGATTAATTTTTTCGGCGTCCTCATAGGTTTCACCGTGGTTTTCGCTCTGATCATAAAAGAAGGATTGCGAGCGGTTAAGGAATCTTCGGATAAGACGACAAGCGACGAAGTGATCCGGTAATTTAGACCCTCCGAAGTAAGGAGGCGGGCATGTTTGCAGAAAAAGCTTTACTTGAGCCTCCTTGGTGAGACAGCACTTTTTCACTAATCACTCACGGTTCTCCGTAAACAGCAAATTGCGATTGGTAAAGGTTTTTCTGCAAACATGCTGTCATCCTTTTATGCCATTCTCCTGCTGATTAACGGTTCCAGAATAGCAACAATCCTCCCGTTCTGGAATATACTCACCTTGCCAGTACTTTCGGAAACCACAACCGCAACCGCTCCGGTCCTGCGGGTAACCCCTGCGGCGGCCCTGTGCCTTGAACCGAGCCCTCTGAATCTTTTCATTACGACACTTCCTGCATCAAGATTCCTGCCGGCCGCCTCCACAACACCGTTTGAAGAGATAATGATAGCCCCGTCGAGTTTGGCGAGCTCCTTGATGCTTTCGACAACCTCGGGCAGGGTAATCATTCGCTCCCGCCGGGAATAGCCCTTAAAAGGGTTGAAAACGGCCTGATGAGAGTTCATAAGGACATTTTCCTCGTCACCGACCACAAAGGTCGTGCCCACAGACTTGCCCTCCCTGCCGAGTGCGCCTATATCAAGGGCGATATCGACTACCGCCATTACGATATAAAATGCCCTGTTCTTAATCAACGCCCTGACGTCGAAAGGGAATTCTTCGCTCCACGAAAAGGAAAGGTCATGGATCGTAATCGTATCGAGATGGCTCTTCCCTGAAGGACCGAGGACACACACAACTTTGCTTCCCTCATGAATGACTCCTTGCAGAACACCGTGCAGGAATGCATATTTGATCCTTGAAAACCGCGTCTGATTTCCCGACCAGCTTCGGATAATTTCTAGACCGGAATTTTTTAATTCCGATTCCGTCATCAGAAATGTCTTAGGGATGATAAGAACGATCGTGCCTTCGCCAGCGGAGCCGGACTTTAGAAACCAGCGGTATTGAGAAATTGTGTCGAGAAAGAGGAAAAGCTTCTGACATCCTGTTTCCTTCAATACATTCAGGGCATTGGCAATAATAATATTTCTTTGATCTTTCATGGTCCTGATTTCGTATAATATTCGGAATAATGCGGTAAGGCCAAAATTCTTCCCGTTTTTCTCTTATTTTCATTAAGTATATCATGTGCGACTTTATGAGATAAGACAGCCGACGATGTCATGCAAGGGAGACACAAAATCTCTTTCTTGTTTTTTGAAAATGGGCTATAGTTAAAGATATATTATTGAAAGGAGGCTTTTCATGGAACCTCAGGAATTGTTTAAAGAGGCGCAGTTGCTCTTCCTTGACGGCAAAGACAGGGAAAGCATCGAGGCTTACACGAAAGCCATAGAAGCAGGAGCTGACCCCTATATAGCTCACTTAAGCCGCGGAGTCGCCTATGTAAA
>Ga0187788_10000560_pt1 | contig 10404 bp, 8 predicted proteins | sample 1015_BV01_MP10_2_FD_133008 | JGI IMG/M metagenome (GOLD analysis project Ga0187788, IMG submission 133008) | Tropical peat soil microbial communities from peatlands in Department of Meta, Colombia - 1015_BV01_MP10_20_MG | ecosystem: Environmental > Terrestrial > Soil > Wetlands > Peat | place...
CACGGATCCGCTGCTGGTGTGACCATGATTGCTTCCGCAGGAGCCTCCCTCAATACAGCGATCCTCGTAACTGGGACGCAAAGACTGCGTAGCGCCCGCTAACTCCTTGATCCCACAGGTCGCCCCCTCACCTGGTGGGAAGCGGCGGAGTCATACAGGGAAATGCCGATTGCGATTCCTGAGGTTGGTTGCTGGGGCGCCGAATACAGACCTTCCGGTCGCACACGCACCCGATCCCCGGTGTACATCAAGTCGCGGAGGCGTATGATTGCCCGGTTCTTCACAGTCCCCCAACTCGACGTGTGATAGGAGAGCCATGAGAAAAACCTATGGGTTATTAGCGTGTCTGCTCTTTGCCATTCCGCTGCTTGCGCAGGAGCACTTCACTGAGGGACCGGTCTGGCGAGTCACGGTTGTCCGCGTCAAGCCAGCGCAGATGGATGCTTACCTCACCACCCTGCGGCAGACTACCAAGCCTTTGCTCGACGAGGAGAAACGCCAGGGACTGATCGTGGACTACAAGGTCTTCCTCAAGGAAACTCAGGCCAGCCCGGCGGATTGGGACGTGGCCCTGGCCGTGGAATACAAAAATCATGCAGCCATGGACGGTTTGACCGCCAAGGGCGAGGCAATTCGCGACAAGATCCTGGGAGGCAAGCAACCGGCGCAGCAGGTTGCCGAAAAGCGCGTGGAGATGCGCGAAGTCATCAGCTCAGAGCTGCTGCAGGAGATCACCCTGAAGTAGCCGTTCTCCTGACACTGATGGCCCCGTGCCCGGCGGGCGATCGGGGCCTCTTCCATTTTCCGGACCGCCCCGTAACCTTTCGTTTGTCTGGCAGTTCTACCTCATAGAGACAGGATGATGGCGGTGGGCAAATCTGTACCCCGGATCTCCCGCAGAGAGGCTGAAGAGCGCCTCCTGGTGGAGGCTGCGCAGAAGGATCCGACCCACTTCGCCGAACTCTATGAAGATAACTTCGCGCGCGTTTATGCCTTTATCCGGCGGCGCGTCCGCGATCGGGATATCGCCGAGGACCTTACGGCCGACGTCTTCCATAAAGCCCTCGCCCACCTTCCCAAGTTTGATTGGCGCGGCATCCCTTTCTCCGCGTGGCTGTTGAGGATCGCCGCCAACCTGGTTGTCGATGAATGGAAGCGCTCCAGCCGGGAACTTGTGCAGGATCCTCCGGAGGACTCGGTCAGCGAAATGGACGTTGCCGAAATCGAAAACCGCGCTCGGCTGTTTCGCCTGGTCGAGCACCTGCCTTCTGATCAGGGGCGGGTGATCGCAATGCGCTTCAGCGAGCAAAAGAGTATCCGCGACATCGCCCAGGAGCTTGGCCGCAGCGAGGGCGCGGTCAAGCAGCTCCAGTTCCGCGGCCTGAAGACGTTGCGGGCCCAATGGGGTGGCGAGCATGGCTAAGCGACCCTTGTTCGAACAACTCGATAAGGCGGTCGAGGTCATTCTCGCCGACCCAACCTCCGTCCTTCCGCGCATGGATGCGCGGTTGGTCCCCTTAGCGCGCGTGGCCGTGGAGCTGCGCGATCTTCCGCGCGCCTCGTTCAAAACTCGGCTCAAAACCGATCTTCAAAGGAGAGTAGAAATGAGCGTAACCCAGGCGCCTGCCATAGCAACCTCCGGCCCCAAGCCGGCAGTCAGCCCGATTCGAGCAGGCTTCCATAGCGTCACCCCCTACCTTGTGGTGCGCGGGGCCGCGCCACTGCTGGATTTCCTGAAACAGGCCTTCGGGGCCCAGGAGTTGCTGCGCGTACCCAGGCCCGATGGAACCATCATGCATGCCGAGGTGCGGATCGGCGACTCGATGCTGGAGTTGGCCGACGGCAATCCGCAGTATCCAACCCAGACCGTCGCCCTCCACCTGTACGTAGAGGACGTGGACGCGGTCTACCAGCGCGCTCTCCAGGCAGGCGCGGTCTCGTCCTACGTGCCCACCAATCAGGACTATCGCGATCGCGAGGCTGGGGTGAAGGATCCCTCGGGAAACTCCTGGTACATCGCCACCCACCAGGGCGCTCGCTTCCTTCCCGAAGGGTTGCGCAGCATCACGCCTTACTTGCATCCTCGCGGCGCAGCGGCGGTCGTTGAATTCCTGAAGCAGGCCTTCGGGGCGGAGGAGGTAGCTCGCCACCAGAGCCCGGAGGGCATTATTCATCACGCCAAGATCAGGATCGGAGACTCGATCGTGGAAATGGGAGAGGCGCATGGCGAATACCAGCCACAACCCGCCACCCTGCACATGTACGTGGAGGACTGCGACGCACTGTACGAACGAGCCTTGCGCGCGGGCGCCACATCCTTGAGTGCACCCGCCGATCAGTCCTACGGCGACCGCAGTGCCGGGGTCGTGGACCCCTCCGGCAATCGCTGGTTCATCGCTACCCACATCAAGGACGTGCAGTTTTAGCCAGACAAGAAAAACCCGGCCGAAAATCGGCCGGGCGAAAGAAGCGCGGGTCGCGAGATGACGGGGAACGCCCCGTCATCTCCAGCCGCTAAGGCACAAGTTTCACCGCCTGCACGGCGTCGATCAGTCCCATTCCGTCATAAATGCGGTATCCCGTACCCAGAGCATTGTTGAAGACGGAGAACAGGATCTTGGCCTTGGTCTTGGCCACATGGTCGGCGACGGTGGACACAACGGTAGCTCCTGCCACTTCGTCTGCGGAGCTTCCTCCCGCCTCGATCACCTTGCCATTAACGTCCGTGAAATCGCGATCCACCCCGAAGGAAAGCGAATTCCCGGAGGTGAATCCCTTGAAATTGATGGTGGCGGTAGGAGATCCCTGATGCGCCAACGAGGAGGAAATGCTCGGTCCGGTGGTTCCCCCCAGCGTTATGGGGAATTCCTTGACGTCAAAAACCAGGCCGGTCGCCGTTAGGTCGATCGTAATGCTGTCCAACGTGTCATTGGGGTTAGTGGAGTTGAAGTTGACGGTGAAGAAGTTCTTGCTCCTTCCCGAGCTGCCCAGCTGCTGGCCGCTGGCTGTGATCAGCACCGTTGCTCCGCCCTTCGCACTCACCGCCTGACTGAAGAACAGATCCACGTCGCGGCGCGGGGCTGATGCCTTCAGCGCTTTGGCGATCTTCTGCGGAGAGAGGGATCCCGGGCCGCCGGCCTTCTCGATCATCAGCGCGGCTACTGCCGCCGCATGTGGAGCCGCTGCGCTGGTGCCAAAGAAGTTGGGGAAGCCGTCGGGAATGCCAAATAGGGCCTCATAATCCTGCCCTGGACCAAACAGCTCGGGTTCGGGGAAGAACGAGGTGTTCCCACCATCGGGAGACGCGATATCCGGCTTCTGGCGGGTCTCCGCCACCCCCAGTCGGTTCCCATTCGAATCGAACGCGATGGTCACCGGACCGGGCGAGCTGAACCCCTCGTACAGGTAACGATAGTTGGGAACGGTGAAGAATGCGGGATCGACGTTGTACTCCACCGCCGCCACGCTGTTGGCGCCCTTGGCAGCGGTGTGGCCAAAGATGATTGGCGTTTGCGGAGTAATCAGCCCGCTCAAATCGGTCAGCACGCCCTGAAACTCGATGTACTTCACGCGCTTGGCCAGGTGCGTACCGGCATCCTTGCGGGCGATGACCATCTGCACCACGCCGACATTGGCGTCACAGGAATGGTCCGGATCGTTTGGCTTCGAAGCAGTACACAACTGGAAGAGTTCGATGGGCTCGTTGGTGGAGAAGTTGTCGTCATCTGCTGTGAACTCGGAAATCAAGTCTCCGTTGGCGTCGAAGAACAGAATCGCCAGGTCCGTGGAGATTCCCGACGGCTGTTGATCAAAGGGATCGTCCCATTGCACAGAGAAGATTGGTCCCGGCCCGAGAAAGAGGGGCTGCGAGACGGAAACACCCGACCCCGGGTCGAAGTTGTGAAACCCACCGCTGGTGTCGATGCCGGCGGGAATCTGGCTCAGGTCCACGGTCTGGTCGGTCAAGGCCCGCGCCTGAGCATCGTCGATGAAGCGCAGGTTGGAGGAGTATCCCGATTGCGCCTGATTGCCGGCGGAGGAGAAGTACGCAGCGCCCAACCCGGTGGCGGTGTCCACGGCTTGAGCAATGATCCCGTCGGAGAAGTATGGCTCGTTGAAATATTCGACGTCATCGGCGATCACGTCGGCGGCGCAACCCGGGTCGGCGCGCAGATTCACGATGTTGTTGGCGAAGTCCACATCGCTGACAAACGCCGTGGCAAAACAAAGCGCGGCCCCGGGAGCCACATCGTGCACGATCTGCGCCATGCCGCGGCCTTCGTCGGTTTGTGGACCAAAGGTGGTGGGATCCAGCTCGATCAGGAATTTCAGGCCTTCTCCCCCGGGAATGATCGAGATCGCAGGCAGGTCGCCGTTCTGCACATCGACTGCCGCCGTGTCGGCCACACCAAATAGCTGCCCCGTGTTGAAGCTATCAGACAACAGGCCCACAGTCACACCCGAACCCAGGGTGCCATGGGCGTTCACAATATCGCCCCGCAGCAAGGCGGCGCCTTGCGAAGTGGTAAGGCCAACTTGGGCCTTCGGGCTGTGAGCCAGTGCCATCGACGAAACTCCGTGACCTCTGGCTGCACTTGTCACCGAACCCAGCGGCACATAGGCGGACAGCACACCCCTGCGGTAACTGGTATTGCTGGCTACGACCGAGGCGCCCATGCTCTCAAGCGACGCCTTAACATCTTTCATAGCCATGCTGCCGTCCAGGTGAACATTCACAAGCACCCGGTTCTGACGATCGGAGCGCACGCGAAACACCCCGGTGGCGGTCCTGTCGTGCTGTCCGCGGATGGTTCCCTCCGGAGCGCGCAGGTTGACCCCGGAGTGGCCCTCGGCGATGGCCGCCTGATGCTGTGCCACCAGCTCTCGCAGACCGCGGCTCAGGTTTCTGGGCGCCGACTGGCTGGATTGCGCGAACAGCCCCGGTACCAGCATGGCCGCGATGGCGAACAGCATCCCGAGCTTCGTCTCGGATCGGCTCGGTTTAAACCTCAGCGATGCCTTCATCATGGGAATACACATTCCATTCTGATCTGTTGAGATCGAAAGCCGTTGAAAAAGTTGGACTGGCGCGGGAAATGGGGGCTGAGCATACATACTTGCCGTCGTTCTGACAATGCTCCAAATGCTTAACCCGAGTGTGTAGGGCATAGGGGTAGGCCTGCTCATCGCGTACAGCTGCCGTTCGCGGGGACGAAATTCCCGTTGACTGGGATGAGCGGCGGCCGTAGCCCACGGCAGTCAGACTGCGGCGCCTGTCACGATCGTCTGCCTGCGTGGGAGGGCGCGAGAGTATGCTGCCGGTACTCCTGATTTGTCACTGTCTTGTAAAAAGATTGTCACTTTCAGTCTGAGCAGGAGCGAGCAGGACGAGTGCTCAGAAGGGCCGGAGAATCGCGGTAAAGGCGGCAGTGTGAGATTCTGCGCGAACTCAAAAGTCGAGCTCGATCATGCTCTCAAAAAGGTTAGTGATGCCTGGTGAGGTTCTTGAAGAGGGTTGGCCAGTATTCCTTCATCAGGTTGGCTCCCGCCTGCGTGGCCAGAAAGATTCCATACCGCTCAAAGGTTCGTCCCACGGTGCGCTCGTTCTCGGGCAGGTAGGTATTGGCAAGGCCGGAGGCGGCCATCGGTCCCAGCAGTCCGCGCCAGTTGACGGCACTTCCACCGCTGTCGGTGCGAGTCACCACCACACGATAAAGGGCGTACTTGAAACTCTGGCCGAAGCTTCCGTTTCCCATCACGAAGAAGCGAGGATCCTGGTGCAGAACGGAGCTGATGATGAAAGTTCCGAAAAACTGGTTGGAGGAATTGAACGCCAGTCCCGACCCAAAGCGCTTGAAGTACCCGTCGGCGCCTTGCCCGTAGCCGCTCGGCGTATTGGTAGCCTGCGCAATACCCGCACCCAGTGCCGATCCCGCGAAGGCTGCCCCCGAAGTGCTGTTCCTCAGGAATAACCCGAACTTCTGCTTGTTGCTCAGCGGCTTGTTGCTGGTTGCCAGATCGGGAAAGAACATCGACTGCTTCGTCAGGAATTGGAATTCCTTGGGCAGCGGCAGAGGGGCATTCTTTGTGGCTGATGGCGCCGGCGGGTCTGAGGCACGGGTAGCATTCTCTTGGGCCGTCAAAGCGCTGCTTCCCAGCAGTGCCGCAACCGCTATCAGCAGACGCGCAACCTTCATGTGCATGCCCTCCATGGTGAGTACCTTCGGGCGGCGTTGCGTCGCCTGATCACACCCGATGCCAACCCGCATGAAAATGGTGTGTAGAGGAGAAACCGGAGAGACCAAAGCTACCAACTCGGGACGCTTTCCCGCTGCCGCTACACCCTGCCGCTCGGTTGGGAGGTGCAAGCCTACCACAGAGCGGCAGATCGCGGCAAAAGTACATCTCAACAACGTCAGCCCAGCCGTGCCGCTCGCGAGTTGGGCAAGCGGAAGGCGGTTAACACCGCCAGCAGGCGGGATCGAGTGAGTGGTTTGTGCAGGAAGCAACTGGCGCCGGCCGCAAAGGCGCGGGACAGGGCGCCGCGCTCATCGCTTCCGGTGACTATCACGATGTGGGCTCGCGCATTGGTCGTGGACTGGCGTGCAAGCTTGGCCAGATAGTATGCATCCGGGCCAGGCAACAGAAGATCGATGAGGATAAGGTCAAATTCACCCGCCTGGATTTCCTTGGCGGCTGCCCATCCTTCCGCAGCTTGCACGCACTGAAATCCCTCACCCTGCAAACACTCGCGCAGGAATTCCATCGCGCCCTGATCGTCCTCGACGAGCAGAGCCCGCGCCGGAACCTCAGCACGCGCCGGTTGCTTGCGCAGCCGCTCGTACCTGCCGTACCTGACGTTGGACCAGACCTCGCTGGTCATAGATTCGAGCAACGCGAAGCCATAGCGCGTGCCGCGGCGGTTGGCTACCACCGCCGGAGCCCGGCGCCTAGTGGTGGCGCCTTCCCCGTCGTAGTACTCCAGGCTCACCCTCTCACTGATGTCCAGATCGGCGCTGATGACGATCGCGCCCACACCCCCATCGCTGACGTCACGGCAGAGCGCGCGGTAACGATAGCCGCTCGCCGTGATGACGATCATGCTTTCGCGCGTCTTCCGCCTGGGGAACTTACGTCGGTCGCGTCGCGCCACCGGCATTTCGCAGTGGACCTCTCGGGTGGTCAATTATCAAGCATCACGGGGCCCAAAGCCTGTCACTCCAATTTTTTTCTTCCTCGCATGGCCGAATGGGAAATCAGCCGTCTGGTGAATCCCTGTTTCTGTCACAGGCGAAACCGCGGTCCGCAGTAGAGGCTGGCGGGCGGGTCTCCGGCGCAGGGTAGCACACTCCCGCGCGGGGCTGGGGGACGCCCTGAATAGGGAACGTAACTCGCTTTGCTTCTTGCTCATCATTTTTGGTTAGGTCCGGTCCCCTTGCCGCCTGCCGGGCTCTCCCCTCGACTCCCTCGCCCTGAAAAAGCCGCCAGATCCGGGCGAAGCCGGGCTCCGCCGGGAATCTCCCCTCCGATACGTCTCTCGCGTGCTAGCAAGCGGCGGGCTTAGGATTCGCCCTGCTTGGTGAGAGGTTGTTTGACGAAGACCACCTTCTGGTCGATGGCCTGTTCCCCGCTGTCGATGTGCCTCTGGATCGTCAGTTCTTTGCCGTCGCCGGAGAGCGTCCAGCGGCTGGTCCATTTGACCGCCTGCTGCTGCTTCAAGCCCCGGGGCTTGACTCGCGATTCATTCACCAGGGTACGCCCGCTCCAGAACGTGCGCGTCAGGGTCTCGGCTTCCTCATTGGAATCCGTCACCCGCTCCTCGCCGTCGGCCGTCAACTCCGTCCGGGTGCGGTGCCCGTCCTGTATGTAATCGAATTCCAGCTTCGCGCCGATGTGCCGGATTACGTATTGCGCCGACAAGGGCGCAGTCACCGGCCCGAACGAACTCTTGTCCGGATCGAGGGCCCAGATCCCGGAGAAATTAGGCTTGCCACTATCTTGGGCGATGCCCGGCAGCCCGCCCGCCAGCAGAAAACAGAGCACCGTCGCCAGTGAGCGGACAATAGAACGCGGAGGAGTGCGGAAATGTTGCACTGCTCTGAACATGAACTATTTATCGTACTGTATTTTGCCCTGTTTGCGCATCCGGCCACATACCACATCTGCTGCGCAGGGATGCTTCAGGACCACGGTTTCAGGCATGCGCCACTGGGGCAGGATCAGCCATGGCGTCCAGCAGCCGCGCGAGAGCCCTTACCTTTAACCGACAGCAGGCTGAGGATTTCTTGCAGTTGCTGGCGCACCCGCTTGAGACCATCCTTCTTCACCGCATTGTGAAACGGCAGAGCCGATTGTGACTTTGTCGGACGCGTCTCGGCTTTCAGCAGATGCCGCGCTCCGGCGATGGTGTAGCCGTCCTCATAGAGCAGCTTGCGAATTCGCACAACGAATTCGACGTCCCGCCGCCGATACATGCGCTGGCCGGTGCTGCCCTTGGCGGGCTTCAGCTGAGGAAACTCTGTCTCCCAGAACCGCAGCACGTAGGGCGGCAGATGGCACAGACGGCCGACTTCACCGATGCGAAAGTAAAGCTTGTCCGGAATCTCGATATCTTCACTCTTTTTCTTTGGGCCGGATTTCCGGGCAGGACTCATGAAGACACCCTTCTGACGAAGCTTAGGCGCGTCGCAGGCAGCAGGCCCGTTTCAACTCCCTAATCGTACCCGCGTTTCTAGCACGGAGCTACTCGAAAGAACAACTTCAAAGCAGAAAATGTGGAACCAGAAAAAGCTTCCGCCCGGTGCCGGCGATTGCTGGCCGCTGCACGGGCAGGAAAAAGGGCCCCCAGATCGGAGGCCCAACCCTTTTCCAATTTTCGGATGACCCTGTACAAGCGGGTTTCCGCTACTTCTTTTTCTTTGTGGCCTTTTTCGCTTTCTTCTTTGTAGCCATGGTCTAAGCCTCCGTTTTTGTCCCTGACACGCGGTGCGCATGTGAAGGGAATTTTCGTGTTTCTCCCGTCTAGGGCCCGGAAAAGCTGTACCCTCGCCCCATTACTTGGAGCGAAGCCTACACTAACGCAAGATATTGCGGTGTACGAATTGAGCTTGTCAAGAAGAATGTATTGTCAAGGCTGGCGCTTTCTGCTAGCAGCGTGATCTGTCAACGCGCGGCGGAGCCTGAGCATACAATCTGGAAGCCATGGCGGCGCGCGATCCCATCGAGCTGGAGATTTTCAAGAGCCTCTTCCATTCCATCGCCGAAGAAATGGGCGCGGCGTTGCGCCGCACCGCGTTTTCACCCAACATCAAGGAGCGCCGCGACTATTCCTGCGCCGTGTTCGATGCCCAGGGCCAGGTGATCGCGATGGGCGACCACATGCCTGTGCATCTGGGCTCAATGCCGATGTCAGTGCGCAGCGCGATTGAGCAACTGGAGCTGGCGCCCGGAGACGTCGCCATGCTCAACGATCCCTTCTGCGGCGGCACCCACCTGCCCGACATCACGCTCGTAGCTCCCGTCTTCATCCGAGGCAGAAAGGGCGATCAGGATTCCCCAACACTTGGGCCAGCCGCGGCTCGATCCCGGCGCGCGCTGCGCGACCGAGCTGCGAAGCCGGATTTCTATGTCGCCTCCCGCGCGCACCACGCCGACGTTGGCGGCGCCTATGCCGGTTCGATGGGCATCTGCCGCGAGGTGTACCAGGAAGGCTTTCGCATTCCCCCAGTGAAGCTGATGCGAGGCGGCGCCATCGACCGCGATGTCTTGTCCCTGCTGCTGGCCAATGTGCGGACGCCGGCCGAGCGCGAGGGTGATTTAGGTGCGCAGATCGCCTCCTGCCACACCGGCCGGGTCAGGCTTCACGAAATCTGCGCGCGCTATGGATTACAGCGGGTTCACCGCGCTGCCGGTGAGCTGCTGACCTATTCGGCAGAAATCATGCGAGCCTTCCTCAGCCAGGTCCCCGCCGGCACCTACGCTGCCGAGGACTTTCTCGATGACGACGGCGTGAGCGATCAGCCGGTGCGAATTCGGGCGGCCATCGCCTTCGAAGCTTCCTCCTCGAAGCGCCGCCCGCGTTCTTCAGCAGACCAACAGCACAAGATGGTCACCGTTGATTTCCGGGAAACCGATTCCCAGGTCGCAGGCAGCATTAACGCTGTCGAAGCCATCGCCTATTCTGCCTGCTTCTATGTATTCCGCTGCTTGCTGGCGGAAGATGTCCCGGCGACCGCCGGGCTCATGCATCCGATTCGCGTGATTGCTCCCGGCGGAACGGTCATCAACGCCGCTCCGCCTGCGGCTGTTGCCGGCGGCAATGTAGAAACCTCGCAGCGGATCGTGGACGTTCTGTTGCGCGCGCTGGCCCAGGCCCTTCCCCAGAACATCCCCGCGGCTGCCTCG
>Ga0187788_10000561_pt1 | contig 10390 bp, 12 predicted proteins | sample 1015_BV01_MP10_2_FD_133008 | JGI IMG/M metagenome (GOLD analysis project Ga0187788, IMG submission 133008) | Tropical peat soil microbial communities from peatlands in Department of Meta, Colombia - 1015_BV01_MP10_20_MG | ecosystem: Environmental > Terrestrial > Soil > Wetlands > Peat | place...
ACCACCCTATAGAGTTCGCAAAGAAGGCACTGCGCCAGGCCAAATTTTATGGGTGGGGCATAATGGTTGGTGACCAAAACCCCCATCACTCGACACCGGACAACAAGTTTAACCCCATGCAGCAGGTGTCCTATCTCATGATAATGGTGGCCCTTATTCCGGTACAGATTGTAACCGGCCTATTCCTCTGGGATCCCCATCTCTTCGGTCCGTTCGTCAATCTCATCGGAGGCGTACAGATCGCCGACATGATCCATGTGCTTCTCTGGATATTCTTCAGCGCCTTCATAATCGTCCATTTCTATCTGGCCACGTTAGGCCATACCCCGATGGCACACATCGTCGCCATGTTCTCCGGTTATGAAGAAGAGCACGAAGAACACGGCCATGGCGAAGAGCACAGCCACACCCACTAAGTAATAATTTGATAAAAAAACGGGTTCAAGTTTTAAACTTGAACCCGTAGACAACCCGCTAGACAGAGGCTACTTCTTCTCTTCCGGCTTTTTAGGTTCGTCTTTCTTCTCTGCAGGCGCAGCCGCCGGAGGAGAGATAGAAATAGTCTTCGCCATATTCTTCCCTTCGCTCGGCTCAAATGTGAGGACTACCCTATCGCCGACCTTCAGATCCGCAAAGGTTTTCATATCTTTGCCAGATTTCACAACGGTTTTTTCATCGGCGGTAGCGGTGACGGAGCCTCTCATACCCTTTACGGTGAGTGTTTTTGCTTTTTGATCGATGGCTTTAATTTCTCCTTCGGTGTCCTTTACTGCCGACTCCATCGCTCTTGTCATGCCCATGCGCGCGAACGTCGGGCCCGCAAAACTAAGAACAAAGAGGATCGAGACAACAACCGCAATTGCTCTCTTCAATAAAATCACCTCCTTTCAGTATCAGTATAGGATGCGATCAGAGTATCAATCCACAAAGGATCTCTAAACAATAACCGTGCCAACGCTATCTCATGGTTTCCCTTAACTAATTATAATAAACTATTCCCCATCTTAGAAAACAGATGACTTTTTTCAGGAAGTATTATCACTTCAACTCACGTGGCTAAAGATTGGGTCTCGGTAGATAGACAGGAAAATATCCTCCTGTATATGCCTCACTGTCACGGTTCTCGAAAGCTCGGTGACGGCTAAGCAAAGTATCTCTTCGGGTTTCACATAAAACAATTCCACATTTTGCTGTGGCACGTAGTATGTCAAAAAATTTGCATGAAGGGATTCATTGCATAAGCAGTAAAGTTTTCTTAATACATTCTCCATGGACTCCTGTATCCCGGCTATCCTGAGATTAAACACCCCACAAACAAAAATAATATCGAAACTTCGTGCGATCTCTGCCTCTTCTATGTCCATGGTAATGAACTCCGACTCAGGGTATTTCCTTTTAGCCAATCCGATCAGGTTCTCATTGATATCGATGCCGCAGTATTTCAGAGAAATACCTTTTTCTTTTATGAACCCGTAAAAATCACCCTTGCCGCAGCCGAAATCGAGGATTCTCTTTCCTGCAAAATCCCCGGCTAACCGCAGCAAGGTTTCATATCTGCGGATTTGGCCGCCCGGGCTCCACCTCACGGCCTGAGGAGAATCTCCAAAATCTTTTAGGTGTCTGCTATAGAAGGACAAGAGTTCTTTTTTCCCGAGAGGATCCATTTATACTATCCTATCATGGATAAAGCTACATGTTATATGTTAAATTTAGCGTAAAAAGGAGATCAATGGAAGAACAGAAAAAAAAGGTGAGGCTTTATACCCTGAGCACCTGCCCTGAATGCAAAAAGCTGAAGAAGTTCCTGAATGAGAACAATATAAAGTACGAATTGATAGAAGTGGATCTCCTCGAAAGCGGAGAACAGTGGGTGACTTCGAAAGAACTTAGGAGACGTAATCCGGAAGCCACTTATCCCACCCTCGTGATAGAAGAAGTGATATTGGGTCTCGACGAAAAAGCTATTAGAGAGGCGCTGAATATATAAAATGAACCCTGAGAGGCTGTACGATATCCTGAGCAAATATGCCGTTTCGCAGGGTATCATGCTCAATAAGGACAAGGAATATGTCTTAGAGATACTGGAAGGGCTGCTCGCGAACGAGGTCCGTTACGGTTATCGATCATGTCCCTGCCGGCTCGCTACAGGAATAAAGGAAAGGGATGAAGACATAATATGCCCGTGCGCGTATAGGGATCCTGACATAAAGGAATATGGAAGTTGTTATTGCAAACTTTATGTCTCAAGATATTGGAACGAAGAGAATATCAAGCATGTGAGAGTGCCTGAACGGCGATCTAAATGAGATTGAAAAAGGGGGCTGAATCCTGTTATGTTTGGTGATTTAGCATCATTAAATGATCTGAGATTGGCTCAGGAGAGAACTCGGGATCAATGGTCACTGACACTTTAAAGGCTGTGAATGAGGTATATAATGAGAAAAATTCCGATGGAAAAGACAGACAATGTAAGCAGGATATCAAGTATCAACGACGGCTGATAAGTATCCTGATCGATCTGGCATTCGACCTTCTTGTACCGTATAAAAGACAGAACTCCCATCAGGGCGCCAAGAGCTATCAGAACCACTCCCAGGGCTGATGAGTACCCGGGGCTCGGGGCATGTCCGAAAGCACCTCTCTGACCGGCCTCCTGACTTATGAAATAAGAAAATTGTTTAATGAAGAAACCGAACTTCTCAACAACAAAACCGAATGCCATGATGCCGATGCTCGTTCTGATCCAGGCGAGGAAAGTCCTCTCGTTTGCCATATGGACGCGGCGGTTACGGACCCTTGCAACACGTCTATCCTCCGAGACGCTCGGGGCACACTTACTTAAATACTGACCTATTCTAAAAAATACTCCCATTTATGTATATAGTTTAGCAGCCTCCCTCTTGTCAATCAATCTCATATAAGGTTATAATTTCGGGCGATTCACCTTTAGCGAGATTCTTTCGGAGGGTTAAAACTGCATGAACGAGGATACAACGAGTGGTTTTTCTTTTTTGCTCGAGATCGGAACGGAAGACTTGCCGGCCAGGTTTATCCTTCCTGCCATACAACAATTGAAAGAAAACACCCAGAAGATATTGGCTGAAAATCATATAACATTCTCGGAGATCAGGACATACAGCACTCCAAGGAGACTCGCAACGATCGTAGAAGGGATGCCCCTTGCGCAGGAAGACAGGACAAAAGAAGTGTTTGGCCCTTCCAAAAAAGTTGCCTTTGACGAAAACGGCAGTCCAACAAAGGCGGCGATAGGTTTTGCCCATGGGCAGGGCGTAAGCGTGGAAAAACTCACGATCAGGAACAAGGGCAAGGGAGAATATGTTGTAGCAATCTTGGAGGAGAAGGGCGTTCAGGTGAAAAAAATACTGCCTGAGATATCAAAAAAAATCGTCCTTTCGATACACCTACCTAAATCGATGAGGTGGGGCAACAATTCGATCAGGTTTGTCAGGCCGATACGCTGGTTAATGGCACTTTTTGATAGTGAAGCGGTAGAGTTCGAGATAGACGGGATAAGAAGCAGTAACCTTACAAGAGGACACCGGTTCTTATCACCAGTCACTTTCCAATTGAAGGAAATATCGGACTATAAGGTCTTGCTCGCGAGTAAATGTGTGATGGCCGACCATGAGGAAAGGAAAAAGATGATCCATGGCAAGATGGAAACTCTGCTTTCCACTATCGGAGGAAAACCCGTCGATGATCCAGAACTTCTTGATACTGTCGTGAATCTCGTGGAGTATCCGGTTCCGGTACTCGCGACTTTTCCCGAGGAATATCTCAAGCTTCCGAAAGAGTTGCTCATAACCGTAATGAAAGGCCATCAAAAATATTTTGCCGTTGAAGATAGAAACGGCAGAATCACGAACCACTTTGTTGTGATCAGTAATACCAGTGAAGAAAATTCAGCCACCGTAAGAGTCGGCGCCGAAAGGGTTATTAAAGCCCGGTTTGAGGATGCGAGGTTTTATTTCGAGGAGGATGGAAAAAAGAGGCTTTCCGAGAGGATAGAGGAACTTAGAAAGGTAACCTTCCAGGAAAGTCTGGGGAGCCTGCATGAAAAGATGAAACGTATGGTAACCATCTCGGAATATCTCGGCGACAAACTCATGCCTCAGGCAAAAGACGGGATCGTCCGTGCCGCACGACTTGCAAAGACGGATCTCCTAACGGGCGTCGTCAGAGAATTTCCCGAACTCCAGGGGATCATGGGAAAATATTATGCACTCCTCGACGGGGAAGAGATGGATGTTGCAGAGGCCCTGGAAGAGCAGTATCTGCCGACACATTCCGGCGGAAGGCTCCCGCGAACGGACACGGGATCGCTTCTCGGCATAGTGGACAAGATAGACAACATAGCCTCTTTTTTCTCCATAGGTTTGACACCGACAGGCTCCGAAGACCCATTTGCACACAGGCGGCAGGCCCTCGGAATTATAGCGATAATCCTAGACAAGGGTTATTATCTACCCCTGAAAGGACTTGTGGATAAGGCATTAGAAGCTATTCCGAATATAAAAGACCGGGGCGAAACGTGCAGCAAGATTTCCCGATTTTTTGAAAACAGGCTGGAGACCGTATTTGCGGATCTCGGTTACGACGCAGATATGATACAGTCTATCATCTCCTTTTCAATGAATGTTGAATTAGGGGAGATTAAGAAACGGATTGAAACGATCAAAAAATTCAAAAAAGATAGCAATTTCAATGACTTCCTTATTGCCGTAAAGCGCATCAACAATATCATCCCCAAAACAGCAGTCCCTGAACTAGATATGGAACTTCTGCTGGAAGACGCCGAGAGACAGCTCAAGGATAGGCTCGATGCCGTCAGATCCGATTTTGCCGTGCTTCTTCGTGACGGAAAACATTCTGATTTGATAAGCCTTTTAATGACCCTCACGGAACCTATCAATACCTTTTTCGACCGCGTTTTAGTGATGGATAAGAGGGAAGAGGTAAAATTGAACAGACTCTCCTTGCTCAATGAGATATGGAAAACCGTCTCCGGCGTTGCTGATTTCTCCAAACTTTCTGCCGGCCAGGAAAAGTAAGTATACCCCCGCATTCTTTGATCGAATAATCGGTTAAAATTTAAAAATGTCCAACATTGAAAGATTTACCGCCCTGCAATACAGAAATTTCCGGCTCTTCTGGTTGGGACAGCTCATTTCTCTGTCCGGTACATGGATGCAATCCGTCGCACAGGGATGGCTTGTTTATAGCCTGACAAAATCGCCTTTTTATCTCGGTCTCGTTGCCGCTTCAGGATCGCTCCCGATACTTTTATTCACTTTTGCGGGAGGCATTGCGGCCGACAGATTCAGGAAAAGGAATCTGCTTTTAATGACCCAGGCTTTATCGATTTTGCCCGCCCTCCTTCTCGGCATTCTGACGGATACAAAATTGATAGCCGTCTGGCAGGTGGCTTTACTTGCGGCGATCCTCGGAACCGTCAATGCCTTTGACATACCCGCCAGACAGTCATTTATCGTAGAACTCGTAAGCAAAAAATATCTCACAAATGCCATCGCATTGAATTCTGCCTCGTTTCATGGAGCCCGAATGATAGGGCCCGTTATAGCGGGAATGACCATTGCCTACCTTGGGCTCCCCGCGTGTTTTTATCTGAACGCGGCAAGCTTTATCGCAGTGATAATCGCCCTTTCAAAGATTGATATCAAGGGTGATATATATGAAAGTTCAAAAGGTTTCATCCACGATTTTAAGGAGGGGATAGAGTATATCAAAAGTGACGCGGAGATATACAGAACCATTATCCTTATTTTTGTGTTCAGTCTTTTGGGCATGCCTTTTATAACGCTGCTTCCCATCTTCGCCGGAGAAATATTCAGAACGGGTCCGCAAGGTTTCGGTTTCCTTGTCGGCGCAACTGGAGCCGGAGCGCTATCGGCGGCCTTGCTAATAGCTTTCAGGGAAGATATAAAAGAAAAGAGCAGATTTATGGCACTGTCTTCCCTCTTTTTTTCTTTTACCCTCCTCGCCTTTTCGGCATCGCATATCCTGTATCTTTCTCTCTTCCTGTTGACATGCATCGGCTGGAGCCTCGTAAGTTTTCTCGCGACGGCAAATAGTTTTATACAACTCTCCGTGCCCGACAACCTGAGGGGAAGGGCGATGAGTGTCTATACCTTTGTATTTTTGGGCACCGCGCCGATAGGCAATTCCCTCATAGGCATACTGGCTGATTATTTCGGAACTACCCGGGCCATAAGCATTGCATCCTTTTTTTGCATTGTCGCCTCAATTGTCTTTTCGATGAAAATATTTAAAGGTCGGTGGTATAGTAAATCGTTGTGAGGGTACTCGCTATAGAAACATCGACAATGTTGGGAGGAATAGCTCTCCTCGATGATTCTTCCGGTTTGATCGCAGAAGTGAGGCTCAATGTCAAATCTACACACTCGGAGAGGCTGATGCCAGAGATAGACCATGTGATGAAACAGTCAGGGCTGGAATTATCCGATATCGATGTCTTTTCCGTATCTACAGGCCCTGGCTCTTTTACGGGTTTAAGGATCGGCCTGAGCACGGTGAAGGGATTTTCCTTTGCTACCGGGAAACCGATTGTTGCGGTCCCAACCCTTGAGGCACTTGCCTGGAATCTCGCCTTTTGCAGATATCCGGTTTGTACCATGCTTGACGCAAGAAAAAACGAGGTGTATGCAGCGTTGTTTTTGTGGGAAGGAAAAGGTTTTGTGAGATTAATCGGCGAGATGTCGGTGAAAGTGGACACGCTGATAGAAGAGATTCAGAGAATAGTTGGCAGCGGCAAGGGTGAGGGGAAAATATCGGACGACAAAATTCTTTTTATCGGCGAAGGCGCGCTTCTCTATAAGCAAAAAATAGTTGAGGCCGCGAATGAGAAGGCGATATTCCCGTCCCTTGAAAAAATGATCCCTTCGCCCGCAAACATAGCGTCTATAGGGGTGCAAAAGGCTTTAAGGGGAGAATTGTCAGATCCTACAAGTCTCGTCCCATTCTATATAAGGAGATCGGAAGCTGAGCTTAAACGGAAGATCTGAGATCGCAATTCGAGAAATGCGGGAGCGTGACATCCCGGCTGTCCTGAAGATTGAACGAACATCTTTTTCCACGCCTTGGTCCGAGGAAGCTTTTCATCAGGAAATTCGCAAGCCCTATGCCTTATCGAAAGTAGCAGTGTTGGAGGACAGTATCATTGGCTATATATGTATAAATATCATATTCGATGACTGTCATATCTTGAATCTCGCTGTTCACCCTGATTTTAGAAAACGGGGTATCGCAACGGCACTCATGAAGGAGATTTTAAATGAATCGGGGGAGAAGAGATGCAGGTTCTTTTACCTTGAGGTGAGGGCCTCAAACACCGGCGCAAAGACGTTCTATGAACGCCTAGGCTTTAACATTGCAGGAGTCAGAAAGAATTATTATGTCTCTCCAGACGAAGACGCGCTGCTGATGGTGCTCAGGGTATAGCCGTCACCACACTCCCTTAATCTCCGTCCCGCACTTCAGACATTTTCCGTTCATCATCTTGATTTCGCCGATGCGGAACCCGAATCGTCTGATCAGCAATTCCTTGCAATTATGGCAATAGGTGTTCTCCCCACCCTCTCCGGGCACATTACCCTCATAAACGAATTTGAGCCCTGCTTCAAACCCCCTGTCCCTCGCCCTTCGCAGAGTTTCCACCGGCGTCCTCGGCTTGTAAGTCAACTGATATGTAGGATAAAATTGCGTTACATGCCAAGGTATCGAAGAATCGACCGAGGCGATGAATGACGCGATATCCTTAAGGTCATCATCGGAATCGTTGTAATCAGGTATTATCAAAGTCGTGACCTCGACCCAGACACCGAGTTCCTTCATAAGCCTTATCGTCTCTTTCACAGGTTCAAGCCTCGCGCCGCAGATCTTTTTATAAAAATCATCACCGCCTTTCAGGTCAACATTATTGCCGTCGAGATAGGGCGCAATGGTTCTCGTCGCTTCTGGACTCGTATATCCATTGCTCACAAAAACATTCTTTATCCCCTTTTGATGTGCAAGTTTAGCACAGTCATAGGCAAACTCAAAAAATATTGTTGGTTCAGTATAAGTATATGAAATGCTCTCGCAGCCGTTCACGACCGCTGCCTCCACTATGTCCTCGGGGGTCACATCGCGCCCCGGGATGTCCTCGTGTTCTTTCGGGTACTGGGATATCTCAAAATTCTGGCAGTGTTCGCAGCGGAAATTGCAACCTACAGATGCGACAGAAAAGGAAGTCGAGGCGGGCAGGAAATGGAACAGCGGCTTCTTCTCTATGGGGTCGACGTTCATGGAGATGACCTTTCCATACACGAGACTGTGCAACGTACCTCCCATGTTCTTGCGCACGTAACATATACCTCTCTTGCCTTCTTTGATGAGACAATGATGGGCGCAAAGGAAACACCTGACTTTCTTTTCGTCAAGCTTATCGTAAAACATTGCTTCTTTCATGATTCAATTATACCAGGATTTCATCCGGCTTTTAATCATCAGGCATACTTTTAAGGCTTATATATCGTCACGCCCTTAGGCAGAGAAAGTTCAAAGAAGCTGTCTTCCAGACCGGTATTAACCTTCACGTCCTTCAGCTCCATCTCTATCCTGTTCGAATGGGAATCGTTTATGGTAAAAGATTTGATGGGAAACTCACCCCCTGAAAATTCTATCTCTATCGAAATTATGCCTCCCATTGGCTTTTTAGGTTTGAGAAGAAGCCGGCCATCTTTTTCTGAAGCAATGAACTCTTCCCGGATCTTTCCGAAACCGCTCAAGAGAGCGATCGGAGCCTGTCCATAGGTATCCCTGTCGAATTTGCTTCTGAATGCCTGCTTTTCTTTCTTCTGATAAATGATTATCTCGTCGTTATTGATGAGAACCTCTTGAGCCTGAGTTCCCCTGTAACTCCACTTCATCTTCATCGGTCTTTTTATAAAAAACCGGCCTCCAAATGTTTGAGTCTGCTTCAGATCTCTGATATGACTCGTTTGGACGAAGCTCCCGCTTATGTCTTTTATATTCTCATAAGCCTTCTGGATTTTTGAGATCTCGTCGTCGACGGACGAAAAGGCAATGGAGGCAATAAACAGTGAGTAAAAGAATGCGGACAAAAAGATAAAACAAGGAATGACGCGATTCAAATTATACTTTTCCTGCATATATATCTCATAAAAAGCATACCACACAGAAATTTCAATTGCCACCAAAGATGATTGATTACCCTATGCCGTACGGTATATAGTTTCTTATGGCCGATACATGGCGTTTTATCGATACCGGATCCTGTCCGGCAGCCTATAATATGGCCCTCGATGAGGCGATTGCCGTTGCCGTGAGAAAAGATTTGGCGCCTCCGACTTTGAGGGTGTATGGATGGGTTGCTCCGTCCCTGAGCATAGGATGTTTCCAGAGGGCAGAAGATATTGATAGCCGGTATTGTTCTAAAAAGCAGATCCCGATAGTGCGGAGGCCGACTGGCGGCCGAGGTATATTGCACGGTAATGAAATGACATATAGCTTCTCTGCAAAAACAACATCGGGACTTTTTTCAAAGGGACTGTTGGACAGTTATAAACGGATCAGCTCGGCCATCGGTCTCGCGCTCACCAAGGCTGGATTGTCGCCGGAACTAAAGTTGATGAAGGAAATGAAACGTTCTTCAGTATCTTCCGGACGTGTGAATAACCCTTTCTGCTTCAGGTCGATATCCTTTGGAGAAATATCGGTCAACGGCAAGAAAATAGTGGGCTCGGCCCAGAAGCGATGGCCCGACGGTCTTCTTCAGCAAGGATCGATCCCGTTTCTGGTCGATGAGGATGAGATTGTTAAAATATTCAGGCTCGACTACTTGCGGGAGATAGAAGAGTCGATGACCGGATTAAGAGAGATTTCTCCTGAACTCGACTATGGCATTCTCAAAGAAGCGCTTAGGATTTCCTTTGAAGAAGTCTTTGAGGTGAAATTCATTTTTTCCTATCCTTCGGTAAAGGAGGTCTCCCTTGCCCGGGAAATGGAAGTACAAAAATATCTTTCCAATGAATGGACCTTCGGGAGATGAACCTATGAATCCGCAATGGTATAATTAAAAATGCATGTATATCTGAACGGTAAAATCGTACCTTCCAAAGAAGCGGTTATCTCTGTCTTTGACCATGGATTTCTTTATGGCGACGGCATATACGAGACGATGAGGGCGTATGACGGTGTAATTTTCAAACTTGGCGAACATCTGCAAAGGCTTTTTCGCTCCGCTTCGCTGATAGGACTCTCTATCCCCCTTGAAATCGACTCATTGAAAAGCTCCATTTTTGATACCCTTATCTCGAACAAACTCAGG
>Ga0187788_10000562_pt1 | contig 10385 bp, 10 predicted proteins | sample 1015_BV01_MP10_2_FD_133008 | JGI IMG/M metagenome (GOLD analysis project Ga0187788, IMG submission 133008) | Tropical peat soil microbial communities from peatlands in Department of Meta, Colombia - 1015_BV01_MP10_20_MG | ecosystem: Environmental > Terrestrial > Soil > Wetlands > Peat | place...
AACGCGAAGAACGGCAGGGCCACCTGCCCGGTCACGTACATGTGGTGCGCCCACACGGCCACCGACAGCCCCGCGATCGAGATGGTGGCGAAGATCAGGGTCTTGTAGCCGAAGATCGGCTTGCGGCTGAACACCGGCAGGATCTCGGTGATGATGCCGAAGAACGGCAGCGCGAGGATGTACACCTCGGGATGGCCGAAGAACCAGAACAGGTGCTGCCAGAGGATCGGTCCGCCGTTGGCCGCGTCGAACACCTTGGCGCCCAGCCGGCGGTCGGCGCCGAGCGCCATCAGGGCCGCGGCCAGCGGGGGGAACGCCATCAGGATGAGCACGCTGGTGATCAGCGTGTTCCAGCTGAAGATCGGCATCCGGAACATCGTCATCCCGGGCGCCCGCAGGCACAGGATCGTGGTGATGAAGTTGACCCCGCCGAGGATGGTCCCGAACCCGGCCAGGGCCAGACCGAAGATGACCAGGTCGGTCCCCACGCCCGGGGAGTAGACGTCGTTGGACAGCGGGGAGTACATGAACCAGCCGAAGGCGGCCGAGCCCTGCGGGGTGAGGAACCCGGAGGCGGCCATCAGGCCGCCGAACAGGTACATCCAGTAGGCCAGCATGTTCAGCCGCGGGAAGGCCACGTCCGGCGCGCCGATCTGCAGCGGCATCACCGCGTTCGCCCAGCCGGCGAAGGCCGGCGTGGCGAAGAGCAGCAGCATGATCAGCCCGTGCATCGTGAACAGCTGGTTGTACTGCTCCGGGGACTGCACGATCTGCAGGCCCGGCTGGAACAGCTCCATCCGCATCAGCAGGGCCATCAGCCCGGCGAGCAGGAAGAAGATCATCGACGTGATCAGGTAGAGGTTGCCGATCACCTTGTGGTCGGTGCTGGTGACCCACCTGACGACCGTGTTGCCCTTGCGGGTGGTCACCGGTGCGGTGGGCGGCGCCTCGACCGGCCGGGTCGTCGCGACCATCACTGGCTCCCTGACTCGAGCTCTTGTGGGGTACGGGCGCGGCCCAGATCCGTGGGTAGCTGGCCGGTCTGGCCCCTGGCCCGCAGGTCGGCCATGTGCTGGTCGAAAACCGCACGGCTCACCACTGCCACATTGAACAGCATGGCGGAGTGGTACTCGCCGCACAGTTCCGCGCACTTGCCCTGGAAGGTCCCCTCCCGCTGCGGGATGACCTGGAACTTGTTGGTCAGGCCGGGGATGATGTCCAGTTTGTAGAGGAATGCTGGAATCCAGAACGAGTGGATGACGTCGCGGGAGGTCAGGTCGAACTGCACCCGCTCGTTGACCGGCAGGTACAGGGTCGGCAGCTCCTTCTCGACGCCCGGCTTGCCGTGCAGCTCGCCCTGCAGGCCGGCGTCCCACACGTCCGCGTCGACGTAGTTGAAGTCCCAGGACCACTGCTCGCCCACCACGTTGATGGTGAGGTCCGGCTTGTGGTCCGTGGCGGCGATCGCGGCCTCGTCCCGGGCGGTGAAGTAGAACAGCACCCCGACCATCATCAGCGGCAGCGCGGTGTAGAGGATCTCGATCGGCAGGTTGTAGCGCACCTGCAGCGGCAGCGGGTCGTCGTCGCGGCGGCGGCGGTAGACCACCACGCACCACAGGATCAGGCCCCACACCACCACGCCCACCGCGAGCGCCGCGATCCAGGAGCCGTTCCACAGGTCGATCACCCGGGCGGTCTGGTTCGTGGTCTCCGGTGTGGACGGCAGCCAGCCCGTCTTCACCTGCTGCGTGCACCCCGAGGCCAGCGCGGCCACCGCCGCCGCTGCCAGCAGCACGGGGACGCGGCGCAGCCACCCAGGCCGGGCGTGGACCTTATCGTGCGAGCGCAACAGCGGCCCTTCCTCGCCTCGAGCCCGGCGCCGCAACTCCCGCCGGGCAAAGCTTTTCGGCAGCGGCCCAACCCTATCGTGGCGCCGCGGGCCGACCCAGCGGAGGTGAGCGGCGGGTGCGGCGTGTCCGGCCCCCGCGGACGCGCGTTCTCCGGGCGGCCGCCGGCCGGGTGTTCCGCTCAGCGACCCATCGCTCAGCAGGACGCCGGCCCGACCAGCGCGGCCGGCGGGCCGGCGGTCAACGCACCGGCGAGCACGTGCAGGTAACGCTCCCGGGGCATCGGCACCGCTCCGAGCGTGGCCAGGTGCCTGCTGCACCACTGGACGTCCAGCAGCCGGCGGGGGTCGGCGTCCGCCGCCAGCATCCGCACCAGCGCGACCAGCGCGACCTTGGACGCGTCGGTCTCGTGGTGGAACATCGACTCCCCGGCGAAGAGCCCGCCGACCGCCACCCCGTACAGGCCGCCGACCAGCCGCCCGTCCCGCCAGCACTCCACCGAGTGCGCCCAACCCAGCGCGTGCAGGCGGCGGTATGCCTCGGCGAGCCGGGGAGTGATCCACCGACCGGGCCGGTGCGGATCGGCGCAGGCCTCGACGACCTCGCCGAACGCGGTGTCGACCCGCACCTCGAACCGCCGCACGGAACGCCGCAGCGAGCGCGAGACGCACAGCCCGTCCAGCGGCAGGACACCCCGCGGGTCGGGGGACCACCAGCCGATCGGGCCCCGGCCCGCGCGCCCGAGCCCCATCGGGAACACGCCGCCGCGGTAGCCGGCGAGCAGGGTGCCCGGCTCCAGGTCCGCGCCCACGCCGATCAGGTCCTCCCCCGGGACCGCCGAGGTCAGGTCGAAGGCGAACCGGCTCGGGGCGGGCTCCCGCGGCGAGTGGGTCATCCGGCGCGCCCGGCCAGCGCTTCGCCGGCGCTCAGGGCCGGGCGGCGCGGAGGTGGCCTTCGACGTCCGCGGCCGCGTCGTCCCCGTAGCTCTTGGCCAGCCGGGTGAGGAACCCGGCCGCGCCCAGGGCGTACTCCTGGGTGCCCACCGTCTCGATCACCAGGGTGGCCAGCGTGCACCCCACCTGGGCGCATCGCTCCGCCGGCAGGCCCCAGGCCAGGCCGGCCAGGTACCCGGCGCGGAAGGCGTCACCCACCCCGGTGGGGTCGACCAGCCGTTCGGCCGGGACCACCGGGATCTGCACCGGGTCCATCCCCAGGCCGTCGACGACGACGCCGTCCTTCCCGTGGGTGGTGACCCGGATGCCGACCCGCTCGAGCACGTCGGCCGAGCTCCACCCGGTCTTGCGCTCGATCAGCGCCGCCTCGTACTCGTTGGTGAACAGGTACGCGGCGCCCTCGACGAGTTGGCGGATCTGCGGGCCCTCCGACCAGGCCAGCTGCTGGGAGGGGTCGGCGGCGAACGGGATGCCGCTGAACCGGCACTCCTCGGTGTGCCGCAGCATGGCCTCCGGGTCGTTCGGGCTGATCACGGCGAGATCGATCGGCCGCCGCAGGTGCAGCGGCTCCAGCTCGATCTCGCGCGCCTCGGACATCGCACCGGCGTAGAACGACGCGATCTGCGCGTGGTCGCGGTCGGTGGTGCACACGAAGCGTGCGGTGTGCCGCAGCTCCGAGACCCGGACGGCGCTGCAGTCCACGCCGTGCCGCTCGAGCCACGAGCGGTAGTCCAGGAAGTCCTCGCCCACCGCCCCGACCAGCAGCGGCCGCAGGCCCAGGGAGCCCAGCCCGAAGGCGATGTTCGCGGCCACCCCGCCACGCCGCACCTGCAGGTCCTCGACCAGGAACGACAACGCGATCTTGTCCAGCTGCTCGACGACGAGGCTGTCGGCGAACCGACCCTCGAACGTCATCAGGTGGTCGGTGGCGATGGAACCGGTGACCGCGATGTGCACGTCTGGTCACCTTACCGGCACGCGCACCCCCGGCCGTCCGCGGTCGACGGCTCGTCCGAAGGCGCCGTCCGCGCCCCAGAGCATCCGGGCCCGACCGGGCCCGCGGGCGGATCAGTGGAAGCTGTCGCCGCAGGCGCAGGTGCCGCCGGCGTTGGGGTTGTCGATGGTGAACCCCTGCTTCTCGATGGTGTCCGCGAAGTCGATCACCGCGCCGCCGAGGTAGGGGGCGCTCATCCGGTCGACGACCACCTCGACGCCGTCGAACTCGCGCACCAGGTCGCCGTCCAGCGTGCGCTCGTCGAAGTACAGCTGGTAGACCAGCCCGGAGCAGCCGCCGGGCTGCACCGCGATCCGCAGCCGCAGGTCGTCGCGACCCTCCTGCTCGAGCAGGCTCTTCACCTTCGCGGCGGCCACACCAGTCAGCTCCACCCCGTGCGTGGTGGCGGCCTGGTCCTGAAGGGTCATCCGAGTCATCTCCGTTGCTGGTGGTCGGGTCGGGAAGCGTACCGGCTCCCCGGTCAGCGACCGGACGGGCCGAGGCATTCCCTGCTTCAGGGTACGTGGTCGTCGGTCGGCCGTCACCGCGGCCCGCACCCCGGCAGGTTCCGGCGAAACGCCCGTCCCGGGCGATCCGGGCCGTTCAGGACGGCGCGCCGCCCAGCGCCGCCAGCAGGAGCGTCTCGGCCAGGCAGCAGCGCTCGAACTCGGCCAGGTGCAGCGACTCGTCCGGCCCGTGGGCCCGGGAGTCCGGGTCCTCGACGCCGGTGACCAGCACCGTCGCGGCCGGGTACACGGTGGCCAGGTCGGCGATGAACGGGATCGAGCCGCCCATCCCCATGTGCACCGGCGGCACGCCCCAGGAGCGCTCCATGGCCCACCGGGCCAGGTCGTAGACCGGGCCGTCGACGTCCCCGGCGAAGGGGTGACCGGCCTCGTTCAACCGCACCTCGACGTGGGCCCCCCACGGTGCCCGGTCGGTGAGGTGGTCACGCAGCGCCCGGAACGCGGCGTGCGGATCCTGCCCCGGCGCCACCCGCAGGGTGAACTTCACCCGGACGCCGGCCAGCAGGGTGTTCGAGGCGGTCGCCACCGAGGGTGCGTCGATCCCGGTGATGGTCAGGGAGGGGCGGGTCCACAGCCGTGACGTGATCCGCCCGGTGCCGACCAGCTGGACGCCGTCCAGCATGCCCGCGTCGGCGCGCAGGTCCGCCTCGGAGTAGTCGAGGTCGGCCGCCCCGGCCCGCACCAGGTCCGCCACGGCGAGATCCCCACCGTCGTCCCACAGGGTGTCCAGCAACCGGATCATCGCGGACATGGCGTCCGGGACGGCGCCGCCGAACAACCCCGAGTGGACCCCGTGGTCGAGGGTGCGCACCTCGATCGTGCCGTCGATCAGGCCGCGCAGGCTGGTGGTCAGGGCGGGCCGGCCGACCCGCCAGTTGGCGGAGTCGGCGACCACGATGACGTCGGCGGCCAGACGGTCGCGGTGCTCGGCCAGGAAGGCGGAGAAGGTCGGCGAGCCGATCTCCTCCTCCCCCTCGACGAAGAGGGTGACCGCGGCGGCCAGCTCCTCGCCCAGGCAGCGCAGCGCGGCGACGTGCGTCATCAGACCGGCCTTGTCGTCGGCGGCGCCACGCCCGTACAACCGGCCGGCCCGCTCGGTCGGCTCGAACGGCGGGGTGGTCCAGGCCTCGTCCTCCCCCGGCGGCTGCACGTCGTGGTGGGCGTACAGCAGCACGCGCGGCGCGCCGGGGCGTCCCGGCCGGTGCCCGACCACGGCTGGGGCACCGCCGTCCCCGGCCGCGGTGGCGGTGAGGACGTCCACCTGCGGGACCCCGGCGGCCCGCACGAGGTCGGCCACCGCCCGGGCGCTGTCGGCCACGTGTCGCTGGTCGTAGGCGCCGGCCGACACGCTCGGGATCCGGACCAGGTCCGCGAGGTCGGCGCGCACCGCCGGCATCAGACCCGCCATCCGGGCACGCAGCCGGTCGACGTCGGCGTCGCTGAGGAAGGGAGCGGTGGGGAACGAGGCTGTCATGCCCGGCAACCTAGCGCCGCTGAGCACGTACCCTTGTCGCGTGTTCGGTCTGGGGAAGCGGTCCAGCGCGGAGCCGACGTCGCCGTCCACCGCTGCGCCGAAGCCGGGTGGCAAGGGCCGCCCCACCCCGTCGCGGCGGGAGGCCGAGCAGCGGCACCGCACCCCGCTGATCGCGCCCGGCCGCGGCCGCGGGGTGTCCAAGGGCGCCACCAAGGAGGAGCGCAAGGCCGCCAAGGAGGCCGCGCGCGAGGACCGGCAGCGCTCGCGGCAGGCCATGTTCAGCGGTGACGAGCGGTTCCTCCCCGAGCGCGACAAGGGCCCGGCCCGGCGCTGGGCCCGCAACTACGTCGACGCCCGGTACAACCCCGGGGAGTACTTCCTGCCGGTCGCGCTGGTGGCGGTGCTGGCCGGGCTGATCGGCATCCCGGCCGTGGTGATGGCCTCGACGTTCACCCTGTACGGAGCCGTGGTCTTCGTCGCGGTGGACTCCTTCCTGCTGCGCCGACGGGTCAACCGGCTGGTGACGGCGAAGTTCGGCCCGGAGGCTGCGTACAAGGTGGGCACCTACGCGATGATGCGGGCCCTGCAGATCCGCCGCAGCCGGCTGCCCAGGCCGCAGGTCGAGCGCGGCCAGTACCCCACCTGACCGGGAGCGGCCGTCGCGGCACTCGTCGGCCCGGCGCGGCGAACCTAGGCTTCCCGGCATGGAACACCGCTTCCTGGGACACAGCGGTCTGAAGATCAGCGCGATCGGCTACGGGAACTGGATCACTCACGGCTCCCAGATCGGGGACGACGTCGCGACCGCCTGCGTCCACGCCGCGCTGGAGGCGGGGATCACCTCTTTCGACACCGCGGACGTCTACGCGAACACCCGGGCCGAGCGGGTGCTGGGCGACGCCCTCGGCGGCCGCCGCCGGGAGGGTCTGGAGATCTTCACCAAGGTCTACTGGCCGACCGGGCCCGGCGGGCCGAACGACTCCGGACTGTCCCGCAAGCACATCATGGAGTCGATCAACGGGTCGCTGCGCCGGCTCCGCACCGACTACGTGGACCTCTACCAGGCACACCGCTACGACACGCAGACGCCCCTGGAAGAGACCATGCTCGCCTTCGCGGACATCGTGCGCGCGGGCAAGGCCCTCTACATCGGGGTGAGCGAGTGGACCGCCGAGCAGATCCGCGCCGCGCACGCCCTGGCCCGCGAGCTGGGCGTGCACCTGGTGTCCAGCCAGCCCCAGTACTCGATGCTGTGGCGGGTGATCGAGGGGGAGGTGGTGCCGACCTGCCGGGGGCTGGGGATCTCGCAGATCGTGTGGTCGCCGCTCGCCCAGGGCGTGCTCACCGGGAAGTACCGGCCGGGCGAGACCCCGCCGGCCGGCTCCCGGGCGACCGATCAGGCCGGCGGGGCCGGCTTCATCAGCCGCTGGATGCGGGCGGACCTGCTGGCCCGGGTGCAGCGGCTGCGGCCGATCGCCGACGACCTCGGGCTGAGCATGTCCCAGCTGGCCGTCGCCTGGGTGCTGCAGAACGACAACGTCGCCGCGGCCCTGGTCGGGGCCTCGCACCCGGAGCAGGTGGCCGAGAACGTCGTCGCGGCCGGCGTGCGGATCCCCGCCGAGATGATGGCGCGCATCGACGAGGTGCTCGGTGACGCGGTCGAGCGCGACCCGGGGCTGACCACCCGGAACACCCCGACGGCACGGCCGACCTGATCCGGGGCCTACTCCACCGGCCGCAGGCTCATCGGGCCGTAGACCTCGCGGCCGGCCTCGAGCAGGGTGACCTGATCCACCCCGGCGGCGAGCAGTTCCCGCCAGGCCTCCCCGATCCACGTCTCGGCGTCCGCCTGGCTGGGGAAGGACCCACGCGGGAGGTGGGCGCCGTCCACGGGGGATCCGTCCACGCTCTCGTAGCGCCAGATCCAACTGTTCACCGTCCCAGCGTAGAGGCGGTGCGGCCGGTCCGCCCGGAGCGATCACACGAGGGTGGCGTCGCTACGCTGCCGGGGTGGAGGTGCTTCTGCTGGGCACCGGTTCCGCGGAGGAGCTCCCCCGGCCGGGGTGCGGGTGCGTCACCTGCGCCGCCGGGACGGCGCGCCGGCCCGCGGCCGCGAGGCTGGCCGGGTCGGTGCTGCTCGACCCGCCGCCCGGCACGCCCGGCGGTTCGGCCGCGCTGACCACCCGGACCGGCGCCGGGGCCTCCCGCACTCCCGGCCCGGGGTCGGGCGGGCCCCTGGTGGCCGGGGATCTGAAGCTGCAGGTTCGCGTGCTGGCGGCCGGAACCGCATCCGGACAGCCGTCCGGACGTCGCGTGGTCCTCGACGTCGCCGCCTCCGACGGCACCCGGCTGCTGTGGGCGCCGCACACCGGCCCGCTGCCGGAGACCACGACGCAGGCGCTGCGGGACGCCGCCTTCGACGCGGTGCTGCTCGACGTCCAGGACGGCGCGGACCCGGCCCGGTTCGCCCACCAGATCGCCCGGCTGCGCCGGGTGGGCGCGGTGACCGGGTCCACCGACGTCCTCGCCGTCGGGATCGGGCACGCCGGGCCGCCGCCGGACGAGCTGGCCGGATGGCTGGCCGGCTGGGGTGCCCGGATGCCGGCGGACGGCGCCCGGCTGGAGCTGAGCGCCCCGGCTCCGGCACGGTCGGGGACCCCGGCCCCGCGGCGGAGGCTGCTGCTCGGCGCGGCCGGATCCGGCAAGTCCGCGGTGGCCGAGCGACTGCTGGCGGCCGAACCGGAGGTGAGTTACCTCGCCACCGGGCCCGGACCCGACCCGGGCGCCGACCCCGAGTGGGCCCGGCGGGTGGCCGCCCACCGGGCACGCCGGCCCTCCTGGTGGCGGACGGTGGAGGCGACCGACGTCCCGGCCGCCCTGGCCGCGGCCGATGTCCCGGTGCTGCTGGACTCCCTCGGCACCTGGCTCACCGGCGCGCTGCACCGGGCGGGGGCCTGGGACAGCGACCCCGGCTGGCGGGACCGGCTGGACGCCGAGGTGGGTGGGCTCGTCGAGGCCTGGCGGCAGGTGCCGGTCCCCGCCGTGGCGGTGAGCGAGGAGGTGGGCTGGGGGGTGGTCCCGGACGCCGCATCGGGGCGGCTGTTCCGCCAGGAGCTCGGCGCCCTCAACCAGCGCCTGGCCGGGCAGAGCGAGCAGGCCTGGCTGGTCGTGGCCGGCCGCTGCCTGCCGCTGCCCGGTGCGGGTGCCCGATGAGCGAACCGGCACCGACCCTGGACTCGCTCGGCGCCGGGATCCAGCCGCCCGGCAGCGACGCGGAGGGCCACGCGGAGAAGACCCTGGCCGACGCGGAGGTGAGCGAGGCCCGGCACGGCCGGCTCGCCCGGCTGGCCAGGTGGTGGGTCACCACCGCCGGGACCGGTGCCGGTCCCGCGTCGGTGGTCCAGCTCTGGGGGACGCCGGCGTCCGGCGCCGGCGACGGCGCGATCCGGGTCCTCCCACCTGCCGTGCCCGAGACCGTGGACGCCGCGATCGCCTGGGGTGCCGCCGCGGTCGACGACGTGGTGGACGGCGGCGCGGACCTGCTGCTCTGCTGCGCACCGGCCCGGATCGCGGCCAAGGTGCTGGCGGCGCACCTGGTCGACATGGACGCGATCGAGGCGCTCGGGTGGCCGGGCCAGAGCGGGCTGGACGACCAGGTGTGGTCGGCCGAGGTGGTCGCCGTCCGGGACGGGCTGCGCCGCACGGCGGGGGTGCGCGGGGATCCGGCGGGACTCCTGCACGCGCTCGGCAGCCCGACGATGGCCGCCGCCTGCGCGGCGCTGCTGCAGGCGGCGGCGCGCCGCACCCCGGTGATCCTGGACGGCCTGGGCGCGGCCGCCGCCGGGCTGCTGGCGCGCCGGGTGGAACGGCCGGTCCAGGCCTGGTGGCAGGTCGGCAGCGTCGCGGACGGCGACGCCCTGACCGGCCGGGTGCTCACCGGCCTGGCCCTGAAGCCCCTGCTTCAGCTCGACCTGCGGATCGAGGACGGGACCGGCGCGCGGCTGGCGCTGGCGGTGCTGCACGAGGCGACCGCGCTGCTGTCGGGGCTGGGCCGTGCCGCGGACGGTTGAGCGCGCCGGGGACGCGGTGCGGCTGTGCCTGGGGACCCTCACCGCGCTCCCGGTGCCCGCGCCGGCGCGAATCGACCGGCGCACCGGCGGCCGGGCGATGCTGCTCACCCCAGTGGTCGGGCTCGGCGTGGGCGCGGCCGGGGCGGCCGTCGCCTGGGCCGCCGGCCGGGTCGGCCTGGGGCCGCTGCCCGCGGCGGTGCTCGCGGTCGCCGCCCTCGAGCTGGCCACCCGCGGGCTGCACCTGGACGGCCTGGCGGACACCGCCGACGGCCTGGCCTCCGGCTACGACCGGCAGCGGGCACTGGCGGTGATGCGCCGCGGCGACACCGGACCGGCCGGGATCGCCGCCGTCGTTCTGGTCCTGCTGGCGCAGGTGGCCGGCCTGGCGCAGGCCCTGGCGGGGGTCGGACCCACCGCCGTGCTGATCGCCGCGGTGGCAGTGGCCGTCGTGGCGATCGGCGTGATCCTGGTCGTCGCGACAACCCGCCAGGCGCCGCCGCAACCGGTTGCCGTTCCCCCC
>Ga0187788_10000563_pt1 | contig 10384 bp, 6 predicted proteins | sample 1015_BV01_MP10_2_FD_133008 | JGI IMG/M metagenome (GOLD analysis project Ga0187788, IMG submission 133008) | Tropical peat soil microbial communities from peatlands in Department of Meta, Colombia - 1015_BV01_MP10_20_MG | ecosystem: Environmental > Terrestrial > Soil > Wetlands > Peat | place...
GATGGCGGCGCGGACGGCGGTGCCGATGGCGGCGCGGACGGCGGTGCCGATGGCGGCGCGGACGGCGGTGCCTGAGCAGCGGCTGAGCACCGGTGGGGCGGTCCCGGGAGAGGGCCGCCCCGCCCTGCGCCGCTGCATGGACCTGGCTCCCGACCTCTTCGCCGAGACCGTCTGGGGGCGCGAGGCTCACCTCAGCCCGCGGGAGGGCCTGCCGGCACCCTTCGACGACCTGCTGACCCTGCAGGCCGTGGACCACCTGGTGTCCCGGCAGGGCCTGCGCACGCCCTTCCTGCGGATGGCCAAGGACGGCGTCACCCTTCCGGCGAGCCGGTTCACCCGCCCGGGCGGCGTCGGCGCCACGATCAGCGACCAGATCGGCGACGACCAGCTCACCCGGCTGTTCGCCGGCGGCGCCACGATCGTCCTGCAGGCCCTGCACCGCACCTGGTCACCACTGATCGACTTCGCCCAGCAGCTCACCGCCGACCTCGGCCATCCCGTCCAGGTCAACGCCTACCTCACCCCGCCGGACTCGCAGGGTTTCGCGGCGCACTACGACGTGCACGACGTGTTCGTGCTGCAGGTGGCCGGGCGCAAGCGCTGGAGGATCCACCGGCCGGTGCACCCGGCCCCCGCCCGGGACCAGCCCTGGACGGACCACCGCCGGGCGGTGGAACGGGCCGCCGCCGCGCCTGCGCTGCTGGACGCCGTCCTGCGCCCGGGGGACGCGCTCTACCTGCCCCGCGGGTTCCTCCACTCGGCGCAGGCGCTGGCCGAGATCAGCGCCCACCTGACCGTCGGCGTCCACGTGTGGACCCGCCAGCACGTGCTGGAGCAGCTGCTCGCCGAGCTGGCGGCCGACCCGGAGCTGCGCGCCAGCCTCCCGCTCGGTGTCGACCTGACCACGGCCGAGGGGATCGCCGAGGAGACGGCGCAGACCCTCGACGTGCTGCGCCGCGCGCTGCCGAGGGTGCAGCCCGCCGCCGTCGCGGGGCGGCTGCGTGCCGTGGTGGAGGCCGCGGCCCGGGCGGAACCGGTCGGCCCGCTGGCCCAGTCGCTGGCGGCTGCCGCGGCGGACGGCGGCACGCGGCTGCGCTGGCGGCGGCACCTCCCCGGGCGCCTGGACTCGGGCGGGGACGGCGAGCGGGTGGTCGTGCGCACCCCGGAGGCGGAGGTGACCCTGCCCGGCTGGGCCGGCCCGGCGCTGGCCCGGCTGCTGGCCGGTGAGGTGCTGCGGGTGGACGACCTCGGCGGGCCGGACGACCCTGCCCGGGTCGGCGTCGCGTCCACGCTGCTGTCCGAGGCCCTGGCCGTGGTTCCCGACCCGGCCGGCGAGAAGTGATCGACCCGAGGTGGCCGGCGGGGGTGATCAGCGGTGCTCGGACGCCGCGCGCGAGCGGGGGGACCCGATGGCGGCGACCGCGCCGCCGGCCCGGCGCTTCCTGCTGGTGGAGGTGGCCGGTCCCTGGCCCCGCCAGGCGATCATCGGTTCGTGGCCGGAGCGGTCCCGGCTCGACCGGCGAGCGGCCGCACGACTGGTGGGCCTGACCGGCCCGCACGGCGTGCGGCTGCTGGCCATCCGGCGATATGGCGACTCCGGGCGCGGTCCCGACCGGGCGTGGGGAGTGGCGGACGCCACCCCGGACCGGCAGGCGATCCGCTGGGGGCGCTGGCGGGAGGCGGCGGACCTCCTCGACGTCGCCGCCGCCTGGGCCGAGGGCCGGCTGACCGACGGCGAGCCGGCCGCTGCCGGGGAGACGCTCGCCCTGGTCTGCACGCACGGCGGGCACGACCCGTGCTGCGCGATCCGCGGCCGGCCGGTGGCCGCGGCGCTGTCCGCGTCGTCGCCCGCGTCGTCGTCCGCGACGTCGTCCGCGTCGTCGTCCGCCATGTCGTTCGGGACCGGGGGCGTCGACGTCTGGGAGTGCTCCCACATCAGCGGCGACCGGTTCGCCGGCAACCTGCTCCTGCTGCCGGAGGGCCTGCTGTTCGGTGGGCTGGACGGGCCCGGCGCGCAACTGGCCGTCGAGCGGCACGCGGCCGGCCGGCTGCTGCTCGACCATTACCGCGGCCGGTTCGGCCAGCCGCGACCGGCGCAGGCCGCCGAGTACCACGCCAGGCTCGCCCTCGGTGACGACGCGCTGGGCGCCGTCCGGGTGCTGAGCAGCGTGCCGGCCGGCCCGGTGGACGCCGACGGCAGCCGCGCCTGGCGGGCGGTGGTGGAGCACCGCGGGCGGCGCCATGCCGTGGACCTGGTCCAGCGCTGGTCGGAACCGGCCCGGATGACGTGTACCTCCGGGCCCGACCGGGTGGACCGCTACGAGCTGGTCAGGCTGTCCCCGCTGGACTGAAGCTCGCCGGCGGCGGGTTCGTCGCCGGGGGAGGGTTCCGCGACCGCCAGCGCCGCCCGCAGCCCCGCCGGGACGTCGCGCTTGCCGTAGTCGTCGGTGCCCACCACGACGTATACGGTGCGTCCCCGGCAGACCACCTCCTCGCCGCGCCGCAGGGCGAAGCCCAGGGTGAAGCTGGTCCGGCCGATGCGCTCCGTGCTCACCGCGACCACCACGTCGTCGCCGAAGCCCACGCCCGCGGTCCAGTCCAGCTCGGTGTGCACCAGCATCACGTCGTACCCCTCGGCCATCAGCGTCGCGTAGGGCAGGCCGCCGTGCTCCAGCAGGGCGGACATCGCGTCGTCGAAGTAGGCCAGGTACCACATGTTGAACACCACGCCCTGCCGGTCCACCTCGAGGTACCGGACGTCGACGCGGTGCAGGTAGGGCTTGGCCACGGCCCGAGCCTAGGGTGGCGCGGGTCCGGTATACATCTGGTGCGACTGGCCTCCGGTGGGTGCGCCCACCCGTCGAGGGAGGGAACGCGTGCGGGTCGTCATCGTCGGGGGTTCCCTCGGCGGGCTGCGCGCCGCGGAGCAGGTGCGCGCGGCGGGCTGGTCGGCGGAGATCGTCGTGGTCGGCACCGAGCCGCACCTGCCCTACACCCGGCCGCCGCTGTCGAAGGAGGCCCTCGCCGGGGGGGTGGATCACCCGACGCTGGAGTTCCGCCGACGCAAGAGCCTGGCCGACGTCGAGTGGCGGCTCGGCCGGACGGTGACGGCGTGCTCGCTCACCGAGCGCAGCGTGACCCTGGACGGCGGTGAGAGCCTCGGCTGGGACGGCCTGGTGGCGGCCACCGGGCTGCGCCCGCGCCGGCTGGCGCCCGAGGTCGCCGCGGGGGTGGCCGAGCACGGCGCCGGGCGGCATGCCCTGCGCACCCTGGAGGACGCCGCGGCGCTGCGCGGGCGGCTGCGGCCCGGTGCCCGGGTCGTGGTGCTGGGGGCGGGGTTCGTCGGCTGCGAGGTCGCCGCCACCGCGACCGGCCTGGGGTGCCCGGTGCACGTCGTCGCGCCCGAGGCGGTGCCGATGCAGCGCCCGCTCGGAGTGCTCGTCGGGGGGTCGCTGCAGCGCCGGCACGAGGCGCACGGGGTGCGCTTCCACCTCGGCCGGCTGCCGGCCGCCCTGGAGCCGGCGGCAGGCGACGGCAGCGCCGGGCCGGTGGTCGGCGCCGTCCGCCTGGACGACGGCACCCGGCTCGAGGCGGACGTCGTCGTCGAGGCCCTGGGGTGCCTGACGAACGTGGACTGGCTGGCCGGCAACGACCTCGACCTGTCCGACGGGGTGCGCTGCGACGGGTGGCTGCGGGCCGTGCAGGCCGACGCCGGCCCGCGCCCCGACGTGGTCGCCGTCGGGGACGTGGCCCGCTTCCCGAACGCGCTGTTCGACGACGTCCCGCGCCGGGTCGAGCACTGGAACATGCCGACCGAGATGGCCCGGCGGGCGGCGCCGTCCCTGGTCGCCGGCCTCACCGGTGGCGAGCTGCCGCCCGGCCCCTTCGCGCCGATGCCGTCGTTCTGGACCGAGCAGTTCGAGGTCCATCTGCAGTCGTTCGGGGCGCCGGATCTGGGCGACGAGGTCCGGGTGCTCGAGGGCGACCTGGACGGCGACTTCGTCGCCGGCTACCTGCGCGGCGGGCGCCTGGTTGGCGTGGCCGGTGTCGGCTTCATGCCGCAGCTGCTCGAGCTGCGCACCGGGATCGAGGCCGGCGTCACCCTGCCCTGACCCCCTCCTATGCCCACGGCGTGACACCGTGGGCATAGACGTGCCGCAGTGTCACGCCGTGGGCAAAGGGGATGCGCACGATGCCGCACACTCCACTCCCCGGACGCGCACGGTGTGACACCGCACGACCAGGACGCGCACGGTGTGACACCGCACGACCGGGTGTACCGGGGCGACGCGGCCCCCCCACACCGAGTGCGACGTTGCCGGGGTTATCGCGCCGAGTGTGACGTTGCAGGCGTGCCGGGCGCCGACTGCCGCCCGCGAACGTCACATTCGCGGGCGGAAGGCTCGCGAACGTCACACTCGCGACGCCGGACTCGCACGAGGTGACCGGCTGCTGCGTCGTCCCAGCTCATCGGGCACGCTGGGAACAGCGGGGTCGGGCCCAGGACGGCGAGGTGGTCGCAGTGCTCAGCACCATGCAGCAGGTTCCCCTGTTGATCTCCCGGATGCTGGAGTACGGGACGCGGATGTTCGGCACCGCCGAAGTGTTCACCTGGGGCGAGGGCGGGGCCCGGCGGTCCACCTACGCCGAGATCGGCCAGGACTGCCGACGGCTGGCGAACGCGCTGCGCCGGCTCGGCGTGGACGGCGACCAGCGGGTCGGCACGTTCATGTGGAACAACGAGGAGCACTTCGAGCTCTACCTCGCCGTGCCGAGCATGGGCGCGGTGCTGCACACGATCAACATCCGGCTGTTCCCGGAGCAGATGATCTACGTCATCAACCACGCCGAGGACCACGTCGTCGCCGTCGACAACTCCCTCGCCGGGCCGTTCAGCCGGCTCCTGGAGCACCTGCCGACGGTCCGGCACGTCGTGGTGAACGGGCCGGTGCCGGACGACGTCCGGGCCGCGCTCGGCACCGGCGGGCGGCAGGTGCACGACTACCGCGCCCTGCTGGACGCCGAGGAGCCGCGGTTCACCTGGCCGGTGCTGGACGAGAACGCGGCCGCGGCGATGTGCTACACCTCCGGCACCACCGGCAACCCCAAGGGCGTGGTCTACTCCCACCGGTCCAACGTGCTGCACAGCTTCACGCTGGCGATGCCGACCGGCCTGTCGCTGGCCGAGGGTGACCGGCTGCTGGCCGTCGTCCCGCTGTTCCACGCCAACGCCTGGGGGATGACCCAGTCGGCGATGATCACGGGTGCCAGCCTGGTGCTGCCGGACCGCTACCTGCAGGCCGCGCCGCTGGCGGAGATGATCTCGACGCTGAGGGTGACCAAGGCCGGTGCGGTGCCGACGATCTGGAGCGACCTGCTGCGCCATCTCGACGAGCACCCCGAGATCGACATCTCCAGCCTGAGTTCGGTGATCGTCGGCGGGTCGGCCTGCCCACCCGCGCTGATGCGTGCCTACCAGGAGCGCTACGGCGTGCGGGTGCTGCATGCCTGGGGGATGACGGAGATGTCGCCGCTGGGCACGGTGGCGGTCCCGCCGTCCACCGCCACCGGCGAGGAGGAGTGGGCCTACCGGGAGACCCAGGGCCGGCTGGCCGGGCTGGTCGAGGCGCGGCTGATCGGGCCGGACGGCGTGGAGGTGCCCTGGGACGCGCAGGCGGTGGGCGAGCTCGAGGTGCGCGGGCCGTGGATCACGGGCTCGTACTACCGGGACGACTCCCCGGACAAGTTCGACGACGGCTGGCTGCGCACCGGGGACGTCGGGACGCTGTCACCCGACGGGTTCCTGCGGCTGACCGACCGGGCCAAGGACGTGATCAAGTCTGGTGGTGAGTGGATCAGCTCGGTCGAGCTGGAGAACCACCTGATGGCGCACCCCAAGATCAAGGAGGCCAGCGTGATCGGCGTCCCCGACCAGCGGTGGGGTGAGCGGCCGCTGGCCACGGTGGTCGTGGTGGACGGCGAGTCGCTGACGGTGGAGGAGCTGCGGGACTTCCTCGCCGACCGGGTGGCGCGCTGGCAGCTGCCCGAGCGGTGGGCGTTCATCTCCGAGGTCCCCAAGACCAGCGTCGGGAAGTTCGACAAGAAGGTGCTGCGGCAGCGGTACGCGGACGGTCAGCTCGACGTCAAAGTGTCCGGCTGAGCCGGCATGAAGGCCGCGGTTCGCACCCGGTACGGCCCGTCGGACGTGGTACGGGTCGCCGACGTGCCCACGCCGACCGCCGGCGACGGCGAGATACTGATCAAGGTTCACGCGACGACGGTGAACCGCACGGACTGCGCCTACCGCTCGGCTCACCCGTTCCTGATGAGGTTCTTCGCCGGGCTGGTCAGGCCGCGGGTCACGGTCCTCGGGACCGAGTTCGCCGGAGAGGTCGAGGCGGTCGGCGCCGGCGTGACCCCCTTCGCGGTCGGTGACCGGGTGTTCGGGTACAGCGAGGGCCGGTTCGGGGCCCACGCCGAGTACCTGGTGATGCCCCAGGACGGCACGCTCGCGACCATCCCGGCGAACCTGGGCTACCAGCAGATCGCGCCCGGCACCGAGGGCGCGCACTACGCCCTGTCGTTGATCACGCACGCCAGGATCGGGAGCGGGCAGGACGTCCTGGTCAACGGCGCGACCGGGGCCATCGGCTCGGCCGCGGTCCAGATCCTGAGGAGTCTCGGCGCCGGGGTCACCGCGGTGTGCGACACGGCGAACCTGGACCTGGTCAAGGGCCTGGGCGCGGACCGGGTCATCGACTACACGGCCGAGGACTTCACGCAGGACCGGCAGCGCTACGACGTCGTCCTCGACGCGGTCGGCAAGAGCTCGTTCGGGCGGTGCCGGCGACTGCTCAGACCGCGCGGGATCTACCTCTCCACGGAGCTGGGGCCGCTGTCCCTGAACCCGCTCCTGGCGCTGGTCACCCCGCTGTTCCGCGGCCGGAAGGTGATGTTCCCGATCCCGCGGCACGACCAGCAGATCGCCCGTCACCTCAAGGATCTGATCGAGTCCGGGCAGTTCACGCCGCTCGTCGACCGGCGGTATCCGCTGGACGAGATCGTCGAGGCCTACCGGTACGTCGAGACCGGGCGGAAGATCGGCAACGTGGTGATCAGCGTCGGGCCCTCGAGCTAGCCGGCACCGGCAGAGGTCGCTGGCAGCCGACCGGGCAGACGTCGTCCGGCTGGCAGACGTCGTCCGGCTGGCAGACGTCGTCCGGCTAGCAGACGGCGAGGAGGTTCTGTGCCTGGCTCTGGTTGAGGGTGGGGCTCGGCGTCGGCGTGGCACGCGTCGCCGAGGTGGTCGGGGTGCTCGAGGCGGTCGCCGTCGGCGCGCCCGGGGTGGTGGCCGACACGGTGGGCGTCGGCTTCGGCGGCGGCACCAGCGACTTCTGGACCAGGCGGCGGATCTTCTCGTAGTCCGGGTTCACGCTGCCGCCGGTCACCGACGGGGTGAACGGCAGGCTGCGCACGCTGCCGGCCCGCTTCACCCGCAGGCTCAACTCCACCCAGGCGCTCAGGTCGTCCTGCGGGAGGTTGGTGGAGATGTTGCGCTTCGCCGCGGCGGCGAGCTTGGGGAACGCCTGCGCCAGCTTGGCCGGGTTGGACCGCTCGACCATCGCGCCGATCAGGCAGCGCTGGCGGCGCATCCGGTCGTAGTCGTCCGTGGTCCACCGGGAACGCGCGTACCACAGTGCGTGGTAGCCGTCGAGGTGCTGGACGCCCTTCTCGATCCAGCCGCCGGTGGCGACGTGGAAGTCCCGCCTGGTCGGATCGCCGCTGCCCCCGATCGGCAACCGCTCCTGGACGTCGATGGTGACCCCACCGATCGCGTCGACGAACTGCGCGAACCCGGCGAGGTTGAGCATCGCGTAATAGTCGACCTTCAGCCCGGTGATCCCCTGGACGGCGTCCTCGGTGGCGGCCAGCCCGGGATTCGGGTCGTGGCCGTAGAAGTCCCGGCCGTTCGGCTCGGGGCCGGCCCCCTCCGCCCACCGCCAGATCGCGTTGAGCAGGCAGGCGTCCGCGGCGCACTGGAAGCCGTTCGGCCACGCCTGCGCGCCGGGGGTGCCCAGCGGGAACGGCACCCGCTCCAGGTTGCGCGGCAGGCTGAACATCACCGTGTCGCCGGTGTGGGTGTTCACGCTGGCCAGGATCAGGGTGTCCGGTCGGATGCCCTCGCGGTCGGCACCGGCGTCGCTGCCGATCAGCAGCACGTTGACCCGCGGGGTGTTCGCCCAGGGATCCGGCTTGCTCAGGTTCGGCCGGGCCGCGTGCCCGCCCGGCCCAGTGGCGGAGAACAGGGTGGAGACCAGGTCGCGCTGGATCAGCGCGTAGCTGCCGAGCTTGGCCGTGGGGAGCACGACGGCAGAGATCAGCCCGACCACGAGGGCGGCGCACAGCGCCTCCTGGACCCGGGTGAGCACCGCCAGCCGGCGCAGCGAGACGTGTGTGGCCACCACGATCACGGCCCAGACCAGCCCGATGGTGCCGATCACCACCGTTGCGTAGAACAGCAGCGTCGGGTTGACCGCGAGCCGCAGCGCCGTGGCGACCGGGTCGCTGACCAGGGCGGCCACGGCGAGGACGGACATCACGAACAGGGCGAGGGCGAGGAAGAAGAACCCGGCGGCACGCTTCCCGGCGGCCATCAGCCCGGTGCCGGGGATCAGGGTGCCGAGGATGCTCCAGCCCACCACCCAGCTGAACCCCTGGCCGAGGGACGTCGCGTGGCGGCCGCGAGCCCGGCGACCCCGGGCAACGGGTTCGTCAGGCTGCGGATCCGGCGAGTCGCCGTCGTCCGCTGCCCGGCCGGCAGGCTCCCGCCGGGCGCGTCGCGGGGAGTGCGACGCGAGCTGGGTCACAGATCCCTCCATGCCACGCGCGTGCCGGTCGTCTCCCCGAGAAGGCGATTGTTCCACGAAGACGCGCCACCCGCCTGATTCAGTTCCTGTGACCTCGCAGCCGGTGGCCGTCGCCACGTAGGGTAACCCCTCCGCGGCCCGGCGGCAGCTTCTGGGAGAGTCGGGACGGGTCCGGACGGCGCCCCGGCCCGGGTCCGGCGGAGGCAACTTTGCTCGTGCGACGCGCGGACCGCTACCCTGAGCCGGTCTCGGGGAGGCGTCGCCTAGTCCGGTCTATGGCGCCCGCCTGCTAAGCGGGTTGGGGGTTTACAGCTCCCTCGCGGGTTCAAATCCCGCCGCCTCCGCGCATGCACTTCGGCGTCCGTGGGCCTGGGCGTTCCGGCCGACTCGTCGTAGGGTCGCCTCTCAGGCGGACCGGGCCTGCTGGCATGTGCCCGGGCCGTGCGGGAGGTGCGTGCCGGGGTGAGACCAGGCGGGAACGGCGCGCGCCATCGCCTCCAGCGCGCGCAGCATCGTCTCCGGCGGGCGCGACATCGACTCCAGGTCGGTCCCCCGCCGGCCGTGCTCAGCATGCTCCTGGGGCTGACCTGCATCGTCGCGTTCACCGCCGCCTCCGCCGTCCGGCCGGCGGTGGCCGGATCCCAGCCCCCGGAGTCCGCCCCCCGGGGGACCGTCCGGGCCACGCCCCAGCCCGTTGCGGCACCGACCCGCCTCACCGTCCTGGCCAGGCCGGCCGCCGCCCCGCCGGGGCGCACCGAGCTGCCCCGGGGCGGCGTGACCGTGTTCCCGCGCTACCGCCTGGTCGGTTACGCCGGGGGCCCGGGGACGGCCGCCTTCGGGCGGCTCGGCGTCGGGAACATCGACCAGCGGGTGGCCGAGATCGAGCGGCTCGGCCGGAGCTACGCCGCCGGCCGCCAGGTGATGCCGGTCCTGGAACTGATCGCGGTCGTGGCGCAGCGCAAGCCCGGCAAGGACGGCCTGTACCGGGTGCGCGTGGACGCCGGCGTGATCCGCTCCTACCTGGACGCCGCGCGCCGGCACCGGGCCCTGCTGCTGCTGAACGTCCAGCCGGGCCGGGCCGACTTCCTCGCCGAGGTCAAGGCCCTCGAGCCGTGGCTGAGCCAGCCGGACGTCGGTCTGGCCCTGGACCCGGAGTGGGCGGTGGGCCCCGGGCAGGTGCCGGGGCGCACGTTCGGATCGACCACCGGTGCCGAGGTCGACGCGGTCGCCGGGTACCTGCAGCGGCTCGTCGCGGCGGACCGGCTGCCCCAGAAGGTGCTGGTCGTGCACCAGCTCGCGGTCCCGATCTGGCGCAACCCCGGGGGGGTGAAGCGGCACCCGGGTGTCGTCGTGATCAAGAGCGTGGACGGGATCGGGTCGCGCGCGCAGAAGACCGAGACCTGGAACCGGCTGGTCGCCGGCCTGCCGCCGACCCTGCACCCCGGGTTCAAGTTGTTCTTCTCCGAGGACGGCGGCCCGCGCCGGCTGATGACCCCGCCTCAGGTGCTGGCACTGCA
>Ga0187788_10000564_pt1 | contig 10380 bp, 10 predicted proteins | sample 1015_BV01_MP10_2_FD_133008 | JGI IMG/M metagenome (GOLD analysis project Ga0187788, IMG submission 133008) | Tropical peat soil microbial communities from peatlands in Department of Meta, Colombia - 1015_BV01_MP10_20_MG | ecosystem: Environmental > Terrestrial > Soil > Wetlands > Peat | place...
AATAAATCCGGGCACGCGGGTGCGCAGTTCCACCCAGCGCATGAACGCCATGATTATGACGTTGAGCATGAGATAGGCCAAGGTGACAGCAATGAAGGCCTCGTAGGGCTGGGCAGTGTAATCTACCAACTGCTGCGCTTGGCGTGACAGCTCGATAAAACCGATCGTCGAGATGACCGCGGAATTCTTGAATATGTTTAGGAACTCCGAGGTCAGCGGCGGGACGATGATGCGGAACGCCATTGGAAGCAAAACGAAACGGTAGGTTTGCGGCAAAGTCAGCCCTATCGCCAGCCCGGCATTTTTCTGTCCGCGTGAGAGTGCACCGATGCCGGAGCGCACCTGTTCGCTGACCCGAGCAGCAGTGAACAGCCCGAGACAAAGCATGCCGGCTATGAACTGCTGCAATAACGGCGGTGAGTTCTTAATGGAAGTGCCGAGCGACGCGGGCAGCAACTCAGGTACTACGAAATACCAGATAAACAGCTGCACCAGCAAAGGAATATTGCGGAATATCTCGACGTAGGTCGCGGCAAGGCCTGAAAGCCAGCGGTTGGGAGCGGTGCGCATAACTCCGAGAAACGCGCCGAGGACCAAGGCCAGAGCCCAGGAGGAAAGGGAGATAATAACGGTCCATTGCAGACCGCTGAGAAACCATCCGAGGTAGGTGGTTTCCCCGGACGGGACCTTGCTGAAAAAAATCGCCCAGTTCCAATGGTAACCCATTTGACCCCCGCCGCTGGCCGGTGTGCCGATTTACTGGAAGGCCTTGTCGTTCGGGTTCTTGTAGAGCTTCTTCATGTCCTCGCTCAAAGGGAAGTCCAGGTTGAGCCCTTTTGGCGGAACGGGTGATCTAAACCATTTGTCGTAAAGCTTTTCTGCAGCACCGCTCATTTCGAATTGCGCAATGGAATCGTCCGCGAGCTTTTTGAATGCGGTATCGCCTTTGCGCAGCATGCAGCCGTAGGCTTCAAAGGACTGCGGCGTGCCGACCACGATCCAGTCGGCTGGCTTCTTGGACTTCGCGCGCTCGCCATAGAGCAGTGCATCATCCATCATGAACGCCACAGCGCGCCCCGATTCAAGTGTGAGAAATGACTCTCCGTGATCCTTGGCGCTGATGATGTTCATCTGCATATGCTTTTCCTCGTTCATCTTGCGCAGTAGTTTTTCAGAGGTCGTTCCGGCCGTGGTTACGACATTCTTTCCGGCAAGGTCAGGAAAGTCCTTGATGCCGGAATTAACCTTGGTCATGAGCCGCGTGCCGATGACAAAGATCGTGTCGGTAAAGTCCACCTGATTCTGGCGCTCCAAGTTATTGGTAGTCGAACCGCACTCCAGGTCCACTGTGCCGTTCTGAATGAGCTGAATGCGGTTTGCCGGGGTCACCGGGAGCATCTTCACCTCCAAGTTGGGCAGCTTGAGTTCTTTCTTGACTGCATCGACGATCTTCATCGAGATCTCATACGAGTAGCCGATAACCTGCTGCTTGTCGTCGTAATAGGAAAAGGGGATCGATGATTCTCGGTGGGCCAAAACGATGGTCCCCGTGTCCTTGATTTTCTTGAGGGTCCCGGTAAGTTCCTCGGCGAAAGTGGGAACAGCTAAGACCATGCAGGCAACGAAAGCGCATAGCAGGTGGGATAAGCGGCTCATGATTACCTCCTTATTGGATACTCCTGGGCGAGTTGTTGTAACGAACTGGCGGCAGAACCGGAGCCGCCGATGTTTTTAATCTAGCCGATAGGCAATTTATTGTCCAGAAATATGTATTGATTCTCATGCGATCGCTTATCCGGACCTATCAATGGCCGTGTTTGTGGCAGACATGCCGCGCTCGCCGACAACGAGCCCGGTCTGCCACACAGGGACAAAAAGGAGGCTATTGTCCGCTCACGGGTTGACGCCGAGAAAATCTTCAATCAGCTTTGCAACTTGCTCCGGCTGCTCGATGTGCAGCATGTGACCCGCATCGGCGATTACGCATTCGCTGAAATTTTTAAACGCCAGTTTACGCTGCTCGAACTCTTCAGGGCCGTCCTTTAGCCAGTCGCGGATCCAGGAATCGCTTCCGGCAATCCAAAGCACCGGCGCCGTGACCTTTTTCCAACAGGCCATAACCTCTTCCAGTCGGTAAAGTACCGCATTGACGATTTTGTGCTTGGGATCACTCAGCAATTCCACTTTGCCCGGATTACTCTGCCTTGCCCAGTGCCGAGCCAAAAAAGCTGCCTGGTCATCCGTAATACGCGGATGGTTTTTCTTCAGGCGCTGCGCGACTTCGGCAAACGAAGCGTACGGCTGGAATTGCGGCGGACTAGCAAGCTCCGCCAGCCATTTCGCGTAATGCTGAGGTGCTTCATCTGGGACGCTGCGCGGGATGCCAAAGCCTTCCAAGGAAACGATGCGCCGGACGCGCTGCGGCTTTACGCCACCGTAAATGCACGCCACACTTCCGCCAAGGCTGTGACCGACCAAATTAGCTGGCGCTTCCGGGCTGTAGCAATTGACAAGCGCATCGAGATCGGCCAGGTAATCCTGAAACCAGTAGCATCCCGGGTTCCATTGAGAGAGCCCGAAACCGCGCCAGTCGGGGGCAATGACCCACCAGTCTTGGCTCAATGCGTCGACCAGAAACTGAAATGATGCCGAGAGATCCATCCAGCCGTGCAGCAGGAACAGCTGCGGATTGCCGGTCTCGCCCCAAATGCGCACATGGTAACGGGTGCCGTTGATGTTGTGGTAACGGAAGTCGCTGGCTTTCATGGCTTCGCTATGGCGCGAATATGTGAGATTATTTACTGCATCCGGTCCTGGGAAATGGTGCACTGTAACCCAGCTCTCTTACGGTGATCAACAACATGAAAAAACTGGCTAGCGTCACGTTCGGTTGTTTGCTTGTCATAGCGGCGGGTTCTGCCTTTTCAGGCGATGTAACTGCAGAATTTTCCAAAGGGCTGCTGTGGAAAATTGAAAAGGCCAATATCCAGCCAAGCTATATTTTCGGAACCATCCATCTCGATGACGCGCGTCTGACCAATTTGCCGGCGCCGGTCGCAAAATCCTTTGCACGCAGCAAAAGCTTCACCATGGAAATGATCATCGACGAGACGAGTACCCAGAAATTCGCCGCATCCATGTTTCTGGACGAAGGGAGCGACCTGAAAACACTCCTCGGCGAACCCTTGTACACCCAGACCACCGAGGCGATGCTTGAGTATGGCGTGCCGAGCGCGCTTACCGAGAGATCCAAACCCTGGGCACTGATGCTCACGCTGATTCTCCCCAAGGAGCACCAGGGCGCAATTGTAGATGATGTTTTGTATCAGCTGGCGCTGGAGCAGCGCAAGCCGGTACATCAACTCGAGAGCATTGAAGAGCAGATCGCGGTATTTGACGGCCTGCCGATGGAGGTCCAAATCGGCTTGCTCAAGCAAGCCGTGGAGCACCGCAACTTGGTTCCCGGGTTAATGGAAAAATCCATCCAGGCCTATCTCAGGCGCGACCTCGGTGAAATGTGGGAAATCGACAACAGTATGCTGGAAAATAAGGCCGACAAGGCCTTGAATGACGCATTCCTGCAGCGCGCATTGTACAGCCGGAACACGCGCATGGCCGAACGCATGGAGCCGCGACTTTCGGAAGGCGCGGCATTCATCGCCGTAGGTGCCCTGCACCTCTATGGAGACAAGGGCGTCTTGAACCTGCTAAAAAGCCGCGGCTACCGGGTCACACGAATTTACTGATTTATCGGTTTCTGCAAACGCTATAACCGTCCTGCCAGCCGGTTGCATATTGCGCATCGGACTTGTAACGAGTTTGGTCTTTTGTGGTGAGCATCGATTGGGCAGTAGCGCAGCCGTCGCGGTATCCGTCCTGATAAGTCTTGGGAAAACCCGACAAATTGACATTGGGCGTTTGCGCCGGCTTGGGCTGCTCATGCGCGCATGCCGCGAGCAGCAAGCCTAGCAATACGGCGCAAGATTGTTTCATCTGGAGAAATATACGCGGGGTTTCGCCGCGTCGGGTTGGTGGTAAAATCCTGAACGAAACTGGATTATATCATCATGCCTCAGCCCGCCTTCGTACACCTTCGCTTGCATAGCGAATATTCAATTGTAGACGGCATCGTGCGCGTTGACGACGCGGTCCGCAAAGCTGCTGAGGACCGCATTCCGTCGCTTGCGCTGACCGACCTTAACAATCTGTTTGGCATGGTGAAGTTTTATCAGGCGACGCGTAAATCCGGAATCAAACCGATTGTCGGTTGCGACGTATGGTTGAGTAACGAAAACGACCGTGACCAGCCGTTCCGCGCGCTGCTGTTGTGCCAATCGCATGAAGGGTATTTGCACTTGTGCAGGTTGCTTTCGCGTGCTTACCGCGGCAATCAACACCGCGGCCGCGCCGAAATCAGAAAGCGCTGGTTCACGGAAAACGGAACAGAAGGGTTGATCGCACTTTCGGGTGCGCAGCTTGGCGATGTCGGCGCGGCGATCGTGCAAGGCAATGGCAAGCACGCGCAAGCATTAGCGAGCGAATGGGCAGCGCTGTTCCCGCAGCGCTTTTACATTGAACTCCAGCGTGCGGGCGCTCCGCATTCCGAGAACTATGTTCAGCAGGCCATGGAACTTGCAACCGGCCTGAACCTGCCGGTAGTGGCCACTCACCCTATACAGTTTCTCGAAGCTGGCGACTTCAAGGCGCATGAGGCAAGAGTATGCATTGCCGAAGGCTATATGCTGGGCGATCCGAGACGACCCAGGCTGTTTACCGAGCAGCAATATTTCAAATCACAGGCCGAGATGGCGGAACTGTTTGCTGATATTCCGGAAGCGCTCACAAACAGCGTAGAAATCGCCAAGCGCTGTAATTTGAAAATGGAGCTGGGAACGAGCCGGCTTCCGCAATTTCCTACGCCCAACAATTTGAGCCTCGACCAATATCTGTGCGAGCGCGCGCTTGCCGGGCTTAAACAACGGCTTGACACGATTTTTCCCGACCCCATGGAGCGAGCGAAGCAGGCACCGTTCTATCAGAAGCGGCTTGATTTTGAAACGCATACCGTCGTGCAGATGGGCTATTCCGGATACTTTTTGATTGTCGCGGACTTCATCAACTGGGCCAAGCGAAATGGCGTGCCGGTTGGTCCTGGCCGCGGTTCCGGGGCCGGTTCCTTGGTCGCCTACGCGCTGGGAATCACCGATCTGGACCCGCTGCGCTACGACCTTCTGTTCGAGCGCTTCCTTAATCCGGAACGCGTTTCCATGCCTGACTTCGACGTGGATTTTTGCCAGGACGGCCGGGAAAAGGTCATCGAATATGTAAAGCAACGGTTCGGTGCGGACAGCGTTTCGCAGATTGCCACGTTTGGTACCATGGCGGCAAAAGCGGCCGTGCGCGATGTCGGGCGGGTGTTGGATTTGCCCTACAACTTTTGTGATCAAGTGGCAAAACTCATTCCGGTGCAACCGGGAAAGACCATCACCCTGCAGATGGCGCGCGCCATGGAACCACAGCTCAGGGAGCGAGAGCAGAAAGAAGAAGAAGTGCGCGAACTCCTTGCGCTTGCCGAGCGCGTCGAGGGCCTTACGCGCAACGTGGGAATGCACGCGGGCGGCGTTCTCATCGCACCGGGCAAGCTTACCGACTACTGCCCAATTTATGTCGCGCAAGGATCGGACGCGGTGGTGAGCCAGTTTGACAAGGACGACGTCGAACAAATAGGGCTCATCAAATTTGATTTCCTGGGCCTCACCACGCTCACCGTTTTGGATTGGGCGCTACGCTACCTGCGTCGCCTTAAACCCGAGCTCAAGGACTTTTCCCTCGACAATTTGCCACTCGATGACAAGGCCACGTATGAAATATTTGCTTCGGGGAATACCACGGCGGTTTTCCAATCGGAATCGAAAAGCGCCAAGGACCTCGAGCGCCGGCTGAAGGCGGATTGCTTCGAGGACCTGATTGCGTTGATGGCGCTGAACCGCCCGGGACCGCTGCAATCCGGAATGGTGGACGATTTCATCAAGCGCAAGCACGGCGTGGAAAGACCCGAATATTTTCACCCGGAGCTGGAGCCGGTGCTTAAGCCCACTTATGGCGTAATCGTCTATCAGGAACAAGTCATGCAAATCGCCCAAGTACTGGGCGGCTACAGCTTGGGCGCGGCCGACTTGCTGCGCCGTGCGATGGGCAAGAAGAAGCCGGAAGAAATGGCCAAACACCGCAGTATATTTATCCTGGGTGCGGTCAAGCACGGGGTGAGGACCCGACAGGCGGAGCACCTCTTCGGGCTGATGGAAAAATTTGCCGAGTACGGTTTCAACAAGTCGCACTCTGCGGCCTATGCCATGGTTGCGTACCAGACTGCTTATCTAAAGGCGCATTACCCTGCCGCTTTCATGGCGGCAACTTTATCGGCTGAAATGGACGACACCGACAAGGTGCAAATTTTTTACCAGGATTGTATTGCGAATGGTCTTGAGTTGCTGCCGCCGGACATCAATTTGAGTCGCTATCGTTTCGAGCCGGTCGGCGAGCGGCAGCTCCGCTACGGGCTGGGCGCGGTCAAGGGCACCGGCGAGGCGGCGGTTACCGCGATCGTGCACGCGCGTGAAACGTCGGGCCCGTTCCGCGACTTGTTCGATTTTTGCCGGCGCATAGACAAGCGCCTCGTCAATCGCCGGGCCATTGAATCGCTGATACGCGCCGGCGCATTTGATTCACTCAACCCACGACGCGCAAGCCTTTTGGCGTCAGTAGGCATCGCCATGGAAAACGCCGAGCAGGCGCAACGTTCAATCAATCAGGTAAGCCTATTCAGTGAACTAGAAGAGGCCGCGGCCGCACAGCACGTGGCGCTGGTTGACGTGCCGGAGTGGTCGGAGCCGTTACGGTTGCAAAATGAAAAAATGGCATTGGGTTTTTATTTCAGTGGTCACCCGTTTGCCGGTTACCGGAAAAGCATAGAGGGTTTCGTGAAAACCCGACTCAGCGAACTGGCGCCCCAGCAGCAGCCGGTTCTGCTTGCCGGAATCATCCATAGCGTGCGCATCCAGCAGACGCGTCGCGGGAGAATGGCAATCGTGGCGCTAGATGACGGCAGCGGCCAGGTCGAATGCGTGGTGTTCAGTGAATCATTTGAAGCGAAACGCGACCTGCTGAAAGAAGACCAATTGCTCATCGTCGAGGGCAAAGTCGGCCGCGATGATTTTTCGGGAGGCCTGCGAGTCACCGCTGAAAGAATTTATGATTTGACCGCGGCGCGCAACCAGTACGCGCGCGTGATGCGCATCAGTCTCAATGGAGAAGCAAGCGCAGTCAGGTTGCGGACACTGCTCGGGCCGTACCGGAAAGGCGCTTGTCCCGTGGCGATACGCTATCACAACGCGCAAGCGGTATGCGAGGTGCAATTAGGCGAGGAATGGCGGGTCAGTCTCGATGATAATTTGTTGCGCGAATTGTGCGAATGGCTGGCCCCAGAGAACGTAGAGGTAATCTACTGACTCAGCGCGTACGCAATATATCGAAGCAGGTAAAATTCCCTTCGCATTCCTCGATTTCAACAAGTTCGACCCGCGCGGATTCCGGCCCGCGCTGAGCCCAGCCGATAATGGCAGTCAACGCTTCAGGGCTTCCCTGCACCATTGCTTCCACGCTAAAATCGCGGCAGTTGCGCACCCAGCCGGTGACCCCGAGTTTTTCCGCTTCACGCCGCATGGTTTCACGAAAAAACACGCCTTGCACGCGGCCGTGAATACGCAAATGCTTTACCATGATTCTAGTTCGCACTAAATGCAATTGCGACGAGTATACCTCTAGGAAAGCACGGGGTGGCGGCAGCCGTTTTCGGAACCGGGTAAATAGTTGCAGCAAGTGGCATCGCAACCATGCTGCGTTGATTAGCACTTAGTGGCGGCGTAGCATGCTTTAAGTAAATTTTGTCTTGTATTTTGTATTCCAAGCGAATTGCCGCGGGGCCCATGTTTGGCGACAAATTGGAAGAGCGAGCATCCCCTCTGCAGTTTTTCCCAGCGGTCGAACTGATTTTCAATGAAAAATAGAAATCCGAAATCCTTGCTGCTCCCGCTTCCAGTGGTGCTGGCAATAATGACCGGCAATTTGTGCGCTCAAATTGTGGCGCAAGACACGCTCGACGAACTCGGAGGCACCTCCTGGCAACTGGTAAAATTTCAAGGCGGTGACAACACGATACTGTTTCCGGACGACAGCGTGAAATACACGATCTCCTTCGGGAAAGATGGGCGCGTGAGCGTGCGCATTGATTGCAACTGCGGCGACAGCATTTGGAAATCCTCGTGGGCGAAGCAGCTCGAATTTGGTCCGCTTGCGCTTACGCGCGCGATGTGCCCGCCAGGTTTCCTTCATGATCGCATCACCAAGGACTGGGGGTACGTACGGTCCTACATTATGAAAGACGGTCATCTGTTTCTCTCGCTGATGGCCGACGGTGGGATCTATGAATTCGAGCCCATGCTCGCTAGATTCAATTGATGCACTGCCGCGGTGACAAGCTGGTCGAATGATGAACTCTGCTGAAAAGAGTTTTCCATTGGCCGGAATGTCTGCGATGATCCGTATCTTGACCATCGCGCTTCTTTGCCTGCCGCTGGTGTTTTTATGGGGCATCCGCTATGGAGATCGGTTCCTGATGGTACCCGCGGTGCTTTTAATCCTGATCTACGCCTGGGTCTGGCTTCGCTTTCGTCCCAGCCGCTTTATCGTTACTTCGGACGCACTCGAAGTATTCTGGCCGCTCAAATACCGGCAGATTCCACGCAGCGAAATTTCCAGCGTACGCCAGATCAACAAAGAACAACTTTTGCAGGAAACAGGAAAGGGCATACGAGTCGGTGCGGGAGGTTTGTGGGGTGGTTTTGGCTGGCTCTGGAGCGAAAAGCGCGGAATTGTTCAGATGTATGTATCGCGGGCCGACGGCCTAGTGTGGATCGAGCGCACCGGAAAGCGAGCTTGGCTGATCACCCCCGAGGACCCGGAGAGGTTTGTTCGCGCCCTGTCCAACCGCCCCTTGCTTGCCGGCGCCGGCTGACGAGGATCGCCAATGATGAGGAGAAAAGAATGCTTGAAAAACGCGTAACTGGAAGCTGCTTGTGCGGAGAAGTCGGCTATGAGATCACCGGCAACCTGGGAATCTTTCAATATTGCCACTGCTCGCGCTGCCGGAAATTCACCGGTAGCGCCCATTCCGCGAACCTGTTTGTCCTGCCGGAACAGTTTTCGTGGACCAAAGGAGAAAAATTTGTGGGTGTCTACGTTCCCGAACAAACCAAATATTTTTCCACGTCGTTCTGCAAAAAATGTGGCTCGTCGTTGCCCTGGAAAGATAAGCGCGGAAAGGTCGTCGTTGTCCCAGCAGGAACCCTGGATAAGCATCCCGGGATTGAGCCATTCCAGAACATCTTCTTCGCATCAAAGGCAGATTGGTACAAATCGGCAGCGGATTTGCCGTGTTACGACGAGCTTCCTGCCAAATAACGCGGCAGGTTTAGCTTTTTCTCAGGTCGCCTCGAAACAAATCATGGCGGTCCTGATCGCGGAATCCGGGTCGTTTTCCGGCCGCTGCATGAAATGGGCGCGGAATTGCGAAAGTCGATGATCAGCGCTCTTGGTTTTCCGCGTCATTTGCTGATCGCGGTGAGTATGCCCTGCATGATGGCGAAAGGTGATGGGGGGCAGCCGGGCACTGCAACATCCACGGGAATTACATTTGCCACGCTTCCGCAGCTCGCGTAGCTTTCGCCGAAAATTCCGCCGTTGCATCCGCAATCGCCGATTGCAACCACCAGCTTGGGATCCGGAGTGGCTTCATAGGTGCGCTTCAATGCCGTTTCCATGTTGCGCGATACCGGCCCGGTTACCAGCAGCATGTCTGCATGGCGCGGGCTAGCCACGAACTTGATGCCGAGCTGCTCGAGATTGTAATAAGGGCTGTTGGTGGCGTGGATCTCAAGCTCGCAGCCGTTGCAGGAGCCGGCATCAACGTGGCGGATGGCGAGCGCCCGACCCAAGTATCGCAAAATTCCTTCCTGCAGGCGCTGCTGCAGGAGGCGCATTGTCTCGTCAGCTTGCGGTGCGGCTTCGGTCTTGATACCCGTCTTTGCAATTTGTTTCAAGAGCTGGTACATGCTTACACGTCGTGACCGCTATAACTTAGGTTGAAAGATTTATTAATAAGTGGGAAATCGGGAACGATGTTGCCGATGACCGCGTGCTGCAATACCGGCCAGTTTTGCCATGATGGGTCGTGCGCATGACAACGGTGTATTGTGTCGTTTTCGCCAGCCTCCAGCGCGAACAATATCTCACCCCGCCAGCCTTCGACCCAACCCGTTCCAG
>Ga0187788_10000565_pt1 | contig 10379 bp, 19 predicted proteins | sample 1015_BV01_MP10_2_FD_133008 | JGI IMG/M metagenome (GOLD analysis project Ga0187788, IMG submission 133008) | Tropical peat soil microbial communities from peatlands in Department of Meta, Colombia - 1015_BV01_MP10_20_MG | ecosystem: Environmental > Terrestrial > Soil > Wetlands > Peat | place...
ACATCCGCCGCGGCGGCAAGGTCTGGATCAACATCTACCCGGACCGGCCGCTGACCAAGAAGCCGGCCGAGACCCGGATGGGATCGGGCAAGGGGTCGCCGGAGTGGTGGGTGGCCAACGTCAAGCCCGGGCGGGTGATGTTCGAGCTGTCGTTCCCCAACGAGAAGGTGGCCCGGGACGCGCTCACCCGCGCGATCCACAAGCTGCCGATGAAGTGCCGGATCGTCCGGCGCGAGGGCGGTGAGCGGTGATGGCCGTCGGTTCGAAGGACATGACCCCGGCCAACCTGCGCGGCTTCGACGACGAGCGGCTGGTCGAGGAGCTGCGGAAGGCCAAGGAGGAGCTGTTCAACCTGCGGTTCCAGTCGGCTACCGGCCAGCTGGAGAGCCACGGCCGGCTGCGCGCCGTCCGCCGGGACATCGCCCGGATATACACCGTCATGCGCGAGCGCGAGCTCGGGATCACCAGCGGTCCCGCGGAGTGAGCCGGGAGTGAGTGAGATGAGCCAGACCACCGACGACGTCCGCGGGTCCGCGAGCGCCGGGCGCGGGTACCGCAAGACCCGCCGTGGGTACGTGGTCAGCGACAAGATGGACAAGACCGTGGTCGTGGAGGTGGAGGACCGGGTCAAGCACCCGCTGTACGGCAAGGTCCTCCGCCGCACCAGCAAGGTCAAGGCGCATGACGCGGGCAACGCCGCGGGGATCGGCGACCTTGTCCTGATTATGGAGACCCGCCCGCTGTCCGCCACCAAGCGCTGGCGGCTGGTGGAGATCCTGGAGAAGGCGAAGTAAGGGGTTCCGTCAGGCTCCGGTACGGACAGGACCGGAGAACCAACGTGACGACAGGAGCAGGACAGTGATCCAGCAGGAGTCGCGGCTTCGGGTCGCCGACAACACGGGTGCCAAGGAGATCCTCTGCATCCGCGTGCTCGGCGGGTCCGGCCGCCGCTACGCCGGCATCGGTGACGTCATCGTCGCCACCGTCAAGGACGCCATCCCCGGCGGTGCGGTGAAGAAGGGCGACGTGGTCAAGGCCGTCGTGGTGCGCACGGCCAAGGAGCGGCGTCGGCCCGACGGCTCCTACATCCGGTTCGACGAGAACGCCGCGGTGCTCCTGCGCAACGACGGCGACCCGCGCGGGACGCGGATCTTCGGCCCGGTGGGCCGCGAGCTGCGGGAGAAGCGCTTCATGAAGATCATCTCGCTGGCGCCGGAGGTGCTGTGACCGTGGCCAAGATGCGGATCAAGAAGGGTGACACGGTCCAGGTGATCGCGGGCGCCGCCGCCGGCCGGACCGGCAAGGTGATGGAGGTGTACCCGGACACCGGCAGGCTGCTGGTCGAGGGGATCAACCGGGTGAAGCGGCACACCAAGGTCGGCACCACCGGCCGTGGCGGCAAGACCGGCGGGATCATCACCCAGGAGGCCCCGGTGCACGCCAGCAACGTGATGCTGGTGGACCCGGACACCAAGCGGCCGACCCGGGTCGGCATCCGGGTGGAGACGGTGGAGCGGGACGGCCGGACCAAGCGGGTGCGGGTGCGGGTCGCCAAGCGTTCGGGTAAGGACATCTGAGATGAGCATCGACACCTCCCCCCCGGCAACCCGCACCCAGGTCCCCCCGCCGCGGCTCAAGCTGCGCTACCGGGGGGAGATCGCCCCGGCCCTGCGCGAGGAGTTCCGCTACCCCAACGTCATGCAGGTGCCGCGGCTGGTCAAGATCGTCGTGAACATGGGCGTGGGCGAGGCGGCCCGTGACTCCAAGCTGATCGAGGGCGCGGTCCGCGACCTGGCCACGATCACCGGGCAGAAGCCGCAGGTGACCCGGGCCCGGCGCTCGATCGCCCAGTTCAAACTGCGCGAGGGGATGCCGATCGGCGCGCACGCGACGCTGCGCGGGGACCGGATGTGGGAGTTCCTCGACCGGCTGCTCAGCCTGGCCCTGCCGCGGATCCGTGACTTCCGCGGGCTGTCGCCCAAGCAGTTCGACGGCCGCGGCAACTACACGTTCGGGCTGAACGAGCAGGCCATGTTCCACGAGATCGACCAGGACCGGGTCGACCGGGTCCGGGGGATGGACATCACCATCGTGACCACCGCGACGACGGACGACGAGGGCCGGGCTCTGCTGCGCCGCCTCGGCTTCCCCTTCAAGGAGAACTGACGTGGCGAAGACAGCGCTGATCAACAAGGCGGCGCGCAAGCCGAAGTTCGCGGTGCGCGCCTACACCCGCTGCCAGCGGTGCGGGCGACCCCATTCCGTCTATCGCAAGTTCGGGCTGTGCCGGATCTGCCTGCGCGAGATGGCGCACCGCGGTGAGCTGCCGGGCCTGACCAAGAGCAGTTGGTGAGCCCGCGATGAGCACGAAGACCCCGACCCGCCGCGCCCGTCCGATGCGCGCGGAGAAGCTGGTGATCCTCCGCTCCCGGATGCCGGTGAACCTGGTCACGTTGCAGCACGACGTACCGAAGGTGCGCAGGCCGGTGGATCGGCGGGAGACCCAGGAGGCCGGCGTGGCGCGGGAGACCGTCGCGGCGCGGGAGACCGCGGAGCCGGGAGAGCAGAAGACGACGCCGAAGGTCCGCAAGGTCGCGTCCGGCAGCGAGACCACGGCGAGAAGGAGCGGACGAGCCCGATGACGATGACCGATCCGATCGCGGACATGCTCACCCGCCTGCGCAACGCCAACTCCGCCTACCACGAGGAGGTGTCGATGCCCTACAGCAAGCTCAAGGCGCACATCGCCGAGATCCTGCAGCAGGAGGGCTACATCGCCACCTGGGCGGTGGAGGACGCCGAGGTCGGCAAGAAGCTGACGATCGCGCTGAAGTACGGGCCGAACCGGGAGCGCTCGATCTCCGGGCTGCGCCGGGTGAGCAAGCCCGGGCTGCGGGTGTACGCGAAGTCGACGAACCTGCCGCGGGTGCTGGGCGGGCTGGGCGTGGCGATCCTGTCCACGTCCTCCGGCCTGCTCACCGACCGGCAGGCCAAGAGCAAGGGCGTGGGCGGGGAAGTCCTCGCCTACGTCTGGTGATCGGGGAGGAGACCATGTCCCGCATCGGCAAGATGCCGATCCCGGTCCCGTCCGGCGTCGACGTGACGATCAGCGGCCGCCAGGTCGAGGTGAAGGGCCCCAAGGGAGCGCTGTCGCACTCGGTGGCGGCACCGATCGACGTCTCGCGCACCGACGACGGGACGCTGGTGGTGACCCGGCCGGACGACGAGCGCACCTCGCGCGCGCTGCACGGCCTGACCCGGTCCCTGATCGCGAACATGGTGACCGGGGTCACCCAGGGCTTCGAGAAGAAGCTGGAGATCGTCGGCACCGGGTACCGGGTGCAGGCCAGGGGATCGAACCTGGAGTTCGCCCTCGGGTACAGCCACCCGATCACGGTGACCCCGCCGGAGGGTGTCACGTTCACCGTCGAGGCACCGACCCGGTTCACCGTCTCCGGGATCGACAAGCAGAGGGTCGGTGAGGTCGCGGCCAACATCCGCAAGCTGCGCAAGCCCGACCCGTACAAGGGCAAGGGCGTGCGGTACGCCGGGGAGCAGATCCGCCGCAAGGTCGGGAAGGCTGGGAAGAAGTGATGGCGATCGCTGTCAAGCGCAGCGGCACGGGCCGCAGCGACGTCGCGGCCCGCCGCCGCCGGCACGTTCGCGTGCGCAAGCGGGTGGTCGGCACCCCGTCCCGGCCGCGGCTGGTCGTGACCCGGTCCGCCCGGCACGTCCAGGCGCAGGTGGTCGACGACTCGCTCGGCCGCACGCTGGTCTCGGCCTCGACCATGGAGGCCGACGTGCGCGCGATGCAGGGCGACAAGACCGCCCGGGCGCGGCGGGTCGGCGCGCTGGTCGCCGAGCGGGCCAAGGCCGTCGGGATCGATGCCGTGGTCTTCGACCGCGGCGGCAACCGCTATCACGGACGGCTGGCCGCCCTGGCCGACGCCGCCCGCGAAGGAGGCCTGACGCTGTGATCCGGGTCGATCACCGGGCCGGCCACCGGGCCGATCAACGAGAGAGAAGGAACCACTGATGCCTGGACCGCAGCGCCGCACCGGCGGCACCGGCGGAGGAGAGGGTTCCGGCCGCCGCGACCGCCGGGAGCGTGACAGCCGGCGCGGAGGCGAGGGCGGGGCCGAGAAGACCGCCTTCGTCGAGCGGGTCGTGACGATCAACCGGGTCGCCAAGGTGGTCAAGGGCGGTCGGCGGTTCAGCTTCACCGCGCTGGTCGTCGTGGGCGACGGCGACGGCACGGTCGGCGTGGGCTACGGCAAGGCCAAGGAGGTGCCGGCGGCGATCGCCAAGGGCGTCGAGGAGGCCAAGAAGCACTTCTTCAAGGTGCCGCGGGTGCAGCACACGATCCCGCACCCGGTGCAGGGGGAGGAGGCGGCCGGCGTCGTCCTGCTGCGGCCGGCGTCCCCCGGGACCGGCGTGATCGCCGGCGGGCCGGTGCGCGCCGTCCTGGAGTGCGCCGGCATCCACGACGTGCTGAGCAAGTCGCTCGGGTCGGACAACGCGATCAACATCGTGCACGCGACCGTGCGGGCCCTGAAGATGCTGGAGCGGCCGGAGGCGGTCGCCAGCCGCCGGGGCCTGCCGTTGGAGGACGTCGCACCCGCCGCGCTGCTGCGCGCCCGGGCCGGGGTGGCCGGATGAGCGGCCGGCTCAAGGTCACCCAGATCCGTTCCGGGATCGGCGGCCTGCGCAGGCAGCGGGAGACCCTTCGGTCGCTGGGGCTGAAGCGGGTCGGCGACGTCGTGGTGAAGGAGGACCGCCCGGAGATCCGGGGCATGGTCGCGGCGGTGACCCACCTGGTCACCGTCGAGGAGGTGGAGTGAGATGTCGGACCCGCAGCGCGAGCACACCCTGAAGGTGCACCACCTGCGCCCGGCACCCGGCAGCCGGACGGCCAGGACCAGGGTCGGGCGCGGCGAGGCCGGCAAGGGCAAGAGTGCGGGCCGCGGGACCAAGGGCAGCAAGGCCCGGAACACGATCTCCCAGGCCTTCGAGGGCGGCCAGATGCCGCTGCACATGCGCCTGCCGAAGCTGCGCGGGTTCACCAACCCGTTCAAGGTCACCTACCAGGTGGTCAACCTTGACCGGCTGGCCGAGCTCTACCCCACCGGTGGAGTGGTGACGGTCGAGGACCTGGTCGCTCGCGGGGCCGTCCGCCGCGGGTACCCGGTCAAGGTGCTCGGCACCGGTCAAGTGGACGTCGCCCTGCAGGTCAGCGTGCACGCGTTCTCCGGCCCGGCGCGGGAGAAGATCACAGCGGCGGGCGGGACGGCGAACACCCTGGCCGGCGGCGACCGGACCTGATCCGGGGCCCGGCTACCGCCCCTGGCCTGGTCGGAGTGTTATCGTCTCACCGATCGTGCACCCGGCGTCCTGGTGACTGTGTTCGAGACGCCACGATCAGCCGCCGGATGAGCGGCGCGCAGGAGGTTGTGTGCTCACCGCGTTTGCCAGGGCGTTCCGCACCCCGGACCTGCGCCGCAAGCTCCTGTTCACCATGGCGATCATGGCGGTCTTCCGGCTGGGGTCGTTCATCCCGACCCCGGGCGTCAGCTACAGCGCCGTCCAGCAGTGCATCGACCTGACCCACACGGCCTCCGGCGGGTCGGCCGGGCTGTACCAGATGGTGAACCTGTTCAGCGGCGGCGCGCTGCTCCAGCTGTCGGTGTTCGCGCTGGGGATCATGCCCTACATCACGGCGAGCATCATCATCCAGCTGCTCACCGTGGTGATCCCGCGCTTCGAGATGCTCAAGCAGGAGGGTCAGACCGGGACGGCGAAGCTGACCCAGTACACCCGGTACCTGACCATCGGGCTGGCCATCCTGCAGTCCACCACGCTGGTCGCGATCGCCCGGACGCCCGGCAACCTGTTCCAGAGCTGCCAGGCCGACCTGGTGCCCGACGACAGCATGGTCACCGCAGCGATCATGGTGATCACGATGACCGCCGGCACCGGCCTGATCATGTGGCTCGGTGAGCTGGTCACCGAGCGCGGGGTCGGCAACGGCATGTCGCTGCTGATCTTCACCTCGATCGCCGCCGGGTTCCCCAGCTCGATCTGGGCGATCCGGCAGTCCAACGGCATCGACATCATGCTGATCGTGATCGCCGTCGGCCTGGTGATCACGGCTCTGGTGGTGTTCGTCGAGCAGTGCCAGCGGCGCATCCCGGTGCAGTACGCCAAGCGCATGGTCGGGCGGCGGGTGCTCGGCGGTGCCACCACCTACATCCCGATCAAGGTGAACATGGCCGGGGTGATCCCGGTGATCTTCGCCTCGTCGCTGCTCTACCTGCCCGCGCTGATCGCGCAGTTCCGCAGGACCAGCGGGGACGCCTGGGTGGACTGGATCGACCGCTACCTCACCCGCGGTGATCACCCCCTCTACATCATCTCCTACTTCGCACTGATCGTCTTCTTCACGTACTTCTACGTGGCCATCACGTTCAACCCGGACGAGGTGGCGGACAACATGCGCAAGTACGGCGGGTTCATCCCGGGGATCCGCTCCGGCCGGCCCACCGCGGAGTACCTCGACTACGTGCTGACCAGGATCACCGCGCCCGGCTCCCTCTACCTGGGGCTGATCTCGCTGATCCCGCTGATCGCGCTGATCGTGGTCAACGCCAACCAGAAGTTCCCCTTCGGCGGGACCTCGATCCTGATCGTGGTCGGGGTCGGCCTGGAGACCGTCAAGCAGATCGAGTCGCAGCTGCAGCAACGCCATTACGAGGGGTTCCTGCGATGAGACTGCTGTTGATGGGACCGCCCGGCTCCGGCAAGGGCACCCAGGCGCAGCGTCTCGCGGAGCGGTACCGGATCCCGGCGATCTCCACCGGTGACATCTTCCGGGCCAACCTCGAGCGGAACACCGATCTGGGCCGGCTCGCCGAGAGCTACATGGCGCAGGGCCAGTACGTGCCCGACGAGGTCACCAACGACATGGTCCGGCAGCGGCTGTCCGAGCCGGACACCGGCAACGGGTTCGTGCTGGACGGCTACCCGCGGACCAAGGGGCAGGTGGCGGCGCTGGACGGGATGCTGGCCGAGCGGGGGGTGGCGCTGGACGCCGTCCTCAAGCTGACGGCGGACACCGACGAACTGGTCGCCCGGCTGCTCCAGCGCGCGCAGGAGCAGGGTCGCCGGGACGACACGGAGGAGACGATCCGCCGCCGGCAGGAGGTGTACGCCGAGGAGACGGCTCCGCTGGCCGAGGTGTACCGCGATCGCGGCCTGCTGGTGCGGGTGGACGGTCTGGGCGAGGTCCAGGAGGTCACGTCCCGGATCGAGGCTGCGCTCGACGGCCGGGCGGGCTGAGTCCGGAAGGGTCGGGGACGTGCTGGGGCGGGACAGGATCCAGTACAAGACGGTCGAGCAGGTGCGGATGATGCGCCGCGCCGGGCTGCTGGTCGCCGATGCCCTGGACGCCGTCCGGGCCGCGCTGCGCCCGGGGGTCACCACCGCCGACCTCGACGCGGTGGCCGAGGACGTGATCCGCTCGGCCGGCGGGACGCCGTCCTTCCTGGGCTACCACGGCTACCCGGCCACGCTGTGCGTGTCGGTCAACGACGAGATCGTGCACGGGATCCCCGGCCCGCGGGTGGTGCTCGCCGGTGACCTGGTGTCGGTGGACTGCGGCGCGATCGTGGACGGGTGGCACGGCGACTCGGCGTTCAGCACGATCGTGGCCGCGAACGGGATGGCCGACCCGGCGGACGCCGCGCTGACCGAGGTCACCGAGCAGGCGATGTGGCACGGGATCGCCGCGATGAGCGAGGGCGCCCGGCTGAACGCGATCGGCGCCGCGGTCGAGGACCACGTGGACGGGCGCTACGGGCTGGTCGAGGAGTACGGCGGGCACGGCATCGGCACCGCCATGCACATGGAGCCGCACGTCCTCAACTACCGGACCCGGGACAAGGGCCCGCGGATGCGGCCGGGGCTGTGCCTGGCGATCGAGCCGATGCTGACCCGCGGCGACCCGGCGACCCGGCTGATGCCGGACGGCTGGACGGTGATGACCCTGGACGGGTCGCACGCCGCGCACTGGGAGCACACCGTCGCGCTCGGCGAGGTCGGGCCGTGGGTGCTGACCGCGCGGGACGGCGGGGTCGAGGCGCTGGCCGCGATCGGCGTCACCGCCGCGCCGCTGGACGACTAGACCCGCTCGTGTCACGTCCCGCGCATCACCCACTGCGCAGCGTGATGCTTTCACGGATGCGTGGAACGCCGCACCGTGCCGAGCGGGGCGATTTCGTTTCGCCGGGGGTCATCCCGTAAGATTTTGCGTCGGCCATCGGGCATTCGCCCTCTCGCGCCCCGCGGCTGGGACTGGCGCGGCGGGGGCCCCGTCACCGGTGTGCCACCACGTACATCAGGCCGGCCGTCCGGCCACGAGGGAATGCGGAGGACATGCCGAAAAAGGACGGGGTCATCGAGATCGAGGGCACGGTCGTGGAGGCTCTACCCAACGCGATGTTCCGGGTGGAGTTGTCCAACGGCCACAAGGTGCTCGCGCACATCTCCGGCAAGATGCGCCAGCACTACATCCGGATCCTCCCCGAGGATCGGGTCGTGGTGGAGCTGAGCCCGTATGACCTCTCCCGCGGACGCATCGTCTACCGCTACAAGTAGCCGCCCCTACACCCCGACCCCGTCGGGAACCGGCCCTGCCGGTCCGTGACGGACGTCGCCGAGCCCTGGTCTGGAAGGCATGAAGGTCAAGCCGAGCGTCAAGAGGATCTGCGACAAGTGCAAGGTGATCCGCCGGCACGGGCGGGTCATGGTGATCTGCGAGAACCAGCGCCACAAGCAGCGCCAGGGCTGAGGACGGCGCAGGCCGCCACCCGGCGGTCGCCAGCAGCACCCGACCCCCGACCCACCGGGCGGCGTGAGCCGATCCGGAGCAGGGCCGGGACGACACCCCCGGGCGGAGGCCGGGGACCCGGGCCAGGCCCGGGAACGGTGCTGGACGAGACCCTCCGCACGATGAGGAAGAGAGAACCGGATGGCACGCCTGGTCGGCGTCGACCTTCCCCGCGAGAAGCGGCTCGAGGTCGCGCTCACCTACATCTACGGCCTCGGCCGTACCCGCGCCAGGCAGACCCTGGAGGCGACCGGGGTGAGCCCGGACCTGCGGGTGCGCGACCTGGGCGACGAGGAGCTGGTCAGGCTCCGCGACTACATCGAGGGCAACTTCAAGGTCGAGGGTGACCTGCGCCGCGAGGTGGCCGCCGACATCCGCCGCAAGGTCGAGATCGGCTGCTACGAGGGCCTGCGGCACCGCCGCGGCCTGCCGGTGCGCGGGCAGCGCACCAAGACCAACGCACGCACCCGCAAGGGCCCCAAGCGCACCGTGGCGGGCAAGAAGAAGCCCGGAAAGAAGTAGGAGAGAGCCGCCAGATGCCTCCCAAGAGCCGCCAGACCGCCGGCGCCCGCAAGCCGCGCCGCAAGGAGAAGAAGAACGTCTCCCACGGGCATGCCCACATCAAGAGCACGTTCAACAACACGATCGTCTCGATCACCGACCCGATGGGGAACGTGATCTCGTGGGCCTCCGCCGGCCAGGTCGGCTTCAAGGGCTCCCGCAAGTCGACGCCGTTCGCGGCCCAGATGGCCGCCGAGGCCGCCGCCCGCCGTGCCCAGGAGCACGGAATGCGCAAGGTGGACGTCTTCGTCAAGGGTCCTGGTTCGGGTCGGGAGACCGCCATCCGCTCGCTGCAGGCCACCGGGCTGGAGGTCGGCTCGATCCAGGACGTGACCCCCACCCCGCACAACGGCTGCCGTCCCCCCAAACGGAGGCGGGTGTGACGCCATCGAGCCAGGCGGCAGCCGTCGCGCTTCGTCCACACCGGCGCCGCCGCGTCTGACGCGACTGCCGCGCCTACCAGCATTCGGAGAAGGAGACAACACATCGATGGCGCGTTACACCGGCGCTGACTGCAAGCGCTGCCGTCGCGAGAAGACCAAGCTGTTCCTCAAGGGCTCCAAGTGCGACTCGCCGAAGTGCCCGATCGAGATCCGGCCCTACCCGCCGGGCGAGCACGGCCGCGCGCGCACCAAGGAGAGCGAGTACCTGCTGCAGAAGCGGGAGAAGCAGAAGGCTGCCCGGATCTACGGCATCCTGGAGCGGCAGTTCCGCGGCTACTACGAGGAAGCCAACCGCCGCCAGGGCAAGACCGGCGAGAACCTGTTGCAGATCCTGGAGTCCCGGCTGGACAACGTCGTGTTCCGGGCCGGCTTCGCCAAGTCCCGGGACGCCGCCCGGCAGCAGGTCCGGCACGGCCACTACCTGGTCAACGGCAGGAAGGTCGACATTCCCAGCTACCGGGTCAGCGAGAACGACATCATCGAGGTCCGCC
>Ga0187788_10000566_pt1 | contig 10373 bp, 9 predicted proteins | sample 1015_BV01_MP10_2_FD_133008 | JGI IMG/M metagenome (GOLD analysis project Ga0187788, IMG submission 133008) | Tropical peat soil microbial communities from peatlands in Department of Meta, Colombia - 1015_BV01_MP10_20_MG | ecosystem: Environmental > Terrestrial > Soil > Wetlands > Peat | place...
ACACGCGGGCCAGTTCTTCCCGTGGACGTTCGTCATTCATCTCGTCCACGGGCCGCACGCGGCCGGCCTCTCGCGCCGCGGTCGCCTGTGGGTCTACACCAGCGCCGGCACCGGGACCTGGGGTCCGCCGGTGCGCCTCGGCTCGAGGCCCGAGCTGACGCTGTTGCGCATCGTGGCCGTCAACGGATCGAGCCGAAGCTAGCCGCCGAGCTCCGGAGGCTTCGGAGTCTGTTCACGCGCCTTGTCCGCAGCGGTATCGAGCGCTCTCAGTCGTGTCTGCAACGATCTCGTCCGGCTGCGCCAGATGCCCAGCTTGATCCCGAGCGGAACGCCCGCGATGAGAAGCCCCGCGCCCAGTGAGCCGAGGACGAGGCCTGCGATCGGGACGCCCTCGAGTCGCCAGACCGCGAAGCGTACCGTGGTCTCGGCAGTGTTCTGAAGGGCGAATATGGTGATGGTGACCGCCAGCGCCGCGACGACGAGGTAGCCAAGTTTCATGTCGTGATCCTTCCGCGCCACGCGTTCCGAGTGACACCCCCAGGATCGAAACACCCGTAGGTGAGCGTCGCGGCGCATCCGACAACTTTCACCATGTCATGCGTGGTGCCGGGCCCGTGTCAAGTCGCAAGGTTCCCGCGGCGATGCCCGCCCAGCAGTCCTCCCCGAAAGCTTTGCACGCGGAAAGTTCGCGGGCTTACACTCAGCGAGGCGTCGAGCCGCGCGGCTCCAGCCGTGCGTCGAGCGCGGAATGTGAGACCAGGCCCGTTGGATACGAAGATCGGCAAGTACGAGCTACTCGACCAGATCGGCCGTGGCGGCATGGGCCTGATCTTCAGGGCTCGTGATCCGGTCCTGCAGCGCCTGGTTGCGCTCAAGGTCATCTCCAACGTCGAGGTCACTCCGGAGCTGCGCGCGCGTTTCTTTCGCGAGGCTCAGGCGTGCGCGCGCATCGCCCATCCCAACATCGTCATCGTGCACGACATGGGAGAGGATAGCGGGCGGCTCTTCATCGTGATGGAGCTGCTCGACGGTGAGGAGCTCCGCGGCGTCATCGCCCGGCGTTCGGAATTGAGTCTGTGGGAGAAGCTCGACATCGTCCAGCAAATCTGCGAGGGGCTGCACTTCGCCCACCAAAAGGGCGTCGTGCACCGCGACATAAAGCCGGCCAACATCCTCGTCCTGCGCACGGGCCGGGTGAAGATCGTCGATTTCGGAATCGCGCAGATCGCGGGCGCGGCCACGCAGCGCGACCTGACGCGGACCGGTGCGTTCATGGGCACGCTCCGCTACATGGCTCCCGAGCAGGTCCGCGGCCGAGCGGACCGGCGCTCGGACATCTTCTCGGTCGCGGCGGTTTCCTATGAGCTGCTCACGGGGCGACCGCCGTTCTCGGGGGACGATCCGTTGCAGATCCTGGAGCAGCTCAGGACCGCCACACCACCCCGGCTCACCGAGCTCGACCCGAGTCTTCCGCCTGCGCTGGCGGACGTCATCGAGCGGGCGCTGCAAAAGGAGCCCGCGGATCGCTTCCCGGATCTAGGACACATGACCCAGCAGCTCGAGATGCTGCGGCGAGATGTCGGTCCGGCCACCACGGCCACGCCGCCGACATCGGTGATCGACCGGATGCCGGTGAGCGATGATCCACCGGTGATCGCGGCGATGGCCGAAGCGTCGGAGACCGGCCGGGGCCCGGTGCCTGCCATTCCTCGGATCGCGATCGGCACCGGCGTTGCTCTGGTCGCGCTCGTCATCGTCGCGCTCTTTGCATGGCGTCCGACGATCCCTCGGGGACCCGTGGACAAACCGGCCGAGGTTGTGCCCTCCACGGCCGTGAAGACGGAGACCGCGTCGCAGCCGTCGAACCCGATCTCGAAGCCTGACGATCCGGATCGCGCCAAGCCCGAGACGCCGCGAGAAACCGACGCGGCGAAGGCTCCGGCGCGCCCGGCGGGGCCATCGTCGCCGACGCGCGCGTCGACGGCTGCGAGGCCATCGGTCGCCGCCACGTCCCCGGGTCGCGCGGACTCGGCCGGCGGCCCGCCACGGGAGCCGAGCAAATCGGCCACGCTCAGCGCTGGATCCGGCAGCGCGCGTGATACCGCGGAGCAGGCGAGGTCACGCATGATGGCCGCCAGGCAGGCGGCCGAGCGCGTGGCCGCCGGCTTTTACGCGCGCAATCGGTTCCTGTCCGCTCGGACGAAGGAGCGTGAGGGCATGGCCGCCCTCGGCAAATCGGACTACACCGCCGCCGGCGCCTTGTTCGTCCAGGCGCAGTCCGAATACGAGGCGGCGACGGCCGAGGTGCCGCGCGAGGAGGAGAATCAGCGCAGGCTCGCCGAGCTGAGCGCCAGCCTGGATCAGGCGCACGCGTCGGTCGCGGCAAGCCGGCAGCAGGCGCTGGCCGCCCAGGCGGATCAGCTTGCGAGAGGGCTATTCGACGATGCGCAGGCCCGGCAGGTCGAAGGCGATGGTCTCGCGAGTCGCAAGGACCTGGCCGCCGCCGCTCGCGCGTATCAAGAGGCCGCGGCGCGCTACGGTGAAGCCACCGCTCGCGCCCGCGCCGTCCGCCCTACGAAGTAGGGCTCCCGCCAGGCTCAGCCGACCGGCAGGATCGACTGCACCTGCGGCAGCCCCTTGGCCACGAGAGTCCAGCGCGCCTCCGGGCTCACTCGCCACAGCTCGCCGGTGTCGGTCCCCGCCAGGACGTGGCCGGCGGCATCGGGATCGGGCGCAACCGCGTGGAACTGAGCCGGCGAGGGCGAGTGGACGGCGTCACCGAGCGAGCGCCACGTCTCGCCCCCGTCGATGGACTGGAACAGCATCGCCTTCGCGCCGCCCTGGTCCTTGAAGGCCGAGAACGCAGTGGGCGACGAGCCGACGGTGACTGCGTGGGGCCGGCGTGGATCGATGCAGAGCGGGCGCGTGTAGGGCGGGGTCATGCCCTTCCACTGGAAGCGCCACGATTTGCCGTGGTCGTCCGAGCGGAACATGCCGGCGATCCGTTGTTCCATGGGCTCGCTCCGGTCGATGCGGCCAAAACCGGTGGAAGCGAAGAGCACGCCCGGCTGGTCGGGCTTGGCCACCATGACGTGTAGGTCCGGGTTGCCTCCGGGACGGGTCATCGTCCAGGTACGCCCTCCGTCCTCGCTCAACGCCACCCCGCCGACCTCGACGCCCACCACGAGGCGCAGCGGATCGGCGGGGTCGAGCACGATCGCGCGCGCGCGGCCCGGGCGGGGCGGGGTGACCGGCACGCACCACTCGGTGAAGCCGGGTGCCGAGCGAAATCCAGCGATCTCGGTCCAGGACGCGCCGCCGTCGCGCGAGAGAAAAAGGCCCGCCGGCTCGGTGACGGCGTAGAGCGTCGAGGGATCGCCGGGCGCCGCGGCCACGTCCCAGACTTCGCGGTCGCCGATGCCGCTCGGCTGCCACGAGCGTCCGTCGTCGGCCGAGCGGAAGAATCCCGCTGTCGAGCCGGCCACGCAGTGGCCGTTCACGCACGAGAGATGGCGGACGCTCGGCCCTTCGAGCGCCACCGACGACGCGCCGCTCGCTGCGTCCACCACGAAGATGCCCTTGGCCGTTCCGAGGATCGCCGTCCGCATGCTCCGCCTCCGGGTTGCCGCTGCGTTGGTGACCGGTGGAGCGACGATAGGCCCGACCGGGATCATCGTCAAGGAACTCATCGAGCGACTGGGGCGGGGACAGGCTCGCGCTTCTGCTAGACTCGACAGCGATGCGCCGACCGCTCTCGATCGACGCCGCCCAGTTGAATCGACGGCGTTTCATGGTCACCATGACGGCTGCCGCCCTGGTCGCTCCCCCCGTCGTCGAGGCCCAACAGCCGGGCAAGATGCCTCGTGTGGGAATCCTGGGCATCGGCCCCACGCCGAGTCCGCAGGAGCTCGCGCAGTCGGTTGCCACGAATCAGTTCTGGATCGCGATGAAAGAGCTCGGCTGGGTCGATGGCCGGAACATGCTCGTCGAGCGACGATTCGGTGAATCGGACGATCAGCTCCGCAAGGGCGCCGCCGAGCTCGTGCGCCTCAAGGTCGACGTGCTGTTCGTCGCGGGCGAAGGTCTGGCGAAGATCCTTCAGCTGGAAACGAAGACCATCCCCATCGTGGTGGGTCGCGCCGAAGGGGATCTCGTCGCCGCCGGACTCGTCAAGAGCCTGGCCAAGCCGGGCGGCAACGTCACCGGGTCGCAGCTCCTCAGCGACGACCTCGTCTCGAAACGACTCCAGCTTCTCAAGGCGCTCGTTCCGAATCTTTCGAAAGTCGCGCTCATCCGAGAGGACATCACGACGTTGGCCAGCCCGGAAGTCCCGGCTCGATACGATCAGCTTGCCGCGACCGCGGCGCGGGCTCTTGGGTTGACGGTTCAGTCGTTCGTCGTGCGTGGAGCCAAGGACCTTGCCGCCGCGTTCCCCGACATGGTCAGGAGTCAGGTCCGCGGAGCCCTGGTGACGCGATCCGCCTTCATGTTCGTGTATCGACAGACCCTCGTCGATCTGGCGGCCACGCACCGGATCCCCGCGATCTACGAGATCCAGGTGTTCGTCGAAATCGGTGGACTCATCTCTTATGGAGTCAACGTCGCCGAGATGCAGCAACGGGCGGCGACGTACGTGGACAGGATCCTCCGGGGCGCCAAGCCCGCCGATCTTCCGGTCGAGCAACCGACCAAGTTCGATCTGGTCGTGAACCTCAAGGCCGCCAAGGCGCTCGGGTTGAGCATCCCGCAGTCCATCCTTGTCCGAGCCGACCAGGTGATCGAATAGCAAGGAGACCGTCCATGGCACGACTGAACGGCAAGGTGGCGGCGGTGACCGGCGGGGCCTCGGGGATCGGCGAGGCCACCGTGCGGCGCTTCGTGAAGGAGGGGGCGAAGGTGGCCTTCGCGGACCGCGATGCCGAGCGGGGCAAGCGCGTCGCCGCGGAGATCGCGGCGAGCGGCGGCGAGGTCGTGTTCGTCGAGGCGCACATGGAGCGCGAGGCGGAGGCGACGGGCTTCGTTCGGCAGGCCGCACAGCGCTTCGGTCGGCTCAACATCCTCGTGAACAACGCCGGCGTTCGCCTCTACCACACGGTGGAAGACGCCAGCGGCGAGAGCTGGGACGAGATCCTCGGCGTGAACCTCAAGGGCTACGCGTTTTGCGCGAAGGCGGCGATTCCGCTCCTCCGGCAGGCCGCTCCGGCCAGCATCGTCAACGTCGCCTCGGTGCGGTCGGTGACGAGCATCGGCAAGACGACGCAGTACGACACCACCAAGGCCGCGGTCGCCGGGCTGACACGCGGGATGGCGGCGGATCACGCCGCGGACGGCATCCGCGTGAACGCGGTCTGCCCCGGGCCCATCTACACGCCCTTTCACGAGAAGCGCAACGAAGCGATCGGCCGGACGTTCGAGCAGTACCAGGACGACGCCGCCAGGGGCACGTTGCTCCGGCGTCACGGCACGCCCGATGAAGTCGCGGCCTGTATCCTGTTTCTAGCCTCGGACGACGCCTCCTACGTGACCGGCACCTTGCTGTTCGTCGACGGCGGCTACACCGCGATGTGACCGACGGGGGCGGGCGCCCTAGTAGAGGTGGCAGGCGACCCGGTGGCCGGCCGACAGCTCGACCAGCGCCGGCTCTTGCTCACCGCAGCGCGGCAGGACGAAGGGGCAACGCGGGTGGAAGTGGCAGCCCTTCGGCGGGTTGAGGGCGCTGGGGACTTCACCGGTGAGGACGATCTCCGCGCGCGGCTCGTCGGGATGCGATGGCAGCGAGGCGGCGAACAGTGCCTTCGTGTAGGGATGGAGCGGCCGGGCGCAGAGCTCGAGGCTCTCGGCCACCTCGACGAGCTTCCCCAGGTACATGACCGCGGTCCGCTGGCTGAGGTGGGCGACCGCCGCCAGGTCGTGCGCGATGAACAAGTAGCTCACCGCAAGCCGCTGCTGGAGCTCCTCGAGCAGCCGGATGATGTGCGCACGAATGGAGACGTCTAGCGCCGAGACCGGCTCGTCCAGCACCACGAGCCTTGCGTTGGTGGAAAGCGCCCGGGCGATGGCGAGCCGCTGTCGCTGTCCTCCGCTGAACTCGTGGGGAAAGAGTCGGGCCACGTCTGGCCGGAGACCGACCAGCGCCAGAAGCTCCGCGACGCGTCCCCGTATCGCCGCCGGCGAGAGGCCCTCGTGGGCCCTGATCGGTTCGCCGATGATGTCACCCACACGCATGCGGGGGCTCAGCGAGCTATAAGGATCCTGGAAGACGACCTGGACTTTGCGCCGGTAGTCTCGCAGATCGGCGCCTCGAAGCCCCGCGACGTTTCGCCCCTCGAACTCGATGGTGCCGGCCGTTGGTACATCGGCGGCGAGCACGAGCTTGGACGTGGTCGTCTTGCCGCAACCCGATTCCCCCACGAGCCCCAGCGTCTCGCCAGCGTTGATCGTGAAGCTGATCCCGTCGACGGCCTTGACCACACCTCGAGTCTTGCCGAAGACGGAGCCTCCGACGGGGAAGTGCTTCTGGAGACCGCGAACGTCGAGCAGGGGCTTACCCACGCGCGGCTCTCTCGTCGACGGACAGCCAGCATTTCACGCCGGCCCCGTTGAGGTCGTGCTGCGGCGGTTCCTCGACGCGACAGCGCTCCATCACCTCCCGGCAGCGTGGGTGGAAGGTGCAGCCGGCCGGGAGGTCCGAGAGATCCGGCGGCTGGCCGGGGATGCCGTAGAGCGGTGCCCTGACGCCGAGCTTCGGGATCGAGTCGAGCAGCGCCTTGGTGTACGGATGCCTCGGTCGATAGAACAGGCCACGGACGGATTGCATCTCTACGATCTTGCCCGCGTACATGACCGCGACCTGATCGCACATCTTGGCGACGATACCGAGGTTGTGCGTGACGAAGATCAGGGCGACGCCGGTCGCGCGCTGCAGGTCCTTCAGCAGGTTCAAGTACTGGAGCTGGATGGTGACGTCGAGATTCGTCGTGGGCTCATCGGCAATAATGATGCGAGGTCCGCCGGCCTGGGAGATGGCGCCGACGATACGCTGCCGCATACCCCCGCTCATCTGATGCGGAAAATCCTTCATGCGGCGCTCGGGCGACGGGATCCGCACCGCGGCCAGCAGCTGGGTCACGCGCTGCCGCAAGGCCTGGCCTCGCAGCGACCGATGGTAGTAGGCGGGCTCCGCGACCTGATCGTAGATCGAGAACAGCGGATCCAGCGACGCCATCGGATCCTGCAGGATCGTCGCGATCGAGCGCCCGCGGATCCGCCGCATCGCCGCCTGGCTCTTCGGTACCAGATCCTCGCCCTCGAGCTCGATGCGGCCGCTCACGATGCGGGCGCTGGGCGCGAGCAGCCGGACGATCGAGTGACAGGTCGTGGTCTTGCCGCAGCCAGATTCTCCGACGAGGCCGAACGTCTCTCCGGCCTCGACGGAGAAGCTCACGCCGTCCACGGCCTTCACGACACGGCTCCCGCGGAACCCGAAATAGTAGGTCTTGAGATCGGCGACGCGCAGGAGCGGAGTCAACGCGTCAGCTCCTGACCTCCCAGACTTCCCACGGCCAGGGGAAGGGAGCGTTGACAGTGTCCCAATAGTGATGCACCGCATCACCTGCCGGAAGCACCTTCTGCGTGACGGCGTGGACGAAGGGATTGAGGTAGAGCGGTACGAGATAGTAACCGTCGACGATGATCCGCTGGATCTCTTTCGACAAGCGATCGCGCTCGGCCACGTCGACGCTGGCTTCGTGCTTGGCCCAGAGCGCCTCGATGGCTGGCTCACAGATATAGGATGCCGGTCCGTCGCAGACCGCATAGAGCCGGATCAACTCCTTGGCGCCCCCGGGCCGCGGGTCGATCCGCTGCACGATCGTGCGGTTGCCCGGGAAGCCCTTGCGGCCCTTGCTGGTCTGCGCCATGTAGGCGGGGGCATCTAGCATCTGCACTTTCGATCGTATGCCGACGGCGCGAAGGTCGTTGAGGACGCGCTCGGCCATGTCGAAATACGGCACGAACGGGACGTACCAGTCGAAGTCGAAGCCGTTGGGGAAGCCTGCTTCGGCGAGCAGCTGCTTGGCCTTCGACGGATCGTACGGCGGGACCGGAAGATCCGTCCCGTCGCCGCGCAGCGCATCGCGATTTTCGTGGCTGATCCAGTTGCCCCACGGCTTACCGATCCCCTGGGTCTCCTGCTTGACCAGAAACGGTCGGTTGATCGCCAGGCTGACCGCCTGGCGCACGCGCTTGTCGTGGAAGGGACTCGAGCGCTCGTTGTAGCCGGGGAACACGAGATGCCAGGGCGCGGTGAAGTTGGGATCCCAGCGCAGTTTGGGATCCGTCATCACTCTCTGCAGAAGCTTGCCCGTCATCCCGTAGGCGAGATCGAGCTCGCCAGTCTCCAGGCCAGCCATGCGGGCGGCGAGATCTCTGACGCTCCTGACGTTGATCGTGCTCACGCCGGGAACCCGCCGCCAGTACTGGTCCCAGGCCGCGAACGTGGCCTGCACGCCCGCCTCCTGGCTCACGAACTTGAACGGTCCGGCACCCACGGGGCGGGCCTTGAACCCGTCCTTGCCGACCTGCTCGTAGTAGTGCTTCGGAACGATCCACCCGGCTCCGCTCCCGGAGCCGCTGTAGAGATCGAGAAAGTCGACGAACGGCGTCTTGAAATGGAAGATGATCGTGCGGTCGTTCACGATCTGGATGTTCTCGACCTTGTCCTGAAGGTACTTGAAGCTGAGACCACGATAGTTTTCGAACGTCCACTTGACGTCTTCGGTCGTCAGCGGATGACCGTCCTGGAATTTCAGCCCCGGGCGCAGGCGGAAGGCCGCCCGTCTGAAATCCGCGGACATCTCGGCGTGCTCGGCCAGGCTATAGGTGAATTCCCCTTGCGGCATCGGCTTGATGAGCGCGTCGTGGATCAAATAGTAGAAGTGCAGGGCCGGACCGTAGTAGCCGAGAGGGTCGAACCAGCCGGGATCCATGCCGAAGTGCAGCCCGATCTTCAGGGTCCCCGACGGCGTCCCTCGTCCCGTTTCGATCTGGGCATCCTTGATGTCGAGCGTCGCCAATGGCCCCGAGAGGATCGGCTGCGACGCGGACGCGACGCCCTGGTTCCAGGCGACGCCGCACGTGAGTGTCAGTACCGAGAGGATCGCGAAGGTCTTCGTCAACATGGGTGGCCCTCCAGCGCCTCGGTTCGCTCCTCGCCCGTCCTTGTCACTAGCGATTGCGCAGCTGCGGATCCAGGCGGACGCGCAGCCAGTCGCCGAGCATGTTGGCCGCGAGCACGAGCATCGTGATACAGCTGCCCGGAAGGATCTCGAGCCACCACCTCCCCTCCATCAACGATTCCCGCTCCTGGGCCATCATGAGGCCCCACGATGGCTCCGGCGGTGGAACGCCGACGCCCAGGAAGCTGAGCGACGCCTCGATGATCACCGCCACGCCGACCTGCAGGCTGAAGAGCACCATGACGGTGTTCATCACGTTCGGGATCAGATGTCGCCAGATGATCGTGAGCCGACCGATGCCGTTGATCTCGGCGAGCTTCACGAACTCGCGTTCGCGGATTGCCAGCACCTCGCCGCGGACGGCGCGCGAGTATCGGCTCCAGAACACGAGCGCGAGGATGAGCACCACGTTCCAGAGGCCAGGGCCGCGGACACTCGACAGCAGGATCGCGAAGACCAGCGACGGCAAGGTCAGCCAGGCGTCGGTGATTCGCATGATGATCTCGTCCCACCACCGCCCCATGTACCCGGCCAGAACGCCGAGCGCCGTCCCGATCGCGCCGGCGAACAGCGTGCCGGTGAGCGCGACGATCAGCGAGATCCGGGCGCCGTACATCAGCCGGCTCAGCACGTCGCGGCCCAGAAAGTCCGTGCCGAGCGGCGTTTCGAGGCTCCCACCGCGAGACCAGAAGGGCGGCACATTATCGACGTACGGGCAGTCCGGAATGCCGAACTTCGCCTGACACTGCTCCGGCTTCGGCGTCACCGGATCGAGCTTGCCGTGAGGGGCCAGGACGGGCGCCAGAGCGGCGACGGACACGAGGAGCCCCAGAATGACCAGTGGAACCAGCGGAAGATCGCGGAGGACACGTGAGCCGCGCCGGACGGCTCGGGCCGCGGCGATCGTGGACTCGGCGCCTACCGGGATGGTCGCCATTGCTTTCGTCTCCTCGGTGTGGAGCGTGCGGACACAGTTCCTAGCGGGACAACCGGATTCGCGGATCGACGTACCCGTACAGCACATCGATGGTGAAGTTCAGCAGCACGATCATCAGCCCGGACATCAGCACGACACCTTGCACCATCGGAAAGTCGCGGTTGCTCAGCGCGTCGTAGAGCAGCTGGCCCACGCCCGGC
>Ga0187788_10000567_pt1 | contig 10372 bp, 13 predicted proteins | sample 1015_BV01_MP10_2_FD_133008 | JGI IMG/M metagenome (GOLD analysis project Ga0187788, IMG submission 133008) | Tropical peat soil microbial communities from peatlands in Department of Meta, Colombia - 1015_BV01_MP10_20_MG | ecosystem: Environmental > Terrestrial > Soil > Wetlands > Peat | place...
AGGCTGCAATCGGCAGACCGTTGTTGGGCTACGGCTAAATTGTTGCAAACAGGACTAGCCGGCCGGACACCGGCACGGGGAGCTTGAGACACGGAATGTCAACTTGAGACACGAGATCGCTTCGGCGGGGAGGCTTCAAGCCCGGCCGTTTCCCGCAAGGTCACGTCCGCAGATACATCATGGTTACGCCCGCGGCGAGCATGAGCACGAATCCGGCGGCCACCCGCAGGTAGTAGGCGGAGTTGCGGCTGGCCACTGCCAGCGCACTCTTGAACAGGGAATTGGCGGCAATGGCGATCAGGATGGCCAGCAGCGCCTGGCGGATCACCGTCTCTCCCGCGTTCACCGAGGCTCCCAGCGATAGCAGGACGGGGTCCACATCGATAAGTCCCGAGATCCCCGCCGCCACCAGTTGTCCGCGGTCGCCGAAGTAGTATTTTCCGGCGCGGGTGAGGAACAGAATCACGGTGAAGGCCACGCCCAAGCGCAAGGCCGGGCCGATGGTGAAGGGATTCCTGAACACCGGGGGCAGGGCGGGAGCGGCAGCGGAGCGCGACATGCCCAGCATCCAGGCCGAGGCGATTCCGACCAGCATCATCAGCCCCAGCATGGGCAAGGCGTGTTTCGCGAGCTCCGGGCTGATCACCAGCAGGATTACCAGCGCGCGCGGGAACAGGATCGAGTTAGCCAGCAGAGTCGCGCCCGCCAGATCGACGGCGGCCGGCGCGTTTTCCACTACCACCCGCGATATGGCACCCGTGTAAGCCGTTGTCGATGCCAGCCCGCCAACCACCGCGCTGAGCTGCACCCCCCTTCCCGGCCCCACGAACTTGGTGAGGAAGTAACCGACGAACGAGATCCCCGAAACCAGGATCACGAACAGCCAGATCTTGCGCGGCTCGAAGAATCCCAGCGGTCCGTAGGCGCCCTTGGGCAGCAGGGGGTACAGCACGAACACCAGCGCCAGGTACTTCAGGATGTCGCCATACTCCTGCTCGGAGATGGTCTCCAGGGCGATGCGGTGGAGCTGAGTCTTGCGCTCCAGGATCAGCGCCAGCGCGATGGCCAGGGCCGCGCTCAGCGTGCGCGCCTGCGTCAGGCACAAATATCCCAGGAGGAAAATTGCCAGCTCCGCCAGTTCGGTGGTGATGCCGGTTCGCTGCGGGTGCTGTGCCCGCATGACGAGCAGCACGGCGGAGGTGGCCAGAAGCAGAGCCACGGTGAGGGCGGTAATGCCGATCGAGCCGCTAAGCGCGCCCAGCAGCGCCACCAGCACCGAATCACGCAGGCCCGGCTTGGGAGGCCCGGCATCCTCCTCGCGGGTCCGGCCCACCAGCAATCCAATGGCGATGGCCAGGGCAAAGCCGACGGCTTGATTTGAAAAGTTCAACGAACCTGACGCCGCAAACGCAGGCTGGTTGCCGATTCTACGAAGCTACCCGCACCCTGTCACCATTTTCCGAGCCTCACGAAGGCGCCTGTCATCCCAAGTTTGTGGCGCGCGAGGGATATGCAACCCTGATTTCACGACCTGCGAGTTACCCGGTTGCCGTCAACGCGATTACCGGTTCGCCGAATGCCGCTTTCTTTCCACTTGCCAGCCGCCGCCTGAAACTGGAAACTTGTTCGCGCTCGATGAACGTCGCAATTTTCGGCGGCACCTTCGATCCCATACATCGTGGCCACCTGGCGGTGGCTAGCGCCGCCCGTCGCCGCTTCCATCTGCAACAGGTCCTTTTCATCCCCTCGGGCAATCCGCCGCACAAGCGCCACCAGCCGCTGGCCTCGTTTGCCCATCGCTACGCCATGGTGACGCTGGCAACCGCCGGCCACACCGGATTCGTGCCCTCACTGCTGGAAGCGCCTGCCGCCGGGAGCCGCCACACGCCGCCCAGCTACACCATCGACACCTTGCGCCACCTGCGGCCCATCCTTAAGGGCGGCGATCGGCTTATGCTGATCATCGGTATCGACGCCTTTCTCGACATTGCCAAGTGGCACCGGGCAGAGAGCGTTCTGCGCCAGGCCGAGTTCATCGTGGCCAGCCGCCCCGGCTTTTCGCTCGACGATGTCGCCGCCGCGCTGCCGCCTGCCGTCCGGCCGTCCGCCGCTGTCTGGGCAACGCGCCGGTCCGCGTCTTCGAACAAAATCGTTCTCGGCGACGTCAAGATTCATCTCCTCGCCGGCGTGCACCGGGACATCTCCGCCACCCAGATCCGCTCCGCCGCGCGCTCAGGCCGCAACCTCGATCGCCTGGTCCCCAGTTCGGTCGCCGACTACATCCGCAAGATGGACCTGTACCGCTCGCCGCCGGCGTGACCCCGTTTCCGCTTGCAGCGCGGCGCGCGAGAACGCGATTCATTTATCCTGAGGTTCGATGGCAAGAACGAAGACGAACACAAACCAGACCCGACAGCAACTGGTGGCCGCGGTCGCGGCTGCTGAATCGCGCAAGGCCGAAGACGTCGCGATTCTCGAACTGGACAAGCACTCGGGTGCGTTCACCGACTACTTCCTCATCTGCTCGGGCAGCAACCCGCGGCAGATTCAGGCCATCGCCGATGCGGTCGATGAACAATTGGGCCAGTCCGGCCTTCGCCCCACGCACGTCGAGGGCTACACTCAGGCGGAGTGGATTCTGCTCGACTACGTGGACTTCGTGGTGCACATCTTTTCCACGCGCGCCCGCAATTTCTACAACCTGGAGCGGCTTTGGAAGTCGGCCATGCGCATGAACGCCGCCGAATTCGCTGCCGCTGCTGCCGCAGCGACCAGGAAACGCGCGCCGCGTAAGCTCCGCTCCGCCGCACCGGCGGCGAAGGCCCGTCGAACCCGCCGACCCAAGAAGAAATAGCGGGAGCTTGTCTGCGCTCAGCTTGACCAAGAACATACGCGGAGGGATGAGGGGCAAGCGTATTCGGGTAAATTGAAGCCAGGGTCTGGCAGGTCGCGTATGCCCGTTTCCTTCCCTGAGACTATGCCCCTTCCGCCTCGATCCTGTAAGATTGAGGGGACGGTATGCCGGTTCCCGTATCCCAGATGTGGACTGTCGCTTCCTACGTCCTCAGCCAGAAGCTGAAGGGGCGGAAGCACTTTCCCGTGGTGCTGATGTTGGAGCCGCTGATGCGCTGCAACCTGGCCTGCGCCGGGTGCGGCAAAATCCAATACCCCGCACACGTGCTCAAGACGGACCTTACGCCCGAGCAGTGCTTTCAGGCGGTGGAAGAGTGCGGCGCTCCCCTGGTCAGCATTCCGGGGGGCGAGCCGCTGATGCATCCCCAGATCGCCGCGATCGTCCGCGGCCTGGTGGCGCGCAGGAAGTACGTCTATCTGTGCACCAACGGGCTGTTGTTGAGCCAGAAGCTGGACGAGTTTACCCCCAGCAAGTATTTTTCGTTTGTCGTCCACATGGACGGCCAGCGCGAGCACCACGACTTCTCCGTCTGCCGCGAAGGCACCTATGACCAGGCCGTCGCCGCGATCCGCGCCGCGCTCGACCGCGGCTTCCGCGTGACCACCAACACGACGCTCTTCGACGGCGCCGATCCCCAGAGCGTGCGCCAGTTTTTCGACGAGATGATGGACCTGGGCGTCGAAGGCATGATGCTCTCCCCCGGCTACACCTATGACAAGGCGCCCGACCAGGAGCACTTCCTCAGCAAGCGCAAGACGCGCCGGCTGTTCCGTGAAATTCTGAGCAACCGCCGGGCGCAGTGGAAGTTCAACATGAGCCCGCTTTTCCTGGAATTTCTGATGGGACGCCGCGATTACGAGTGCACACCCTGGGGCATGCCCACTTACAACATCTTCGGCTGGCAGAAGCCGTGTTATCTGCTGCAGGATGGTTACGCCGACAGCTTCGGGGAACTCATTCGCGAGACCGAGTGGGAGCGCTACGGCGCCCGCAGCGGCAATCACAAGTGCGCCAACTGCATGGTGCACAGCGGGTACGAGACCAGCGCGGTCAATCACACCTTCGGGTCATTGTCAGGATTCCTGGCCACCATGCGCGCCACCTTCTTCCACCGTTACAAGGATCCCGAGGTGGGCAGCGGCGGCGCTCCCTCGCATCATCCGCCGCGGCAACTGGTGCAGATAACGACGCCGGAAGGCTGACTTCTTCGTGCCTCAGCGCCGTTGATTTATCATTGGACGGTTCGCTTTGTATGCCCGACCCGAAACTCACCAGCCATCCCGGCGCAGACGAAGAGTCTCTCGGTACAGTCCACGAGAAGCTAGAAGGCTGGATCCCGTCGATGGCTTCTGACAAGGAAATCCGCCAGGCGCTGGAGAAGGCCTTCGACTACCGCGGCGACATCACCATCACCCTGCGCAACGGCGAGCGCGTGGAGGGCTACGTCTTCGACCGCCGCAGCCAGGCCCCGTCGCTCAGCGAATGCACCGTGCGCGTCATGCCCAAGAACCAGTCCGGCAGGATCACACTGCGGTATTCCGATATCGCCGGCCTGGCCTTTACGGGGCGCGACAGCGCTGCCGGCAAAAGCTTCGAAGCCTGGGTCAAGAAGTACAAGGAAAAGATATCGGCCGGTGAGAAGAACATCGGCATCGACGCTGAACCGCTGGATTAGCGGGCAAAAGCTGCGGCGTCCAATCGCGTGTTTGTTCTACTACCGTGCCGACCTTTGAGGCATCACTTAACACATTAGAGCGACCGGTCATTGCTTCAGCGGTTCAGATACTCCCAGAAGGTCTAATCCGAAGGAGAAATTCCCACATGAATCAGTCGACTTCCACCGTCGCCGTACAAGACGAATTAGCAACCGGAAAAGCTTATGCCGCGAAGGCATTCGGCGCAGCCAGCGCGACCTCCGGCCTCGCACCCCTCTCGATCAAGCGCCGTGCCCAGCGACCCCAGGACGTACAGATCGAAATTCTCTATTGCGGCGTGTGCCATTCCGACCTGCACACGGTGCGCAATGAATGGGAAAACTTCATGCCCACCGTTTACCCCTGCGTGCCGGGCCATGAAATCGTGGGCCGGGTGACCAAGGTCGGCAGCGCCGTTAAGAAGTTCAAGGAAGGCGATTATGCCGCCGTCGGCTGCCTGGTCGATTCCGACCGTAGCTGCGCTAACTGCCGCGCCGGCGAGGAGCAGTATTGCGAAAGCCTTCCAACGTTCACCTACAACGGCGAGGATAAGGTACTGGGAGGCGTGACCTACGGCGGCTATTCCGACAGCATCGTCGTGGATGAGGCCTTCGTGCTGCGCGTGGGGAACAAGGTAAACCTCGCGGGGACGGCTCCGCTGCTCTGCGCCGGGATCACCACCTATTCGCCGCTTCGCCACTGGAATGTCGGCAAGGGGCAGAAAGTTGGCGTCGTGGGCCTCGGTGGCCTTGGCCATATGGGGGTGAAGTTCGCCAACGCACTAGGCGCCCATGTCGTCCTGTTCACGACGTCAGCGAACAAGGTCGCCGATGGACTGCGCCTTGGCGCGCATGAAGTGGTGGTTTCGAAGAACGAAGCCGAAATGCAGAAGCACCGCGGCAGTTTCAACCTCATTCTCGATACTGCTTCCGGCGATCACAACGTGAATGCCTACCTCGACCTGTTGAAGCTTGACGGGACACTCACCATGGTCGGCGCATCCCCGACTCCGCTAGCGATCTCAGCATTCAACCTGCTGTTCGGACGCCACCGGCTGGCCGGCTCCGTCATCGGCGGTCTGCGCGAGACGCAAGAAATGCTAGATTTCTGCGCCGAGCGCGGCATCACCTCCGACATCGAAATGATTCCCATTCAGAAGATCAACGAAGCTTACGAGCGCCTGCTGAAGGCGGACGTGAAGTACCGCTTCGTGATCGACATGGCTTCGCTGAAGTAACGCGCGACTACCAATCTCGGCCCACCCTGTCGGTCAAAAAAGCAGCCGACAAGGGTGGGCCGCCATCCATTCTTCACGTCATTCTGGGCGGGGTTCCCCGTGACTTCAGTCACAGACCCGGGTGAGCCCGCGCCCTACTCTTCTCCTGGGGCAACCGATCCGCCGATGTCAGCTCAACTCACGCTGTCGGAAGCCGTACCCGCGCCGCCGAGGCGCGCGAAGATAAAGCTCGTCCGCCGCATCCAGGCGGACCACTCCCAGCGCTTACGCCGCATCTTCCAGGTTGTCTTCGTGGCTCTGAACGTAGTCATTGGTGTGCAGTTCTACCTGTGGGTGCGCTTCTACGAGAACGGCGAGGCCACCGCCTACGTCGCGCGGCCCGCAGGAGTCGAAGGCTGGCTGCCGATCGCCGGCCTGATGAACCTGAAGGCTGCCATCCTCACCGGCCAGATTCCCAAGGTCCACCCCGCCGGCATGTTTCTGATCGCCGTCTTCCTCAGCATCTCGTTTCTGTTCCGCAAAGCGTTCTGCTCCTGGCTCTGCCCCGTGGGCACGCTCTCGGAATACTTGTGGAAGCTCGGACGCCGCATTTTTCGCCGCAGTCTCACCCCCCCGCGCTGGCTCGACCTGCCCATGCGCGGCCTGAAGTACATGCTGCTGGGGTTCTTTCTGTGGGCCGTGGGCAGCATGTCGAGCGCCGAGATCGCCGCCTTCCTGCGCTCGCCCTACGGCCTGATCGCCGATGTGAAGATGCTCAACTTCTTTCGCTTCCTGGGCCTAACCGGCAGCGTCGTAATCGGCACGCTACTCGTGCTTTCCGTGTTCATCCAGAATTTCTGGTGCCGTTACCTCTGCCCCTACGGCGCACTTCTGGGACTGGCCGCGCTACCCAGCCCGCTGCGCATTCGCCGCCAACCGGGGGCGTGCATCGACTGCGCGAAGTGTGCGCGCGCCTGCCCCGCTTCCCTTCCCGTGGATAAGCTGATCACTATTCGCTCCGCCGAGTGCACCGCGTGCCTGGAGTGCGTCGCGGTTTGTCCGGCGCAGGATGCGCTCATGCTCTCCGCGGCGCGCCGTCCCTTCCCCGCCTGGGCCCTGGCTGCCGGAATCGCCATGCTTTTCCTGGGAACGGTGGGGCTGGCCAAAGCTACCGGCCACTGGGATTCGCACATCCCCCGCCAACTCTACCTGGAACTGGTGCCGCACGCCGACCAGGCCACCCATCCCATGCCAGGGCGGTGAATCGGCCAAGCTTCATGCGCCCCGCGAATTCCCCTTACCACGCTCGGCAACCGGTGTTTTGCCTGGGAGAACTATGGCTGCTGACGGCTCCGCTCAACCGCGCTCAAAGGAGTGCTTCTGCTCCAGAGCTTGCAGGGCTGCCTGCATGTCGGCCTCGAACTTTGACGACTGCGCCATCAGCGCCTGGGTCGGCCGGGCGCGATCCTCGTCCAGGGAGAGCAGGTTTTTGGCCGCCAGCTTTTTCGCCAGCGCAACGAGGTTCTCAGGAGTCGAGTCCACGTACATAACCTCGACCGGATCGCCGATCCAAAGCGCGGCCGCGATTCCGTACCGGGACGACCAGTAGGCTTTGCGGGCCAGCATTTCGGTGATCTGCTCGTCGGTGGCCTGGCCGAAGGCCCAGCGCTGGCGCTTGAAGTCGTATAGGCGGCTGTTGAAGTTCACGGGCACCATTTTGCCGGACTTAACGAACTCCAGTTGGCGGCTGTCAACCTCTTTGCGCAGCAGGTTGATCACCGGGGCCTCGGTGTGGATGCGCTCGAGCGACGGCAACACCTCCAACACGGTGCGCGTCAGGTTTACCGAGACGGGCGCGCAAAGGCCGCGGCCGTCAGCGAGTTCGATCCCCGCGTGCAGAACGTGGAAGTCCGACCCCGCGGTGGACGGGCGGAATGGCCACTTGAGATCAATCAGCAGGGGCAGCCCAGCAAGGGTGACGTAGATGCCGGGAGCAGATGGGGCAGTTGGCGCGGGATGCGTATCCATGGGGTGAACCTTCTTACACGGAGGAGATCATTTTACCCAAGGGCAATCGGCACTCAGCCTTCAGCACTCAGTCAAAGCAGCACTGATGGCTCCCTGATTACCACTTTTGTTCCGCCGGCGAAGAAGCCGAAGCCCGGGCCGCTGAGCTGGGGTTATAGTGCGCCTAGCGCCACTTCCACAGCTGAACGGAACTCCGCGTGAGGCATTTTTGCGCGGGCGCCGGCATTCATGAGCTGATCTTACCTTTGTGAGCTGGGGTTGGAAGTATGGCACTGAAAAAGGTTGTGGTTTATTTCGAAGACCAGCGCGACGCACTGCGCTTCGCCCTGGCCGCAGGATCCGTCTTGGCCGGCGACACCCACGCCGCTCCGCGCGAGACCACTCCCCTAACCCAGAGCCTGCGGCGCGCCGCACGCATCCGCAGTGGCGGCACCATCACCCAGGAAGAAGAATTGCCGCCTGCAAGCGCGGTGACCAAAAACTAGCGGTCAGCAATCAGCACTCGGTTAAGGGAAGTGTGCCTCGCCGAAGAGGCAGTTGAGTGGACGGGTGACTGCTAGTTCCCAATATCCTCGCGCCACAAATCCGGATGCTCGGCGATGAACGACTGCATCAGCGCGATGCACTCGGCATCGTCGAGCACGGTGAGGCGCACGCCGCGCGCGGTGAACAACTCCTCTGCCCCCACAAAATTCCGGTTCTCGCCGATGATGACCGCGGGAATCCGGTAGAGGAGCGTGGTTCCGGTGCACATGATGCAGGGACTCAGGGTGCTGACCAGGGTGAGCGTGGGCCAGTCGCGGCGGCGCCCGGCATTGCGCAGGCAAACCACTTCGGCGTGTGCGGTGGGATCCCCGGTCTGTACGCGCAGGTTGTGGCCGCGGGCGACGATGCGGCCCTGAGCGTCCGCCAATACTGAGCCGATCGGCAGCCCGCCTTCCTTCAGCCCCAAGCGGGCTTCAGCTACGGCTTCGCGGAGAAGTTGACGCGGATCCATGCACTCATCCAGGCGAGGCTTTTACATCAGAAATTCGTTGGGGCGCTGAACAATGGGATGCTGCAGCTCCAGCAGTTCGTTCTTCACCATATTGAGCCCGAAGACACAGTGCTCGAAGTTTTCCGAAAGCCGCCGGAAGAGCGGCGCCACCTTGGCATACTCGAAGCAGTCGAACTTGGAGACGATGTAGTAGCTCTCTTTGCCGGCTCGCATGAGATCGATGAAGCCCTCCAGGCGCTGCCGGCGCATACGCCAGTGGTGGATGCTTTCCGGAAACATTCCGGTAAAGAACAGCGTGTAGTCGCCGATATGCTTACGCACCTGGCGTTCGCGGTCAAACGAGGGCGCCGGACCGTAGACGGGGTCGGACTCGAGCAGCATCTCGCCCACGTCATCGAGGGGCCTGTTGGAGGCGTTACGAATCTTGTGCAGTTGCTCGACCTCGCAGAACTCGGCGAGCACGTTGACCACGTAATCCTTGATTTCCTGATCACGAAGCTCCAGCGGGCTGGAATAGTGGCGGTTAACCAGGTCGAGAAAAAACTCGCGTAACGGGTGCCCTTCGGGAATCATTTTGTACCTGACCCTAGACTCGTCAGACTCGTCCCACGCACATGCGATGAGCGTTTCTTAATACAGATTGATGCCGCCATACAAGTCACTTTCGTCGTTCACAAAGGTAATCTTTTTGATGAATATGATCGGCAAAGGCGATAGGGAACATGAGCAAGAATCCGCCCCTCTAAGCGGCCGGGGATGGCAGCACTCGAGGGACGGGAGTGCCAAAGAGTCGGGCAGGCGCGCCGCGTCTGGGCGGTGAATCAACGAGTGCAGGTTATCAGGATAAGCGCCCGCATGGCTCAGGATGACAAGGCAGGTTATATCGCACCGCGAGGTAATTATGGACAGACAGAACATCGCCAGCGGCACCCCGTGGGAACCCAAGGTCGGCTACTCCCGCGCGGTCAGGGTGGGAAATCAGATCCATGTGGCCGGCACCACGGCCACCGATTCCGGCGGCAAGGTCATCGCCGGGGATGCCTACGCCCAGGCCATGCAGGCGCTCAGGAACATCGAGTCTGCGCTCAGGCAGGCGGGGCCAGCATGAAGGACGTGGTGCGCACCCGCACCTTCGTGACCAACATCGCTGACTGGGAGGAGGTTGGCCGGGCGCACGGCGAGTTCTTCCGCGACATCCGTCCGGCCGCCACCCTGGTAGCGGTTACGGCGCTGGTCTCGCCGGAGATGGTGGTGGAGATCGAGGCGGATGCGGTGGTCGCCGAGTGAGGGTTGCATTTCGCCGGGCTTCGGGTAATCATCGCTCGCCCGGAGCTCGCTTCAGCGAAGTCGCGCTAATCAAACCTTGTTCCCTCTCATTCGCAGATTCGTGCTGCTTGCGGGGCTACCCTTTCTGGCCGCGGCGCTCTGGGCCACGCCCGCCGAGGTCCCCGAGGTCGAGACTGTAATCTCGCTAGCCGACGACGGCTCGGCGAGTGTCCGCGATAAGCTCAGCGGCCTGCCGC
>Ga0187788_10000568_pt1 | contig 10358 bp, 9 predicted proteins | sample 1015_BV01_MP10_2_FD_133008 | JGI IMG/M metagenome (GOLD analysis project Ga0187788, IMG submission 133008) | Tropical peat soil microbial communities from peatlands in Department of Meta, Colombia - 1015_BV01_MP10_20_MG | ecosystem: Environmental > Terrestrial > Soil > Wetlands > Peat | place...
GGCACCAGCTTCCAGACCTATGCGCCGAACGATCCCGGCCTGGTGCAAAAACTCTATTCCAAGGGCGTCACGATCACCGCGCGTCCGCCGCAGGATAATGTCCCGTGGTTTGTGTCGCTGCTGGTCTCGTGGCTGCCCTTCATCGCGCTGATCGGCGTGTGGATCTTCCTGTCGCGCCAGATGCAAGGCGCCGGCGGCAAGGCGCTCGGCTTCGGCAAGTCGCGCGCAAAACTCCTGGCTGAAGCGCACGGCCGCGTCACCTTCGAAGACGTCGCGGGAGTCGACGAGGCCAAACAGGATTTGCAGGAGATCGTCGAATTCCTGCGCGACCCCGGTAAATTCCAGCGCCTCGGCGGACGCATCCCGCGTGGTGTCTTGCTGGTCGGTCCACCCGGCACCGGCAAGACCCTGATTGCGCGCGCGGTGGCCGGCGAAGCCAACGTGCCGTTCTTCACCATTTCCGGTTCCGACTTCGTCGAAATGTTCGTGGGCGTCGGCGCCAGCCGCGTGCGCGACATGTTCGAGCAGGCCAAGAAGAACGCGCCGTGCATCATCTTCATCGACGAAATCGATGCGGTCGGCCGTCATCGCGGCGCCGGTCTCGGCGGCGGCAATGACGAGCGCGAACAGACACTCAACCAGTTGCTGGTCGAGATGGACGGTTTCGAAGCCAACGAGGGCATCATTCTTATTGCCGCGACGAACAGGCCCGACGTGCTTGATCCGGCGCTGCTGCGGCCCGGACGTTTCGACCGTCAGGTCGTGGTGCCGAACCCCGACGTGGTCGGTCGCGAGAGCATTTTGAAAGTGCACGTGCGCAAGGTGCCGCTGGCGCCAGATGTCAATCTCAAGACCATCGCGCGCGGCACACCCGGGTTCTCCGGCGCCGATCTGATGAATCTCGTCAACGAAGCGGCGCTTATGGCGGCGCGGCGCAACAAGCGCATGGTCACGCAGGCGGAATTCGAGGACGCCAAAGACAAGGTGATGATGGGCGCCGAACGCAAGTCGCTGGTCATGACCGACGAGGAGAAGATGCTGACCGCCTATCACGAAGGCGGCCACGCGATCGTGGCATTCAACGTCATAGCCACCGATCCCGTGCACAAGGCCACCATCATTCCGCGCGGCCGCGCCCTCGGCATGGTCATGCAACTGCCCGAACGCGACAAGCTGTCGATGAGCCGCGAGCAGATGACCTCGCGCCTCGCCATCATGATGGGCGGGCGTGTCGCCGAAGAAATGGTATTCGGCAAGGAGAAGGTTACGTCGGGCGCTGCGTCCGATATCGAGCAGGCGACCAAGCTTGCGCGCATGATGGTGACGCGCTGGGGCCTGTCCGATGAGCTTGGCACAGTGGCCTATGGCGAGAACCAGGACGAGGTGTTCCTCGGCTATCAGGTATCGCGCCAGCAGAACATCTCCGAAGAAACATCGCGCAAGATCGACGGCGAGATCCGCCGGCTGGTCGAGGCCGGCTATGCCGAGGCGACGCAGATCCTCACCGAAAAGCGCGCCGATCTCGAAGTGCTCGCCAAGGGCCTGCTTGAGTTTGAGACGCTGACCGGCGATGAGATCAAGGACTTGCTCGAAGGCCGGCGTCCGGTGCGCGAGTCGGTGATTGAGCCGACGACACCGCGCTCGTCCGCAGTGCCGCCGGCCGGCAAGCCGCGTCCGCGGCCCGAGCCGCCATCGGGCGAAGTTGCCCCGCAGCCGCAGGGCTAGTTCCTTCCGCAAGGAGTGTTATTAAGGCCGGGCCATTCGCCCGGCCCTTGTTTTTCCCACCCTCCACTCGCCATGACCGCATCCGGATTAACATCGGGCAGGCCTAGTTGGTCCGGCTTCATGCTGGGCCTGCGGCGCGGATTTCCGGTGGCGCCGGGCATCATGGCGTTCGGGCTCGTCGTGGGCGCGGCCGCGGCGCGGCAAGGCCTCTCGTTTTTCCAGAACATGGCGATGAATTTTCTGGTCTGCTCCGGCATCGCCCAGCTCGTCGCGCTGGAAATCTGGCCGCAGGTTCTCACCTGGAGCGCGGTTGTAACGATTGCTTTGCTCACGGCGGTCGTCGGTGCGCGATTGTTTCTGATGAGCGTTTCGATGCGGCCCTGGTTTGGCCAGCGGCCGGTATGGCAGGCCTACACCGGACTATTTTTTCTCACCGACGCCACGTGGCTGATTGCCATGCGCTATCGCACGGAAGGCGGCCAGGATATCGCGGTTTATTTCGGCGCCGCGACCGCGATCATGTCGGGTTGGCTCGCGGCCACCGGCATCGGGTATTTCCTCGGCGGCTTCATTGTCGATCCGGCAAGGTACGGTCTCGACCTCGTGATGCCCGCATTTTTCGCCGCGATGCTGGTACCGCTATGGACGGGCGCCCGCCGCGCCAGCGGTTGGCTTGTCGGGGGAATTGTTGCCGTTGCCGTCGAACGCCTGGTCCCGGGCTGGTGGTTCATCATGGCCGGGTCGATTACGGGTGCCATCGCCGGCGGCTATATCGACGAGCAAGACGAATGAACTCCGATCTGGGCACATTCGGCATTTGGATGGTTATCGCTGCGATGGCGGCGGTGACGTTCGCGATCCGTGCCGGCGGCTTCTGGCTGATGGGCTATGTTCCGCTGACGCGCCGCGTCCACAGCATCCTCAATGCGCTCCCCGGCGCGGTGATCGCGTCGATTATTCTGCCGCTTGCCGTGCGTGGCGGGACCGCAGCCACCGTTGCCGTTGTCACCGCGCTCGCGGTGATGGCGTTGCGCCGCAACGACCTTTTGGCTGTTGTTTGCGGAATGGGAGCGGCGGCGTTCGTGCGGGCGATTGCGTTCTGAGGAACGGCATGCCTCTGCAAAACCGCGTCGATCCATTCGGTGAATTGCTCGCAACGTCAGCCCGCGGGACGTTGATGGGCAATCGTGGCGGGAAATTTCATGCCGACGACCGGAGCTTGACCGGCCGGCGCTGGGCGTCGCGGCAGTGGATTTGCTGCGTTCTCAAGTTCAAGGACCGTCAGCGTAGCGTCTGGGGTCGCTACTACACCGAATTGTTCTTTCTCGACGAAGTCACGGCGCTCGCTGCCGGCCATCGCCCGTGCTTTGAGTGCCGCCGCAAGGATGCCGAACATTTTGCGTTGTTGTTCTCGGGCAAGAAGACGCGCGCGTCTGCAACGCCGATGGACAAGGTGCTGCACGCCGAAAGGCTGGACGGCAAAACCAAGCGCATCCATCGCCGCAAGATCGATACCCTGCCGGACGGTGCGATGATCGCGCTGGATGGCGGGTGTTTTGCAGTCCGCGGGAAGCAATTATTGCGTTGGGCGCCCTCGGGGTACGCAAAGCCAATGCCACGCCCGCGCGGAGTCGAGGTCGACGTTCTGACTCCTCCGTCGATCCTTTCGGTGCTGGCGCGCGGCTACGTGCCGGGTTGGCATCCGAGCGCAGCCGATTGAGCCGCGCGGCCATGTGCCGCGTTACTGCTATGATTCAAATCAATTCGTCGGGTAGCGGAGCATGCAAAAAAGGCGTGCTGCCTGAGGGTTTGCTAATGTCGATGCCCGCCGCCTTGCAACGCCGCCGCGACTATACCGGTCCGGCCTTGTTTGCCTATGGATTCCGGCCGTTTTTTCTTGCCGCCGGCCTATGGGCGGCGCTCGGCATTCTACTTTGGCTGCCACAGTATATGGGCGTATTCACGCTGCGGACCCATTTCAGCGCGCTCGACTGGCATATCCACGAGATGCTTTACGGCTACGTCGCCGCAACCGTCGCGGGGTTCTTGCTGACCGCCATCCCAAACTGGACCGGTCGGTTGCCTGTGAGCGGCTGGCCGCTCGCCTGTCTCGCGCTGCTTTGGCTTGCCGGGCGCGCGGCTATTCTGCTGTCGGCGGAGATTGGCGGCCTCGCCGCGGCTCTGGTCGATGTGAGTTTCCTGATCGCGCTTGCCGCTGTCGCCGGGCGCGAGATCGTCGCCGGAAAAAACTGGCGTAACCTGCGCGTTCTCATCGTTCTTGGTGTGCTCATCCTCGGCAACGTCGTCTTTCATGCCGAAGTATTGCTCAAAGGCGCAGCCGGTTACGGCAATCGCATCGGGATTGCGGCGGTCATTCTGCTTATCTCTTTGATCGGCGGCCGCATCGTTCCGAGCTTCACCAACAACTGGCTCACGCGGAATAATCCGGGACGGCTGCCGGTCCCGTTCTCGCGCTTCGACATGGTGACGATTGTGGTAAGCGCAATTGCACTGCTCGGCTGGATCGCGGCGCCGGCGCATCCGATCACCGGTGTTTCGCTGCTCGTCGCCGGATGCTTGCAATCCGCGCGGCTTGCCCGCTGGGCGGGCGACCGTACGCTCGCTGATCGTCTCGTGTTGGTGCTGCATGTTGGATATGCCTTTTTGCCGCTCGGCTTCCTGCTGATTGGTGCATCCGTGTTTCTCAATGCCGTGCCGCCGAGCGCCGGCATCCACGCCTGGACCGCGGGTGCAATTGGTTTGATGACACTGGCGGTCATGACGCGGGCGACTCTCGGTCACACCGGCCAGTCGTTGCACGCTGGATCCGCGACCCAGGGTATCTACGTGGCAGTGCTGATTGCGGCGCTGGTCCGAATCGTCGCGGCCTTTGTCGGCTCGATTGACCTCCTGGAATTCGCCGGGCTCGCGTGGATCGTCGGGTTTGTACTCTTCGTGCTGGCCTATAGTCCCCTGCTTGTGGCGCACAGACCGGCGTGGGCCGAAACGCGCTGCTAGCTCAAGGTGGCTCGATCGGCGGGATGCTGGTCGCACCCGGAACGCGCCGCGCCCAGGCGAAAAACACGATGGCCGCCATGATCACCAGCATGGCGATGACAATAGCGACGCAGGCCGGCCAGCCGCCAAGGTTCCAGGCGAGGCCGCCAAACGCCGCGCCGAAGCTACCGCCAACATAGAAAGAAGTGACATAGAGCCCGACCGCGGACGAGCGGCCGGCTTTCGCGGTGACGGTGACATAGCCAGTGGAAATTGCCTGACAAATCAGGCCGCAGCCGGCGCACAACGCCAGCCCCGCGATGATCAGCGGCAGCGACGATGCGAGCGTCAGCGCGATCCCGAGAACCCAGACCGCGATAACGCGCACCGTGAATCGCCGCCGTCCGAACCGCGCGACTGCCCAGCCTGTCCAGGGCGTGAGCACGGAACCGGTGAGATAGACGATGAAGATCGCACCGAGCCAGCTGGCTGAAAGATTGAAGGGCGGTGCCGCCAGATAAAAACTCACGTAGGTGAAGGTTGTGATGAAATTAAACAGCACTCCGAAGCCAACGGCGTAGGTGGCGATCAATTGCCCATTGCGCAAATGGGCCAGCATCTGCTTTCCGGAGGAGAGCAAGCCTTCGGAGCGCACGAATTTGCGCTCGTGCGGCAAGAGAAACGCGACCACGATTGCGCCGGCAAAGGCTATCGCCGCGAGCGCCATGAAGCCTGCGCGCCAGCTGATCAGATCGGCCAGCAGCCCTGTGAACAGCCGGCCACTGAAACCGCCGAGGCTTGAGCCCGAAGAGTAGATTCCGGCGACGGTGGTCGCCTCGTGGCGCGGTAATTCATCGCCGATATAAGCCACCATGACCGCGAAAATGGGCGGCAGGACCAGGCCCTGCACGGCGCGCCAGAAGATGAGCGCCTGCAGACTGGTCGATAGGCCGACCATCACGGTCGGAATGACCAGCACAAACATCGCCGCGACAATTACCCGCTTGCGACCCAGCACATCGGCAACTGTTCCGGTGAATGGCGCGGTCAGGGCCACTGCCAGCGTGCTCACGGTGATAATGGTCGAAACCTCGGCCGCGCCCGCGCCAAATTCTTTCGACAGCAACGGCAAAATCGACTGTGGCGAATAGAGATTGATGAAGGCGCAGTAGCCGGCGATTCCGGCCGCAAGCCGTACGGCAAGAGCGTGTCGGGATTTTGCAGTCGTCATCCTTGGCACCGCCAGCGCAGGCGCTTTCGGCCAAGCTATGCATTTGTTTTATATCGAATGCCACAGGGTGCGTGGCGGAACAGGAGGTCCCGCAATGCATAGCTCGCCTATCAGCGATCGAGCATTGCCTCGGCCCGGATAAGTGTTTCTTCGGGTGTGCCGGAGGCGTCGACCTTCGACCAGCCAATGTGGCCGAGATCGAACAGCTCCTGGCTGCGCGCAACCGCAGTGCCGGCATCCGAAGCGTCGCCGGCGCGGCTGCCAACACGGGCGAGGCGGGTATTGAGATCGGCAACCAGGAACAGGCCCTGGAACGCAACGCTGCCCGCGGATTGTGCGATATCGGCTCGTTCGCTTGGCTGCGCAAAGACGGCATCAACGATGACAGAGTGACCGGCCGTCGTTGCGCGGCGCGCCTTCTCTGCCAGAACCGCATAGACTTTGGCCGAGGTCTCCGCCGTATAGGCTATTTCGGGAAGCCGTTCTGTTTCTCCCGCATCAAACAACGCCTTGCGCTCGACGTCGCTGCGCAGCACCACTGCGCCCGGCAATGGCGGAATACCAGTCGCTAGCGCGCGCGCGAGCAGGGACTTCCCGGTGCCGGACAGGCCACCGATCGCAATCAGCCGCGCTTTGGCAGTTGCCAGAAGCTTTCGCGCCAACGCGGCATAGTCACGCGCGCTTTGCGTAAGCTCTGCCTGTGACCCCTCTTGTCTAAGCCGCGCCGCGGTCACTTTCGCGCGGATCGCCGCCCGTACCGACATGAACAGCGGCAGTGCCGCAAGAGCATCGAGATCGTGAATGCGCCGGGTCTCCGCCAAATACCGATTGAACACAATATTCGCCGCGTGATGCAGCCCGCGCTCGATCAGGTCCATCAGGAGAAAGGCGAGATCATACAAAACGTCGCCGGTGGCAATGCGGTCATCGAATTCAATCGCGTCGAAAAGCATTGGCTTGCCGTCGATGAGCACGATGTTGCCGAGATGCAGATCGCCGTGGCATCGCCGTACCAATCCGGCACGTTCGCGCGCCTCCAGCAACTGCTTCACGCGTTCGAACGCGCCACACGTGGCGCCAGCAAGCGCGCGCAGCTCCGGCAGTGAAAACAAATAAGGTTCGGACGCGAGCTCGACCTCGTTCTGTGCAATAATTTTGGCGAGCGCTTCAACAAAATGTGCGTCTGTGACCGTCGGCGCCACGCGGTGGGCGGCCGCCACCGTCCGCCCGAGGGCATCCGCAAGCGCCTCGCTGACTTGTCCGGTCTCCGCCAGATGATCAAGCGTCTGAGTTTCATCAAATCGCCGCATCTCGACGGCCCATTCCACCGGCTCGCCTTTTCCGTTGATCGCGAGTTGGCCGTTTGGCGCGCGTGTTATCGGCAGCACGGCGCGGTAGATGGACGGCGCCAGCGCGCGATTGACGGCGATCTCGGCTTCGCAGGCGTCCTTCCGCTTTCTCAGCGTGGAAAAATCGAGGAACGGAAAACGCACCGCGCGCTTGATCTTGAGCGCGCGCTCGCCCGCCAGAAAAACAGATGCGGCGTGGGTGTCGATGCGCTTGACCGGCGCGCCGCCATGGTTCGCGGGATCGCTCAAAAAGTCGATCACCGGCTGTTGCGAGGCCTCGGCCGTCATCGCGCCGTACCCTTCATGGCCGACTCATGGTCGCATTGACCAATGATTGCAGTATGATCCAGATCAATATCTTCTTGCTGGCGGGCGGCATGATGGCCGCCAGCAGAGGAGACCAGCCCGTGAACACCCTGTCGCACACATTCAAACGCATCAGGCTCAATCTCGCCCGTTCCAAAGAGTTCCCCCAGGGCTCGCCGCGGCACGGCTACGAGTTCGTCGCTCCGCTGGACGCGAAAGGTCATATCGACGCCGCGCTATGGAAGCAGAATCGCGATAATTGCCGGGTACGACGGTTCTGGGAAGGCGAGGAAGACGAGCACGGTTTCCTGGTGCACCGTCCGGGTGGACCTGAGCACGGACACTGGGTCTTCGACTACGATCCAGCCGCCGAAGCCGATGACGAAAGCGGCTACCGCTTTGGCGCGCATGCCTTTCGTCCGGGCGAATATGTTTCGATCCGCGATGAAGACGGGGAGATGCATACTTTCCAGGTCGCGGCGGTCGAACCCGCCAGCTGATTTTCGTCAGTCACGCGACGACACCCTGAGCACCAGTCGATCCTATTGACCGGCGCGCCCCTTGCCGGGAGAGTGCGCGCCTGACCGCCGCGTCAGGCGGCGTTTTTCAAGGGAGGAGCTCAGTGCTCATCGACCATCGGACCTATCGGATTCTTCCAGGCAGGATACCGGCGCAACTCGACCTCTACAGCAAGCTCGCCTATCCGGTGCAGCTCCGCCACATGGGTGAGCCGCACTATTATCTGGTCAGCGAATCCGGCCAGCTCAACACACTGGTGCATGGCTGGATCTATGAGAGCGCGGGAGACCGCGAGCAGAAACGCGCCAAAATGATGCAGGATCCGGACTGGAAGCATTTTCTGTCGGAGAACGCAAAAGCCGGCAACGTGATCGAGCAGGCCAACTGGTTGATGACGCCAGCCCCATTCTCGCCGAAGATCCCGCCGGCAAAGATCGTGAAGTAACCTCAATGCGCGGCAAGGACAACACTCGCAGCGGCGGCGAGATCCTGATCGACCAGTTGTCGATCCACGGGGTGCGTCATGCCTTTTGCGTACCAGGCGAAAGCTACCTTGCCGCGCTCGACGCTTTCTTCGGCAGCGACATCAAGCTTACCGTCTGCCGGCACGAAAGCACTGCTGCCATCATGGCGGAATCGGTCGGCAAGGTAACCGGCCGGCCTGGTATTTGTTTCGTCACCCGTGGACCCGGCGCCACCAATGCGTCGGCCGGCGTTCATATCGCGCTCCAGGATTCTTCACCAATGATCGTGTTTGTCGGTCAGGTCGGCCGCGACATGCGCGATCGCGAAGCGTTCCAGGAACTCGATTACCGGGCGGTATTTGGTTCCATGACAAAATGGGCGACGGAAATCGACGACCCATTGCGCATCCCGGAAATCGTTTCGCGCGCCTTTTACACGGCGTGCAATGGGCGCCCCGGCCCGGTCGTGATTGCGCTGCCCGAGGATATGCTGTGCGAGCGCGTGTCGGTGTCTGATGCCACTGGCTTTGAGCCCGTGGAAATCTGGCCTGGCTTGAACGACATGAGCCGCCTGCAAAAACTGCTTTGGTCCGCGAAGCGTCCTGTCGCCCTGATCGGCGGCAGCCGTTGGACGGAGCAGGCGTGTGCCGCATTGATGCGTTTTGCGGAACGCTTTGCGCTTCCGGTCGCCACGACCTTCCGGCGCGGGCATTTGTTTGATGCAATGCACCGCTGTTACGCGGGCGATTTCGGCATCGGTCCGAATCCGAAGCTGCTCGCGCGCGTCAAAGGCGCCGATCTGGTGCTGTTGATCGGGGGACGCTTCGGCGAGATGCCGTCGCAAAGTTATACGGTTTTCGATATTCCCGAGCCGCAGGTCACGCTGGTGCATGTGCATCCGGGCGCTGAGGAGCTCGGCCGTGTCTATCACCCGCGTCTCGCCATCAATGCGGCGCCGACTGCGTTTTGCGCGGCACTGGAAGCTTTGCAGCCGCCGACGGAAATTCCCTGGCGCGGTGAGAGCGACACGGCTCACGCCGATTATCTTTCCTGGGGCGAGAAGGCGACAGCCGTGCCGGGAGCGGTCAATCTCGGCGAGATCATGGTTTGGCTACGCGACAACCTGCCGCCGGACGCGATCATGACCCAAGGCGCGGGCAATTTCTCCGGCTGGGTCCACCGGTTTTATCGCGTGCGCAGGTTCGGGGGGCTCGTCGGCGCGACGTCGGGTTCGATGGGCTATGGATTGCCGGCCGCGCTGGCAATGCAGACGCTTCACCCCGATCGCCTTGTGGTTTGTGTTGCCGGCGATGGCGACTTCCTGATGACGGGGCAGGATTTTGCGACCGCCGTGCAATACAAGTTGCCGGTGATAGTGCTGGTGGCCGACAACGGCATCTACGGCACCATTCGCATGCACCAGGAGCGGGAGTACCCCGGCCGCGTGATCGCTACCGATCTGCGAAATCCCGACTTTGTCGCTTATGCATTGGCGTTCGGCGGCTACGGGGCCGTGGTCGACAAGAGCACCGATTTTCCGGCTGCGTTTGCCGCCGCGCGCGCTTCGGGCAAACCGTCGATCATTCACCTCAAGATCGATCCGGAAGCGATCACGCCGACTGCGACGTTAACCGGCATCCGCGAGAAATCGCTGGCGGATGGCCGGGGTGGACCCAAAGCCTAACGTCGTCCCCGCGCACGCGGGGACCCATAACCACCGCGGTTGAGCGATGGCAGAATATTTCGTCTATATCCTCGCGAGCGGCC
>Ga0187788_10000569_pt1 | contig 10355 bp, 10 predicted proteins | sample 1015_BV01_MP10_2_FD_133008 | JGI IMG/M metagenome (GOLD analysis project Ga0187788, IMG submission 133008) | Tropical peat soil microbial communities from peatlands in Department of Meta, Colombia - 1015_BV01_MP10_20_MG | ecosystem: Environmental > Terrestrial > Soil > Wetlands > Peat | place...
AAGGGGCCACAATCGATGAATGGCGAATAGACTCTTTCTTCTCTTCCGTGAAACTGTTCCATGCCCCGCAATCAGGGCATTTCCCAAGCCATTTAGGACTCATATAACCGCAGGCCTGGCACTGGAAAAAAGTTTTAATTTTCTGTGTTCTTTCACCCTTCATCAACAATATAGTCCTTCAATTTCTCCTCGAGGGATTCCGGCCATGCCTCATCATGGAGAAAGGCATCGACTTCTTCTTTCGTAAGGGATTGCTTGATTTCAAGAGGGAGCATCCTTAACACCCGCATCCTCGCGGGGTCGCATTTTCTTTTTCCCGGACTCTTTTCCATGACACCTCCTTAATACTAATTTTGGAACGATCAACTCTTTCGAGCAAGTATTTTACAGGTTGAGCAAAGCCATCCCCCTGCCGGGATGGGAGGCTTTTCTTATTGCGCTACCGACAAACTCCTTTGCCCTTCTGACCGATTCGAGCGGGCTATGGCCGAGGGCGAGGAGTGCGGTGACGGCAGCGGAAAATGCACATCCGGTACCATGGTATTCACCCTTCAGTTTTTCTCCTTCGATGGAGTGGAACTCTCCGTCGTAATAGAGGTCGAGGGCTATTCGTTCCAGGTGCCCACCCGTAATAACTACCACCTCGGATCCCATATCTTTCAACATCCTTGCGGCCTCTTCCATGTTCTCTCTATTTTCAATCCCGACACCCGTAAGGACAGACGCTTCATATATGTTCGGTGTTATTACCTTCGCGAGAGGAAAGATTATGTCCTTAAGAGAATCCAGTGTACCGTTTTCGACAAGGCTCATCCCCGATGACGATACAGTTACGGGGTCGACGACAAGGTTTCTCAACGAGAACTCCTTTGCCACATCCCCGATAATCCCGACAGTCCATTTACCATAGAGCATGCCTAATTTTAACGCATCAGGCCTGATATCTCCGAGGAGCACGCGGAGTTGTCTCTCGAATGCATCTTTACCCACGGGAAAGAGCGAATCAACACTTTGTGTGCTCTGTGCTGTGAGGGCCGACACAACGGAAAGCCCGTGGACATTGAAAGATCTGAAGACCTTCAGGTCTGCCTGGAGACCGGCGCCTCCCGTCGGATCGGAACCTGCTATGGTTAATGCTGTTTTCATAGAAATAACCTTTCCCACAGAGGGATAAACGATTGATCCCACCTCAATCCCCCTTATTTAAGGGGAGGATAGGGGGTTACCTTTTCTTCCGAAGAGCCCTTTCGACCGTCCTTATCGCGCAGAACTCGCCGCACATGCTGCAGACATCCTGTTCCGTCGGAGGAACCTCGGAACGCCATTCCCTCACCATCTCGGGATTAAAACTCAACTCGATCTGGCCGTTCCAGTCGAGATTTTTTCTGTGTCGGGCCATCTTCTTGTCAAGCTCCATCGCTCCCGGAACCCCCTTTGCGATATCTGCCGCATGGGCCGCAATCCTGGAAGCTATAAGCCCTTCTTTTACATCCTTGATATTCGGGAGTCTGATATGCTCCGCAGGTGTTACGTAACACAAAAAATCAGCGCCGGCCGCACCGGCAATGGCTCCTCCTATCGCCGCCGCAATATGATCGTATCCCATCGCAATGTCGGTCACCAAAGGGCCAAGCACATAGAAAGGAGCGCCTTTACAGATTTCTTTCTGGATCTTTATATTCAGTTCGACCTGATTCAGCGGCACATGTCCGGGCCCCTCAACAATCACCTGCACCCCGGATTCGAGAGCCAAGTCCCTTAATTCTCCAATGGTCAGCAACTCTTCGAGCTGACTCCTGTCTGTGGCGTCATCGAGACAGCCGGGCCGCAATCCGTCTCCGAGGCTCAGCGTTAAATCATATCTCTTCGCGATTTCAAGGAGTCTGTCATAATATTCATACAAAGGATTTTCTCTGTCATTATAGACCATCCACTCCAGAAGGAACGATCCTCCCCGGCTGACGATATCGAGAACCCTGCCTTCCTCCTTAAGCCTCTCAACCGCCCTTTTGGTTAATCCGCTGTGGACGGTGATAAAATCCACTCCTTCTTCAGCATGCCTTTCTATGACGGCAAAGAGGTCGTTAACTGTCATCTTTGAGATAGTGCCGTAAGCGCCCGCAGCGAAAATGGCAGCCTCGTATATCGGGACTGTGCCGACAGCAATAGAGGATTTACTGAGCAGTAATCTTCTCAGTTCCTTGATCGGTCCTCCCGTCGAGAGATCCATAACGGCATCTGCTCCGTATTTTTCGAGAACAGCGAGTTTCTCTATCTCTTCGTCAAAGGAGACCTTATCCTTTGATGTCCCGATATTTGCATTAACCTTTGTTCTGAGTCCTCTACCGATGCCGAGGGGTTTTATTCTGCGATTTGCATTTCTTGTGATGACAGTCACGCCGGCTGCGACATCGGAGGCGAGACCCTCGGCTGCTGTTCCTTCCGCGGCGGCAACCTCTTTGATTTCATCGGTAATAATCCCTTTTTTTGCTATCTCTATCCTCGTCATTTCAGCAACCTCAAGAATTCTTCCGTCGTTTCTTCGATATTTTTTGCCATAAGAATTGCAGATATCACTGCAACTCCATCGGCGCCGGCCTCCCTGACTTCTCTTACTCTATCGGGTTTTATCCCACCGATTGCGAACACCGGTATCGATATCCTGGATTTCACCTCCCTTAAGATATTGATGCCGAGGGGATTCCCGTATCTGAGTTTTGAGGGTGTACGATAGATCGGGCCTAAGGTGATGAAGTCCGCGCCATCCCTTTCCGCATCGAGGGCCTCTTCGATCCCGTGGGTTGAAACACCGATTGTGAGTTTATCACCCGATATCTTCCGGGCCGCGTAAGCCGGAATGCCTTTCCTGCCGAGATGAACGCCGTCTGCTTCAACAGAAAGAGCGACATCAACCCTGTCATTAATAATCAATTTTGCGCCATATTCTTTTGTCAACTCCCTCATCCAGACCGCCATGTCAAGGAGGTCCCTCACAGGCAGATCATTTTCTCTCAACTGAATAACATTCGCCCCCGCCTCGAGAGCATTTTCTATCGCAAAATACATAGAGCACGGGGCAGAAAACAGTCTTCTATCGGTGATGAGATATAATCTGAAGTCGTGAATCGCAGGCCGTGAATCTTGAGTCTCCGGATGTTGTTTTTCGTCGCGACCTATCATTACTGAAGTTTGACCATCGGTAGAGCTCACAGCATTCCTTCTATCGGGCTGCTTGCCGTAGCATAGAGTTTTTTAGGAATCCTGCCCGCTCTGTATGCAAGCCGGCCCGCGATGACGGCGTGCTTCATGGCCTCCGCCATTAAAACAGGGTCTTTTGCCCCGGCAATTCCGGTATTGATGAGCACCGCATCGCAACCGAGTTCCATCGCTATAGCCGCATCGGAAGCGATCCCGACTCCCGCATCAACGATAATAGGGAGGGTTACCGTTTCCAGGATTATCTTGATGTTATAGGGATTTCTTATGCCAAGTCCAGAGCCGATAGGTGCGCCGAGGGGCATAACAGCTGCGGCGCCGGCATCGGCGAGCCTCTTCGCCATTATTGGATCGTCATTTGTATAGGGTAGGACGATAAAACCCTCTTTCGCAAGAATCTCCGTCGCCTTCAAAAGCCCCCAGGTATCGGGGAAAAGCGTCTTTTCATCTCCGATCACCTCGAGCTTAATAAGGTCCGAGACCCCCGCTTCCCTGGCGAGTCTCGCATACCTGAGGGCGTCTTCCACCGTATAACAACCTGCGGTATTCGGTAATATCTTGTAGATCTTAGGATCGATATAATCGAGGAGGTTCTCGGATCTCCTGTCCGTTATGTTTACCCTCCTCACCGCGACGGTCACGACATCCGTACCGGATGCCTCAATAGCCCTCCTTGTTTCCTCAAAGTCTTTATATTTTCCGGTCCCTACCCACAGCCGGGATTTGAACTCGATGCCTTTTATGGTCAAATTATCATCCATACTTCTGCTTCCTTTCTTCTTCACAAAGGGTTCAAGGATTCCAAGATTCCAGGATTCAAGTGAAAACTTTCATGCTTCGGTCTCGACCCCTTGACCCCTTGAATCCCGTATTTAATTCTTCATCCCCCTCCGACAAAATTAACAATCTCGACCTTATCTCCGTCTTTCAACTTGAACTCGGAAAAATCCGCCCTCCTTACGATAGAGAGGTTCACCTCGACGGCGGCAACCCGGTCAGAATCGACTTTGAGCTCCCGGAGAAGCCCGGATATCGTTTCTGCAGGCGGCATTTCGAATAATTCTCCGTTAACCACAATCCTCATGAAAATAAAAAACCGTATCCAAATAAGCCCCGTCTGATCCATAAGGGCGGAAAGGATACGGTCCACCTTCCCATTCCCTACGACGGCATTGTCCGTATCAGGTTCAAGGGGTCTCTCCCGGTTTTACGAAAGACTCTCAGGCTTTTCAGCCTCCCCCAGGGTTATTTTTAAGTATATGATGAGATGGCAACGAATGTCAAAGCGTATTAATTTTGTGCGCGAGGCATCCGGCGCCAAAACCGTTGTCGATGTTCATCACCGCAATCCCCGGAACGCAGGAATTGAGCATCGCGAACAGCGCGGTTAACCCACCGAGGTTTGTGCCATAGCCGACAGAAGTCGGAATCGCGATGATCGGCTTATCGATGAGGCCCCCCACGACCGAGGGGAGGGCGCCTTCCATGCCGGCAGCGACGATAATTACCCGCGCGGAATTAAGTGATACTTTGGCATCCACAAGCCTGTGAATACCGGCAACGCCGACATCGTAAATAGTCTCGACCCTGCTTCCGAGAAAGGACGCGGTTACCGCTGACTCTTCCGCAACCGGTATGTCGGATGTGCCGGCGGAGAGGATGAGAACATGTCCCTTCCTCTTTTTTTCTCCGTTCACCGATATCGTTTTTGACAAGGAATTGAATATCGCTTTTTTTATATTCAGGTTATCGTATATCTCTTTCGACGCTCTTGTGATTAATAACCTTTTGCCTCTCCGGTAAACTGAGTGTGCTATAGCGATGACATCCTCTTCCCTCTTTCCCTCGGCGAAGACGACTTCCGGAATTCCCTGTCTCATATGCCTGTGATGGTCGACCTTCGCAAAGGAGAGGTCTTCGAAGGGGAGGTGTTTTATTTCATTGAAGGCACTGTCTATGCTCAGCTTCCCTGATTTTACGGATTCAAGAATCTTTTTTATCGTCCGGCTGTCCATGTAATCTATCGGGTCTCCAATGCCGGTCTATTCGCCGAACTCTGATTTTAGTGTGCGCTCCATGAGATCTTTGACAGCGACAACAGGGTCTTTGTCCTCATAAAGGACTTTATATATTTGCTCTATGATTGGCGTCTCGATGCTGTATTTTTTTGAAAGGGCGAAGGCTGATTCGGAAGTCGGTACGCCTTCAGCGACACTTTTCATCTGATTTAATATGTCTTTGAGCTTAAGTCCTTGGCCGAGCTTCGTTCCCACCGTATAATTCCTCGATAGGGGGCTCGTGCAGGTGAGAACGAGATCTCCGATGCCGCTCAGCCCGGAAAAGGTTCTTTCTTTCGCGCCCATTGCAACGCCCAGCCTGGTCATCTCGGTAAGTCCCCTCGTTATCAGCGAGGCCCTTGCATTGTTCCCGAGGCCCAGACTATCGGAGATCCCTGCTGCTATAGCCATAACATTTTTCAAGGCTCCGCCGAGTTCTGTGCCGATCACATCATCGTGAGTGTAAACCCTGAAATTATTCACATTGAATATTTCCTGCAGCAGCAGCGCCGTATTCCTGTCTTCGGTCGCAAGGGTCACCGCTGCAGGGAGTTTCTTTATAACTTCCTTTGCGAAACTCGGACCTGAGAGGACCGCGACGGGATGATGAGAAATTTCTTTAAGTATCGATGAGACTGTGACCAGAGTTCCCCGTTCTATACCTTTTGAAACACTGATGATTATCGCCTCATCCTCTATGTAAGGCAGGGCTTGGGTGAAAGTGGACCTCGTGTATTGAGCGGGAATGGCATTGACGATATATCTTGTTTTTTTAAGGGCGTCATGAAAGTTACTGGTAACGCGGATATTGTCGGGAAGCGTCACATCAGGCAGATAGGCGCTGTTCACTCTGTTTGCTTTTATCTCTTCGGCGAGCTCTTTTTCATAAACCCACAGGCTTATGTCGAACCCCTTTGTCGAGAGAAGACATGCGAGTGTTGTTCCCCAACTGCCGGCACCCACAACAGTTATATAGCTCACGATTTAACCTCTATGCGTCCTGCAGCCTTCATTCTATTTTTTCTGCGACTTTTCGATCTTTGCCCAGGTATCGCGAAGTGACACCGTACGGTTGAATACCAATTTGCCCCGCGCTGAGTCCGGGTCGACGCAGAAATAGCCCTGCCTTTCAAATTGATAGCGGCTTCCCGCCGCCGCATCGGCCAGACTCGGCTCGACATAACAGGATTCCATAGTTATCAATGAGGCAGGATTCAGGTAGGATTTGAAATCCTGGCCTTCTTCGACATCACCGGGATTGGGCTTTGTAAAAAGATAATCGTACAATCGTACGGTTGCTTCCACCGAGTGCTCTGCCGAAACCCAATGAAGTGTTGCCTTGACCTTACGACCGTCCGCGGCATCTCCACCGCGTGTTTTTGGATCATAAGTGCAGCGGAGCTCTATCACCTCTCCCGTCTGTTCGTCCTTGACTACATCTGTGCATTTAATGAAATACGCATATCGCAGTCTCACCTCGCGCCCCGGGGACAATCTGAAAAATTGTTTAGGCGGGTTCTCACGGAAGTCGTCTCTCTCAATGTAGATCACACGCGAAAAAGGCACCTTCCGTGTTCCCATACCGGGGTCTTCAGGGTTGTTCACCGCCTCGAGTTCTTCCACAAAGTCTTCCGGGTAGTTGTCTATGACAACCTTAAGGGGGCGCAATACCGCCATAGCACGAGGTGCGTTTTTATTTAAATCTTCACGGATATAATATTCGAGGAGCGCCATATCAACCAAATTGTCTCTTTTGGCCACCCCGATACGGTCACAGAAATTCCTTATCGATTCCGGCGTGCAGCCGCGTCTCCGCAGTCCTGAAATCGTGGGCATTCGCGGGTCATCCCATCCGGTGACATGCCCCTGCCCCACAAGCTCGATAAGCTTCCGTTTGCTCAATACGGTATAGCTGAGGTTGAGACGGGCGAACTCAATCTGTTTCGGATGATAAACCTTTAGTTCGTCGAGGAACCAATCGTACAAGGGGCGATGGTCTTCAAATTCCAGCGTGCAGATCGAATGGGTAATCCCTTCAATGGAATCCGAAAAACAGTGAGCAAAATCGTACATCGGATAGATGCACCATTTGTCTCCAGTCCTGTGATGTGCAGCATGGAGTATGCGATATATCACAGGATCCCGCATATTAAGATTCCCTGAAGACATATCGATTTTAGCCCGGAGTGTACGGAAACCGTCTGCAAATTCGCCCGCTCTCATGCGCTCCAACAGATCCAGATTCTCCTCCACCGAACGATTGCGATAGGGACTATCTTTTCCGGGCTCGGTCAATGTGCCGCGATATTCCCTAATCTCCTGAGGACTCAGGTCGCAGACATATGCCTTGCCTTTCTTAACGAGCTGTGTTGCATATTGGTACAACCGTTCAAAGTAATCCGACGCATAGAAAAGCCTTTCATCCCAATCGTACCCGAGCCATTTGACGTCTTCTTTGATGGACTCTACATATTCAACTTCTTCCTTTACCGGGTTTGTGTCGTCGAATCTCAGGTTACAGAGACCCCCGAAATCCTTTGCGATGCCGAAATTGAGGCAGATGGATTTAGCGTGGCCGATATGGAGGTAACCATTTGGTTCGGGCGGAAATCGGGTATGCACCCGTCCGCCGTATGTGCCTGCCTCTATGTCCTCTGTAACAATATTGCGGATAAAATCAAGGGACTTCGACTTATCCGGTGAAGACAGTTCGGCATTCTCTCCTCTCGCGATCCCTTCTTCTTTCATAGAGTGTTCAGTTGCAATGATTGATAAGTTTCATAAAGTCATATTTGTCATTGTCCGGCTTGACCGGACAATCCAGAACCCTTGAAAAGACTGGATTCCCCGATCAAGTCGGGGAATGACGGAATTTCGCCCCGCAATTTACAAACGACCTTTAAGTCTCGTTTTCTTTTATCGTCTCTATCGCCTTCTCTAATCTTTTCAACGTTTTTTCTTTGCCGACGATCTCGATCACCTCGAATATCCCCGGGCTTTCAGTTCTCCCTGTTATAGCGACACGCACAGGCTGTGCGACACTTCCGAGTTTCATCTGAAGTCTTTCGACAATCGCTATGAATATCTTCTCGATCTCCGGGCCGGTAAAATTATCGAGTTCTTTGAGGGAATCCCTCACCTCGGTCAAAGCCGCGATGCTGCTTCCCTTGAGAAATTTCTCCTTCGCCTTCGGATTATAATCAACATACTCCGAAATATAATACCTCAAAGAATCGGCAAGTTCTATAAGAGTTTTTGCACGCTCCTGCAAAGTAACAATCGCTTTGAAGAACCACTCTTGATCCAAGACCTGATTCTCTTCGATTATCTTCTCTTTTATAAGGAAAGGTCTGACGAGATCGGCGAGCTTTTCCGGTGCAGAGTTGATGATGTATTGACCGTTAAGCCAGAGAAGCTTCTCGGGGTTGAAAACCGCAGCGGATTTCCCCACATTATCGAAGGAAAAATGTTCGATCAACTCTTCTCGCGTAAATATCTCTTGGTCTCCGAAAGACCATCCGAGCCGGACCAGATAATTAACAAGCGCCTCCGGAAGATATCCCATTTCCCAGTAAGCCAAAACAGATGTCGCTCCGTGTCTCTTGCTGAGTCTTGTCTTATCAGAGCCCAATATCATCGGAAGATGGGCAAACAAGGGTACTTTATAGCCGAGAGCGCTGTAAATATGGATCTGTTTCGGTGTGTTGTTCAGGTGGTCATCCCCACGGATGACGTGGGTGATTTTCATATCCACATCGTCCGCCACAACCGTAAAATTATAGGTGGGGGTCCCGTCTGACCGCACTATTATAAGGTCATCGAGCTGTGCATTATCAAAAAGCACCTTCCCCTTAATCAAGTCATCCACCGCTGCTTCTCCATCCATGGGCATCCTGAAGCGTATCGCGGGTTTCCGGTCCGGTATAGGCGATTTCAAATCCCTGCAGCGGCCGTCGTATTTAAGCGGTCTCCCCTGCGCGAGGGCTTCCTGCCTCCTCTGTTCGAGTTCTTCGGGAGTGCAATAACAATAGTAAGCCTTCTTTTCGTTCAGGAGCTTTTCAACATAATTCCTGTAGACATCGAACCTGTCCGTCTGTCTGTACGGCCCTTCATCCCACTCAAGATCGAGCCACTTCATCCCTTGAAGAATTGAGTCTATGAACTCTTCGGTAGAACGGGTTCTGTCGGTGTCCTCAATCCTTAATATGAATCTTCCCTTGTTATGTCTCGCGAAGAGCCAGTTAAAAAGCGCCGTCCTCGCCCCGCCTATATGCAGATGTCCGGTGGGACTCGGTGCAAACCTCACTCTCACAGCATCAGCCAAAATCAACCTCCTCTAATTAATGTATGTCCATAAACTATCCAAGAAACTTAGAAGGCTGTCATTCCCGCAAGTGAAGCGCGTCGGAAATCTTTCTTAACGCCATCGGAGAGATTCCGGACAAGCCGGAATGACAAAAAAAAGACTAACAAACTGCATTTACGGACAGACACTATTTAATCTCTTATCTTCTTCACTTCTAATCTTAGAACATTCTTTGTTTCTTTTGTAACCTTGAACCTATCGTCTCTCCTGTATCCGAGCACCCAGATGATGTCCTCTCCCGAAAGGATCAGTGGGACTCTATTGCGTTCGTCCCTCGGCACCTTTTCATCGACAAAAAAGTCCTGGATCTTCTTCCTCTTTCCGAAACCGAGCGGGTAGAAAAAATCGCCGTCCTTCCTCGGCCTCGCGACGAGCGGGAATACCAGCCTGTCTGCATCAAAGACGGCCGATTCGTTCGGAGGCCCGGTAGCTTCAGCGGGAAACTCCGCCCTCGAGGCCTTGATCAAGACCCCGGCTTCTTTCAGAATAGTTTCCCCCGGAATGATTAAAGGGTAGGCGCCTAAAGTAACAGGCGGTTCGGAGGTGAGGATGAGGGTGGAGTATCCTTTTATTACCCGTATGCCTCCCGGAAGATATAGCCTGCCGCCGGGCTTGCCTTTCTTTATGAGATCACAAATATCTTCTATATGTACGAAGCTTATTCCGCGCAGACCTTTTGTCTCTTCCATGACCCTCCGCAGCACCCTCCTTAGGAT
>Ga0187788_10000571_pt1 | contig 10352 bp, 8 predicted proteins | sample 1015_BV01_MP10_2_FD_133008 | JGI IMG/M metagenome (GOLD analysis project Ga0187788, IMG submission 133008) | Tropical peat soil microbial communities from peatlands in Department of Meta, Colombia - 1015_BV01_MP10_20_MG | ecosystem: Environmental > Terrestrial > Soil > Wetlands > Peat | place...
AGGACGGTGGCATCGGGGTCGTCGCCGGCTGCCACCTCGTTGTAGGGGAGGACGAACTCCCCGAAGGTCTCGTGGTAGGCGGCGGCCGCCGGACGGACCGCCGCCGCCGCGAACCCCGGCGGCTCGGGGTACATGTAGGCGTAGAAGGCGGATCCGGTCCCCACCGGTCCGGGCCACCAACCGGCGCTGCTGACCTCGTGGGAGTACGCCTCCGCCATCACGTACGGCGGACAGTTCGGGATGCCGCCGGGGTGTGGTGGCGCCGTCCGCCCGGAGAAGCGCGTCGCGGCGAGATCGAACCCGCCCCAGAAGAAGTGCACCGGACTGGCCTTGCCGAGGAAGCCGCCCCGGAACCTGCTCAGCACGCGATGCGCGTTGATCAGCGCTGCGTGCAGGGCGCGGGCGTGCTCGGGGTCGTAGGAGCCGGGGGCGGTGTCCTCCTCGAACGGGATCGCATCCTCGACCTCGACCGGAACCGGCCAGATCGGCACGTCCACGGCCGCGGCACGCAGCAACTCCCGCAGCTCGCCGTAGAAGTCGGCCACCGACATCGGCCGCAGACTCAGCGATCCCCTGCGCTCATCACTCGACCGCAGGCTGAGCAGGCCGTCGTGGAGGTCGAACTCCAGTTCCAGCAGGGCGGATCCGTACGGCATCGGGGACGTCGTCAGGCCGCGCGCGCTGACGTACAGGGTGACGTGCCACCAGTGCGGCAGGGGGTCGGCCAGCGCCATGCGGACCTTCCCGACGATCTGGCTCCACCTGTGCAGGGACCGGACCGTCGGCTGCCACTCCCGATCCGGAACCGGCTCCCAGGACGTCGCGCGATCCACCCGAACGCCTCCTCCCGCAGCGTCGAGCCTGTCACGCCGGCCGCGACCCGGCCAGTGCCATGATCCTGGTGCCGGCCGGGTCGGCCCCGCGTCCGCGGCCGCCCCGGTATCTCCCAGGCGCGATACGTATCCCGACGATGGTCCGCGTCGAGGACGTGGACGGTGCGGTTCTCCTCGTGGATTCGGTACCGGACGCGATACTCGCCGCGGCGTGCGGGCGACGCCGGGCCTGCCGCGTGGCAGCATCGCGGAGGACCGGCGGAGGAATCGGTCGCGCGGAAGGACGCCGCCATGCGGAAGGTCGTGTTCGTCGTAGTCGGTGCATTGCTCGCCGTCACAGGGGCCGTCTGGATGCTGCAAGGGCTCGGGTATATCGAGGGCAGCGTGATGACCGGGGTCACGGTCTGGGCAGTGATCGGCCCGCTGGTCTCGTTGGCCGGCGTCGTGCTCATCGTGGTCGGTCTGCGCGGGCGCCGGTCCGGCTGAGGGCGCGCCGGCACGGGTGATGGCGGTGCCGGCGTCCGGCTGAGCTGCGGGAGGGGACGGGTGACTCACGCCGAGCCGGCGGGCGACCTCGAGCCGGTCAGCACCACAGGTACCGGTAGCCGGACGTCCCGCGCGGGACCACGTCCAGGTCACGCCGGATCACGGAGACCGATCTGCCCCGCGCCTTGCAGGCGGCCTTGAACGCGGCGTCCGTGTACTCGATCTCGAAGACCCGCCCGCCGTACACCGCGGTGTAGGCCGTGCACTCGCCGTAGACCTGGCACTCCTCGGCGACCGCGAAGTCGAACCCGGCTGCCTTGAGGTCCTTCGACTTGTCGGAGGTGTTCTTCTGTGCCATCGCCAGCCCGCGCTTGTGCCCGGCCACGATCAGCAGGCGCGCGTAGGCGCGGTTGGCCGCATAGCTCAGCAACCCGTTCGAGCGCGTGTACGTGTCGAGGTTGTCCAGTTCCACGGCCTTGAAGCCGCTGCTGGCACAGCGCGCGATGAAATGCGTCATGATCCCTGCGAGTGCGCTCCGCTTGGCGGCGGTCCGGGTGTCGAGGATGATCTCCCCCCATTCCGGGTCGCCGACCAGGACCCCGTTGGCGTCGCGCAGCAGCAGGCCGGGGTGGTTCGACGTCCACCACGCCTCGTCCTCCGGTTGGGTCTGGAAGGCGTTGACGTAGCAGACGTTGTACTTGCCGGCCGCCGGCGCCTCGTGCCAGTCGCGGTCCACGATCCTGGTCGAGGCGAGCGGCTTGTAGGGGCCGCCGATCTGGTAGTCGAATTGCGCGTTCGCCGGCGGGAGGGTGATCCTGGCGGCCCCCGCGGCGCTGCTCGGTTGCGCGGCACCGCTCGTACCGGCCGCGGCGCTGCTCCCGGCAACGCTGCCCGGCACCGCGACGGCGCAGGACAGCAGGGCGGCAGTCACGCAGGCGATCAGACCCGCGGGCAGGATTCGGATCATGACGGGGCTCCCAGGGGCAGGTCTCGAGCGGGCCGAGCCCGCCGGCCCTCCCGAGGATGAAAGCCCAGCAGACACCCCTGCCGGCGACGAACGCCCGGGCGACCACCCGAAGGGCGCACCCGATCGGGACGACGTCCGGCGCCGGCCGGTCACAGCCGACATGTCGGTTCTGGGCCGAATGCCCCGAGCGGGGCCCGCCGCGTGGTTGCGATGCGCAGGAGCAACGTGACGCCCGGCGTTCGTAGGGCCGGCCACGGAGACGTCGTCCGGCGACGGTGAACGTGACGATGAACGCCGGCGGGTGTGATCGCCCCCACCCGCGTTCACCGTCGAGTTCAACGTCGATGTCTCATCGGGCGCACTCTGCACGTGCTCCAAGAAGCAGGGTGATCTCCCGACGTCCGGGTGATCTCCCGACGTGGTCGGCGCGTCCCACGTGCCGTTGTCGGGAGATCGGGCGGGTGCCCGGGGGCGATCTCCCGACGTCTGGGCGATCTCCCGACGTCTGGGTGATCTCCCGACGTCTGGGTGATCTCCCGACGTGGTCGGCGCGTCCCACGTGCCGTTGTCGGGAGATCGGGCGGTGTGCGGGCGATCTCCCGGCCGGGTCGGCGTGCGCTCAGGCCGGGTCGGGGACGACGGCGAAGGCGCGCACGGGGAACGTGCCGAAGCCCGCGATGCGGGGCGGGGCCGCCGTGAAGCGGAACCCGCCGGGCGGGAGCGCGTCGAGGTTCGTGAGGTGTTCGACGACGGGGATGCCGGCGGCGAGCAGGATGCTGTGCGCGGGCCGTTCCCCTCCGCTCGCGGTGTCGTCGATGTTCACCGAGTCGATGCCGACCAGCCGCGTGCCGTGCGCGGCCAGCCACTGCGCTCCGGCGGCGGTCAGGTACGGCGCGTCGCAGGCATAGTCGGGCGTCCCCCACGCAGCGTCGCCGCCGGTGTGCAGCAGCACGGCCCGGCCCGCCACGTCGAGAGCCGCCAGCGCGCCCACGTCGACCGCGCGGGACCCGCTGCCGGTGGTGCGGGCCAGCACGGCCGGCAGGTCGGCCAGAGCGTCCAGCTCCAGTCCGGCCAGGTCCACACCGTCGGCGTAGCGGTGGAAGGGGCTGTCGAGGTAGGTGCCGGTGTTGCCGACCATGGTGATGGTGTCGATCTCGAACTCGGTGCCCGGCGCGTAGCGCTCCCGGGACGCCTCGCGGGTCAGATGGGCCGCCATGCTCGGGCCGGGCAGTCCGGGATAGGTCGTCATGCCCGCCGTGATGACGTGGCTCAGCTCGACCAGCCGGGTGCGGGACGCCGGGGGGCTGCGCCGGCCGGGATCGCTGGGGCCGCCGCGCGTCCCCTTGTGCGGCTCGGGGAACACCCGGAGGTCGCGCACCTCGATCCGGTCGACCATGAGCAGGCCCAGCGAGGCGACGAACAGCTCCGCGACCTCCTCGAGCCCGGCCTCCGGCCCCGGCACGTCGAGCCGGAAGCCCTGGGCGCTCAGGCCGCCGCCGTTGGCGAAGGTCACGGTCGCGTCGAACTGGGCCCGATACTCACGTGTGGTCACCGCCGCATCCTGCGGCATCGGCCCTCGCATGGAAAGGCGCTGGAAAGGCGGGCATGCCGTGGCCCGCGGGCCCTTCGGCACTGGCCGGCCCCACCGGTCCGGCCAACGATGGATGGAGGGAAACCATGACAAGGCGGAAGGAGTCGGGTGATGCACGCCATGGTGGTTGTCGAATCGCTGTTCGGGAACACCCGGACGATCGCCGATGCCGTCGCCGAGGGGTTGTCGGATGCCATGGACGTCGAGGTCATCGACGTGGGCGCGGCGCCCACCGTGATCGAGGGCGGGCTCGACCTGCTGGTCGTCGGCGGGCCCACGCACGCGTTCGGGATGACCCGGCCCGAGACCCGGCGCTCGGCGGCCGAGCAGGCCGGGCACGACACGGTGCCCCAGGTGGGGCTGCGTGAATGGCTGGCCGCTCTGGCGCCGGCGTCCACGGCCATCCCCGCCGCAACGTTCGACACGCGGGTCAAGGCACCCGTCCCGGGTTCCGCCGGCCGTGCCGCGGCGCGGCGCCTGGGTAAGCTCGGGTTCCGTGTGGTCGCGCCGGTGCAGCGCTTCGTCGTGGCGGGAACCCCGGGTCCCCTGCTGGACGGCGAGCAGGCGCGGGCACGGCGGTGGGGCGAACGGCTCGCCGCCACGATCGTCAAGGACGCGGAACGCCCCGATCGCCGGTGATCGCATCGCCGGTGACAGCCGTGGTCGCGTCCGGCACCTGACCGGTCCGCCAGGAGCGCCATCCGAGCAGCGCGAGCACCATGCCGGCTGCGGCGCAGGCGGGTTGCATCCACGAGTACGCCCGGATGACCGCGAACTCCACCACGATCCAGCCGACCAGCAGCAGGCCCGCAGCGATCGCGAGCTCGCCGGCACGCGGCCAGCCGCGCCATGCCCCGACCGCCGCCGCGGTCATCGGTAGCGCGACGACCACCAGCAGGGCGAGCCCGCCGAGCGGGCGGCTGCCGAAGGGAAGCCGCTGATTGATGCTCTCCCCGAAGTCGATGGCGCCGCCGGCCAGACCGAAGGCGCCGGCGTACGCGGCTGCCGCCATCGACCCGGCCAGGACGGCGATGCCCCGGTGACGGATCACGATTGTCTCCCTCGAGGATCTCCGGACATGAACCCGCCGAGCGGGCAGACGTCCCGACACACCCACCGACCCAGCCACCGACACAGCCACCGACACACCTGCCGACACACCTGCCGACACGCCGGACACGAGGGCCGAGCCTCAGGCCCGAACCCTCGTGTCCCTGTCTCACGCGCCTCCGTCGATCGCGGTGATCGCAGGCGCTTACTTCAGCACTCCGTACTTCGAGACCAGCGAGATCTGCTCCCAGTACTTGCCGAGGCCGAACGTCATGCCGGCACCGGCCAGCGCCAGGGCGATGAGCACCATCGCGTAGATCAGGTGGTCGTCCATGAAGACGTTGTTCGCAGGCGGCAGCACCACGGTCCACATCATGACCAGCAGCACCGCTCCCGCCGTGCAGGCGATCCGCATGAAGACGCCGAGCATCAGCGACAGTCCGATCCCGAGCAGACCCGCCATGAACAGCCAGTCCGCCCACGCGGCACCGGCGATGCTGTGGTAGAAGTCCGTGAACGGGCCGGTCGCACCGTTGGCGAGGAAGCCCTTGGTGGGACTTCCCCCGTTGATCCAGGCCTGAGCGCTGGTCGTCTCGTGTCCAAGGCCGAAGGTCTTGTCCAGGAACGCCCACAGGAAGACCCAGCCGAGGCTGAGCCGAATAGCAGCAAGCACGTACCGCAGGTAGCGTTGCTGGGTTGTCTCACCGGCCACCGGGAACTTCTCGATGCTCGGTGTACCGGCCGCGGTACCGCCCTTTGGCATCGTCGTGGCCATGATGTCCTCCGATCATCCCTATTCTTGTGTCACTACCACGATGCCCACCGCCCCAGGTCGCCGGGCAGGGACGAAGGACCCGTGCGGGAGCGCCTATCGGCACGTCTGCAGCCGCCCCCCGGAAGGGCGTGGTCGCCCGCCGGCGGGACGGCGTCCCGGTGGTTCGCCGGGCCGCTGACCCCGGTCCCCGGCGGGTGCCGAAAGGCCCGCAACCCCGTCCGGACGGCCCCTGCGGGCGCCGGCCCGGACCCGGATGATCGACTGGTGTGCCGTGCGCCGGCGCCCGAGGAGGCATCGTGACCACCCCACCGGCCCGGCCGGGCGCGCCGTCCGACGGCGTGGAGGCCCTGCTCAGCGACGGCACCGTGGTCACCGTGCGCCCGGCCACGCCGGAGGACCTGCAGGGCCTGCTGCAGCTGCACCGGGAGGCCTCCGATCGCAGCCGCCGGATGCGGTTCTTCGCCCCCGGGACGGCGCCGGCCGAGGAGTACGCCCGGCATCTCGCCGAGGCTCCGGACGAGCACCTCGCCGTGGTCGCCGCACGCGGGGAGGAACTGATCGGCGTGGCCTCCGCCGAGCCGCTGCAGGCCGACGGGCCGGAGGCCGGGATCGACCGCGCGGCCGAGGTCGCGCTGTTCGTCAGCGATCGCTGGCAGCACACCGGCGTCGGGACGCTGCTCCTGGAACACCTCGCGGCGGCGGCCCGGGCCGCGGGAGCCCACCGGTTCGAGGCGCTCGTGCTGACCGAGAACCTCGCGATGTTCGACGTGTTCGCCCACGCCGGGTTCACCGTCCACCGGGAGCTGCCCAGCGGCGGCGTGATCGTCCTCGGCATCGACCTGGAGGGGAGCCCTGCGCTCGCCATGGCGGTCGCCGAGCGTGAGCGTCTGGCGACCGTCGCCTCCGTCGCCCACCTCCTCCGGCCGAGTTCGGCCATCGTCATCGGGGCCAGCCGCGGGGCCCGCGAAGTGGGGCATGCCGTGCTGCGCAGCATCGTGGCGGGCGGCTTCACCGGCCGGCTCGCCGCGGTGAACCACCACGCCCGCAGCGGCCAGACCATCGCCGGGGTGCCGGCCTTCCGGTCGGTGGCCGAGGTGCCGTTCGCCGCCGAGCTGGCGATCGTGGCGGTCCCCGCGGCAGCGGTCCCCGGCGTCCTGGAGGACTGCGGGCGGGCGGGGGTCCGCGGCGCCGTCGTGCTGACCGCCGGCTTCGCCGAGGCCGGCGCCGTCGAGGAGCAGGCCGAGGTGGTGCGGATCGCGCACCGGCACGGGCTGCGGATGATCGGGCCGAACTGCCTCGGGGTGCTCAACACCGACCCGGACATCCGGCTGAACGCGACGTTCGGAGAGGTGACCGCCCGGGTCGTCGACGGCGGAGGCGTCGCGGTCGCGGCGCAGTCCGGTGCGCTGGGCCTCGCCGTCCTGGACGTTGCCCTGCGGCGCGGGCTCGGAGTCTCCGGCTTCGTGTCCCTCGGCAACAAGGCGGACGTGAGCGGCAACGACATGCTGCTCTACTGGGATCGCGATCCCCGGACCCACGTGATCGCGCTGTACCTGGAGTCGATCGGCAACCCGCGCCGGTTCCGCCGGATCGCCAGCCAGGTCTCCCGGAACACGCCGATCGTCGTGCTGCGCAGCGGGCGATCGGTGGCCGGCGCACGGGCCGGGAGGTCGCACACCGCCGCTGCGGCCACCCCGGACGCGGCGGGCACGGCACTCCTCCGGGACGCCGGCGTGATCTCGGCCGACACCACCGAGGAACTGATCGACATCGTGCAGCTGGTGGACACCCAGCCGGTCCCGACCGGACGGCGGATCGTGATCTTCGGAAACGGCGGCGGCCTCGGGGCCCTCGCCGCCGACGCCGCCGAGGGCGCGGGCGCCTCGGTGCCCGGGCTGTCACCGGCCACGCGAGAGCGGCTGGCGGCCGCGGCCGGCCCAGCCCCGTCGCTGGAGAACCCCGTCGATCTCGGCGCCGGCGCCGCGCCGGAGCGGTACCGCGAGGCGATCCGCATCCTGGTCGGGAGCGGTGAGGCGGACGCCGTCCTCGTCCTGCACGTCGTCACGCAGGCCCAACCCGTTGCCCCCGTGGTCGCGGCCGTGGAGCAGGCCGTGCGGGAATCCGCGGGCGCCGGCGGAGCGAACCCGGTCACGGTTGCGGGTGCCCTGGTCGGGGCCCAGCCGCCGCGTGGGGAGGCACTGCCGTGGTACGGCTTCGCCGAGTCGGCGGCGCGAGCGGTCGCGCGGGCCGGCGGCCTCGGCGTGTGGCGCTCGCAGGCGCCGCCCGACCACGCCCTGCCCACCGAGGTGGCGATCCCGCCGGACGTCGACGTGGCCGCCGTCACCGCCGCCCTGGAGTCCGTGCCCCACTCCCCGACCGGCTGGCTGTCCGCCAGGGACGCCGCCCGCCTGCTGGAGCTGATCGGCGTTCCGGTCTGCCCGATCCGCGCGGTCACCGGCGCCGAGGCCGCCGCGGCGGCCGCCGCAGGGTTCGACGGGCCGGTGGCGGTGAAGTCCGCGGCGCCGGACCTGACCCACAAGAGCGAGCGGGGCGCGGTCGCGCTCGGCCTGACCGGCGAGGCGGAGGTGATCGCGGCTGCGCGCCGGATCGTGCGGAACACCGGGTCGGCGGAGCTCGTCGTCCAGCCCATGGTGCGCAGCGGCCTCGAGCTGCTGATCGGCCTGTCCACCCCACCGGGTGGGGTGCCGATCGCGATGGTCGCGGCGGGCGGGGTGCACGAGGCGGTGCTGGCCGACCGCGTGCTCAGGACGCTCCCCTTGGCGCCCGGAACCGCCGAACGGATGATCGGGGACCTGCGCACGGCGCCGCTGCTGTACGGCCACCGGGGAAGCCCGCCGCTGGACACGGCGGCGGTGGCCGACTGCGTGAACCGGATCGCGCTGCTCGACGTGATCGCACCGCAGATCCGGGAGCTCGACGTCAACCCGCTCGTGGTCGGCGAGCGCGGCGTGGTCACCGTCGACGCCAAGGTGCGGATCGCCGTCCCCGGAGAGCCGCCCCCGCGGCGGGACTACGTCCACGACCGCTACGAGCGGGCCCTCGGCTGACCGCGCGGCCCGGCGCGGACGGTGGGAGGGTGACCCGGATGCGGATCCTGGTGCTCAACGCCGGCTCGAGCTCGCTCAAGGTCAGCGTGGTCGAGGGTCTCAGCGTGATCCACACGGCCGACCGGCTCCCCACCGCCCCGCCCGACGGGGTCGCCGCGGTCGGCCACCGCGTGGTGCACGGCGGCCGGCGGTTCGTCGAGCCCGTCGTCGTCGACCGCGACGTGGAGCGCGACCTGGAGGCGCTCAGCGAGCTCGCGCCGCTGCACCAGCCCGCCGCGCTCGCCGTGCTCAGGCAGGCGCGCAGGCTGCTGCCGGCCGTGCCGCACGTGGCGTGCTTCGACACGGCGTTCCACGCGAACCTGCCGGAGGCCGCCGCGACGTACGCGCTGCCGCGGCAGTGGCGTGACCTCGGCGCGCGGCGGTACGGCTTCCACGGCCTCTCGCACGCCTGGGCCTCCCGGCGTGCCGCCGACCTCGTGCCCGGCGCCCGGCGGGTGGTGGTGTGCCACCTGGGCGCCGGCGCGTCGCTGGCCGCGGTGCTCGACGGGCGCTCGGTCGACACGACGATGGGCTTCACGCCGATCGAGGGCCTGGTCATGGCCACCCGCAGCGGGTCCGTCGATCCCGGCCTGCTGCTGTGGCTCCAGGACCGTGAGCACCTCAGCGCCGCCGAGGTCGGCGACGCGCTCGAGCACCGCTCCGGGCTGCTCGGCCTGGCCGGCACCGCCGACCTCCGCGACCTGCTGGAGCGCAGCGACGACGAGGCCCGCCTGGCCGTCGACGTCTACCTGCACCGCCTGGTGGGCGGGATCGCCGCGATGGCCGCGTCGCTCGGCGGGCTGGAGGTTCTGGTCTTCACCGGCGGGGTGGGCGAGCACGCGCCGGAGGTGCGGGCGCGCGCCGCAGCCGCGCTGGCCTTTCTCGGGGTCGCGGTCGACCGATCGCGCAACGCCGACGCCGTCGGTGACACCGGTCAGGACGTGGACGTCAGCGAGGACGGCGCGGCGGTCCGGACGCTGGTGGTGACCGCGCGCGAGGACGTCGAGATCGCCCGCGCCGTCCACCACGTGATCGAGCGGGCCGGCTAGCCAGCCCGCAGCGCTGGGACCTTGGCCCCTGTCCGGGCTCGATCCACCCGCCGGATGCTGGAGCCGACCGGGGGACCAGAGGGGTCGGCGGACGACCCCGACGGACGCAGGGTCGGTGAAGCGTGCGCGCGACGAGTGGTGCACCAGGACGGCTGCGGGACTGGGTCGTGCTGTGTGCCGCGGCCGAGGCGGTCGGGATGACCGCGGCGGCCGCCGCGTCGCGCGGCAGCCGGGCCCTGGTCGGCGAACCGGCGGGTTGGGGCGAATCCGCCCTGACGATCGGGCTGGTGACGCTCGGCGGGATCGTGGAGGGCACGGCGGTGGGGCTGGCCACCCATCGGGGGCTGCGGCCGGTGGCGCCGAGCCTGCCGAAGGCGCGCTGGGTCACCGTCACGACGCTGGTCGCCGCCCTGGGATGGGCCGCTGGCTCGGCACCGGCCACGCTGGCGAGCGGGGCCGGCTCGGCGGGGGCCGCACCGCCGGTGCTGCTCGTG
>Ga0187788_10000573_pt1 | contig 10340 bp, 9 predicted proteins | sample 1015_BV01_MP10_2_FD_133008 | JGI IMG/M metagenome (GOLD analysis project Ga0187788, IMG submission 133008) | Tropical peat soil microbial communities from peatlands in Department of Meta, Colombia - 1015_BV01_MP10_20_MG | ecosystem: Environmental > Terrestrial > Soil > Wetlands > Peat | place...
AAATTCACATAATCGGCCAGCGCCAGTGCGCGCTCGAACGCCGCCGGGAAGTCGCCGCTGTCGTAAGTATTTCCGAAAGCCGTGGTGTGCGGGATTTTATCGGGTGCAATCAAATTCCGCCGCCGCAGCTCCGCAGCGTCGATGCCAGTCAAATCAGCCGCAGCATCAATTACGCGCTCGAGCAGGTAGCTTGCCTCGGGACGGCCGGCGCCTCGATATGGGCCCGTCGGCACCGTATTGGTGAACACGCAACGCGAACTCACCTGCGCGACCGGAATATCGTAGACTGTCGGCAGGCAGCCGGAGATGTGTGTGGTCACAATAAAATGTGCGATGCCGGTAAAATAAGCGCCGGTATTGCCGAGCCCCTGGACCCGTAAGCCGAGGAAACGCCCGCGCTTGTTGAGCGCGAGTTCCACCGTCCACAGTGAATCACGGCCCTGATTGTCGGTGACGAAGGCTTCCGAGCGCGTCGAGACCCAATGGATCGGTTTGCCAAGCGTGCGGGCACCGTGCAGCAGCGCGACATATTCCGGATAGGTGGCGGCCTTCATGCCGAACCCGCCGCCGACGTCGTCGGTCAACACAAGCAGCTCTTCCGGCTTGATACCCATGGACTCGGCCATGTGCATGCGCATGCCGCCGACTCCTTGCGTGCCGCAGCGGAGCGTGTAGCGATTGCTGCCGGTGTCAAAACTCGTCGTCGCAGTGCGCGGCTCAAGCGTGGCGACAACGAGGCGCTGGTTGACGAGTTCCACGCGAGCTACATGCGCGGCCTCTTTGAAAGCACGATCGAGTGCCGCCTGCTTCTTGCCATCGGGATCAGCAGGCGCGGTCCAGTCAAAACCGATATTGCCTGGCGCCTCGGGCCACAACTGCGGCGCGCCCGGAGCCATCGCGGCCCGCATGTTGGTCACCGGCTTAAGCGGCGTGTAATCGACGACAACCAGATCGGCGGCGTCCTGCGCGGCGGCGGCGCTCTTTGCCACGACCATCGCGACCGGCTCGCCTACATGCATTGCCCGCTTCTCCGCTAGCGCGGGCCTATGCGGACCGACGGCGAGCTTGCCGCCGCGGCCGGGAATGGGCACGGGGTGCGAGATAGAATGATAGTGTGCGACTGCGAGATCGGCCGCCGTCAACACCGCGACCACGCCCGGTGCTTTTTTGGCGGTCGATGCATCGACGCGGTCAATCGTCGCGAAGGCGTGCGGCGAACGTACGAAATATGCGGTGAGCGCGCCCTCCGGTTTCACGTCATCGCCAAACCGTCCCTGCCCGCGTAGAAGTGGATCATCCTCGATGCGTCCCGACCAAGTATGGTCACCGTTGCGAGCTACGGTTGATTGCGTCATACGGTGCTCCGAAAAAAGAGGCTCAAAGCTTGCGGTCAGTGATTCCGGCTTTGGCGTAGAGCGCGTTGATGTGCGCCTTCACCTCCGGATCGGTGGTATCGTGCTCAGGCGCGTGAGCCCAGCCGACCTTAGCGCGGGCATAGAGTGCCATCTCCTCATCCTGCTGTGACGTGCCACCAGAAATCCCGTAGGCGCCGACCATTTCATCGCCCCTAAATACCGGAGCCGAGCCGCCGCTGGCCGCGATACGCCCATTGGTCATGGCCGCCAGGCTGACCAGCAATTGCGGATTGCGCTCCTTGAACCATTGCTGGATTACGAGCCCGTCAGGAAAGCGAGGACTCATCGAGCGGAACGCCGCGACGGTGAAAGCTTTTGCGATAGCGGTTTCCGGGGTAATGAAGCCCGCCTCGTCCATACGCTCCACAGCGATGAGGTGACCTTCGGCCCCGACTACCGCGATCGAAACGGGCACGCCCATGGCGTTGGCTTTTTCCACCACCGCCTTGATGAATTCACGGCATTCTGCCGCACGCAACTTGGCCATCGCCCGCTCCCCCAGCACCGACCGTTAAGCTTTGTTTAGCCCGTATTAACTGCAAAAAAAACGGGTTGGGGAATGCCGTCCAGACCCTATCTGGACGCGAGCATGGCCGAGCTTCCTGTCGCGCGCCGCAGGCTGATCCGATTGCGTGCCCCGGACGCGATGGAGCACGTAGCGCAGCGAAATGGTGCGCCGCTGATCTGGGGCTTGGCTAATTCTGAATTCGCAAAGCTAGCCAAAAAGTCCGCTCAACCAATAGAACAGCGCGGCCAGCAAGCCGGCCGCTGGTATCGTGATGATCCACGCCGTCACGATTTCGCGCGCAACGACCCAGCGCACTGCTGATACCTTTTTGGCCGCACCAACACCGATGATCGAGCCGGTGATGGTGTGCGTCGTAGATACCGGAATACCGAGCTCGGTTGCCGCAAACAGCATGACAGAGCCGGCGGTTTCAGCGCAAACGCCCTGCATCGGTGTTAGCCGCGTGATGCGCGATCCCATGGTGCGCACGATCCGCCAGCCGCCCGCCAGCGTCCCTGCTGCCATCGCGATCTGACAGGCGATCACCACCCAGAACGGAACGTAGAACTGGCTGCCGAGATGCCCCTGCGAGTAGAGCAGTACGGCGATGATTCCCATCGTCTTTTGCGCATCGTTGCCGCCATGGCCGAGCGCGTAGAAAGACGCTGACACGAATTGTACGCGGCGAAAAATATGATCGATGCCATACGGAGTCGACCTGATGAACGCCCAAGACACGAACAGCATCAGAAACAATGCGAGCAGAGAGCCTAAGCCAGGTGACAGGAAGATAGCGGCTGCCGTCTTGGCCACGCCAGACCACACCACGGCGCCCACACCCGCCTTTGCAATCCCGGCGCCGACAAGCCCGCCGATCAGTGCGTGCGAGCTCGACGAGGGGATCCCGAGCCGCTGCGTGGCAATCTGCCAAACAATCGCTCCCGCCAATGCACCGAAGATCACGCGCGAGTTAACGACATCCGCCTCAACGATACCGCGGCCGACGGTTTCGGCAACATGCAAGCCGAAGAACAGGAAAGCGACGAAGTTGAAAAATGCCGCCCAAGCCACCGCGTATTGGGGGCGCAGCACGCGGGTCGAGACGATGGTCGCGATCGAATTTGCCGCATCGTTCATGCCGTTGAGAAAGTCGAACGCCAGCGCGACGACGATCAAGCCGAAGAGAAACGGCAAAGCCAGCGCGGCAGCGTCCATCGTTGTCCAGCCTCGAAACGATTACACGTGCTCGATCACGATGCCGTGCATAACATTAGCTACGTCGTCAAAGCGATCGACGACTTTTTCGAGATGATCGTAAACCTCATTGCCGACGAAGAACGCCATCGGGTCCGATTTGGATTTGGACAAAAAAAGTGCCCGCAGGCCGATGTCATGCAATTCGTCGGCGCGGCCTTCGAGCGCGGACATTTGCGCAGTCAAGTCGCTGATGCGTACCGCTTCCGAACTGATCGCCCGCAGCAGCGGCACCGCTTCCTTGGCGAGCTCCGCACATTTCACGATCGCATCGGCCATTTCTTTCATTTGCGGCGTGAATTCGGTCACGTCGAACAGGATAATGCCTTTGGCGGTCTTCTGCATCTGGTCGATGCTGTTATCCATCGAGGTGATCAGGTCGCGGATATTGCCGCGGTCAAACGGGGTGATGAAGGTGCGGCGCACCGCGATCAGTACCTCACGGGTGACGTCGTCCGCCTCGTGCTCGCGGTCCATGACGATCTGGTAGTTGCGCTCAACTGCTGCGCCGCCCTCCAGCATTCCGCGCAAGGCTTGCGCTCCGGCGAGCACGGCCTGCGAATGGCGAGCGAACAGCTCGAAGAAGCGCTCCTCCTTCGGCATCAAGGCGTGGAACCAGCGCATCATGGCAAACCCCGGCGACCGGTTAGCGACTACAGGGAAACTAGTCGTTCGGCGTGCGGTTGAGAAATCAGGCAAAACCCGCCTGTGGAAACATCGATCGCACCCATGACCCGCGTAACTAGTGTGCAGCGATGCGCAAATTTAATATCATGAAAACAAGGGCTTCGTGACGCCCGTCAATCGCCCCCGCGACCGAAGATTTGCTGCATCAACCCGCTGGGTCGGTTAGCTTGCCCACCAAGAGCTATTCGAGGCGGAGACCTCCAATGCGGTTGGGCTACTTCACCATGCCCGTGCACCCGATGGGCCGGGACTGGTCGCAGACACTGCAGGAAGATCGCGAAGCCATCATTCTCGCGGACAAGCTCGGCTTCTATGACGCCTTCGTCGGCGAGCATCTGACCGACGCGTGCGAGAATATCACCAACAGCATGATATTCCAGGCCACGCTGATCCACGACACCAAGAACATCAAACTCGCGACCGGAACCACCAACCTGGCGCAGATGCATCCGGTGGTGATCGCAGTCAATGCCGCGATGTTTGACCACCTATCGCAGGGTCGCTTCGTGATGGGCATCAGCGCCGGTGCGCTCACGTCCGATTCAGAAGCGATCGGAATTCTGGACGAGGACCGCAACAAGATCTTCGCCGAAGCGATCGACGTCATTCTGGCAGTCTGGGAGCGCAATCCGCCTTATGACATCGATTTCCCGGATAACCGTTTTAAAGTCGGTTTCGCACGCACTGCCGCGCTGGCGCTCGGCGTCGGCATACTGGCGAAGCCCTTTCAAAAACCACGCCCGGAAATCGTTGGCACCGTCGTGGCGCCATTTTCTCCCGGCGTGGTGCTGATGGGCAAACGCGACTTTCACCCGCTGTCGGCAAACTTCCTCCTGTCGAGACATCTCAAGTCGCACTGGAGCAACTATGTCAAGGGCAAAGCAGAGGCCGGGGCCAAAGCAGATATTGCCGATTGGCGCGTGGCGCGCACGATTTTCGTGGCCGACGACGATAAGGTGGCTGCGCGTTACGGACACGACGATGCCAACAGCCCTTACCGCTTCTACTTCGAGCAGATGCGCGCGAAGATGAAGCGCGGCAACCGGCTATACGTGTTCAAGAGTCACAAAGAACAGTCCGATGACGAGATCACCCTTGATTACGTCATGCAGCACTGCGTGACGTTCGGCAGCGTCAACAAGGTAGTGGACGCCATCCTCAAGTTGCGCGAGGAGAGCGGTGATTTCGGCGAGCTGGTTTACGCCGGCATGGATTGGGTCGACCCGATGCTCGCCAGGCGCTCCATGCAGCTCATGGCCGAGGAAGTGATGCCGCGCGTAAAAGCAGCGATCGGCAAGCCAGCAAAGACCGCAGCGGAGTAACACTCTTTGTCATTCCGGAACGCCACGAATTGGCGGGCGCTTTGCTCGCGCCCCGGAATGACAGAATTTTCACACCGATAGCGGATCCGTCCCCAACGCGGCATAGAGACCATGCTTGGCGCCTTGGGTGAACGAGATGTTCTTGTCGAGCTCGACCGAGGCTGAACGCACACGCTGCGCTGCCGGCTCGGTCGCCGGAACAGTGCCCCCTTCGGCGGCCGCTTTCGCCGCGCGCAACAATATCTTACGCGTCATGACGATGCCGCTATCGGTCGCGCACAGGTGCTCCTTGGTGCGGTCCTGGATCGGCCCCATACTTTCCTGGATGGACGCGTCCTGCATGGCGATGCCGTCGACTCCCGTGGAGGAATGACCGTGCCGCTGTGACTCGCGGTCCAAGAGGTAATTGTTGGATTTATTGGCAAGCGGAATGAAGGTGCCGGGCACATATTTGACGTGAATGCCTTCCCCGTCCTGCATGGCCGAGACTTCCGATTTCGTTAGAGTGCGCTTGGGGTGATAGTTAATGCTCCAAGCCCAGCAGGATTCGTCATCGATCGGCACCCAGGCATGCGCGCCCAAGGGATGGCCGGCGCGCGGCGGGATGATGGAATACCAGGGCATGATCCAGGGCGTGATGCGCCAGTAATATTTACCGCCGTCGGCATTGCGCCGCGCACCGATCAATAACCCGCCGGGAAATTCCTCCACCTCGAACCGCGGCATGCGGTCCTGCTCGTTATAAACGTTGCCCCTTGAGCCCTTGAACAGCGGATCCTTGTTGAGTTCGCTCCCGTGTAGCCATGACACGTGACTTGAATCGATACCGCCCTCCATCGCTTGCAGGTAATTGCACTCCTGTAACCGCTTGGAGACAAAGCGCTGGGGTGGCTCAACCTCCGTCCATTCCAGTGCCGGCGGCGGCGGCTGCAAAGCGGGCGGACCGAGATAGGCCCAGACGATTCCGGCCTTCTCGATGCATGTGTAGGACTTTAATTTAATGTTCTTGCGGAAGCCGCTCTCTTCAGGCTCCGATGGCAGATCGATACATTGCCCGGTCACATCGTATTTCCAGCCGTGATAGGGGCAGCGCAGTCCGCATTCCTCATTTTGTCCAAACCAAAGTGAAACGCCGCGATGGGCGCAGAATTCGTCGATCAGGCCGACGCGCCCTTTGCTATCGCGGAAGCAGATCAGACTTTCGCCCATCAATTTCACGCGCACCGGCGGACAATCGGACTCTGGAATTTCTGTCACCAGCAGGAACGGCGCCCAGTAGCGCCGCAGCAATTTGCCCATGAATGTGCCTGGGCCGACCTGGCTAAGTTGATCGTTTTGTTCACGCGACATCATGACGACGTTTCCTCACGTCTTTGCTATGTTCCTTGCAGGTGGCGCCCATTATATGCAGCCACTCCGCTGACGGAAGCCAAGCGTCATGCCCTTGCCGCGCATTGCCATTGCAACAGGAGATCCGGCCGGAATCGGGCCTGAGATCGCGCTCAAGGCTGCGCTCGACGCGAGCGTACTTAAGCTGTGCCGGCCGCTGCTGGTGGGTGACCGGGCAGCGGTGGAACTGCATGCGCGCGGCGCTGGCCTATCGCCCAATCTCAATGTGATCGAAAAGGAAGCCGATGCGACCTGGACCGGCGGTGCGGTCAATCTGCTGGACGTGCGCGATGGCAGAAACGCGCCGATCCGGATCGGGACCGTTGATGCCACGTACGGCCGCGCCTCATTGGCGAGCGCTAGCCGTGCCATCAGGGCCGCTCTTGCCGGCGAAGTTGAGGCAGTCGTCGCAGCGCCGCAGACTGAGCGTTCGATCGCGGCGGCGGGCATTGCCTTCGATGGCTATCCATCGTTCGTCGCGCGCGAGACCGGCACACCGGTCAATGACGTCTATCTGATGATCTGTTTCGACCAATCCCGCATCGTACATGCGACCTTACATGTGAGCGTGCGGGAAGCCGTCGCGTTGATAACGCCCGAGCGAATTGAGCGCGTCATCCGCGTCACCGACGCATCGTTGAAAAAACTCGGTATCGCCCGACCGAAGATTTTCGTCAGTGGGCTCAATCCCCATGCGGGTGAGAACGGACTGTTCGGCCCAGAAGAGACTGAAGTTATCGCACCAGCAATCGTGCGAGCGTCTCAAAATGAAATCGATGTGTCCGGCCCTTTCGGCGCCGATACGATGTTCCTCAAAAAAGGCGCCGATGCATTCATCGTGATGCTTCATGATCAGGGCCACATCGCAGCAAAACTACAAGCTTTCAACCGCACTGCCGGACTCTCGATCGGCTCACCAATCCTGTTTTCCTCTGTTGCGCATGGCAGCGCACATGACATCGCTGGAAAAGGCCAAGCTGATCCCGGCGCAATGATCGAGGCGATCACGCGATTGGCAAAAGTCAGCGTTTTGGAAAAACAGCCCGCCTAGCAACTCAGTCCCGTCATCCTGGAGTGCGAACGAGCGCTTTGCGCCGAGCACCTCGGGGTGACGCGACCGTAATTAATTATTCTCAACGAATCGGCGGCAGCTGCGAAGACGAAATCGTACTCGCGTTATTGCGCGCGGCACCGGCGTTAGCCGGCGGCGCGATGTTGGCCGGCGCGCCAGCAGGCGCCAGACCACCAGCAGCCGGTTGTACGCCCGTATTGGCGACGTGCTCGGGCGCCTTGCCCGGTAACACAACTACGCGAGTGCCTACCTGCACACGGCTAAAGAGGTCCTCGATATCCTCATTGAGGAGACGAATGCAGCCCGACGACACAAACGAACCGATGGTCGACGGCTGGTTAGTGCCGTGGATGCGGTAAAGTGTATGGCCAAGATAGAGAGCGCGCGCGCCAAGCGGATTTCCCGGGCCGCCCGCCATCATGCGTGGCAAATAAGGCTGGCGCTCGATCATCTCGGATGGCGGAAACCAGTCCGGCCATTCCTTCATCTTGGAGATGCGCTCGGTGCCGGCCCAAGTGAAGCCCTCACGGCCGACGCCAATGCCGTAGCGCAAGGCCTTGCCACCGCCGAGCGTCAGATAGAGATAGGTGTTGGACGTATCGATGACTATTGTGCCGGCCGATTCCCTAGTGGCGTAGTCGACCAGCTGCTTTTTCAGGTTAGGTGGAAGTTCCTTCGGCTTGCCGGTTTCTGGCTGGTCCTCAGGTGGTAGCGTCATGACGCTGCTGGACGGCTGACCAGATCGAGGCCCGACATTCGGAACCGCACCGACCGCGGCTGGCGGACGTAACGCATCCGGATCGTTATTCGCCCGGGCCGGCGCACCAACGGCTGGCGGAGGCTGTTGCGTCTCAAACTGGCGGCCGTAGCCAGTAGGCCGTTGCTCGGGCTCACCGAACAAGCCGGTCGGAGGTGGGGCGACCACATCGTCATCCGGATAGGGAAGCACGCGAGTAGGATCGCGACGCTGAGCTTGGCCGGGGCGCGAGCTGCGGGGCGCCGGCAGGGAATACTCCTCCTCATCATCATAATAGCCGCCCATGGCCGGGGGCAGCCGCTCTTCATAATAGATTCCCGGGGGCGGCAATTGCTGCGCCTGCGCGGGCGCAACCGTAAATGCCGCCGCGACCGACAGCGCCAGCAGAAAAGCAGCAGAAAATCGAATCATTATCCACCCTCGGCGGCGGCAAAACAGCCGCCAATCCGTGCCCTGATTGCCCCCGGATGAAGGCACATTCAAGACCAGAATACGACGATCTCGTTAACGTGAATTTGCCGTGCCGTCTCAGGCTTTCTTGGCCTCTGTCGCCAATACCTGCTTAGCCACACGGTGACAATCTACCGCGGCTGGGAAGCCGCAATAAACCGCGACCTGCCGCAAAATGGCGGAAAGCTCATTCGGCGTGAGCCCGTTGCGCAGCGCGCCGCGGAAATGTGCCTCAAACTCATGCATCCGGCCAAGGCAGGCGATCATCCCGAGATTGAGGATGCTGCGCTCGCGTGGCTTGAGAGAATCATCGCCCCATACCGCACCCCAGCAATAGGTGGTCAGCAATTCCTGGAACTGACGGTTGAAATCGTCGGTGTTGGCAACGGCACGATCGACGTACTCATCCCCCAGCACCTTGCGGCGCATGGTCATTCCGCGGTCGTAGAGTGGCTTGTCCATGGTGGAATCTCCCAATTGGCGTTGATTTTCTCTCGTCGAACCATGTTGACAGAGTTTGGACGATTTCGTCCATCCGCGCCGCACGGTCGGGAGACCTGATATCGATATGGGTGTAACCATCGTCGGCGGCGGTATCTGCGGATTATCGCTCGCACCCAATCTCAAGGAACGTGGAATCGACTGCCGCATTTATGAGCGCGCACCGGAGATCAAATCGCTCGACGTCGACAACTGCCGGCGCCGAACTGCAAGGCGGTATATCGGCTGGTGAAAGGTCTTGAGATGCCGCCCAGAAGCGGTCGCGAAGGCCAGATAATTCAATAAGTTAGGTTTTGACTCCGCGAGCTTGTCCCCGGATTCCCCGCTATACTGGCGGCACAGGATTCAGATGCTTCGCCCGTTAATTGGACAGGCTAAGGACTAGAATGGACGGGCGTTCCATATGGCAGCCACCACATCATTGCGATGGATGACAGCGACGAGGCGCTCATGGCCCGGGTCGCGCGCGGCGACGAACGAGCATTCCAGCTGCTTTCGCGCCGTCATTTGCCGGCCATGCTCGGGCTTGCCCGCCGTATTCTCGGTAACGCGGCCGAGGCGGAGGACGTTGCGCAAGAGGCCCTTATGCGCGTCTGGACCCACGCGCCGCGTTGGCAGCCCTTGGCGCAGTTCCGGACATGGCTCACCCGCGTGGTGGTCAACCTCTGTCTCGATCGCAAACGGCGCGCGCCGTGGGTCGCCTTGGAAACGGCCGGCGACATCGTCGATCCGGCGCCCGATGCCGGCGAAAAGGTGGAGAGTGATGAGCGCGAGCGTATGCTCACGACGGCGATTGACAAACTTCCCGCGCGCCAGCGCAGCGCGATCGTGCTCACCTATGGCGAAGGCATGAGCAATGCGCAGGCGGCGGAAATTCTCGACACGTCGGTGTCGGCGGTCGAGACTTTATTGATACGGGGCAAGCAGAAGCTGCGCCAGGCACTCGGCGTGATTAATAAGGATGAACGAAATGACCAATGAGCAG
>Ga0187788_10000574_pt1 | contig 10339 bp, 9 predicted proteins | sample 1015_BV01_MP10_2_FD_133008 | JGI IMG/M metagenome (GOLD analysis project Ga0187788, IMG submission 133008) | Tropical peat soil microbial communities from peatlands in Department of Meta, Colombia - 1015_BV01_MP10_20_MG | ecosystem: Environmental > Terrestrial > Soil > Wetlands > Peat | place...
AGGCGGAAGCGCCGGGTGAGCAGCAGAAACAGGCACAGCCCCAAGAGCAGAGCGATCGCCGACTGCTTCATGGCCCAGGCGGCGTAATAGAGCAGTCCGCTCAGGACCATTCTCCAGGCGGAATTGCGGGAGACGGCGCGTAGGGCGGCCAGCGTAGCGACGATTGCCGTACCCACAGAGATCACGTCCGGCCGCAGCGTGAGCACGTACCAGCCAAGAAACGACGTGCTCAGCCAGACCAGGCCAGCAAAAGTGACGGCCAGGATCAAAGCGCGTTCACGCAGCTTGGCCGGGAGAGATCGCAGCATAAGCGCTGCCGAACCCGCAATCCCCAAGGCGCAAAAGCCCAAGGTGAGAATTCTTCCGTAGACGAGCAGGTGCGGCCCGGTGATTCTTAACGCCGCGAGTAACTTTGCGTAGAGGTGGTAGAAGAGCCAGTTGTACAGAGTCAGGGTAAACGGCTCGCGATTAGGCCATTCATAGAGCGGGAGCTGATGTTGCAGCTTCCACAGCGAGTACGCCATCAGGGATTCGGATCCGTTGGTAGCGTAAAGCGCGCCTGCCTTCAAGTTGGACTGGAAGCGAACAGCCAGAATCACAGCGCATGCCAAGCAGTTTAAAACTAGCAAGAGAATGATGAGCAGCCGTAGCATGAGAATTCTACTATCCCGGTGAGGGGAATCACTGCGATTGTGGCAGACAGAATGCGAGTGACGCTATTACCAGTCAGACGACCGCTGCGTCTGCCGGTTCGCGCAACTGAGTGAGAACCACCGGCCAATCAAAGTTTCGACTGTAAAAGACACGCGCGCGGGAGGCGAGTTGCTGGCGAAGCGAGGCGTCGCCGAGCAAGCGCAGAGCCAGGGTTGCCAGTTGCGCCGGCTGCGCCAGAGGCGCGAGCGCCAGAGCGTCGCTGGTCTGCCAGAGATCTTCGCTGAGCCTTCCGGAATTTGAAACCACGGGCAGGCCATGAGAGAGGCAAGCCATCAAGCTGGTGCGCCGCGAGCTGACACCATCAGGGTAAGGCTGAAGCATGAGGTCGCAGGCCGCGAGGTGGAGAGACAGCTCGCGGCCGCTGAGGCGTCCGCTTCCGTGAACGCGGCCGGCTAGCTCGCGATGCTGCAAGGAAAGCCGGCGCGCCTCCGCGTCGCTGCCGCGCCCGAGCAGGAGAACGCGCGCCGACGAACACTCCTTGAGCACGCCATGCAGAACGGGGCGCAGCACTTCCGGAACCAGGTTGCCGTAAGTGCCGAAGTGACCGACGAGGGCCGATTGTCCGCTACCGAGATAGCGGGCGCGAATAGCAGCGCTCGCGGCCGGATCGGAAAACACCGGGACGGTGCTTGGCACCGGCAGCCAGGTGAAGACTGCGTTGGGAGGCGCGAGAGGGCGCAGCATCGGCTCCCATGCCGGTATGGAAAGAAAGATTCTGCGGGCGGCCTTCAGAAGGGTGGAGGCCATCACGCGATGCAGGGCGGCAGGAACGTTTTGCTTCCACGACCTGGCGCTGAAGGCCAGAAAGGGCTCGTGGACCATGAGATCGAGGGCGTCGCCCTGCCGCGCTCGCGCGGCGATCCATCGGCAAAAGCCGAGGTTCATCGACCGCCGGCCGTAGCCATGCGGCACCCACTGCAGCAAAATCCTGTGCGGCCAGGGATATTGATTGAGCGCGAGCTCGGCCTGGCGGAGATCGCGTGGGGAAAACGATCCCATCTCCGGATGCGAGCTGACGCCGGGCTGAAGCGGCGAAGACCCGGGGGGGGCAGGTGGATGCCACACCTGCACCTGATCCCCGCAGCGCGCCAGTTCGCCTGCGAGCAGAAAGGTGTAGTCAGAAACGCCTCCGACGGTGGGCGGATACTCGCAGGTGACGATGTGCCAATCCGCCATAGGTCAGGGTTGCGCGTAGATCTCCAGGCATCGCTTAACCACAGCGGGCCAGTGAAATTTTTCCAGGACGCGTTGCCGGCCTGCCCGGCCCATGGCGCGAGCGTCCGCGGGATGCTCCCGCAGCCAGAGAATACGGCGGCGCAGCGCCGCGGCGTCGTCGGGAGGGACAACGAAGCCCGAGACCCCATCCTCGACGATCTCCGGCAGGCTGGCGACAGCAGTGCAGATGGCGGGACGCCCACAGGCCATTCCTTCGAGCAGCGTCTGGCCGAGCAACTCGGGGACACGGCTGGTCTGGCCGTACAGGTTGCGATAAACACTGGGCAAAACGACGCACAGCGCGCGGCGATATGCGTCCACGAGCTCTCGATCGCTGCAATCGTGATGGAACGAGACCTGCTTGCCCACAGCCAGCGCGCACAGGTCGCGGTAGTAGCGTTCATCCGCACGCGGTCCGATCAGCAGGAGCGGGACATCGGCGGGAACGGCTCGGATGAGAGAGTCCACGCCCTTGTGAGGCAGAAGACGGCCCACGAACAACACGCTGGCATCGGAGGGAACGGAATCATCGGGCGAGAATTTTTCGGTATCGACGCCGCCCAGGATGACATGGGCGAAGGCTCGTCGCTGGTGCCCGAAGACCTGGCGGCTGTACTCGCTGATGTGCAAGTGTCCGTGATACCAACGGTCGGTGGACAGGTAGCCGGAGATGTCCCAGCCACCGCCTCCCAGGTCGGTGACAAACACCTTGCGCCCGGTGGCGCGGGCAGATAGCGCGGCCACCGAGCTGGCGAGGATGTGCTGCTGATGGCAGTGGAGAACATTGGCCCAGCGCAGTTCCGCAAACAGCGCGGTGGAGAAGGGATTCGCCGGCTGACCACGAACATGCCAGGAATGTCCCGCGACCCGAATGCCCAGGTCACCGGCCCGCTGCCGGCTCTCCTCATCGCCGAAGGTGAGCAGACGCGTGGGCACTTCGCGCGCCATGTAGCGCGCCAGCTCCAGCGCATAGCGCTCGGCGCCGCCCACTGCGCCATTTGCGCCGAACAGGGCAGGGACTATGTGGAGGACGCGCATGCTGCCAGCAGATACGTTATGCATCAGAGAGTCCACGCATTGCTATTCGCGGTAAGCCCAGATGCACACCTGGAATTCCATTTCCGACTCTAGGTTGCGAGCGACAAATGGCTCAGGAGTTCCGCTGCCACCTTTAACTTGCACGCGGAATCCGGCTTCGGATAGAAGGCCCAGCAAGATATGGAGCGTCTGCGGAACCTCGAAGAAAGAGTGATATTCCACGAACAAATTGCTGACTTTGTATAGAAGGGCAGCACAGTCCCGAAGAACCTCGGTTTCCGCTCCTTCGATGTCCAGTTTCAGCATTGCTACAGGGGAGTCCAGATAATCCCGTAAGCGAACGAAGGGGACAGAAGTGTGGCCTGACTCTCCGGACAATGACAGTCGGCCTCCCCAGGAACCTTCACGAACGAAGCTCCCACTCCCTGAATTGGACCACAAAGCGCAGGAATGGAGTTGGACGTTGTCATACCCAGACTCGCAAACATTGCGCCTTAAGACTTGGAAGATCTGTGGATCGGGCTCGAACGCGATGATTCTGCTCTCAGGAAACAATTGCTTGAAATAAAGAACACTAAGACCGATGTTAGCGCCACCATCTATGATGAAAGGACGCGGGTTATTACATTTAAAGCGATAGAAATTCTGCTCAAAGATTTCGTTGTACATTGCCGCGAAGGAATGCCCATCGACGAGTTCGATAGATTTTCCAAGCAGGTCAGTCGTGCTGGGGCTGTACCTGGGCAATCGAGACAAACGCGCGAGTTCACGCCTGCGGTGACGATAGTCGCTGTCGATGATCTGACGGCCTGCGTCTCTTGCACGCCGGCTGACGGCGTCAACCAGGGTGGTCATCGAGTGGCCCTTGCGGTCTCATGCAAGTGCCACTTCGCAGGCCAAACGACCGGCCCGTCGCTGGAGGCTGGAAGTTGTCCGCTGCCAAAGAGATCGGCTGGTGTCACTTCAAAAGAGGCGGCGTCGTACACCACATCGTAGTCCTCATACTCATCGCCGAGGAAGAGGTCAACCGTATAGGTTCCAGCTGCGAGAGGCAAATCTTCCAAAGTACAGGTCACGGTGCCCGCATCCACAGGACTGCCGAACCGGTACTGCAGGATGATTCGATTGCTGACGCTGAAGACGGGCAGACCAAAGTGGTTTTTGACCAGCAGTCCCAGCACCGGATCGATTGTGCGTTTGCTCGAGCAGAAGTCAACCTGAAATGAAAGGGAGCCGCGCATGCGCACCGCTAGGACAGGCCGGCCATCTTCTCCTAGAAGCGTAAGAGCCCGCATCATCGGCTCACACCAAACCGGGCGTCCTGAGTGAGATTGCAAGTTCCTGCTGGTGTCAGTGCCCTCCGCGTCAGCTGCGAGGTAGTGCTCGATAATTCGGTGAGGATTCCCGCTTGCGAGCAGTTGGCCGCCGGAGATGTAGAGACAGCGATTGCACAGCGATTCGATGGCGACCATGTTGTGGCTGACGAAGAGCACGGTGCGGCCGCTGGAACTCACGTCGCGCATTTTTCCCAGGCACTTCTTCTGGAATTTGGCGTCGCCGACGGCCAGGACCTCGTCCACCAGCAGGATCTCCGATTCCAGAAATGCGGCGACGGCAAAGGCCAGCCGCAGGTACATGCCGCTGGAATAGCGTTTGACCGGCGTATCAATGAAGCGCTCCACTTCGGCGAAGGCAACGATGTCGTCGAACTTGCGGTCGATTTCGGTGCGCCGCATGCCCAGGATGGCGCCGTTGAGATACACGTTCTCCCGTCCCGTGAGTTCGGGATGAAAGCCGGTGCCGACTTCGAGGAGGCTGCCCACGCGCCCGTAGAGCTGGACGCAGCCGGTGGTGGGCTCGGTGATGCGGGAAAGAATCTTGAGCAGAGTGGACTTTCCCGCTCCGTTCTTGCCGATCACGCCCATGACGTCGCCGGGCATGGCCTGGAAGGAGATCTCCCGCAATGCCCAGATTTTTTCCGGCTTGTGTTTGCGGAGCTGGGCGAGGGGCGAACGAGCAACGCGCATGATGGCCTCGCGCAGGGTCTCGTAGCGGTCCTCGAGGGCGCCGATGGCGTACTCCTTGCCCAGGTTCTCGACTTGGATAATCGGCTTCATGGCTAGATCATGTCCGCAAAACTGCGCTCCATGCGGCGGAAAGAATAGGCCGCGTAAACCAGCAAGCCCAGCGCCACCAGGCTCGAGGCGAGCAGCGCCCCCGCGGGAAATGGCCTGCCGAACAAGGCGGAGCGAAAACTTTCGATGACGCCGGTGAGCGGGTTCAGCGCCAGCGCCCAACGCCACTTGGGCGGCACCATGCTGGCGGGATAGATCACCGGGGTGGCGAACATCCAGAACTGCACGGCGAAGGGCAGGGCATAGCGGATGTCGCGATACTTCACCGTCAGGCCGGCGAACAGCATGCCCACGCCGAGGGAGAGTGTGGTGACCAGAAGAATCAGCAGGGGCAGCATCAGGATGCTGAGATGAATGGGAAGCCGGTACCAGAGCATCAGTCCGGCCAGCAGCAGGAAGGCGATGAAGAAATCCACCAGGGCTGCCAGCACCGCCGAGCCGGGGATGATCATGCGCGGGAAATAGACCCGAGTAATAAGGTTGGAGCTGCCGACAACGCTGGTGGAGCTGCTGCTGACGGCATTGGCGAAGTACGTCCACGGGAGCAGCCCGGCGTAAGCAAAGACGGAATAGGGAATGCCATCGGAGGGTATGCCGGCCAGCCTGCCGAAGAAGAGCGTGAAGATGATCATGGGGAACAGCGGCTGGATGATGGCCCAGGTTGCTCCCAGGGCCGTCTGCTTGTAGCGAATCTTGATGTCGCGCCAGGTGAGGAAGTAGAGCAGCTCACGATGGGCCCAGACGTCGCGCAGATCGAGCGAAGTCCATCCTCGGCTGGGGCGGATCGTCAGCACCGGCTGCTGGGGAAGCTGGAAGGCGCACCCCAACGGGCCCCTGGGATGCGATTGGCCGAGGGGGACGGTCGCTGGCGCGCTGACGGTTACCGGTGGAGACAAAGATTTCCTTTCCTCGTGCTAGAGGTTAGCAAAATTAAATCGGCCATCGGATGCAAAGTCACGCGGTTGTCGCTCCGGATGTTTACAGACTTGGCTCGACCTGCAATGGCCCCTCCGAGGGAAATCCCTCCAGCCGGGCGAGCAGGCTGCGCACCTCGGACGCCCTTGCGTTGTACCAGGGACGCGCCGCCAGCAGGCCATCCAGACGTCCTCGCAGAAATTCGGAGCGCAGCACGGCGGAGTCGCCGTCGTTGCCGATCCGCAGACTGCGTTTCAAGACTCCTGAGGGTATGCGCACCAATTGACCGAGCGTGTCGCCAACCTGCCAGAACCAGCTCTCGCGAAGGTAGCGCAGCTGCTGCAACAATCCGTGCCGGGGCGGCTTGCAGGCGTACACCAAGGCATCGCGCTCGGGAGTGGCGTAGGCGGACCAGTAGGCAAGTTGCCGCGCGTAGTCCCATTGCAGCCGCCAGGCAGGGAGGAAATGTTTCATGCGCAGCCGGGGATCAATCCACAGGCGCCAGCCTGCCAGGCGCAGCGAGTAGGTAAGCTCGGAGTCCTCGCCCGCGCCCTGGGACTTTCCGGTCCTGCCGACGGACAAGAATCGGAAACCTTTCTGGTGGAGGTCGGCCAGCGCAGACTTGCGCAAGGTAAGGCCGGCGCCACACAGCATGTGTATCCCGGTGACGTCTCCAGAGGGCTCACCCGCGGGACCGAGGGCGTAGAGGTAGGAGACGGGCTGGAACCAGGGAGGACGGCTGGTCTCAAACTCGGGTTCCACGATCCCGCCCAAGGCGCCAACGTTGGGGTGCGCGCACATGACCTCGAAGGCCGACTGCACCCAGGTGGAGTTCAGCCAATTGTCATCGTCGACAAACGTGAGGAATTCGTAGCCGGCTTCGGAGACGCCCCGCGCACGGGCATGGGCCAGACCGAGCCGGGGTTCGTGCAGCACTCGGAGGGTGACTGGGTGATCTTGCGGCCAGAGGCGACGGGCAACCGCCGCGGTCTGGTCCGTGGAAGCATTGTCAACGACGAGGACCTGCCAGGGGATCTGGGGGTCCACGCGTTGTTGGGCGAGGTGCTGGAGGGTGCGCGGCAAGAGCGCGCTGGAATTGTGACAGCAGATGATTACGCTGACGCCGGGCGGGCTGGTGTCCCCTGATAGCGTAGCGGACCAGTAATGGATGCTTGCTGCCATGGCTCTCACCGCAGGTGCGCTGCCACGGAACGTGACAAGCGTTTCTTGGTGGCAAAGCGATTGGGCGCCTGGTAGGGGCGCTGGTCGCGGAATTCGTAGATCTGATAACCGAACTCCATCAGGATTTCGCCCGCGCGGCTGCTGGGAAGCGATTCGAAGACGATGTCCGGCGCGCCAGATGCCAACAGTGTGGCGCCTCCGCGAAAGACGACGTCTTCCGCACCCTCCACATCGACCTTCATCACATGCACATGCGGAATCTGGTGCTCGGCCATGAATGCATCCAGCGTGGCCGCCTGCGCGGAGATGCGAACCGAGTTGTCGCGGGGATGGAGCGATGAAAGCCCACTGTTTCCGGCGCCGGCAGCTACATAGAACTCAACGCTTCCGCACTGGTCGGAGACCGCCAAATCGAACACGCGGATATTCAGGTCCGGATTGAGGGCAACGTTCGACTGCAGCTGCCGATAGAGCGGCGGGGCTGGATCGAAGGCAAACACCTGGCGGCAACGGCGCGCAGCGAACAGGGAGAAGTAGCCGATGTTGGCCCCCACGTCAAAGAAGCACATCTCGGGCTCGAGCAGCGTGTCCAGCAGGCGGGTGAGGGCGTAGTCCCAGCACCCGTAAATGTAGATGGAGCGGCCGATGGCGTCGTCAAGTTGGACATCCATCACAAGGCCACGGTCAAATTCGATCCGACAGAATCCTCTTGCGGTACCCCAACGGCAGCGAAGTTGGCGCGGGATTGCCCGCCCCAGGTCATGCCATAGCTCTGGCTTGACATGCGGCAAGTTTTGCCTAAGCAAGCTCAGTATCACGATTCTGTCGCCACCTCCAAAGCGCTTGCTTCAAGCTCGAATATCTGAGGTAGACGCTGCGATCGCTCGCGAGCGGCTGCAATGCGGTTGCGCTCAAAGGTCGATTTCCAGCGCAAGAATGGTTTCTCGATCAGATAGTAGAAAGTTAGAGCGGCGCACAGGCTGGCCAACAGCGAAAATGGGAAATGGCGTATCCAACCCCAATTGGGTGATTTTGTAACTAAGAAGATCTGCTGCCAAAGATACAGTGAGTAGGAGAGATGGCCAAGATATTTCATTCCACGGGTGCTAAGAAGAGGGCTGATCGCAGAGTCCGGGCTAGTAGCTATGTGAGCTAGCGCCAAGACCGTCCACAGCATTTGGACCGTTAGATAGATGGGGTGAAGGGCATTCATGCCGTCGGCATACAGGGTCCATAGAACAGCCAGGGGCAGCGTCAGGTAGGAAGGAGCCCAGGTGGCAATCCTGCGGGTGCTGGCAGCTGTTTCTTTGGATCGAGCTAGTAATAGGGCAAGGCAGCATCCGGCAAGAATGGAGTCGAAACGAAACCAGGGCCGCTCATAAAAGACCGCCGAATAATACTGAAAGAGGTGTGCACGAATGGCTACGCCGCGGGCTGCCACAATGGCAAGAGCGACGAGGGACGCGACTGGAAGAGTCCAACGTCTCCCAAGACGCGAAATCGCCAATGGCCAAATGAGATAGAACTGTTCCTCTAAGGAAAGTGACCAGAGGTGGGACAGGCTTAGGCCGCTGCCGAAGATGTTATTCAAATAGAGGCAGGAGACTGCCACCGTGTACCAGCGAACGTCTGTAATAAAACCGCGGGCAACCAAGACTGAACATACCGCCATGAAGACCAAGAAGGCAGGGAGGATGCGTAGCGCTCGTCGAGCGTAGAAGAACTTGATGCCGATACGCCCGAAACTTTCCGATTCCCGCCACAATAAGCCCGTGATGAGGAAGCCGCTGAGCACGAAGAACAGCATCACTCCCAGACCGCCCAAGGCTCCTGCCTTGTCCAAGAACGTGTGCGCAACCAGAACGAAAAGGATCGAGAGTCCACGCAGCCCGTCCAGTTGGGGGAAGTACCCAAAGTGGAATGCCTTATCGGTGGCAATCTGTGGTTGCGTCAGGTCCGCGCTCGCCTTCATGCGAACACCCCTGAAGCAACCGGCACTTCCACGATGGCGCCATCAGCGTATGCGATGGCGACGATCCGCTCCGCCATTTCGCGCCACGTGTACTGGCGAAGACGCTCGCTGAAGGCCGCGAAAGCCCCCCGCGTTTCAGGCATCTTTTTGCGCCATACGAGCAGCATTGCAGCCAGCGCAGGGCAGTTCTCGGGATTGGAAAGCAGCATGGGACCCAGTTCCGGGGGGTAGAGCTCCGCGACCCCTGCGGCGGCGGCGACGATGGCGGGCACACCGCGGCAGATCGCTTCCTGCACATTCAGCCCGAAGGCCTCGTAACGGACGGGGCTGACCAGGAGATCGGCGGCTGCCAGGACATCGGGCACACGCTCGGTGACGCCCAGCACGCGCACCCTGGAGGCGAGACCGGAAGCGGCAATTTGAAAACGCCAATCGGGCAGATTCCTGCCGCCGCCGGCAACCACCAGGTCCGCATCCCAGGCGGGGAGATTGCACAGCTCGCGAAAGACGGCCCACAGGGTGTCAAAGCCCTTGTTGTGATCGTGCCCCAGCGCCCCGATGAAGGCGATCAAGGGGCGCTCGCCGGAGAGTCCCAGCCACTGGCGCGCAGCCGCGCGTTCGCCGGCGCTGGGCGGAGCCAGGTTGGCGTCGCATCCCGGGTACACGGTGTGAATTCGCCCAGGCTCGATGTGCAGCAGCCGCACCAGATCATTTCGTGTGCGCTCGGAATTAGCCAGGATGACCCTGGCCCGCCGAATGGCATGCTCTTCGCTGTGCCGCGCCAGGCGTTTAGCGAAGCGGTTCTTGAGGCGAAACCACCAGGGCGCGCCACGGTCGCGGCAGGGCCAGGCAGAGTGCACACAGTGGACCCAGTTGATATCCGGCCAATCGCAATTCCCGCCGTTGACCAGGACTCTCGACTCCGGCCAGCGGCGGCAGACGTCGGTTGCCACTTCGCGGGCACGCTTGCGCAGCAAGCCCTCCGCGAGCAGGTAGGAATCCCCGTGCTTGGGCACGAGACACACCTCGACACCGGGACGGCGGCGCAGTTCAGGATCGACAGAGTGAGCCACCAGGAACACGGGCAGGTTGCACTCGATCAGGTGGTGAGCGAGGACGAAGTTGGCCTTGTCCATGCCACCCAGGGGGCGGAAATCGCCCGAGACCA
>Ga0187788_10000575_pt1 | contig 10330 bp, 8 predicted proteins | sample 1015_BV01_MP10_2_FD_133008 | JGI IMG/M metagenome (GOLD analysis project Ga0187788, IMG submission 133008) | Tropical peat soil microbial communities from peatlands in Department of Meta, Colombia - 1015_BV01_MP10_20_MG | ecosystem: Environmental > Terrestrial > Soil > Wetlands > Peat | place...
CGGAAGTTATAGATCTCGCCGTTGTGCACGATCCAGTTGCCCGTGGCGGGGTCTTGCATGGGCTGATGGCCGAGGGGAGAAAGATCCAGAATGGCAAGGCGGCGGTTGCCCAGCCCGAGTTCAATGGGCTCGGGATGCTCTTCGCGCACGATCACCGTGCCATGGTCATCGGGTCCGCGATGCGCAAGCGAGCGCGTGGCCTGCTCCAGCATTGCTTCTGGCACGCTACCCGCGCGCGCCAGGATCCCAACGATTCCACACACGGCGGCTGCCTCTGGTCTGAGTTACAAACGCTTCTGTGATCGAGTATACCTGCCGGATGGCGGGGGTTCGGTGGCGAGCAAGCTGCCAGCACTCCGCCGGCAAAGGCATCAAGCTGTGACTCGTGCGCGCTGCATCCAGTTCCAAGCGCTGGCCACAATCTCATCCAGGGATCGGGTTGCTTTCCACTGAAGCATCTGTTGCGCGCGACCCGGATCGGCCACCAGCGCCGGAGGATCTCCAGGCCGCCGCGGTCCCATTATGCGCTCCACTCTCGCGCCCGTCACCCGTTCCACCGCTTGGATGATCTCGAGCACAGAGTATCCGTGCCCCGTGCCCAGGTTCACTGCGAGGGACGGCTTCCCACGGGCCAAGCCAGCGAGCGCTAAGGCGTGCGCTTGCGCCAGATCGTTCACGTGAATGTAATCGCGAATGCAGGTGCCGTCAGCAGTGGGGTAATCGGATCCGAAGACCTGCAGAGGCTTTGCCTCTTTCTGTGTGGCGACCAGAGCCAACGGAATCAGGTGCGTCTCGGGGTCGTGGAGTTCTCCGATTTCTCCGCTCTCGTCCGCGCCCGCGGCGTTGAAGTATCGCAATGCGGCGTAGCGCAGGCCGTAAGCACGGTCATAAGCCTCGAGGGCATTTTCAAAAAATAGCTTCGATACTCCATAAGGGTTGATGGGTTGGCGGGGTGCATCCTCGGTGATCGGCACCTTGGCCGGTGTACCGTAAACTGCGCAGGTGGAGGAGAACACAAAGTTCCGCACGTCCACATCGATGCAAGTATTTAATAGCGCCAGAGCGGATTCCACGTTGTTGCGGAAATACCTCCTGGGATTGGCGACTGACTCGCCCACATAGGCGTGCGCCGCGAAGTGCACGACTGCATCGACTCGCTCCAGCACCGGACGAAGTTTCGCCGTATCGCCGATGTCGGCGCGCACCAACTCGAAGCCTTTGGCTAGGAACTCGTAGCCAGTGGAAAGATTGTCGTAGATGATGACTTCATGACCGTGCTGCCGGAGCACGCGCGCAGTGTGGCTGCCGATATAGCCCGCTCCGCCTACCACCAGTACTCTCATAGCGACCTGTTATGAATGCATTCGAGTGCTTGCCCGGTGTCTCGCACGACATCGCCGGCGCGGGAAGAGTATACGTGATCCGAGAACCCGTCCCGGCGACCGAATCGTGGAAGAAATCCTGCCTGCCCCTCTCGTATAATCCCGACTCAAGCGAATTTTGCAACAGCACACCCCGCTGCTCATGAGCGACTTATCACCCTCAGCCAACGACACCTATCGCTCTGCCCAACCCCCAGCACAATCAAGCCTCTGGCGGACCGCGCCTTCACAGCCCATGCTTGTCGGGATGAGCTTGCTCAGTTGCGCGTTGTTTGTATGTTTCATTTGCTTATTTCGGAGCTATGCCGAAACGGTGGATCATTTGGCGATAGCTCGGCCTACATGATTCTGGCAGCGGCGATCCGGCACTGGGATTTTCAAGGCTTGGTGGTGAAGCAGTTCTGGGGCTTGCCGTACGCCATGGCGGCGCTGTCGAAGCTGACCGGCGTTTCGGATCGCACCGCATTACTGGCCATCAGCTTCGCCTCTTCCCTCTCGGCTGCTGTGCTTGCCTACCGCTTGTGGGGCGGCTGGATTGCCGGCTATTTCGTTGTATTGAACTTCGACTGGCTGCAACGCTCCTACCTTGGCGGATCAGAGCCCTTGTTCGTGGCGCTGTTGTTCGGGTCGTTCCTTGCCATCCGCACGGAACGCTGGTGGTTGGCCGCCCTTCTCGCTTCCCTGGCTACGGTAACTCGTCCTCTCGGTATCTTCGCCCTGTTGGGAATTGGCATTGTGCTGCTGAGGAAGCGCGACTATCGGACCCTGTTGGCGGCCGTGGCTATCGGTGCGGCGATCGGACTGGCTTACATGATCCCGCTGGCACAGCATTTCGGCGACCCTCTGGCCACGGTAAACAGCTACCACAGCAAGGAATGGCAGGGGGGATGGCTCTTTGGGCTCCCCTTTTACGCCATCATCAAAGGCAGCATCGTCGAACGGGCACCCGTCACCAACCTGGTCCTGAGTTTCGGGTGGATTTTCTTCGTGCTGGCAGCCACGGCCGCCATGATCCGTAGCGCAAGTTTTCGCGAATACGCTCGAGCGCACCCAGTGGAGATCATCTTCCTCGTGCCTTACCTCTGGACGATGTTCACCTACAACTATCCGCATTGGGCGCGCGGGAACTTCGCGCGCTTCGCCATCCCCGTCGTCCCGTTCGTGCTGTTGGCGCTCCAACGATGGCTACCCACGGACAGGCGAGTACTTTGGGCCCTGGGCCTCATAACACCTGTCCTCGCAGCGGCCTCGGCCCTCGGCATTCGCAATGTGATGCGGGCACTGTATTAAGCGTTGGGACGACCGACATCCGTCTGACCCACTCCATTACAATCGAGCATCGTTGCTCGGGAATACTGCATTGCCGGGGAGAACTCATGGAACCACTGCTGATTGCACGTTCAACGCAGGACTTGGTACTGCTACCCAATATGGCGAACCGTCACGGCCTGGTGGCGGGTGCCACGGGGACGGGCAAGACGGTCACCCTGCAGGTGATGGCCGAAAACTTCAGCAGCCTTGGCGTGCCGGTGTTCACAGCGGATGTGAAGGGCGATCTCTCGGGCATCAGCCAGCCAGGCAGGGACAATCCCAAAATCGCCGAGCGAGTTAAGAAACTCAAGCTCGAGAATTTCGCCTTTAGCGGAAATCCGGCGACTTGCTGGGATGTGTTTGGCGAGCAAGGCCACCCCATCCGCGCCACCACCTCCGAGATGGGCCCCCTGCTCTTCAGCCGCTTGCTCAACCTCAACGATACACAGGCCGGCGTGCTCACTCTGGCGTTCAAGATCGCGGATGACAACGGCTTGCTGCTGCTTGACCTCAAAGACCTGCAGGCCATGCTGCAGAACGTGGGCGACAATGCCAAACAGTTCCAGACGCAATACGGCAACATTTCCGCTGCCAGCATCGGCGCCATCCAGCGCGGGTTGCTTACCCTGCAACAACAGGGCGGAGACAAGTTTCTGGGAGAGCCGGCTCTCAATCTCGATGACCTGATGCAGACGGACAGCGACGGGCACGGAGTCATCAACATCCTTGCCGCCGACAAGCTTCTTCTTTCACCCAAGGTCTATGCGACATTCCTGCTCTGGCTATTGTCGGAACTCTACGAGAAGCTGCCGGAGGTTGGCGATCCCGAGAAGCCGAAGCTGGTGTTCTTCTTCGACGAGGCCCATCTGCTGTTCAATGACCTGCCCCCGGTGCTTTCCGAGAAAATCGAGCAGGTGATTCGGCTGATTCGGTCCAAGGGCGTAGGCGTTTACTTTGTCACTCAAAGTCCCTTGGACATTCCCGAAGTCATCCTGGGACAACTCGGAAACCGGGTGCAGCATGCATTGCGCGCTTTCACGCCGGCCGATCAGAAGTCGGTGCGCGCCGCGGCACAGACGTTCCGCCCGAATCCCAAGGTCGATGTAGAAAAGGCCATCACGGAACTCGCCGTGGGTGAGGCCCTGATCTCATGCCTCGACGAGAAGGGCATTCCCGTGCCGGTGGAACGCGCGTGGGTATGCCCGCCCCGCAGCCAGATCGGTCCGATAACTTCCCAACAACGCCAGCAGTTGATTGCCTCCTCGCTGGTCGCGGGCGTTTACGAGAAGAGCGTCGACCGCGAGTCCGCCTATGAGCGGCTCAAGGGACGCGCCGAGCAGCAAGCGGCTCCAGCAACGCCGCCTTCGCAGCCGCCTACAAGTTGGTTTCCGAATCTTGGCTTACCGAGCAGCGGCAGCCACCGGGGTGATTCCCTGGCCGAGGCCGCCATGAAGAGTGCGGTCCGGGCAATGGGGAGTTCGGTGGGTCGGCAGATTGTTCGCGGAGTCCTGGGTTCGCTGCTCGGCGGGAGCCGCAAGGAAGAGTCGCCAGCACACAGCTTGGCGGTCGCGCGACTATTTGCGCTGCTCCAGCTTCACCGAGGCCTTCACCGGCTGGCCGTCGCGCATGACGGTGACCTCCACTACGTCTCCTACCTTGCTGCGGCGCAGAGCATCGGTGAAGTCGTAGAGGTTCTTGATCGGCTTGTCGCCGAACTGAACGAGAATATCCCCCGCTTTCAGGCCAGCTTTCTGCGCCGGAGAGCCGGGCTTCACATCCGAAAACTTAACGCCGTTTTCAACCTGCCCGAAATCGGGGATCGACCCGAAGTAGGGTCCATAGCCGCCGCCCGCGCCCGCCAGCGGCTTGTCCTCCACCACGGCGATGAACGTCGGGCGATCTTGCGCGGAAACCAACTCCAGCGCCGTCTTACCCACAACATCCACGAGTTCCGCGGCGGAGGTGGCGTTGATTTTGTCCCACGTGTCGGAGGGCTTGTGATAGTCCGAGTGCAGCCCGGAGAAGAAGAACAGCACAGGGATACGCTTGGTCACAAACGAGGTGTGATCGCTGGCGGAGTAGCCGCCTTGGGAGTACTCGACCTTGAATCCAGAATTGGCGTCGGCCTGTTCGATGTCCGCTTTCAGCGTCGAGCCGGTGCCCACACCCCCGATGTACACCTTGTCCTCCTTGATGCGGCCGATCATGTCCATGTTGAGCATGGCGACTGCCTTGTCGAGAGGCAGCGTAGGTTGTTGCACCCAGTGCGCGGAGCCCAGCAGCCCGAGTTCCTCCCCTGCGAACGAGGCAAATAGAATTCCGCGCTGAAGTTGTCCTTTGTGGGGAGCTAGCATGCGCGCCAGTTCCAGGACCCCGGCCGTTCCCGAGGCATTATCGTCGGCGCCGGGATGGATCTGCCCAATCAGGGCGGGCGCCAGAGAATCGTAGTTCCCGAAGCCCAGGTGGTCGTAATGCGCGCCAACGATCACGTACTCGTCCGATTTCCCGGGTAAGTAGGCGAGAACGTTGTTGACCGTGGCACGCGTGGTTTCGATGTCGACATCCAGCGCAACGTGCAGCATATCGGGCAGCATGAACGACTGCGGCTTCCCCAGATGGTTGATCTGATCCTGCAGGCCTGACAAAGACTTCCCTGCCGCCTGCACCCAGCGGTCGGCTTCCTCGTTCTTCACCTGCACCAGCATGATGCCGGTGTTCTCCGGGCCGCTCACGCTGCCGAAGCGGGTGAGCAGATCTTCTTCTCCGTCACCGAGCTTGCCATTCACCAGCACCAGCGCCTTGGCACCGTGATTGCGAGCGTTGATCGCCTTGGTGATCAGCTGCGCGTGCCGGGTCAGGCCTTGATTACCGCTCTTCTCTGCGAACGACGCCGGTTCATAACGCAGGATAAGAACGATCTTGTCCTTCACGTCGATGCCCGCATAATCGTCATAGCCGAACTCTTCGGCGGTTGCGCCAAATCCTGCGAACACCACCGGTGCGGTCACCGACCCCGACGAGGAGAAGCTGAACGGGGTGAAATCCTGATTCAGCTTCAGATCACGCTTGCCCGAACCATCCTGGACGACCACGTGGTTGCGGCCGGATTTCAGCTTCGCCCCGGTGATGACAGTGAAGGGCTGGAAGTACGAGTTCGTCCCTGCCGCCTTCAGTCCGAGCTTGCGGTAACGCTGCTCAAGCAGGTGGGCGGCGCGAGTGAGGCCTTTCGTTCCGTCACCCCGGCCTTCCATGGCCGGAGCGGTCAGGGCCTTCACGTCGTCGAGGTACAGCTTGGGATCCGAAGGCGCCAGCGACTGAGCAAAGCAAGCCGCGCACAGAACAAGCGGAATAAGGGTGAAGCGCGCGAGGTCCCTTCCGCAACGGACGGCGAATGGGAGGAGAAGAGTTGGTGTGAAATTCATGGGAAGGTTCACTTTCCGATCAAGGTTAGCACCAACCTGAGAGGTCAATACCAGCGGTCCACGCACTCCCACCAGAGCAGGCGGAACCATTCATCGAAATTGGTCTTGGCCCACTGCCGGTGCTGCCACCAGCGCTCCCCGAACTGGGTCGCGTCCGGCGAGGCCGCAACGAAAAACGTAAACTCGGGCTGCTCCTTGCGATAAATGCTGCGGGCTCGGCGCGTGTGGAAGTCGGAGGTCACCAGCAAAACGGAGTGCACCGCGGCGCGCCGCAGGCACTGGGCCGACTCGAACGACTCAGCCTTCGTCGACAGTCCGGTAATTGGGCAAATGCTCAGTGCCGACGCCTGTGGCTGTTTACCGACCCAGGCTTGCGCCAACTGCACGACGTCGGTGCCGAATACCCGTTCGTTCTGCGAGACATCGAGGAAGATTCGCGGTGCATAACCACGCTGCATCAGTTCCACGGCCCGCGCCAGGCGGTGTTCGTTTTCTCCCGCCAGCACCAGAATGGCGTCGGCTTTCTGCGGATCGTCGACCACCAGGAACCGGCCCGACTCCGATACCACCCACACCGCCAACGCTGCCAGAACCAGAATTCGGATGGTGCGCAACAGTCCTCCATTCAAGGGTTTTTCAAGGTTTCATACCATCATCTCACTCCCGCACCGAACAACTGAAACAGTGGCGCGAGGCGGTTACTTGTGAGTCCCAGGACTCGCCGGAGCGCGTGCTAGAATCGAGATGGAACTGCCCGCAAAATCATGACCACGCCCACGACGCAGTCTTCTTCCCTCTTTTCTGAATTGAAGTCGAAAATCGAAAGCCGGCAGGCCCGGGTTGGTGTCATCGGGATGGGTTACGTAGGGCTGCCGCTCGCCCTGCTCTATACCGAGCAGAAGCTCAAGGTCACCGGGTTCGACATCGATCAGCGCAAGGTCGATACACTGAATGCGGGCAGGTCCTACATCTTCCGCATCACGCCCGAAGAAATCGGCGCCGCACGCGCCGGCGGCCTGACCGCGACTTCCGACTATTCGCAGCTCTCCGACATGGACGCGATCATCATCTGCGTGCCCACGCCGCTGAACGAATATCACGAGCCCGACCTGAGCTACATTACCAACACCGGGCACTCGATCGCTCCTCATCTCCGCCCCGGGCAGTTGGTGGTGCTGGAAAGCACGACCTACCCGGGGACGACCGAGGAAGTGCTGGTGCCAATCCTCGAGAGCGAGAACAAGGCTGGACTCAGGGCCGCGCGCCCCGGCAAGACTTCAGACCACGATTTCTATGTCGCCTTCTCCCCCGAGCGGGAAGATCCCGGCAACACCAGCGTGGCGCGCCGCGACATTCCTAAGGTCGTGGGCGGTCTCGATTCGCAAGCCTCTGAACTGGCCGCCGAGCTGTACGGACAGATTTTCCGCCGGGTGGTTCGCGTTTCCTCCCCCGCAGCCGCGGAAATGACCAAGCTGCTCGAGAACATTTACCGCTGCGTCAACATTGCGTTGGTCAACGAACTGAAGCTGCTCAGTCTGCGCATGGGCCTCGACATCTGGGAGGTCATCGAAGCCGCTTCCACCAAGCCTTTCGGCTTTCAGCCCTTCTACCCGGGCCCGGGATTAGGCGGGCACTGCATCCCCGTCGATCCGTTCTATCTCTCGTGGAAGGCGAAAGAGTGGGACTTCCGCACGCGTTTTATCGAACTGGCCGGCGAAATTAATATCGGAATGCCCTATCACGTGATTGCCTCGGTGGTGGGGGCGCTGAATCGGCGCAAGAAGTCCCTCAACGGATCCAAGGTTCTCGTGCTCGGGGTCGCCTACAAGCGCGACATCGACGACCTGCGGGAGTCGCCTTCGCTGACCATCATCGAACTGCTGCAAAAGGAGGGCGCGCAGGTCAGCTATCACGACCCTTACTTCCCGAGCATCGGCCGAGGACGCAAGTACGATCTGCAGATGAAGTGCGCGTCACTGGACGACGTGGGCAACTATGATTGTGTTCTCATCGTGACCGATCACTCCGACTATGACTACGCCAGGATTGTGCGCGAAGCACAGTTGGTAGTGGATACCCGCAACGCCACCAAGGGGATTCAGAGCGAAAAAGTCGTGCGCTGCTGATGCGCTGACCCCGCCGCCCCCCAATCTATCTGTACGGGCGGGGGTTGACCGGAATTCCTACCCAGAAGCTGTAAAGTTTTGCCCCTCCGTGTAAGAACCTTGGAACGAGCGTGCGGAGAGCGGCTAAGCTGCTATTCCCAAAGTGTTTATCCGTTCCAAAGGCGGAATCAAGTGGCCTTTATCTTGCAGCGAGGGGTGGTTGGAGTTGTAAACTGACAGGGCCCGGTCCGTCTCCTGGTTCACATCTCTTACCGGACCGGTAGCCTAAGGCAACGCATTAGTACCTGTCGGGCAGCGGCAGTGCGGCACCCGACATCTGAGCACATATGGCTTCCGACCCTATCCAGATGCCGTTCTCGCTGCTTCCTGATCGAAGGCCACCGTGGAAGGAATTTACGTTCAGCTACCTGACCCAGAGCGCGTTAATTGCGCTGCTGGTGTGGGTTGGGACTTTCAAGCCACTTCATCTCATCGCACCGGCGAGGGATTATCACGAGATCGCGCTGGTTTCCACTCCACCACCGGTGAATCATAAGCCGGCCCCGGTACGCGAGTTCAAGGTACCCGAGCCCGTGGCGTATCGCGACACGCCACTTCCTGAAAACCTGCGTCTGCCGGCTCCCACGCCGAAACCGCGGGTTCCGGTAGAAGAGCAGGCAGCCCCCCAGGTGCAAATAACCGCCAGCAAGCCGGAATTGCCGCCTTCCACTCCCGCGATCCCGCGGCGCCTGGTGCAGACCAACGTGTTCTCGACCGGTAGCTCGGCGACGCCTACCATGGCGGCGGCTCCGCAAAAGGTGCAGACTGGTGGCTTCGGCGATCCTAACGGAGTACCCGCACAGGCCAACAACACGGGCAAGCCGGCCACGATCGCCCAACTCGGCTCCTTCGATCTGCCCGCTGGCCCTGGCTATGGCAACGGAACCGGCGGTGCCAAGGGCGCTCGTGGCGTCGTTGCCAGCACCGGTTTTGGCAACGGTGTAGCCACCGGAGATGGGTCAGGTCGAGTCAATAGCTCGCGCGGCAATGGGGTCGTGCGCCAGGCAGGGTTCGGGGACGCCGACACCACTCCGGCGCAGGCGGTTCGGTCCAAGACGGTGGAAGCCGCGCCCCGGATCGTTCCGGCCGAGATTCTCTCCAAGCCCACTCCCGCTTATACCGAGGAGGCGCGCCGCCTGCGCGTGGAAGGAGAAGTGCTCCTGGAAGTTGTACTGGAAGCATCGGGCCGGGTTCACGTCGTGCGGGTTGTGCGTGGCCTGGGTCATGGACTGGACGAGTCCGCCGTGCGCGCTGCCGAGCAGATCAGTTTCAAGCCGGCAATGCGCGATGGCCAACCTTCGGACTCCACCGCCGTGTTACATATTATTTTCCAATTGGCTTGAAGCTTGTTGCCATGAAGGGGTCTATGCGTCGTTTTGGTTTGGTCTCTCTCCCGCTCGCAGTCATCTTCGGCCTGTCCTGCAGCCTGGCAGCGCAAGACCTGGCTCAGCCCAGGTCGGACCACGAAACCTCGGCCCCGGCCAGCGTCACCCAACTACCGGCCCCGACTCCGACTCTGCCGCCTTCTTCCTTCGAGCAGGTGTTGGATCGCGTCGTCGAACGCGAGCACTTCTTCGTTGCACAGATGCGCCACATGCACCCGCTGGTCGAGACCTACATCCAGAACATGAAGTCCGACAAAGAGATGGGTGCGGTACCGATCAGCGACCATTACTTCCTCGGCCGCCTGGACCTGAGCAACGGCCCGGAAGACCGCTCCTTCAACCCCCGTCCCGGGCTGGCGCGGCGCATGCTAAACAGCCTGACCTCCCTGTATTCCATGCATTTCTTGCCTCTGGGCTTCGCTCAGATGGTGATGCTCGACGACGATTTTCAGAAGAAGTACTACAACCTGACTTTCGTCCGGCGCGAGTTTATCGGCGAAACGCGCTGCTTGGTCATGGATGTCCAGCCCAAGCGGGATAGCGGCAAGGGCCGATTCCTGGGCCGCATTTGGGTGGAGGACCAGGACTACAACATCGTGCGGCTGAACGGCACCTATGCCCCGCGGCCCCGGAACGCCAGCTACTTCCACATGGACAGTTGGCGC
>Ga0187788_10000576_pt1 | contig 10330 bp, 8 predicted proteins | sample 1015_BV01_MP10_2_FD_133008 | JGI IMG/M metagenome (GOLD analysis project Ga0187788, IMG submission 133008) | Tropical peat soil microbial communities from peatlands in Department of Meta, Colombia - 1015_BV01_MP10_20_MG | ecosystem: Environmental > Terrestrial > Soil > Wetlands > Peat | place...
GAAGGCGCGGTTCTCCACGACCCAGACAGGCGCCGAGGGCGAGATCGTGCCGGCCATCGGGCCGACGGCCTGATGATGATGATTCGGCTCGAGGCGGATTTCCCCGCGCTCAAGCAGCTGGCGGGCCGCCTCCGGCTCGTCGGCCCAGCCTTCGTAGATCACCATGCCGATCAGGGCGCCTTGCTGCGCGCCGCACATGCGGCCCCACTCGATCGGCGGTCCGGCGTGCGTGATCATCTTGCCTTGCAGACCTGGGAGCACCTCGCCGGCCGGCGCCAGGTCGACAAGCACCGGCGCCCCTGCCGTCAGGCGCCGCGCCGCTTCGGCGTTCGCCTGTGCGATCTTGTCTTTGAGATCCATCGTCATCACGTTCCTTCGCGAGGCGAGCACGCCCTCCCCGCGGTAGCGGTCATCGGCGGGAGTGGCCTCCCGCCGATGACCGGCGTCTCCCGTGCGTTCGTTTACTTCGGGCTTCCGTTCACGCCCTTGACGAACCAGTCGACCGAACCCATGGCGTCCGCCGACAGGGTTTCGCCTTCGGCGACTTTCGTGTTGCCTTCTTGATCGACGATCGGGCCGGCGAAGACGACCAGCGAGCCGGCGGCGATGTCGGTCTTGGCCTGTTCGACGGCGTCCTTGACTTCCTGCGGGACCTCCGGGCCGTACGGCGCGAAGGCCATGCAGCCATCCTGGAAGCCGCAGCGCAAGAAGATCGGCTGCCACGTGCCGTCGAGCACGGTCGAGGCCAGCCAGGTTAGTTTGTCGCCCAGGGTGTAGCCGGTGCCCGAGATCCAGTGCTGCGGAGCGAACTGCTGGGCCGCCAGCGACTGGAACCCGATCGAGTGCACGCCGCGCGATTCGGCGGTCGAGATGACCGTCGCCGGCGAATCGACGTGCATGGTGATGACGTCGGCGCCCTGGTTGATGAGCGAGTTGGTGGCGTCGGCTTCCTTGGCGGCGTCGCCCCAGGCGAAGGTGTAGGCCACCGTTGTTTCGGCCTCAGGGTTGACCGACTGGGCGCCGAGCTCAAAGGCGTTGATGAACGTCGACGTCCATCCCAGGGGGAAGGCTGCCACGAAGCCGAGTTTGTTCGACTTGGTCATCATGCCGGCGGCCTTGCCCATCAGGTACCAGGTGTCCGGCGGGTTGCCGAAGAAGTTGGCGAAGTTGGGGCCCATCTCCCACCCGCCGGCGTGCTCGAAGATGACATCCGGGTACTTCTTCGACAGCTCCAACGCCGGATACTGATGGTTGAAGGCGGTGGCGATGATCATCTTGGCGCCCTGCTGGATCATGTTCTCCATCGTCGAGGTCGCCCCGGCTTCTTCCGGCACGTTCTCCGCCTCGATGATCTCCACGCAATCGATGTTCTGCTTGATGGCCATGACGCTCTCGTGCATGGCCTGGTTGTAGCCGGCGTCGTTGACCGGGCCACCGTAAAGCGCACCGATGATCAGGCAGGGGCCGGCCTCGGTCGGTACGGCGGTCGGCGCGGCGGTTGCTTCCGCCGGCAGCGAAGTCGGCGCCAGCGGCGTTGGCGCCAGCGGCTGGGGCGTCAGCGCGGGCGCGCAGGCAGCCAGGACGAGCGCGGCCGTCGCCAACACGGCGAGGGACGAAAGGACATTCTTCTTTTTCATCACTCCTTCTCCTTGATGTGCCGTTTGGGCCATCGATGTGCGGTGTCGGTCCGTCGGTCGCGCGGGCGCGCCTCCTATTCGGCGCCCTGATAGACGCGGCCCAGGCTGGCTGGAGCGGCGTTACGGCGGCGGCCGCCCCAGATGATCAGGACTCCGAGAGTCAGCAGGTACGGAACAGTGTTCAACAGGAACGGCGATACCTGCACGCCGCTCGATTGCAGCAGCAGTTGAAACGCGACGGCGCCGCTGAAGAGCAGCGCACCAACGATCGCCCGCAGCGGATGCCACTTCGAGAAGATGACCAGGGCAATGGCAATGAAGCCGCGGCCGGCGGTCATATACTCCGTCCAGTTCATGGCGTAGGCGATCGACAGGTGGGCCGCCCCCAGACCGGCCAGCAGGCCGCCGGCCAGCAAGGCACGGTAGCGAATCCGCCCGGGGTTACGGCCGGCGGCAAAGGCGGTATCCGGGGCCTCGCCGACGGCGCGCAGGCTGAGGCCCCAGCGCGTGCGAAAGAGGACCCACCACACGAGGGCGGCCGTCGGCAGGACCAGGTAGATCAGCGGGTCGAAGCGAAGCAGCGAGCCGTAGAGGGTCGGCAGTCCGGCCAAGCCGGGGAGCGTCAGCCGCGGCAGCCCGGTGATTTTCGCCCCGACGTAGTCCCGGCCGATCCAGGCGCTAAGTCCGAAACCGAAGAACATCAAGGCCAGCCCGCTGGCCAGCTGATTCGCCCGGCGACTGACGACGAGGTAGCCCAGGATCAGGTTCATCAAGGCGCCAGCGATCATGGCCACCAGGATCCCCAGGTAGGGGGTTCCGGACGCGGCGCTGGCGGCAAAGCCGGCGGCGGCACTCACCAGCAGAACGCCTTCCAGGCCTAGATTGACCACGCCCGAGCGCTCCCCCACGATCTCGCCCAAGGTGGCGTAGAGCAACGAGGTACCCGAGAAGATGGCGCTGGAGACGACCCCCAGCAGGGCCAGCGGGGTCACGCGACCTTCCTCCGGCGCGGCAACGACGGCCGCGCCAGGACGACGAAGAGGGTCGTTGCCAGCAGGATATTGATCACCGCGTACGGCACGTCGCCTGTGAGCTGCAACAGGTTCCCCCCGGTCAAGATGACGGCCACCACAAACGACGTCACCACGATGCCCAGCGGCGTTCCGCCCGCCAGCCAGCTCACCAGGAAACCCATGTAACCGAGGCCGCGCGAGAAGTTCACCAGGAGCACGCCGTAGTAGCCCGAGACTTGCGCCATCCCGGCCAGGCCGGCCAGCGCGCCGGCAGCCATCATGACCCCGACGAGGTAACGCGCCACCGGGATACCGCTGCGCCGCGCCGCCCCCGGGTTTCCGCCGATGGCCCTCATCTCCAGCCCCCAGCGGGTGCGCGCCATGACGTACCAGAAGAGCGCCAGCAGGACGACCCCAAAGATCAGGCTCAGGTTGATGCGTGTACCACCGAGCGTCGGCAGGCGCGCCGCGGCGGCGAAGTTGGCCGTCTTGTTGGTGTCCATCGGCGAATGCCAGAAGCCGAACACGAAATACGCCACGATCGACGGCGCCACCACGTTGAGCAGGAGCGTTGTGATCGTCTCGTTGACGATGCCGCGCGCCCGCAGGTAGCCCGCCGGCAGCGCCCACAGGGCTCCGCCGATCATTCCCAGCACGATCATCAGCGGCAGCAGCAGCCACGCCGGCAGGGCGCTGAAGCGCAGCGCGCCCCAGGTGGCGAACAAGGCGCCCAGGTAGAGCTGGCCTTCGCCGCCGACGTTGATCAGCCCCAGCCGCGACGGCAACGCCACGGCCAGTGCCGTCAGCAGCAGGGGCGTCATCGTCACGAAGACTTCCGAGAGACCGTAGGCGCTGCCCAGCGTCGAGGTGAAGATGTCGCGATACGCCTGAATCGGATCCTTGCCGGCGAGCAACAGGATGACCGCAAAGAGCGCCAGCGCCAGAACGGCCATGGCGACGTAACGCAGCGCGGCCTGCAGCCCTCGCGGCCACGCGCGGCCGCGGTCACGGGACGACATGAGCTTCCCCCGCACCGGTCATCAACCGGCCAATCGCCATCACACTCGTTTCCGCGGGTCGGAACGCCCCGGCGATCCGCCCCGCGAAGAGGACCACCAGCCGGTCGCTCAGCAGGAACAGCTCTTCGAGGTCCTCCGAGATCAGCAGCACCCCGGCGCCCTGGGCGCGAGCGGCCAGCAAGGCCTTCTGCGCGGCGACGGTGCTCCGGGCATCGAGGCCGCGCGTCGGGTAGCAGGCGACCACGAGGCGCGGCTCGTGAGACAGCTCGCGGACCAGCACCATGCGTTGTAGATTGCCACCGGAGAGGGAACGCGCCTGCCCGGTGAGGGAGAAAGCGAAGCCGAGACTCTGGATGGCGGCCTCGGCTTCCCGCTGCACCGCAGGCCAGTCCATCTGCCAGCCGCCGTTGCGGGCGTAGTGCTCGGTTCGCGTGATGGCCATGTTCTCCAGGACGGAGAGAAACGGAATGGCTGCCATCGTCAGCGGATCTTCCGGGATGTAGCCGACCCGAGCCCGTCGGATAGCGCCGATGGCAGACCGGGTGACGTCCCGGCCGAGAAGTCGCTTGGTCCCGGCGGCGCACATCAGATCTCCGAGAATGAGATCGGCCAGCTCGCGTTGGCCGTTGCCGGAAACGCCGGCGACGCCGACGATTTCCCCGGCGTGAACGGCCAGATCGATGTCGTACAGGCCGACGGCCGTCCCTCGAGCGGCCGTCGAGACGCGCTCCAGCTCCAGCACAGGGGCCGCAGCCAGTTCCGCCGGGCGAGAGCGATCGACCGAGAGGTTCGACAGCTCGGTCTCGAACATCAAGTGAATCAGTTTGTCTTCGCTTGCCTCGGCCCGGGTCAACCGCCCCGCCACGCGGCCCTGGCGCAGCACCGTGATCCGGTCGGCCGCCCGCAGCGCTTCCTCCAGCTTGTGGGTGATCAGAATGACGGCCAGGCCATCGTCGGCCAGGTGCCGCAGGACCTGGAACAGGCCTTCGACTTCGTGCGGGACGAGCACGCGCGATGGCTCGTCGAGGATCAGGAGGCGCGCTTCCGCCATCAGAAGCTTGAGCAGCTCCGCTTTCTGCTGCTGGCCGATCGACAGGTCCTGAACCTGCGCCCAGGGATCGACCTGCAGCCGATAGCGCTCTCCGAGCATGGTCAGGCGCGCGGCGATTTCGGTGAGACTCGGCACGACGGGAAGATCGGGGAGGAAGAGGGCGACGTTCTCGACGACGGTCAGGGCAGGGATGAGTGTCAGGTTCTGAAACACCATCCCGATCCGATGCCGGCGTGCCTCCTCCGGCGATTGAAGCGGCGCGGCGATGCCATCCACCAGAATCTCGCCGGCATCGCGCTGGTAGTAGCCGTAGAGGCACTTGACCAGCGTACTTTTCCCGGCGCCGTTTTCTCCGAGCAGCGCGTGGACCTCGCCGGAGAAGACGTCGAGGGAGATGTCATCGTTGGCGAGGACGCCCGGGAAGCGCTTGCACAGCTCCCGAACCTGAAGCACGGGAAGGCTTAAACGGGGGAGCGTTTCACCCCCTTGAGTGCCGGCGCCAGCTTTCATCCACCTGCCCATCCCCACCGCGCCTGTGAGAAATCCTAGCAATCGTGCCGTGCGGACGGGAATATCGAACTTCACCACCTTGGCCATGTCCTTTTGTGGAAAATCGACAAGGCTCTGCGCGCCGTTGGCGCCAGCCGGGGAGGGAAAAATCAGACTGAGGAAGGCGACTTCGAGGAGAGGGCTGCCGGCTTAGTGCGGCCGTTCCGAGGGCGGGAAGCGCCCGATCAGCGGGTAGAGCTGCAGCGCCAGCTCGATCTCCAGGCGCTGCTGATGGTTTTCGAGAAAGTCTCCCAGGATTTCGCGGGCGCGGTCGATCCGATAGCGCAGGGTGTTGTAGTGGACGAAAAGCAACTTGGCGGTCCGGGCGAAATTCTGATTGTTCTCCAGGAAGGTGCGCAGGGTGACGGTCAGGTTCGAGTCGTTCTCGCGATCGTAAGCGATCAACGGTCCGATGGCGTCCAGGCAGAAGCGTTCGACGCCCGCCGGGTTCTCGGCGAGCGAGACGACGCGGAACAGGCCCAGGTCCTCGTAGTGGGTGACGCGCCCGGTCCCGCCGGCCTCCTGCGCGGACCCGATCTGCAGGCTCTGGCGCGCGCACTCGTAGGCGATGCGAAAGTCCTCCAGGTCGAACACGCACGGGCTGACGCCCATCGACACGGTGTAGGGCGCGTTCTCGGCGCCGACCCGCTGGCAGACCGCCTGCAGCTCGTGCACCAGGCGCGTCCGGCTCTCGGCCAGAGCCGCCCGGGTCACCGGGAGAAACGCCACCAGCCGCGCGCCCTGAAACCAGAAAGACGCCGACGGTTGCAGCAGGCGCAGGTAGCGCTCGGCCAGGTGCAGGCTGGTATCGAGGTTGCGCTTTTCGAGGCTCTCGACCTTCGTCAGCGTCAGGCCGCGCAGCAGGTCGGGTCCCACCAGGACGACGGCGAACGGCGGGGCAAGACGATGGCCCAATTCGTTCGACTGCTGCAGGGCGCGCCTGCGTTCGTCCGGGCTCGACGACAACAGCCCTTCCAGGATCTCGTTGCGGAAGCGTTCCTCCGCCTCGGTGATGGTGCGGGCTTCCATCATCTTGAGCGCGGTGACGGTCGTGCCGTGCTGGATGACGATCAGGTCCATCGAGCTCGGCGGGGGGTCCCACGGCCCCCAGACAAGGATCTCGCCCAACCCCATCGGCCCCACCAGCACCGGACAGGCGATGTGATCCACGGCGCCGGCCGGCCCGTCCACCGTCCGCAGGACCGCCTCGCTTCCCTCGATCGGGCCGAGGGCGCGCGGCTGGTAGAGGTCGCTGAGGGTGCGATCGCCGCCGGATTCGTCGTGGACGAAAACTTTGTGCACCGGCGGCTGCCCCATGAGGAACCCTTCGCCCAGGACGCGGCGAAAGCGGTCGACGATCGTCACCGGTCGCTGGACGCGCTGGGCAATTCCCTGGGCGATGTCGCGGTAGGTGCCGCCGCTCAGCACCAGATCGATGAACTGGCGGTGGATCTCAATCGACTGCAGCAGCTCGCGCGCCTGGAGGCGCAGGATCTCGCTCGTGATGGGCTGGATAATGTCGATGAACGATACCTTCTGCGGAAGTTCGATCAGCGGAAAGGCCCGCTCATCGGCCGCCCGGACCATCGCCGGCGGAAACTCGTCCAGGTATCCCGAACGCGTTACGGCCAGGCCGGCCAGGCCGCGGTCGGCGAGACTTGGGACCAACGCTTCGATGGCGGCGGCGTCGTCGCGCAGCGGGTACATCGTCGTGACGAGCAGTTCGCCGGGATGAACCCACTCGAGGATATCGGGCACTTCCATCACGTTGACCGATTCGACGACGTGGTCCAGCCCGGCAGCGCCGCCGACGAGGCGCGCGCGGCGTAGCGGTTCGACCAGCGTCATGGCTTCGCGCAGTGTCAGCGGCATGCGAGCTCGCCGGGCGGCTCCAGGCTCGAGGCGGCAGAGGCGCCGCCCTTACCTCCATTGTACGTGGGGGCTGCCCGGAGCGGCGCCCGGCGCGCCGATCGTGGGAGTTCCTTCCTGCTTGCGGCGGGACCTTCAGCCGGAGCCCGGCCGGGTTTGGCGGCCCTCCGACGAACACCCTGGGCCGCATCCGCCGCTGCCACAGCATCGCCTCACGGGCCAGCGGCGGATCATGCCGCGGCCTGAGGCTTCCAATCCATAGGCTTCCTGTGCGCGCCGCTGTCCATCAACGCCTGGTGACTGGCCTCATCGTGTTGGGTGGAGAGATCGTCTACGACAGCCGGGGTCAATCCGATAGACATATCCTGCGGCTGAATGGCTTTCATGGTGCCGGCCAGCTCGAGCATCTGCCGCATCAATGTCATCACGTGCACCAGCATGAAGCGCACCCCGCGGCGGCGAAGCTCCTCGCCAAGCTCGGCCAGCATATCGGCACTGGGGACGTCCAGGTCTGTCCCCGCCCCAGGAGGGCTGACCGCGGCAGCCGCACGTGCCGGGAGATCGTCCTCAAGCGCCTTCGCCGACGGCCGCGAAGCTCTCCGGACCCACTGCTTCCTCCAGCGGCCAGGCATGGATCGGCACGGAGGTGGCGTCCGTCGCGGCCGAGGGGTCCAACGTAACGAGGAAAAGCGCCGACGGATCGCGGGTGAGAAGCAAGACGTGGGTCGGATCAAGCCATTGGATGGCGGCGGATTCCCCGTCGGAAATCGGCGACTTGCAGATCTCCTTGTCCTGGGTGGCGCCCGGACAGAGCTCGGCCAGCTCCGCGGTGTAGGCCCGGCCATCGGGCGACCAGTGGAGGCCGGCGTAGCCGATTTCGATATCGCGTGGAACGGCCAACGGTCCCGCCCCATCTCCCAGAGGAGTGATCGACCATCCTGCGATCTCTACAGGAACAGTGTCTGTATATTGAATGTGGCCTGCGAATTTCCCGTCGGGAGAGAAAGTCACCGACCCGGGGTGACTGCGCTCGATGGTGGCGAGTTGCCTGGGTGCGGAGCCGTCGACCGGGACTCGCCATAGGGCGAAGGTGATGCCGGCCGCGGGATCCTCCTCGAGCGAGCCCGTGAGTACGAAGGCGGACGAATCCTCGGTCCAGACGCCGGTGGGGAAGAGGGGCCCCGGCATCCCGACCGGGGAATACGTCAGGACGTCCTGCCGAAAGTCGGTGCCGTCTACGCCGACGAAACTCAACCCCGTCGGCGACATGAGCGCGACGCTCTTTCCATCCGGGGAAGGGGCGAAACGGATGTTGTTGTCGGCCGGCACGACCACTGTCGGAGTTGGGGCTTCCGCATCGACGAGGTACAACCCGCGGGGGACCGCATGCGACTCCCCCTCGGCCTGCACCAGGTAGGTCCAACCGCTGAACAGCAGCCGGTGAGTCCCGGGGACCCAGCGCAGGTCGGGGAAGTTGGTCGAGTCGGTCTCGGAGGCGGCGAGAAGAGAGCGCAGCCCATCGGCCGAAACGAGCTCGCGAGTGTTCTCCCCGCTCGAATCGATCGCCCAGAGCGCCGACTGCTCGTACGCTTCGGTTTCACTTCGCTGGACCACCGAGCGGCGCAGGAAGGCCAAGACCCGCCCGTCGTCGCTCGGCTCCACGCGGATCACGTCGCCGGAGTCGAAAAGGGTCCGGGTCTCGCCGGATGCCTGGTTCCACACCAGGAGGTTGCCGTCTTCGATGTAGGCAACCGCCAGCGAGCCTGAGGGACTTTGGCTGGGCGCGGGAGCCCCCAATGTAGGGGCGGCGGCGACAGTCGAGGCCGCAGGCAAGCCCGATGTCAGCCGGGCGCAGCCGGACAAGGCCAACGACGCCAGAAGCGCATGCTCGACGAATCGCCTGGTTGATGGTGACGGGGACTCGGACACGGGAACCTCCTGCGCTGAGCGACGGCGGACGGCGGAGTGCGATTCCCTTGCGCAGCGGTTTAGAGTACCACCATGACGGCACCGGCCGTGCCGCGAAGGATTTACCGTCAGGGGCGAACGGCGTCCACTGACAATGGCATGTCCCTCCGATGCCGCTGCTGAGGGATGCGGCGGCATCGAGCGGCCTGGCCTGCGGGTCCTCGGCGAGGATCATCGCGGCTCCATCCACGGCCGGCGATGAGAGAGAACGCCTACGATCTGTCAGGCAATGGGGGTCTCCACCTGCCAAGACCCAGGCCGACGAGCATGCCCAGCGTGGCGTAGAAGGCAAGAGCCAGCGGGGAAAGCAGGACGGCCCGCCCCAGATCGTTTGTCAAGAGGTTCACGGGAAAGGCCATATCGCCGAACCACGCGTACTCCGGATCCGCACAGACCCAGGGCCATGGTGGAGCGGGCGACGTGATTCGATAAGGCAGACAGCGAGCAGCGACAAGGTAAGCGACGGCGATGGCCAGCAGGCCGACGACCAGGCCGGCGATCGCGCCTCTTCTTGCCATTGGGTCGTACCTGAGTCTCTACGCAGGCGAAAAGCCTGCGGCGATGCCTAGGGCTTCTTCGTCGACGGCCCTTTCTCGTCGATGGCGAAGGCGGTGATGGGCTCCTGGCGCCCGATCAATTGCAGCGGCGGCTGTCGCCGGGCGCGTACTCCCTTCACCAACCGGTAGGTCGCCTCGCTCAGCAGGATCTGGCCTCCATCGGCCAGCTCCTGCAGCCGCTTGGCCACGTTGACCGTGTCGCCGACGACGGTGTAGTCCATCACGCGTTCCGAGCCGATGTTGCCGACGATGGCCTCGCCCGAGTGCAGCCCGACGCTCAATGCCAGGCCGACCAGGTCGAGGCCGCCCTGCTGGCCGAGACCGCGGAAGACGCGCATCATCTCGCGGCCGGTATCGACGGCGCGCTGGGCGTCGTCGACGGCCGCCAGCGGGGCGCCATAGAAAGCCATCAGGCCGTCGCCGATGTATTTGTCAAACGTGCCGCGGAAGTTGAAGACCACCTGGCTCAGTGCCGGGAAGATGCGGTTGAGTGTTTCCACCACCTGCGGCGCGGTGTGTTGCTCGGTAAAGCGGGTGAAGCCGCGGATATCGGCGAACAGCACCGTTACCGGCCGGGCCTCCCCGCCCAGGCGCAGGTAGCGCTCGGGGTCGGTCAGGATGATGTCGGCCACATCTTCGGCGACGTAGCGGTCGAGCGCCTGGCGCA